>CZKF01000270.1_pt1 | contig 13258 bp, 12 predicted proteins | sample 1122351 | NCBI WGS metagenome assembly CZKF01 (sample SAMEA3539301, study PRJEB10725) | soil metagenome | biome: tundra; feature: field; material: soil | place: USA | collected 2010-05 | depth 0.15 m
GCCACCCATGGTGTTGATTCCGGTTTCGAAGCTGAGGCGCGTGCGCAGGCTGGCCTTCTCGAACATCAGCACCATCTGTTTGGCGTCGAGGGCATGGCGGTACTTGCGGGGATTGCGCTTTACGTCGCGGCCTAGCTTGAGAATGGCGCGCACCTCGGCACTGGAAAGATCGGCGATGGAGCACAGATCCTCGCCAGCCAGCCGCGCTGCCGCAGCAAGAATGTCGGTGTCCTTATCGACGGAAACGGCGGGCTTCAGGGGTACGATGGTTGCTTTGCTAGCCACGTTTTTGTCCTCCTGAGGAGTGGGCTACGGATGGGGCTGCCACGGGAGCGGCATGTTCGGTAAAGATTGCATCCAGTGCGCGGATGGCGGTGTCCACGTGATTTCGATGCAGTATATAAGGCGGCAAAAAGCGCAGGACGGTATCGCTGGTGCAGTTGATGACGATGCGCCGCTTGAGCATCTCGGCGACGACCAGCTTGGCCAGGCCGGCTGAGTCGAGTTCGGCTGCAATCATCAGGCCACGGCCACGCACATCAATAATTGCCTTGTGATGCAAGGCCAGGGTGCGGAGTTGCGCGAGAAAATAATTGCCGACATCGGTTGCATGAGCCAGCAGGTTTTCCCTTTCGATCTCATCGATGACGGCGATGGCAACGGCGCAGGCCAGCGGACCTCCACCGAAGGTGGTGCCGTGCATGCCGGCGTGGATCGCGCGCGCTGCCTCTTCCGTGCAGACGACCGCTCCCAAAGGGATGCCGCCCGCAAGGGGCTTGGCCAGCGTGGTGACGTCGGGCAGAATACCGTAGTGCTGGTAGGCGCACCACTTGCCCGTGCGGCCCATGCCGGATTGAATCTCATCGGCTATCAGCAAGGCTCCGGTGGAGCTGGCCAGAGTACGCGCCTCGGAGAAAAACTCCTGCGTGAGCGGGCGAATGCCGCCTTCGCCCTGAATGGATTCGACGAGGATGGCGCAGACTTCACTAGAGAATTTGGCGCGCAGATCGGCAATGTCGTTGAACTTGACAAACTCAATGCCGGGAACGACTGGGCCAAAGGGCTCGCGGTACTTGGCCTTGTGCGTAGTCGAGACGGAGCCGAAGGTGCGGCCGTGAAAGCTCTGCTCAAGGGCAAGAAATTTCGTGCCGATCTGTTTGCCTTCGCTGCGCAAGAGACCGGCGTGCGCACGGGCCAGCTTGAGCGCGCCCTCCCAAGCCTCGGTGCCGGAGTTGGCAAAAAAAGCGCGATCCAGGCCAGTACGCTCGGTAAGCCGCTGCGCAAGTTCCGCCTGACCCTCATGGAAAAACAAATTCGAAATGTGAATGAGCGCACGACTCTGTTTTGCGATGGCCTCCACGATGGCAGGATGGGCGTAGCCGAGCGCGTTGACGCCGATGCCGCTCAACAGGTCGAGGTAGTGCTCGCCCTGCTCGTCGATAAGGAAGACACCCTCGCCACGCACAAAAAGAATGGGGTTGCGGTCATAAGTGGAAAGCAGCAGCCGTGCTTCGGCGGCTTGAATTTGTTCGAGCCTGGTCAATTTGATCGAGTTGTCCATTTCCATCTCTCCTCAGGCCACCATGACTTCTGTGCCGTGGGCTACGCGAGAGCTGCACAGGTCGGGCAGGGAACTGGCAGCTTCGGCGGGCAGAATTCTTACGCGTTTGACGCCGTTTAACAGAGCCTCGCGGCAGGCGCTGAGTTTGGGCAACATGCCGCCGGAGATAACCTCGCTTTTGGCCATCTCGGCGATCTGGTCGATGGAGAGCCATCGCAGCACGGCGCCATTCGCGCCCTTGACGCCGGGCACGTCGGTAAGGAAGACCAGCGCATCAGCGTGGCAGGCGATGGCGCAGGCCGCGGCCATCGCGTCGGCGTTGACGTTGTAGTATTCGCCGTCAAAACCGAGCGCCATGGACGAGAGCACGGGTACGCCGTTTAACTGCCAGATGGCATCGAGCCAGCGCGGATCGCTCGAGGCTATCTCACCCACATAGCCAAGGTCAGGCGTGGTGAGCTTTTTGCGGGCGCGGAAGATCAGCCCGTCGCCCCCTGACATGCCCATAGCCGAAACGCCCAGCGCACCGAGACCGGCTACGAGCTGCTTGTTCACTTTTCCGGCCAGAACCATCAGCGCCACGTCGCGGGTCTCGGCGTCGGTGACGCGCAATCCGTCGATGAACTCGCTCTTTTTGCCAAGCGCCTTCAACATGCGCGTCAATTGCGCGCCGCCGCCGTGGACCACGGCAACCTGGTGGCCGTCGCGCGCCAGTTCTGCAATTGCGCGGGTACATCCCTCCAAAAGCGCCGGAACTTCAAGGCCAGCTCCACCCAATTTGACGACATACTTCATTCAAAGCCCTCCGAAGCTAGTTTCATTCGAGACCTTCCGCGGCGATTTTCATTCCAGGCCTTCGGCCTCAGGCCAGCCGAGCATGACGTTCATATTCTGGACGGCCTGACCTGACGCACCTTTCAACAAGTTATCCAGGCAACTGACAATGACCGCGCGGCGTCCGTCGTCGGCGAGTTGGAAGCCGATGTCCGCGTAGTTGGTGCGGACCGAATATTGAATCTGCGGCAGCGCATTGTCGTAGAGCCGGACCATCGGGCTGCCCGCAAAGAAATCGTGGTACACCTTGGCGATGCCGGCTTTGGTCTGCGGTTCGCGGAAATGCACGTAGAGGGTGGCGAGGATTCCTCGCGGAATGGGCAGCAGGTGCGGCGTAAAAATGATTTCTCTCGCGTCAACGCCTATCTGTTCCAGCAACTCCCCGGTGTGGCGATGAGAAAAAACGCCATACGCGGAGAGATTGTCGGCCGCATACATGAAGTGCGTCCGGGCTGAGGGAACTTTGCCCGCGCCGCTCACGCCGCTCTTTGCATCGGCGACGATACCACGCGTAAGGTCAACCAGTCCGGCTGCCACCAGGGGCCGCAGGGGGAGAATGATGGAGGTTGCATAGCAGCCTGGGTTGGCGATGAGACGCGCGCCGGCAATGCGGGCACGATGCAGTTCGGGCATTCCGTAGACTGCCTGCGTCTGCGTGGCCGCGGCAAGCTCGGATCCGTCATCCTCAAAGGCATAGACGGCGCGGTTGGCCGCTTCATTCAATCGCCATGCACCGCTCAGGTCGATAACACGTAAACCGCGCGTCAGCGCCTCGGGGACCCATTCCCGCGATTGCTCGTGGGGCGTGGCGAGAAAGAGAACTTTAACGCCTCGGTTGGTGAGCAGTTCCCACGAAAACGGCTCTTGCTTGAGCGCGCCAGTGCCGCTGCTGTCTGCCAGCTCAGGATGAATCTCGCCCAGAGGCACACCGCCCCGTGCCGCGTCCTTTTCGTCGACGCGCCCCGCGAATACCGGCGGCGTGCCCTTGAGACGTGGATGTCTCAGCAGCAGCCTGGCCAATTCAGCGCCGGCGTACCCGGTAACTCCCACCACTGCGGTTTGTATTGGATTGGTCATGATTCCAGCATCGTCCTCAATCGGGATTCCACATTGCCTGCGCGGCGATGGTCGGAACAGATGATCAGCACAGTATCGTCGCCGGCCAGGGTGCCCACGATGTCCGTCCAGCCGGCATGGTCCAGAGCCGCGGCCAAAGGCTGTGCGCCGCCCGCCACTGTGACCAATACAACTTGGTTCATCGCCCTCCGCACACGCATTCCGAAGCCTTCCAGCATCTCCGCCAACGAGGGCGGGCTGTTGTCCTCGACCGCTGGACCGGCGCCATTGCCGTTGGGAAGAGAGTAGCCGCCGGGGCCTTTGGAGAGGCGCAACTCGTGAATGTCGCGTGAGAGCGTGGCCTGGGTCACCGCAAAGCCGCGGCGGCGCAGCTTGCGCCGTAACTCGTCCTGGCTGGCCACCAGGGATTGGGCTACCAGTTCGCGAATCGCATTGTGTCGCAGAGTCTTCATCAACCATCCCCGGATAACCAGTGACGCGGTTATGAAGGTAGCAACCGCACTCGTATAAATATACATCAAGATTGCATAAGTATGCAATGGCGTTCCGATCCCGGTGGAAAACCAGGTAGTAATTAAGTATTTTGGGGACTGTGACCCGTCCACGCTGATACACTCTCGAATATTCGCGGCAGAGGAGTCTCGCTTGGCCCAGACGACCAAAATGACAGAGAACCCTTCGATCTCCACCATCAACGACCTGTTTTGCCGCGTTGCCGCGGCCAGCAACCCTCGCGCTATCCTTTGGCAGGACGAGTTTGGCCTGTGGCAGCCCATCTCCTCTGATCAGATTTACCAGCGGGTTCGCGCGCTGGCCCTGGCATTCCTTAGCTGGGGCGCGCAAAAAGGCGACCGCATCGTCCTGATCGCCGAAAACCGCTGGGAGTGGGCGGTCACCGACTTTGCCGCGCTTGCCATCGGCACGGTGGATGTGCCCATCTACCCCACGCTCACCGGCGAACAGATCGCCGTGCTGGTGGCTGACGCGGGCTGCCGTATTGCGGTGGTCTCCACGCGTCAGCAGTACGACAAGTTGAACGCCGTGCGCGGGCAGACTTCGCTGGAGCACATACTTCTGATGGATCCAGGCGTGGCGCCCAAGGGCGCGGTTGCCTTCAGAGACGTGATGGCCGGAGCAGAGGACTGCGGCGCAGAGCGCGACCCGGTCTTTGATGCGCTGGTGCGCTCCGTCGAACCCAAGGATCTGGCCACGCTGATTTACACCTCCGGAACCACCGGCGAGCCCAAGGGCGTGGCGCTCACCCACGGTAACCTTGCCGCCAACCAGAACATCGCACCCCTGGATTTCGGCTTTACCCCCGCGGACGCCTTGATCTCCTTCCTGCCTCTCTCGCACGTCACGGCTCGCGCTCTGGACTACATCATGTATTTGTACGGTGTGCAGGTGGCCTATTGCTCGCAGTTCGACAAGCTGCCGCAGGCCATGCGCGAGATTCACCCCACGATCTTTGTCGGAGTGCCGCGAGTTTTCGAGAAGATTCGCCAGGAGGTGGAGCGCCGCGCCGGGTTGTCGCCGGTCAAAAAACGGCTGCTTGCCTGGGCAGTGGGCATGGGCGCCGGACACAGTGATACGGTCTACGACGGCCGCCGGCCCTCTTCACCGCTTTGGAAGTTGGCCGACAAGCTGGCCTACTCCAAGGTGCGCGAGGCCTTCGGCGGAAGGGTGAGGATCTTCGTCCCCGGCGGTGCGCCCCTGGGCATCGATACGGCGAAATGGTTTGCATCGGTGGGAATTGCTCTCTGGGAGGGCTATGGGCTGACTGAGACCTCGCCGGTCATCGCCCTCAATACGCCTCTCACTCACCGCATGGGTTCCGTAGGCAAGTCCCTGTCCAATGTTGAAATAAAGCTGGGCCCGGACGGAGAGTTGCTGGTCCGCGGGCCGTCGGTTTTTGGCGGCTACTGGCACAAGCCGGAGACAACCGCCGAATGCTTCGATTCCGAGGGCTGGTTCCGCACCGGCGACATCGCCCACATCGACACGGATGGCTTTCTCTATATCACCGACCGCAAGAAGGAGTTGCTGAAGACCTCGGGCGGCAAGCTGGTGGCGCCTCAGCCGATTGAAAACAAGCTCAAGAACAGCATACTTGTGGCGCAGGCCGTGCTGGTGGGCGACAGGCACAAGTTCATATCAGTGCTAATTTCACCCAACTTTGTGGCGCTGGAGGATTGGGCGCGCCACCACGGCATCGAGGTAACGGACCGTGCAAAATTAGTGGCCGACAGCCGCGTGGTTGCGCTCTACGCCGAGATTGTGCGCGACGTGAACGGCAGCCTGGCCAACTTTGAGAGCTTGAAGCGCTTCCGAGTGGTGGCCGACGAGTGGTCGCAGGAGACGGGCGAGCTGACGCCCTCGATGAAGCTCAAGCGGCGCGTCATTACGGAGCGATACGCGGCCCTGATCGACGCACTTTATGAGGATGAAGCAACCGCACGCGGCGAATAGGGAAGGTCAGGCCCCGGCCCAACTCTTTGCCGAAGTGAGCGCGCTTGTCCCACAGGCTGTCCAGGCCGCGGAAGAACGGCGCGCCCCAGGCGCCCACGGCCAGCAGACTGCCGAAGAGGATGATTGCGTCGATGTTGAGCCGCCCAGCGCTCGACCAGTAAGAATCCGGCTCCAGGTCCAGCCAGATCGAGAACTCGTCCAGCGTGAGCGCCGCGCCCACTCCGAAGCCGACTGACATCAGCCGGCTGAAGAAGATGGAAAGTGGCGAGTGGGAGCGCCCTAAGTCCAGCAGCCACCCATAGCCCACCAGCAGCATAATCAGAATTCCCCAGACCAGGTGATGAATATGGTGGCCATGCACCACCACCCACTGGGAATGTCCCTCATGATGCACGATCCGGTGGACCAGGATACGGACTCCGGCGAATGTGACCAGGAAGGAGACCGAGGCGATGAACATGCGCCGCCGCGGGCGGTCCGGGATGGTGGCGCGCACCAGGTAGCCCAGCCGCGTCAGCTGCAGCAGGACCAATAAGACAACAACGACCAGGCTGGCGAAGGCCAGCAGAAACAGAGCTCCGGTTCCGGGCATACCCTATTGAAACACTCCGTGCATTTAGTTACAAGAAAAGCCGATTTAGGAATGAGACCGAGAAACGTGAGCGCGGTCACGATTTATCTATACAGTTGCGGGGTAAACTGATTATGGCGTCAAGGGCGGCAAAGACCACTCCAACGAAAGAGACCTGTCGTTGGGAGCCCAGGTTTCCCCGCTCTGGATGTACTGCTAGGGAAAAATTTCGGCCCGGCTTTATAAGCCGCGTCTTCGATTAGGAGTATGAACGATGCGAGTTGCTTTGTTGACCGGCGGTGGCGACTGCCCCGGACTGAATGCGGTGATCTACGCGGCTGTGCGCAAGGGCATCAACCACTATGGCGATGAGTTTATTGGCTTCCTCAACGGCTGGCGCGGCGTGCTGGATAACAACTACATTCCACTCACACTGGAGAATATTGACGGCATCCAGTTGAAGGGTGGCACTATCCTGCACTCTTCGCGCACCAACGTGAAGAAGATTCCCGGAGGCATCGAGAAGGTCCAGGAGGTTCTGAAGGCCAACAAGATCGACGCGCTGATTGCCCTGGGCGGAGACGACACTCAGTCGGTGAACCTCTACCTGAACGAGCACGGTGTGCCCAGCGTGGGCGTGCCTAAGACGATCGACAACGATATCAGCGGCACCGACCAGACCTTCGGTTTCGACACTGCCGTCATGATCGCCACCGAGGCCGTTGATCGCATCCACACCACCGCCGACTCGCACAACCGCGTGATCGTGGTTGAGGTGATGGGCCGCGACGCCGGCTGGATCGCCTATGCCTCCGGCGTGGCCGGCGGCGCACATGTCGTCCTGGTTCCCGAAAAAGAGATCGACATCGACCGCGTCTGCGCGCTGCTCAAGTACAACTACGACCATGGCAAGCATTACGGCGTGGTGGTGGTGGCCGAGGGCGCGCATCTGCCCGAGGTTGGCCAGGTGATCAACGAAAACGCTCAACTGGACTCCTTCGGCCATGTGCGTCTGTCCGGTATCGGCGAGGCGCTGGCCAACCTGATCGAGAAGAAAACCGGCTACGAGACCCGCTCCGTGAACCTGGGCCATACCCAGCGCGGCGGCGTTCCCACGGCCTACGACCGCATCCTTGGCCAGCGCTACGGCCTGCACGCCATCGACATGGTTCACGACAAAAAGTGGGGGCGCATTGCAGTGCTCAGGGGCCTGGAGATCACAGACATCCCCATCAAGGACGCCATTGCCTCCAACAGACGCCTCGATCAACGCTTCTTCGACGTGATCAAGGATCTGGAAGCAAAGGTCTAGAGCCCAGCCGTTGTTCGGTCTGGTCTGGAATCAATAGATTGTCTGGATGTAAGCCCGGAAGAACTAACAGCAGGCTTCCATCCGGATTCGATTAGGTTGCGATCCTTCTCAGATCTGGCGACGAGCGTCTCTTGCCTTCCCGCCGCTCGGGGGGCCGCATCATTGCGGTTGCCTGACAGTGTTTACGTGAGATTATGCCAACTTTGGGAGCGAGAGGCTTCGAGCGCTATCAGCGCTGACTGGTTGAAGCATTTACACAATCTTCCCCAAGATAGACGACAGAAGGCCATGATCTTCGGGTCCAGATGCTTCTCCACGGTCCGAATATCCGGATATGGGAGAAGCAACTGGACCCGCATGAAGATTGAGATATAGGCACTTGCCCGAACTGCTTACTGAATCCGCACCGACCATCTCTGGTCCGGGGAACCATTGCAATCCCATTGAACCACCGCGGCGCCGTTCTCGGTGCTCCCGCCGAGCACGCCCATGCACTTACCGCTGTTCCTGTTCACAATCTCGCCCCGACCCCGCATCTGCCATCGTTGATCTGGGTGACCTATGCAATCCCATTGAACCACGGCTTGGCCGGATTCCGTGCTCCCGCCGCCGATGCCCATGCACTTACCGCTGAATGCGTTGACGATTTCTCCCGATCTCCGCATCTGCCATCTCTGGTGCTGGTTGTTAGGATTGCAAGGCCACTGAATTAAGGCGGCTCCTCTCTCGCTACTCCCCCCCCTCACGCCCAGGCACCGGCCACTGTTTTGATCGACGATCTGACCTCTCTCCCAGGCATTCTGTCCGTTCAGTTGAGTCACCGTCGGTAGAAAAAACAAGCTCGCTGACAGAAAAGTCAGCCAGATAAACACCACTCGCCCTCTTTTTGTCATGTCTTTTTCTCCTTTCATTCGTACTCGGATTTGTGACGGGGAACCTCCAAAATAACGTATAAACACTTCCAGATGACGATCTGTGACGTGGATCACATACCGTAGTTCAAAGGGTTGCGACGTAGGAGATTATAATTTGATCCCAAACACCGGGACCTCGCAATTGCGCTCACCAACCCGCATTCGATATGCGAGTCTGTGCTCCACCCTTGTCGGGGTGACCTCAGCAATCCACTCTCCGAGTCGATCCTGGATTTGAGCGCATCATCTCCGTTTGAAGCGGAACCCCCGCTTGAATGATGATAGCGTTCCTCGTTGGTACTGCCGAGAGCAACCGGCCCCAAATCCAACCAAGCCAGAAATGACGAGGATAAAGGCCAGAGAAATCAGCCGAGAGCACCATTGCGGAAAACGGGAATTGTCCATCGGCAAGCTTCAACGGAATATTCGAGAGAATGAGATGCATAGTTGTCTGGCACTCGAAACTCGGTCTCGCCTCGCACAGCCACTAAACTGTATACAACCACATGCTCTATCGCCTCTACCGTCCGGAAGACTTTCCCCAGCTCGATGCCATCGAGCAAGCCTGCTTCGAGCCGCCCTTTCGCTTTAGCCGGCGTTCTATGCGGCATCACGTCAGCAGCTCGTATGCGGCGACATGGATTGCAGAAGAGGACGGGCAAATGGCCGGATTTGCCATCGTTGAGTGGAATCAAGAGCCGGACGAAGTAATTGCCTATGTTCAGACCATCGAGGTTGCCCCGAAACGGCGTTGCTTCGGCATTGGCCGCGAGCTGATCAGTCGCATTGAAGGTTCTGCACGCGCGGCAGGTGCATGCATGATCTGGCTGCATGTGGAGGTCGCAAATGCGGGCGCAATACAGCTTTACGAGGCACACGGCTACCGCTGCGAGGGCAGGGAAGAAAACTATTATCCACGGGGCCGCTCGGCGTTCATCTATGGGAAACGGCTGGAGTAAGGGGCGGTGAATTCGAGCTGAGATTCCCGGCAGCACAGAATCACAGATCTCATAAAAGAAACCTGGAGCTACCCGGCATTCGAATTCTACTTGCCGTCCGCCTGCGTCTTCTTGATAAACGCCGCCACGCGGTCGTGGAGTTGCTTGAGGCTCTCGTCTAGGACGTAGACCATGTGGCCCGACTCGTACCAGTCATACTCGATGTTTTTGGCCAGCGATTGCGGAATAGGCAGGTGCTTATCTTCGTACTGCGCGGCGAAGAAGGGCGTGGCCAGGTCGTAGTAGCCGCCGTTAACCATGATCTTCAGCCGAGGATTGGTCTTGAGCGCATCGGCAAGATCATTGGATACATTGAGGTTGATGGGGTTGTGACCGTGAACCAGGTTCCAGTGCGTGCCGCCGAAGAGCGCTTCCGGCAGGTAGGTCTGGCCCTCGCCATACTTCAGATCGCGGCGCACGTAGTCGTTGAAGAGCGAAACGTAGGCTGAGGAAATGGCTGTGCTTTGCGGATCATACTCGGCGCCCTGGCTCAGGGAGTCCAGAGTGGGCCCGGAGAAGCGCGTGTCCAGCCGGCCGGTGGTCAGGTCCTGGTCGTCCTGCAGGGTCTTCTCGAACTCGCCGCCGTTTACCCGCAGGTTGGCCTTGAGCAGGTAGGCTACGGGCAGGCCGGTGTAGCCGTGCAGCTTCTCGGCTACCTGCTGCTTCTCCTCCGCGCCAAGGTCAGTTCCCAGGGCCAGCGCGTGCGCATAGGGACCCATGGCATAGTCTTCGGCCTCCCGGAGGAACGGTTCCAGATTCTGTTGGGGCGCGGCCGACTGCTGGGGCAGCTTTTTGTGGTACCAGGCCGTGGCTGCAAAGGTGGGTAGCGCCAACACGTAGGGCAGGTCCACGCCAGGATTTCCGGTAGGGTAGTCGATGTCGGTGGTGAAGTTGAAGATCTGCGAGAGCAGAATCACGCCGTTCAGGTCGATGTTCTTGCGGTTTTCCAGAATATTTGCCAGCACGGAGGAACGCGTGGTGCCGTAACTCTCGCCAAAGATAAACTTGGGCGAGTTCCAGCGGTTGTATTTGGTGATGAAGCGGGCAATAAAGCGGGCAAAGGCGTTGGCGTCCTCATCCACACCCCAGAAGGCCTTTTCCGCGTCTTTGCCGGTGAGGCGTCCGAAGCCAGTGCCGGGCATGTCGATGAAGACCAGGTCGCTGGTGTCGAGCAGGGAGTAGGCGTTGTCGACGAGTTTGTAAGGCGCCGCGGGCAGGTGCTGGTCGCCGCTGGTGACCACGTGCTTGGGGCCGAGTGAACCCATGTGCAACCAGACGGTCGAACTGCCCGGTCCGCCGTTGTAGAAGAATATGATGGGGCGATCCTCAGCCTTCGCGTCTTTCTTAAAGTAAGCGACGTAAAACATACGTGCAACAGGAGTTGCGTCTTTTGGCTCCTTGGGCGCGTCGAGGGCAAGCTGGCTGCCGGGCTGCGGCTTGCCGTCCAGGCCCAACTGCGCATCCTGGATGTCGGACGAGCCTACCGTGAGCGTACCGGCAATGGCGGTGTAGGTGATCTTCTCACCCGCCACAGTGACCGTGCCCTGTGTGGTTACATCGGCGGGAGGGGCTTTTTCCGCAGCTTTGTCTGGAGTGGCGGCTTTTTCGGCAGTGGCAGGCTTGGCGGCAGGCGTCTCGTCGTCGGCTCTCAGCAGGTCCGGGGCAAAGAGAAGTGAGGTGGCAAGCAGGACGATGGGGAAGCGATGAATGCGGAACATTCAGGAGTCTCCTCAATGGGGAATCGGGTGAAGGAATATTATAAAGCCTGTGGTTTAGAAACTTTCCCCAGACTTTCGATTCAACATTTGGTTGCGAGGATATGCCCCTCACGTGCATAGTCCAGTAGCTTACCGTCGCGGGTGATGACGCGAAGGCCTTGCAGCCGCGCAGTAGCGGCGATGATTCGATCTGCGGGGTCTCTGAGTGGTATTCCCGGTAATGAATTTGAACTAATGAGCAGCTTGGGAGTGAGTGTTGCCAGTCTGACGCCCGGCATCGCCAACAAGGTTTCAAACCATGCTTCGGGCGAGAGTGTCAGATGCAGCCGTCCTTTGGCAACCAGAGTGCCAATCTCCCAGGCTGTAAACGGCGATAGATAGATTCCGAGGTTTTCCGTTCTCGCGGAGCGCATGGCTGTTTGGCTATGCACTGAAAGCGGGTCTCCTCCCATCAGCCAGATTGCCGCACAGGTGTCGAGAAGAACCACGCCAGCCATTTATTGCTCCGCATCCCAGATTTCGCCTGTGGGTTCGGTCAGATCAACGCCTGGAGGAATCGTCACGGTTCCGCGCATCGCGCCCCAAAGGTCAAAATCGTCTTCCGCATCTTCATGAATGGGAACGACGGCGGCAACTGGGCGATTGTGCTTGAGCAGGACAATGCGGTCGGTCTTGCCTTGAGCCACATCGTCGATCAGCCCCAGGCACTCCGACTTGAAAGCCGTTACGCCGATAGAAGTTGTGTTTGTCGAAACAGCGGGCATGATCGTCTCCAATATGGTCCATTCAATATGGTCCATATTGTGATTGCAAGCCTTTTCGTCAGCCGTTTCCCAGGTTCCTACTTCTGCACCTTCTCAAACGGCTGTTTCTCGCTGATTCTAGGCCGGTTCGCGGCTTGCAACTCTTTGGAAACCTGCTCCACCTCGCGGAAGACTCGGAGTAGGTTGCCACCCAGAATCTTGCGGCAGTCCTCGGCTGAGTAGCCGTGCGCCATCAGTGCCTCAGTAATTTTGGGCAGATCGGCGGCCGAGTCAATCTCCGCGGGGAGTTGGCCGCTGATGCCGTCGAAATCCGATCCCAGGCCCACGTGATCGACGCCGGCCACCTTGGCGATGTGATCGATGTGGTCGATGAGCACCGAGAACGGCGGGCGGGTGATGCGGTCTCCATACTGGCGCTGGAGTTTTTCGATCTCGTCGTAGGGAATCGGTTTACCTTCCGCCAGGGCCTGATCCTTGAGGGCTTGGACAGCCTTTTTCATCTCCGGTTCCAGAGATTTGGTAGTGTCGCGATAAGCCTGCGACAGAAATCCGGAGTAGAAGTTGACCTGGACGACGCCGCCCTTGGAATTGGGGCCTCCGGAGCGGGCCACCGCGCGCAGCATATCGTCAGTCATGTTGCGCGGAGCGTCGCACAGCGCCCTGGCCGACGAGTGAGAGGCAATGACCGGAGCGCGGCTGATGACCAGAGTCCGGAAGAAAGTGCGGTCGGAGACGTGCGAGATGTCCACCATCATGCCCAGCCGGTTCATCTCGTAGACCACGTCCTTGCCAAACTCTGTAAGGCCCTCTTTAGTGTGCGGGACTGAGGAGTCGTCAATGTCGCCTGAGCTGTCTGCCCAGCCGTTGGAGTTGGCCCAGGTGAGGGTCATGTAGCGCACGCCGAGCGCATAGTACTGGCGCAGAAGCGGGATGGAATCTTCAATAGAGTGGCCGCCCTCGATGCCCATAAGTACGGCCATCTTGTGTTCGCGGTGGGCCAGCTCGATACCAGCCGGTGTGGCGACGAACTCAAGCTTGTC
>CZKF01000189.1_pt1 | contig 13206 bp, 8 predicted proteins | sample 1122351 | NCBI WGS metagenome assembly CZKF01 (sample SAMEA3539301, study PRJEB10725) | soil metagenome | biome: tundra; feature: field; material: soil | place: USA | collected 2010-05 | depth 0.15 m
AACGGGACCTCGGTCGCCGGAGCCATCTACACGGGCTCCAACACCGTCACCAGCCTGGTGAACGCCATCAACTCCGCCGGAACGCTGGCGCTTACAGCCACTGCCCCCGGCGGCGGCTCGAACGCTATTTACCTGCAAGGCACGGGCGTCGGCCAGTCCATCACCATGAGTGCGTTGACGGCGGGCATCGAGACTGCGTTGGCAGTGTACACCGGCACGAGCACGAGCGGTTATGCCGCCGGGGCCACCGGCGCAGTGGGCAACAACGCTGTTGACAACCTGACCGCGGAGAACAATTTGAGCGTGGGCACAGCGGTCAACACCAACGACGTGATGTCTGGCCACATCACCGTCGTCAATGGCGCCGTCACCGACACCTTTAACATTGGAACCGGCGCGGACGCGTACAGCGCCGGCACCGGCACCTACTACACCCACAACACCAACGCGACGGTGGGCACGGGCCTTCCCGGCGCGCTGGAGAACTACGGCAGCACGCTTGCGGGTCTGGCCTCGGCGATCAGCGCGGAGTCAGCCACGCTCGGTTTGACTGCGGTGGCCAACGCCAGCGGCTTGACCTTCACCCAGACCGGCACGACGGGGACCTACACTGGCGTCGCTCTTTCCACCAGCGCCAATACCCTTACCGACGTGACCGCGGGCACCTACTCGACGTCAACCACCAGCAACCAGCTTGCCAATGAAAGCGACACGCTCAGCGGCGCCCTGGTCTTCAACGTGGGATCGAACGCAACCCAGACCGTAACGATGGCCAACGTGACCGGCGCCCTTGATGCAGGAACCGTAACGGGGATGATCAAATACATCAACGACAACTCGGGCTCACTTGGCGTCAGCGCCGCGTGGGTTCCGGCTGGCGGGAGCAGCACCTTCGGCTCCATTCAGTTGACATCGGGAACGGAAGGATCCACGGGCACGGTCACTGTCTCATCGGCACTGACAAGCCTCACCGATACAACCACCGGCTCGGCTCTGAGCTACACGTCGAACAGCGCCTACAGCACAGGGCTCTCCGGCAGCATAACCGATAGCACAACCACGGCGGGGGCGACCTATGCCTCCGACAACAAAGCCAGCAGCGGAGTTGCAACCATCAGCTACACAGATGGCGCAGGAGTGAGCCTGAGCTCCACTGATCTGTCCAACCAGACCAATGCCCAGAATGCACTGACGAGCCTGAACTCGGCCATCACAGCTGTGGCGGCGCAGGACGGCTACATCGGCGCGCAGATCAACACCCTGAATGCCGTCAGCCAGGTGCTGACCACGCAGTCAGAGAACGTGAAATCGGCGCAAAACGCGGTGCAGGCCACCGATTATGCGTCGGCAGCCTCCAACATGTCCAAGTACGAAATTCTGAGCCAGACGGGCATCGCCGCCCTGGCGCAGGCCAACAGCGTGCAGCAGGAAGTGACCAAGCTGCTGCAGTAATCCGGGGTCCCCAGCGATAGGTCTTCATCGCTGGGGTGGAGTAATCCGGGGTCCCCAGCGATAGGTCTTTATCGCTGGGGTGGATAATCCGGGCGCATAGCCCATCACCCAGGAAGGGCGCCCTTGCGGGCGCCCTTCTTTGCGTAAGCGAGAAGAAGCGGTGGAAGAGGCACGGATTTCAAGAGGAAGAAGCTAAAGCCGCAGACATTCAAAGCCGATGAACAGTTTGGCAAGAAGGGGTCTTGGCAGCTATTTGGTTGCGCGATTTGGAAGCGAAATTCATGAGTCCCCTTTAATTTTTCTCGAGATTGGGTGGTTCTCCGGCTGCACGAAGTCAACACGGGGGAACGATGGGCACAGTAGGACTGAGTTTTGGGTCGCCGACCAGCGGGACTGGATTCGACGTGAGCTCGACTGTGGCCCAGATTGTGGGCAATCTCCAGAATGTAGAGACGCCATGGAAGAATCAGCTGACTAAACTGCAAAGCCAGGACACAGCGATCTCCAGCCTGGGGACGCTGTTATCAACACTCTCCACCGACATGAGTTCGCTCAACAGCGTTACGGGCATCCTGGCCCAAAAGACGGGTTCCAGCTCGGACACCAATGTGCTGACGCTGACTTCGGCCGATTCGACGGCGGTTGCCGGTACGCACACGGTACAGGTGAGCAATCTGGCGACAACTTCGAGCGGGTACTTGGCGCAGATAGCCAACGCCAATGACAAGCTGGCCGGGTCGATCACGCTGCAGGCGGGAAGCGGCATGGCGTTGACCATCACGCTGAACCCCTCCGACAATACGCTGGCCGGGCTGGCTGCGACGATCAATGCGTCGGCGATCGGCATCAACGCCAGTGTGCTGACGGATTCCGCGGGTTCGAGGTTGAGCCTGGTTTCGGCCACCTCGGGTGCTTTGGGAAACATCTCCGTAACATCGAATACCATCGTCGCCACCGACAGCACGGCGCTAAGTTACATCGGCACGGCGGGCATCGGCGAGACGGCCTCAACCGGAACTCTGGCCGCGCTGGCCGATAACAGCGACACGCTCGCCGGCTCAATGTCGATCAAGGTGGGCACCGGCACGGCGAAGACCATCGTCGTGGGCGCTGCGCCGGGTTCACCGGCGGCGAATACTTTCTATACCGGATCCGTGGACGGGTACAACACGCTCACCGGGCTGGAGGGCGCCATCAACTCGGCCGACATCGGGGTCACGGCTTCGATTGTGACCAACGGCAGCGGGAAGCAAAGCCTGTCACTGTTATCCAATACCGTGGGATCCGCCGGAACCTTGACCGTAAACTCCAGCATCAATGACAACACGGGCACGACTTCGTTGACTTATACCAACCCCGTGGAGGGCGCAAATGCCAATTTGACGGTGGACGGCGTGGCGCTAAGCAGCGCCTCGAACACGGTGGCCAATCTGATTCCCGGCGTGACCTTTCAGTTGCTGGCTCCTAGCGCGACGGAATCGGATAATAGCCTGGAGTCGGTGCAGGTGGTGATCGCAAACGATAACACTGAAGTCGGGAGCGCAGTCAACCAGGTGGTCACCGACTACAACGCGTTGATCAGCGCCATCAACACCCAGGAAGGAAACGACAGCACAGGCAAAGCGGAGCCGCTGTATGGCTCACCCACTCTTTCGCTCTTGCAGCAGCAGTTGTTCAACGGGCTGAACGTGCAGAACCCCAATGGCTATCTAACAGCAATTTCCACTAACACCAATACGACCCTGGCGGGCACAATCTCAATTCAGGTGGGCAGCGGCGCGGCGCAGATTATCACCGTCCCGACGACATCGGGGGATAACACGATCTCCGGACTTGCCAGTGCCATCAACTCCGCCAACATAGGGGTCACGGCCAGCGTTGTGACCAGCAACGGCCAGTCGTCCCTGACGCTGGCGTCGCAAACCGCGGGCACGACTGGAACGTTGACGGTTGACTCCAGCATCGTTGCCACCAGCGATGCGCAGTTGAGTTATTCCGGCAACAACAGCTACACCAGCACGACGGCAGACACCGGCACTCTAACCAGAATTTCCAACGCGAGTGATGCGCTCACCGGTTCCATCTCTATTCAGGTGGGCCACGGCGCAGCGCAGTCGATCAGCGTACCGACCTCTCCGGACAACAGCCTCTCCGGCCTTGCCGACGCCATCAACACGTCCAACATCGGAGTTACGGCCTCGGTGGTGCAGAACGGCGACGGATCCTCGAGCTTATCGCTTACATCTGGAACTGTGGGGAGCGCCGGAGCGTTGACCGTGAGCTCCAGCATTCTGGACGCCACCAATACCAGCAGCTCGACTCTGAACTACACGAAATCATCGGACATCAGCAATCTGACCAGTCTAGGCATCAGCGTGAACAATGATGGCTCGATTACGCTCAACGCTGCCAGCCTGGATTCGGTGCTGAACTCGGACTACAGCGGCGTGGCGGGATTCTTTCAGAACGCGAACAGCTGGGGACAGGCATTCAACACCATGCTGACGAATGCCGGCACCAGCTCGTCAACGGGAATTATGAAGCTGAGCCTGAAGTCCGACAGCAACATCGAAACCACCTTGAATGCGGAGATTACCAAGGAAGACGCTTTGATCGCTTCGCAAAAGATCAGCCTGACAACGGAATTGAATACGGCGAACCAGATCATGCAGGAGCTGCCCACGCAGTTGGAAGGGGTCAACCAGCTTTACTCGGCGATCACCGGCTATAACCAGCATACGAACGGCTAAGGAGCTTTATCCCGATGGGAAGTTATCAGCAACATGCGCTGGAAGGCGCTTCGGCAGTTGATCTGGTTGTGGCGCTTTATGACGGAATTCTGCGTTTTCTTTACTCGGCCTCGGCGGCTGTGGAACGTGGCGACGCGGAGGCCCGCAGGACGGCCGTCAAGCGGGCGCTGGATATTATCATTCATTTGCAGGCGCGGCTGCGCATGGATGTGGGCGGACGGCCCGCGCAGGTGCTCAGCGAGTTTTACGCATCGATCTTTGCGCAAATACTGCAAGCCTCGCAGTCGGCCTCGCGGCAGAAGTTCGAGCACGCTATCGAATGCGTAAAGAACGTGCGCGACGCCTGGCGCCAGGTGGCCAGGGATCCTGAAGTCAATCCGGCTCCGCTGCAGGTGAGCGGCATGATCTCCGGACGCAGGCAGGATAACTCCGATTACGGCGCGGAGTCTTCGGTTGGCTCCAGATGGAATGCATGAGAAACAGGGAATAGGGAATAGGGAACAGGGAATAGGCCTATGCGGTCATGAAGTCACCGTTCGACTTTCTTCTGTCACAAGGATGAAAAGACAGAAGGCTATATGATCGGAAATTACCGCTCGCAGAATGAGTTTGCCGTTCAATATCCCTGTTTTCTATTCCCTGTTCCCTATTCCCTATTCCCTGTTTTTTTCATCCGGCGACGGTGAGTTCTTCTTCCAACTGCTGCTTCTGATAGAGGCCGGCGTAGTAGCCGTCGCGGGCGAGCAACTCATCGTGCCGGCCCAACTCCACAATTCTTCCGTGGTCGAGTACGGCGATCTGGTCGGCATTGCGCACAGTGGAGACGCGATGGGAGATCATGATGGTGGTCGCGGCATGGATGTAACCGCGCAGGCCTCCCAGGATGCGTTCTTCCGTGTAGGTGTCTACGCTGGCCAACGCGTCGTCGAGGATGAGGATGGACGGCCGGCGCAGCAGCGCCCGGGCGATGGCCGCGCGTTGTTTCTGCCCTCCGGAGAGCGTGACGCCGCGCTCACCTACCATGGTTTCAAAGCCCAGGGGAAATTCTTCAAACTCTTTGCGAATATGGGCTGCCTCGGCGGCTTCGAGAAGGGCCGCTGGAGACGCGTGAGGCACGCCAAAGGCAATGTTTTCGCGGATTGTTGTGCTGAAAAGGAAGGTTTCCTGTGGAACCAGGCCGATATTTTGCCGAAGCACTGCCAGGGGATAGTCGCGTACCGGCCGGCCGTCAATCAGCAATGAACCTTCCGGCGCTTCATACAATCTTGTGATCAGGTTGATGAGCGTGGATTTGCCGGAGCCGGTGGGGCCGACGATCGCCAGGCTGGAGCCGGCGGGAATCTTGAGCGAGATGCCGCTGAGGACCGGAGTCTCGTTATAGCTGAAACTCAGATCACGGAATTCAATCTCGCCGCCGAGCACGGCGCCGGCTTGAATAGCCGGATCGGCGGCGCTGTCATCGATGACCGGTTCGGCGCGCATCAACTCGTCGATACGTTTTACCGAGGCGGTGCCGCGCTGGAAGATGTTCACCACCCAACCCACGGCAATGATGGGCCAGGTGAGCAGGATCATATAGGTGTTGAAGGCCACAAACTGGCCGACGCTGATGCGGTGGGCGATGACCAGGTGTCCGCCGGCCAGCAGTGTAATGATCATGGAGATGCCCAGAATGAACTCCAGCGTGGGCCATAGCATGCCCATGAGCTGAACCAGCTTGAGAGAGCGAGCGATGTACTCTCGATTGAGCCGTTCGAAGAGACCGATCTGGGATTGCTCGCGGGCAAAGGCGCGGACCAAGCGAGCGCCGGAATAGTTTTCCTGGGCCTGCGAGGAGATATCGGAGAAACTGGCCTGGATGCGTTCGAAGCGGTCGTGAATTCTGCTGCCGAAGTACTGCACCAGGACAGAGGCCAGGGGCATGGGCGCAAAGGCCACCAGGGTGAGCCAGGGACTGATTCGCAGCAGGAAAAACAGCGCGCCCACAGTGAAGAAGATCGTATTGGCGCTGTACATGAGGGCAGGGCCGAGCAGATTGCGCACGGCATTCAAATCATTTGTCAGCCGGGCCATGATGTCGCCGGTGCGATAGCGCTGATAGAAGCCCGAATCCTGCAACTCCAGCTTGCGAAAGAGATCGTTGCGCAAGTCGAACTCGATCTCCCGCGAGATGCCGATGAGAATCCAGCGCTGCGAGTATAGAAAAACGCCTTTGACCAGAGCGATGACAACCAGCAGGCCGGCGAAGATCAATACCTTGGCGCGTGTGTCTCCGTGGCTCAACGCGTCGACAGCCCACTGCAAGGCTCTGGGATAGATCACCCATTTGCCGCCGATGCCGTCGATGGCCATCCTGATGACCTGGGGAAAGAGCACCCAGATGGTGTTGGTGCAAATGCACGACAAGGTGCCCCACAGGTATCCCCAGCGGTAGCGGCGCATGTAACTGTAGAGCGGGGCCAGGTCGCGGAACATGGTTTTATTGTAACGGGATGCACCTGCGCTGTGGCCAGTCGCTCGCGGCGCTATTTTGTCTTGATGACCTTGAGGCCCTTCACCACGATTTTGCGGGCTTCTTCTAGGTCATGGAGCCATGCCGTGGCTTCTTCTTTGCTGAGATGAACATCCTTGAGCGCCACTCGGAGCGCAGCGGCAATCTCCCGGCCGGTACGCGGCTTCCGCTCTTCCGGCACAATCCGGGCTACGGGCACACCGTTCTTGTGTAGCACGAAGGTCGTGCCTTGGTAATGGGCGCGGTTGACGCAATCGGCAAAGTTGCGCGCGGCCTCAGTGACGGAGATGGCATTGGTGCTCATGGAATCAGATTATCAGATTATATGTAGTCCGGCAAATGGCGGTCTTACGTTGGTGTTCTCAGCAGCAGATAGCCGCCCACCAGCCCGAACAATAGATCCGAGGACCATGCGGCCAGTGCGGCGGGCAGGTAGTTCACGTTACCCAGCGCGCCGAAGAGGCCGTCCACTACAAAGTAAGCAAGCGTGACAGCGATGGCCACGGCAATCCCGGTGAGTGAACCGCGGCGGCCCATGGACAGCGCAAAAGGAATTGCAAGAGCCGCCATCACCACCGCCATCAGCGGGTAGGCCAGCTTGTGCCACAGTTCGACGCGCAGGCGCATGGTGTCGAAGCCGCTCTGGCTCAGGTCGCCGATGTAGCTATCAAGCTGGCCGAAGTTCATCTCCTGCGCCTTCTTGCTTTCCTTTTGGAAATAGCTGGGGGTTTCGTGAATCTCCGCGAATGAGGTCTTCAGGAACTCGCGATACTCGCTGACGTTGGCGCCATCAATGTCACGTTGCCAACCGTTCAGGAAAATCCAGGAAGCGGTTTCGGGGTTCCATACGGCGCGGGCGGCAAAGATGCGCCGCGAAAGCGCAAAGGTGGAGGGATCGAACTCGAAGAGCGAGAGATTGGCGAATTCGTTGCGTCCCGGGTCAAAGAACTGGTAGTAAAAGATGCGGTCGGGCTCGCCGGGATGCGGCTGGCCGAAGATCCAATTCTGCTCGGGGCGCAGGATGGTTTGTGCTGGCTTGCCTTTGATGATGTTGCGTAAAGCCTCCTGCTTGCGGTTGGCCTGGGGCAGATAGTACTGGTCGAAGAGGAAGAGGCTAAGCGACAGGATGGCGGCGATGGAGACGATAGGAACCACCAGCCGGTAAAGGCTGATGCCACAGGCCTTCATGGCGATGATTTCCGAGTTGCGGTTCAACATGCCGAAGGTGACCAGCACGGCGATCAGCACGGCCAGCGGGGCAACTGTGTAGAGCATATAGGGAACGAGGTTGATCAGATATTCGCCGACTATAAACCAGCCGATGTCGTGGCTGAGGATGTCCTTGAGCAGATCGAAGACAGTGAAGACCAGAATGAGCACGATAAAGCCGGCCAGCACCAGGAAGAAAATCTTGAGGAACTCGCTCACAACGTACTTATCGAGGATGCGTGGAAAAACATTGCGGGCCCTGGCACGCCGTGGACGCGATTGAAACCTGCTCAGCAGGTTGCTCAGTGGGGCATAGAGGGACTTTTCCGGAACGGCCAGCAGCGACTCCTGCAAGCGTGAGGACCAGGTGACGATGAGATTCAGAACGCGGCCTCCAGAGGCCATCTGCCACAGCAGGAAGAGGCCGCCGGCTGCGAAGATCAGGTTGGCCATCCATACCGCGAGAAACGCGGAGATCCAGTCTTGCTTGCCCAGGGCAATGCCGATCAGGGAGAGCGAGTAGTAGACAACGACCAGTGCGAGAGTAGCTACCCATGCGGAACTCTTGCCGCCACGCCGCGAGGTCACGCCCAGGGGAACGGCGACCAGCATCAGCACCAGGCATGACAGTGGATAGGCGAAGCGTTTGTGTATCTCGATAAGGTAGCGTTTGCCTTCCGGACCGCGTGTTCGCGCGCGCAGTTGGTTCATGCGCAAGGCGTAGATCGCGGTGTCCATGCGTCCCAGATGCCCTTCGCTCTGCTGGCTTGCGGACAGGGGCATATCGGAATAGTTAAACGTGGAGATGTTGTACTGTTGCGGCTGGCCGGCCACCGTCTCGTGGCGCGATCCGTCGCGCAGCCGCATGAGCATTTCCTGGCCGGCATCGTTGGCCACTGTGGCCGAGGCGGCGGTCGTGACCTGTGGTGTGGTGGGATCCGTGGTGTCGGCCATGAAAACCTGACGCCAGTTGGCCGCGCCGGTTCCCGAGCGTACGTCCTGCACGTAAAGGACGAAATTGTGAAAATCCTCATCGAAAACGCGCGGCTCAATCTCGTAGGAGGCCTGCATCGCAAGAGCCTTGTCCATCGCCAAAATGGCGTGATTGGCGCGCGGCGCCAGATACAGGGAGTTGAACAGCCCCAGCAATGTGCCGAAAACGGCCACGATGGAGGCCACGCGTACAAAGTATCCTATGCCCAGGCCGGAGGCGCGCATGGCGATGATTTCGCTGTCCGCGGCAAGTCGGCTCAAGCCCAGCAGCACCCCCACCAGCACCGCCATGGGAATGGTGATCATGAAGAAATTGGGAAGCAGGAAAAGAACGACTTCTACAACGCTGGTAAAGGTGGAGCTGTTGTGAACCACCATCTCCAGAATGTGGGGCAGTTCCTTCATGAAGAGAATGAAGGTGAAGATCACGCCGCCAATCATCGCGTGGGAGAGAATTTCACCGGATATGTAACGGGTCAGGATGCGCACGGCTAAGGCTAGTTTATCGTGCCGGGGTGCCAAGCAATAGAGAATCGTTTCATTTCTGCGAGCGTATAGCGAGCGTCTGCCGCACCGCAGGTGCCCAGCCGCGCAGGCGCAGGCTGTTGGCCAGTACGCTCACGGAACTGAGGGCCATGGCGGCGGCGGCCAGCCAGGGGCTGAGCAGTATGTGGAAGCTGGGATACAGCACGCCCGCGGCCAACGGAATGCCCAGCAGATTGTAGCCGACGGCCCAAATCAGATTCTGGCGCATTACGCGCAGCGTCGAGCGGGCGAGATCAATTGTTGCGGGAATGGCGGCGGGACGCGCGCGCAGCAACAGCACATCGCCGGCCTCCTGCGCCAAATCGGCGCCAGTGCCCATGGCAATGCCGGCGTCGGCCTGGGCCAGGGCGGCTGCGTCGTTGATGCCGTCGCCCACCATGGCCACGCGCAGGCCGCTCTGTTGCAGTGCGCGAATGCGGGCCAGCTTGCCTGCCGGATCAAGGCTGGCTTCAACTTCGCTGATTCCCGCTTGCTGTGCGATAGGCGCGGCGGCGGCGGCCGAGTCTCCGGTTAGCATCAGCACGCGCAGGCCGGAGCGGCGCAAAGTTGCCACAGCTTCAGCGGCATCAGGACGCAGTGTGTCGCGGGCATCGAAATAGCCGGCAGCCACGCTGTCCAGAGCCATCCACAGCCGCGTCACGCCTGGCTCCGGCGGGGGTGCATTGATGGGCAACGGGATGGAGAACTCCTTGAAGAGCGCTTCGTTGCCCAAAAGGCAATTGCGGCCTTCGACCTTGGCGGTGAGACCGCGGCCGGGCAAAACCTGTACGTCGTCGGCGGACGGCCAGGACAGCCCACGCGATTTTGCAGCGTCCACGATAGCATGAGCCAGCGGATGGTTCGATCGCTCCTCGGCGGCAGCGGCCATGCGCAACAGATCGTTTTCGGCGCGATCCCCCAGCGCATGAACGGCAGTCAGCACAGGACGGCCCTCGGTCAGCGTTCCGGTTTTGTCCAGCACAATTGCATCCAGCGGGACAAGCCGGGCAACTCGTTCTAGTGCTTCGCCGCCCTTGAAGAGAACGCCCAACTGCGCGCCGCGTCCCACGGCTACGGTGAGCGCTGCAGGCACAGCCAATCCCATGGCGCAGGGGCAGGCGACTACCAGCACGGCGACGGTCGCGGCCAGGGCCATCTGCAGCGAGTGGGTTGAGAAAAACCAAATTACGAAAGTGAGTACGGCCAGTGCCAGCACAATGGGGACGAAAATGGAGCTGGCGCGGTCGGCCAGCCGCTCCATGGGCGCGCGGGAGCTCTGCGCCTGCTGGGCCATGCGGGTGATCTGCGCCAGCATGGTGGCCTCGCCCAAGGATTCGGCACGGCAGGTCACTGCGCCTTCATAATTCAGAGACCCGGCCAGCACGCGGGCGCCGGGTGAGCGGTCCAGTGGTGTTGCCTCGCCAGTCAACATAGATTCGTCCACCGTTGTGCGGCCTTCCAGAATCGTCGCATCCACCGGGAAGCGCTCCCCGGGCAGGATCAGAACGCTGTCGCCCGGTTGAATCTCTTCGAGCGGGACGATGGTCTGAGCACCGTCACGGATGCGGCGGGCAGTGGCGGGCTTCAGACGGGAGAGCGAGTCGAGCGCGGCCAGGGCGCGGCGTTTGGCGCGGCCTTCAAGGCTTTTGCCCAATAAGAGAAAGCCAATAATCAAGAGAACTGCATCAAAGTAAACCTGCCGTCCAGTCGCGGGCCAGATCGTGGCGTACGCGGAATAAGCAAATGCCACGCCCGTCCCCAGGCTGACCAGCGTATTCATATTGGTGCTTCCGTGACGCAGGCTGCGTGCTGCACTCAGATAGATGCCACGCCCCGCCCAGGCCATAAAAAATGCAGTGAGAATCAGCAGAAACCAGCGCAGAAACTCCGGAGGCACCGCAAAAAGCCAGGGAAAGATGCCCATCAGCGCGTGGTCCACCGCTCCTTCATTCATTCCCAGCGGCATGGATAGCAACATGGCCGCCGCGCCGGCGATCAGCGTCGAAATGGCTTTACGCTCTGCTCCATCTGCGAGCGAGTCGGTGGAGGTTTGCGAAGAGGCATCGGGGCGGGGAAGCACCGCGTCGTAACCCGCCGCACGAATAGCTTCAACCAGAGCGCCGGGCGTGGCGATCAACGGATCGTAGTCCACCTGGGCGCGATTGGCGATCAGATCAACGTGTGCGGATTTCACACCGGCTGTCGAACGCAATGCTTCTTCCACGTGATGCTGGCAGGAGGCGCAGGTCATGCCGAGAACGGGCAGCGAAAGTGATACTGTCGAAGGCGGGGGCATCGGTTGATTCATGCTTCCAGATGCGCCGTGAAGCCGGCTTTGGCCAGAGCGGCAACGACAAGGTCAACGGGCGCGGGGTCCAGGTTGGCAGTGAGCCGCGCCGCTCCCACGCGCACCTCGTTGACGACGACGCCCTCGACCGAGGCAAGCGCCTGCGTGACGCGCTTGACGCATGCGCCGCAGTGCATTCCATCGATTCGCAGCGTGAACTCCGCCATGTTCTCTCCCGTGTGTCTTTGATGATACGCCGGGTGAAAAGGCGCGTTATTGTAGGAGGGGATTCGGAATTTGGTGGATTATGCAGAGAGAGTTTCCAATGGCGCCGCTGATGTGTGTGGGCGCAGTGATTGTGGACGAGGGCCGGGTGCTGCTGGTGCGGCGCGGAACCGAGCCGATGAAGGGCCATTGGACGCTGCCCGGCGGCTTGCTGGAGCTGGGCGAATCGCTTACCGAGGGCGTTGTGCGCGAGGTGCGGGAAGAGACCGGGCTGATCGTTGAAGTTTTGGAGCTGATCGAGTTGCTGGACCGCATTCATCGCGAAGAAACCCTCGTCCGCTACCATTATGTGATCGCCGATTATTTGTGTCGCGTGGCGGGCGGCCAGTTGCAGGCTGCCTCCGATGCCGATGCGGTGCGGTGGGTGGAACGGGAAGAGTGGAAGGCCGACGGCGCACTGCGGCTTGATCCGATCACTGCGCGGGTCATCGAGGCCGGTTGGCAGAAGGCGCAAGAGTTGGAGGGACGATGAAAGCCATGAAGAGGCTGTTGTGGGTTGCGTGCGGGCTGGTTATGGTTGCCGGGATCGGCTTCTGGGCGCGCCCGGTCAGTTACTACAACGAAGCGGTGTATATGCGGGAGTGCCTTTCAGGCGTGGAGAGCCGCTCGGTTCAGGTTGCTGGCCATCGCGTGCATTACCTTGCCGAGGGGCCTGCCGGCGGGCCGGCGGTGGTGCTAGTGCATGGGCTGGGCGCACGCTCCGAGGACTGGCGAAAGCTGGCGTCCTATCTGGCCAAGGCCGGTTACCGCGTCTATCAGCCCGATCTGCCCGGCTACGGGCGTAGCGAAAAGCCCGCGGATTTCTCCTACTCGGTGCGCGATGAGGCCGAGGCGGTGGTTGGTTTTCTCGATGCGGTGGGGCTGAAGCAGGTTGATCTGGGTGGCTGGTCGATGGGCGGCGGAATCGCGCAGCACGTTGCCTTCAGGCATCCGGAGCGGGTGCGCCGGCTGATGCTCTTCAATAGCATTGGCATCAAGCAGGCGCCCACGTTTGATGTGCGGCTGTTTACGCCCACCACGCCCGCGGAACTCGACCAACTGGAGGCGCTGCTGATGCCTAATCCACCCAAGGTGCCGGGCTTTGTCGCGCGGGACATTCTGCGCCTCTCGAAGAAGAACGCCTGGGTAATTCACCGCGCGCTCGATTCGATGCTCACCGGCCAGGACGCCACTGACAGCTTGCTGCCGCAGCT
>CZKF01000097.1_pt1 | contig 13205 bp, 9 predicted proteins | sample 1122351 | NCBI WGS metagenome assembly CZKF01 (sample SAMEA3539301, study PRJEB10725) | soil metagenome | biome: tundra; feature: field; material: soil | place: USA | collected 2010-05 | depth 0.15 m
CGTCGGCGTGCCGGTCGCCGCCACGCTGAATGAGGCGGTGCTGCCCAGAGTCACGGTCTGGCTGACCGGTGGAACAGTGATGACCGGCCCGGGAGATGCATTAGCCGTGGTGCAGAAAGCGATCCCGATGACTGCCGGCAAAGCCAAACCGAGCAGTGATCCCGTAAAGGCCAGGGTGGCAAAACGAGAAAGCCGGGAAACACCGGTTTCAACCACGCCAGAGACGAAGGAAAGAATTCTGCAAAGCATAAATGCACCCTCAGCCGGAAAACATAGCTGGCCGTCAGGTCTCCTGCGCATGGGCGGAGTTCCCTGGCTGACGCCGGCATCTTCCCGGACAGCACGGTTACGTCTTCCGCCCGCAAACGGCAATGCGAGCCCGAAAGACCATTGACGTTCAACAAGCGACCAAACCGCGATCGCTTGCTCGTATGTCGAAAGAAGCTGTGGAGAAGCAATTCTCAGCCGCCATAACCGCGTCCGACGGCTACCTAAGAGCTTGAACCAAACCTGCGCCAGGCCAGCAAGACTCGCGGCGCGTTTCCGAACGAAGACGCGGCCACGAAAGGGAAGTGCCTGGTGCTCCACAACCTGGCCAAAAGATGAAACGCCGTCAAGAGAAAAATGAATACTCTAAACCGGCTCGCATTGTCGTGGGGGGGGGACGAACTTCTCACGGCAACGCTGTTGCCAGACAAACAATCTCAACCGCTATCGTTCTCCGAAAAATGTTGGACGCTGCCAAATCCGGGATGAAGCGTTGAGAGCGGAAGCTAACTCCCAGCGCCCCCTAATCCGTCATCCAAACCACCAAGACCACCTGCGGTGATTTCCTCAACATCGATCTTCTTCAGTTTAGGCGCAGCCCATTCTTTTCTGGGCTCATCATTGGTTTCAATAACGTAATCCATCTGTATTACCCCCTATTGATGTGACAATTTCGAAACAATATCATTCGCCGCAATACAAATGCAACCTAAATCGTCTAAAACAATAAAAAATTTCAGACCCGTTGCGGGGGTGTCAAGGGCAACGTAAAAGGAGACCTTGACATAAAGTGGACGGCACCCCCCTCAAGGTGAGGTGCATTTTAAGCAGCAAGGATGAACATTCGCAAGTAATATTTCATTAGACATAAGATTTTACTAGTGTCCGGTTAAAACTCGAACAGAATCAGTTGGTTGGGTTCAGTTAGCTGCGGATTTTTGTAGTTCTTCTACTGAAGTGTCTTAGAAATGGACATTTTCTCGAACAGGTTAACTGAGAGGATTTGCAGAAAAGTGTAGAGCGAGCTGGGGAGATCGATGCGTTTTTTGACGATAGCGACCAGAAGCTAGACCGAGATGGCGATCCAGAGTTAGGTTTTACGGCGTTTTCGCTGGTTCCGTAGAAGGCCTTGATGCGCATAGGAACAGAAGTATTTCAAAAAATGTAAATAATTTAGAAACATATACTTAACATGGTGCCCAGAGGGGGATTTGAACCCCCACGCCCCTTTCAGGGCTGCGGATTTTAAGTCCGCTGCGTCTGCCAGTTTCGCCATCCGGGCAAAAGGACAACTACATTGCGGAGGGCATAATCAACGATGTCCACCCTGGTTACTACGCGTATTAGTACCCCTCATTGAATTCTAATTGCAGATTGCAGAAAACCTGAAAAATGAAGTAAGAATAAACGCGCAACTTTCATAAATGGTTGAATTGTGCCGGGGAAATGTTTTGTCGCAGGCTTCTCGTCGGCACCGTAAAATGGCTATTTTCGATGTGCAATTATGGAGCGTAGCTATGACTTTGCCGCGTGTTCATACATGTGCGCACCGTGATCGATGGAGTGATTCTGGCTGTGCTAGCATGAGTATTGCCGCTGTCTCCGACCTGGCCGGACAGGCCATTTTGGACGCAGAGACGATGAAAGTACATGTATCAAGAAACGCATTTTGCCTGATCGAAACGGCAACACTTGCGCTGGGGCCTGCGAGCCGGCCCACTACAAGACGATAAGCGCAGAAAATTCAGTATTCCGAGAGGGATCTTCATGACCACATTAACAGCAGTTCCCAATGTTGAAACGGCAGATCGTTACTATGATGCTGTAACGGCTGGTCGTTACTATTCTGTTCCGGGCGATGCCAGGCCCGATGCCATCAGTGGCGAGCGCGCCAAGAAGCTGAAGTACTTTGCAGGCGGCGTTTGGCGGGAATCCAAGACCGGCAAGTACATGCCTTGCTACAACCCATCGACGGGCGCTGTGATAGCCCACGCGCCGCAGTGTACGGCCGAAGAAGTAGAAGAGGCGATTCGGGCCGCTGTCAAGGCGTTTCCCGCATGGCGCGACACGCCGGTGGCCAAGCGCGTCCAGGTGCTCTTCAAGATGAAACAGTTACTGGAAGAAAACCTGGATGAACTCATTCTTCTCTGCTCCCAGGAGCACGGCAAGAAGTGGGACGAAGCGGCGGGTGACATCCTCAAGACAATCGAGGTTGTTGAGTTTGCCTGCTGTGCTCCGCAGATGATGAAGGGCGAGTCGCTGATGAACGTGTCCACCGGCTACGATACAGTCCAGTTCCGTGAGCCTCTGGGAGTTTTTGCGGGCATCGCGCCGTGGAACTTCCCTGCCATGCTTCCGCACGGATGGATGGCTCCCATCTGCATCGTGACGGGAAACTGCATAGTGCTGAAGGTGGCCAGTTTTGTGCCCCAATCAGGCATGCGCATTGCCGAGCTCTGGAAGCAGGCCGGCTTGCCCGACGGAGTTCTGAACCTGGTGACCACCAGCCGCAATGAAGCCGAGATTCTGCTCCGGCATCCAGACATTAAAGGAGTCACCTTCGTCGGTTCCACCAGCGTTGGCAAGCACATCTACGCCACGGCGGCCGCTAACGGCAAGCGCGTTCAGGCGCTCACCGAGGCCAAGAATCACGCTCTGGTGCTGAAGGACGCAGTCATTGAGCGCGCCGCGCAAGGAATCATCAATTCCTTTTGCGGATGCGCCGGCGAGCGCTGCATGGCTCTCCCCGTGGTGGTCGTCGAGAACGCAATTGCCGACAAGCTGGTGGATGCCGTCACGCGCCTGGCAAAGGAAGTGAACCTCGGTCCCGCATACGACAAGAGCACTGGCCTGGGCCCGGTGGTTAATCAAGGGCACAAGGAGTTTGTTCTTGGCTGGATTGAGACGGCAATCAAAGAGGGCGCCAAGCTGGTTCTCGACGGGCGCAGTCCCAAGGTTCCGTCGGGATGCGAGAAGGGAACCTTCATCGGCCCCACGATCTTTGACCATGTCACTGAAGAGATGTCCTGTGGCCGCGAGGAGATATTTGGACCGGTGCTGTGCATCAAGCGCGTCAATAACTTTGAAGAAGGCCTCCAGTTGACGAACAGCAGCCAATTCGCCAACGGCTCGGTGATTTACACCGAGAGCGGCTACTACGCGCGCGAGTTTGTCCGGCGTACGGATGGTGGCATGGTGGGCATCAACGTCGGCATTCCGGTTCCACTGGCCGTTTTTGGCTTCACCGGGCACAAGCAGTCGTTCTTCGGTGACCTTCACTGCATGGGACGCGACGGTTTCCTCTTTTACACAGAAACCAAGAGCGTGACTTCCACGTGGTTTACCGGTACGGCAATTCCCGCCAAGGTCAGCACATGGGATGGAACCATGACGCGCGGATAATCGTCTTTGATGGAGAACGTCAAAGGGTCGTGTCCACAATGTATCTCGAGGACACGACCCTTTTTTTGAAACGTCCGATGCGAGACTCCAGGGCGGCAGCTCGCATCTTGCAAAGGATTGGGTTCAGCAACCGTTATGGTCATGAAGAAGGTTCATGCTCCTGCAAAACGATAGAGGCAGAGGGAATGGAGGAGAATCCGGAGACTGAATATACGCGCAGAATCTCGATTATCCTAATTTATATCTATAATATTTCTCTGATTCCAGAGAATAGGCAAGGTGCTGGCGGAGAGAGTTGGATACTTAGCCATAGTCATGTAAGTTATTGATATAATTGTACTACTATTGACTTTAAGGGTTGTGGTAATACCATGGTAAGATTTAGGTGAGTCGAGGAGTCCTTTATGTATGGCCAACAGAAAAGTAACCCTTGTCCGCCGCTGTAAAACTCCGGATGGATGGCAGCGCTATTCGGTTGTCATCGGGAAAAATGGAAGGGTAAAGCCCTGCTTCGTCAAGGTCGCTGGCCAGGAGATTGAATACCCGGTTGGGTATTACGAAATCAGAAAGTATGTCGGAAAGAAGCTTGTCTATCTGAACGCTGGAGAGAATGCTGCCGACGCTCTGCAAGAACTTCAGAAGGAGACGCATCTGGTGGTCGCCAAGCATATTCTGGCGGAGGTTCCAGGTGTCCAATTGGTTGAGGAGCCGGGGCGGCTCCCACTGGCCAAACAGCTACGTCGCTTTCTGGGCGCGACTTTAGACCGTGGTTCCACCGTCGCGGCAGATGTTTATCGACTCGGCTGTGAAGAGTTCTTGCGGGTCATCGGAAAGACGTTTGTCGATCAGGTCACAGCCGAAGACATCCTCATCTTCCGGAAGCGCGGGATTGCAGACAGAACCATCCACAACCGCCTCATGAGCGTCATTGCCTGCGCGGCTATGCTGTCCCTTAGTGGCGTTGCTGCCCCCGCTCAATCCTCATCTCGCTCGCGTCCCTCTGGTGCTGCAAACGGCCAGGTCTGGCATATGCGCAAGGTCGATGTCACCACCCAAGTGCTTGACCTGCGGACGCACGGCTCGCGCAGCATTCAGGGCATGACCATGCTCGTGCCCAAGGACTGGAGCTTCCAGGGGCAGGCCACGCTGCCGCCCAAGTTCGATTGCAACTACACCATCGGGCGTTTCAACATCACAACAGAGAGCCCGGACAAGTCGACAGGCCTGCAGGTGCGCGCGCTCGGAGCGAGTGTCTGGTCCAACAACCGCGCTGCACTACAGCAAATACAACAGATGAACCAGCAGTGGTCCGGCACGGAGAACTGCCAGATCGAGCCGACCAAGTCTCTCGCTGACGGTCTCGGAGGAGCGGTGTCCCTGATCGTTCAGAACGGACACGCAGTCGGCGGCGTGGAACCTGTCCCCGGCATGAACGACCAACTGGCGGCATCGACGGAGCAAGCCAACAGGATGCTTGCCCAGCAGGCGATGCAGCACCGTATGCCTGCTTCTCACCTGAGCACGGAGGGTGGCCGGCTGCGCTTCACCGGCAGCCTGCATGACAAGCCAGTTGAAGGGTGGTTGGTTGCTATTCACACCGTGCGCAGCGATCCCTCGCCCGGCGGACCGGTCGACCTCAGCGATATTCCGCTCTTCGCCGTCATGTATGCCCCGCAGGGGAAGCTCGACGACTCGGAGAAGATGCTCTCCGCGATGCTTGACTCGGTCGAGACCAACCCTGAATGGACTGCCTACCTCGCTGAGTACGTGCAGGGCATCGTCCAGATCAAGCAGCGTACCATGAACCAGGTCGCGCAGATCTACTCGAACATGGCGGCAGACAATGCCCGTGCCGCCCAGCAACAGGCTGCAATCCGCAACGATGTTCAGAACTACGCGAACAAGGTGCATTCCAGCGTCGCCGCGAATCGAGCCGCTGCGCTCGATCACAGCTCGCAGCAGTTCGCTCTGCACATGGGCGACCAGGCCATCTACTCCAACCCCACCACCGGCCAGAGCGTTCAGATGTCCAACCAGTACAGCCACGCCTGGGCCAGCACGACCGGCAATACCAACGAGTATATACTCACCGATTCTCCGTCTTACAACCCCAACGGACAGGCGGGCAGCGCAAGCTGGACTCAAATGACTCAGCAAAACTAGGGGCGTCCGCCGTCATCGTTCGCAGAAGTTAAATAATTCTGCGAACGATGACACACTCTTCGCATCCCTGGCGCGATCCATAGCAGGAGCACCCTGCCATGATCCCGACGCCCTCGAAATCGGCGTACGCCAGCCGCTTCAGGAGGCGAGAGAACTGATGGAAAGCGCGTACAACCTTCGCGCCGATGTTCTGCGCGAGTTGCTGAAGTGCTGTACGAACGTCAAGACGGTTCGCATCTGTCTACAACTGGGGCGCGAATTCTCACTCCCGTGGATCAAGAAACTCGATCCTGCGGAACTGCCGACCGGCAGCAAACGGCCCTGGGTTTCCCGTTCCGCCGACGGTCTACTGGTCCTCAAACCATGAACCAAATCTATCTCGACACAGCAAGGCTGCTGACACAGGTTGCTCCCATGGTCTTTGCGGATGGCGTCTTCGCGCTTAAGGGCGGCACGGCCATCAACCTAATCGCACGATATGCCACGCCTCTCCGTCGATCTCGATCTGGTCTTTCCCGACTACACGCTGTCACGGGAAGAGGCGTTGGCCCGCATCAATGAAGCGATAACGAACTCGGCGGCACGGCTGACAGCGCGTGGATTCCTGACGCATACCATTGCATCCGCGGACGCCGGCGAAACCAAACTCCTGGTGAGGCGCGGCAACATCGAATTGAAAGTCGAAGGAAACTTCGTGATGCGTGGAACCGTGCATCCGATTCGCAATGCGTCGCTCTCGCCCAGGGCGAGCGAAGTTCTGCTCGCCGATCTCGAATTGCCGGTCGTCTCGCTTGAAGATATGTATGGCGGCAAGCTCGTTGCCGCGATGGACCGGCAGCATCCGCGGGATATGTTCGACTGCTTGCAGCTCTTTGCTCATGAAGGCATTACGCCTGCCATCCGGCGCGCATTCGTCGTCTACCTGGCCAGCCACAACCGCCCTGTCCATGAAGTGCTGTTCCCCTCTGTCCGCGACATCAGCCAGGAATACGAGCGTACCTTCAAGGGAAGACGGCCGAGCCGGTCGAACTGAGCGAATTGATTGCGGCGCGGGAACGTCGTATTCTTGAGCTTCAACACGGTCTGGATACAGAAGAGCGCAAGTTTCTGATTTCTTTCGTTCGCAACCAACCAGACTGAAGCCTGTTGGGGATTCCACATCTTGCCGAGTTGCCGGGAATCCGTTGGAAGCTGCATAATCTGGGGCAGTTGGCCAAACTCAGCCCCAAGAAATTCTTGACTCAAGCCCAGGCGCTCGACCGCTTGCTGGGGAGCTGATGTGATTATCAGCTTTCTCGCTCAAACCAGTCTTCGAGCGATTCTTCATCAGTCTCTTGAAGACGGCAATGCTTGTCGGCCTTTCATCGGCTGGGCTGAGTCGTTTGATGTACGGATTCGAGGATGTATTCGAGCACATTTGCGGTAGCATGAAACTGCACTGGATGTGGTGGCCGGCTATTGGCGGCATCGGCATCGGTGCGGGCGGCTTCTTCTTCCCGTGCGGTTTGGGCGTTGGCTACGACAACATTGCGGAGGTGCTCCGCGGCAATGCTCCGTTAGCATTGCTCCTTGGGCTGTTAATCGCCAAGTCGTTGATGTGGGCGTTTTCACTGAGTTCGGGAACCTCGGGTGGCGTGTTGGCGCCCCTGTTGATGATTGGCGCAGCGCTTGGCGAATCGGTAGCCCGTCTGGCCCATATGCCAGTCGAGACGCAATCACTGTGGGCATTGATGGGGATGGGAGCAATGCTCTAGCATTTCTCCTATTGCTGTAGAGTGCGGCGTGGACCGGGAGGTCCACGTGACAGCCGGCCAGGAGGCCGGCGCTACCTGTTCTTGCAGCGACCAGCAACCTGGAACCAAGCAGGATTTCCACTCTATACCAACAGGCAAAATGCTCTAACCAATTCAAAATCAAAAACCTTCCGCACCTCTCCTCCATAGGAACACGCACCCTGTGAATCTGTGTCGAGGTTGGAACCGGCCTGCCGGGTCTGCCCTATGCGCCGGCGAGGCTGCGCATGGAGGTTATGGCGGCGGTGAGGTCTGCGGCAAGGGTTTGCTGGGCTTCTGGAGTTAGTTTGGCGTTTTGGCTAGTTAGATAGAAGACGTCGATGGCGGTTTCGCCTTCGGTGTCGATGAGAGCTACCTTGATGTTGCAGTCGTGGGTGCTGAGGATGAGTGCGATCTGGCGGAGGAGGCCGGGCAGGTCCTGAGATACCACTTGCAGGATGGTGGAGTGGGTGGAAGATTCGGAGTCGAATTCCAAGCGGGTGGCGACATTGACCTTGAGGTTGGTGGGGTGGTTCAGGTGGCGGCGGGCTTCGAGCATTTGCTCAACCGGGACTTGCAGCGCGACCACGTCGTGGAGATAGGCGAGGAAGCGTTCGCGCTCGCCGGGGTTCAGCTCGATGGTGCGAAATGTGTCGGTGAACTGAAAGCGATCGACAATGACGCCGGCGTCGTTGGAGAAGGCGCCGGCCTTGACGATGTTCATGCCCCAGGCGGCGAGCGCGCCGGCGACGTCGGCAAAGAGGCGCGCGCGGTCGCGGGTGATCACGGTGAGGTCGAAGAGCTGGCGGTGAGGGCGGAGGTCGAGTTGGACGGGATCGTCGTCGAGGCGGGCGGCTAACAGGAAGTGGTCGCGAATCTGCTCGGGCTGGCGGGTTTGCAGATAGCGCCGAGGCAGGCCTTCGAGGAATTGCTTAATGGCGTCGTACTGGGCGGCGGGGACCATGGCGTGGATGCGGTTGAGCAGGGCAGGGTCGAGTCCGGCGTGGTAGCGGACCTCGTCGACGGAGCGGTCCATGAAGTTAGCGGTGGAGATGCAGAGTTGCCAGAGGTTCTCAGCCTTCCATGGAGTGAGGGCGTCTGGGTTGACGGCCTTGATATCGGCGTAGGTGAGCAGGGTGAGCATCTTGAGCATCTGCGGGCTGCCGATTTTTTCGGCGAAGGAGCGGACGTTTTCTGGATCGAAGATGTCTCGGCGTAGGGCGTTGGACATTTCAATGTGGAGGCGGATGAGGTTGAGGACGGCCTCTCGTTCTTCGGCGTCGAACTCCAGGCGGGCAAGGAGGGCGTCGGCCAGTTCAATGCTGGGTGCGACGTGGTCGACGTCGCGGCGGGCCTTGCCGGTGTCGTGGAGCAGGAGAGCGAGCAGGAAAAGGTCGAGGCGGTCGATCTCGGGCAATAGCTGGGCGAGACGCTGATCGTAGTCGTGGGTGGGCTGGCGGAGCGCGTGGATGTTGTCGATGACTAGGAAGGTGTGCTCGTCGACGGTGTAGCGGTGATAGCTGTCGCGGATCACCAGGGCATCGATGCCGTGGAACTCGGGGATGAGCATTTCCAGAACGCCAAGAGCGTGCATGGTGCGGAGGGCATGAGCGGCGTGGGGTCCGAGGAGGACTTCGCGGAGTGCGTTCCAGAGATAAGGGCCTTCGGGGATGTGGATGGCGAGCGCGGCCAGAGCATCGGTGATGCGGTCTTCAGCAGTTTGCGATAGCGCGTAGCCGTGCGTGGCCATGAGGGCGAAGATGCGCAGGATGGCTCCGGTGTCGTTGAATTGCGCGCCGGGAGTTATGTCGATACGGCCCTGGTCGAGGAAGAAGTCGGTGCCGGGAATAGGAGAGCGACGACGGCGGAACTGGCGGTAGAAGCTGAGTGGGGCGGGCACGTGTTCCATAAGCAATGCGGCGCGGCGATAGATGACGCGGGCATGGCGATAGTAGGTGCGCATCCAATAAGCCGGATCTGCAGTCCCGCGCGTTTCCAAGCCGATGCTGTTGGCGGCGGCTTCGTCCTGGGACTGCCAGTCGAGGGTGTTATCGTCGCGGCCGTGGCGGAAATGGAGAAAACATCGTACGGCGGCGAGGAAGTCGAAGGCGGCCTCGGCGTCGCCGCGTGCGCTCTGGAAGACACTTCCGAGCTGGCGGGGCCACTCCTTGGTCTCCTTGAGGTGGAAGAGCATGGCGAACCAGACGGCAAGGTTGTAATCGCGCAGGCCGCCGGGACAGTCCTTGAGGTTGGGTTCGAGGTGGAAGATGGTGTTGCCGAATTTGGCGTGGCGAGCGCGGGCTATCTCGCCAAGCTTCTGTGTGATGGCGTTCCACTCGCCCAGAAACAGGTCGGGCAGGACCGTCTGATGGAGCTGCTGGTAGAGGGGGAAGTGGCCGGCCAGGAAGCGGCGGTCGAGGGTGGCCAGCGTGAATTCGAGGTTGACGGGGTCGAAGCGTCCGGCTTCCTTTAGGGTGCGGTAGCTGGGGCTGGCGCGCAGGCCTAACTCCCAGATTCCCTGGACGATGGTGCGGACAACCTCTTTGGAATGAGTCTCTGTCTTTTCATCTGCAAAGACGAAGAGGATGTCGATGTCGGAATAGGGGAAGAGATCCTTGCGGCCGTAGCCGCCCAGGGCGAGCAGGGAGGCATTGGGGGGCGGCTGGCCGGCGAATGCGCGGCGCCACATCTCGATCAGCATGCGGTCTACGACGGAGGTACGGCGTCGAATGGCGGAAGCGCCGTCACCGGTGCGTTCGCAGGTCTGGCGGACGAGCAGCATCTCCTGCGTATACTGCTCCCGAAGATCGTCAACCGCCAAGGCGACTGGATTCATAAGAGTTTTTGGTGGCTTTCCTTCGCAAGAAGGATTCTTAACAGCATAAGCGAAGTTGGCGGAAAAGGGGAAGGAAACAGGGAATAGGGAGTAGGGAATAGGGAATAATGCCCGGGCACCTGCCAGAGAGTGTCGCTGGAAGGGCACTTTTTGGGGCTTTTTGAGCGTGAAGCGTGCGCTTCCAAGCACATGTATTTCTGTTACAAGGGCAGTTATTCTCCATACTTTCGCCTAAAACTAACTATCCTGTTTTTTATGTAAAGGTTAAGGCAAATAATTTGCAGGAAATTTCGGGGAGTTGACCTAGTCATGACCTAGGTCAAGTTACTGTCCCTTCGACCACCTGCGGTGGTGGGGGACTTGCCATCCATGTGGACACTTTCGGGCACCTGCGGTACGGCCAGCGGCTCTCGGCAAAGCGGCAAGGCAGGATCGGGTACCCATTCGCTTGGGGAAGATCCAACCTACGCCACCCGCCGAAGATTGAAGATCACAGGTTTGCTCAGGAGTTACTAAAACGCGTTCATGGGTACTGTGCGCATCTGTATTATCTACAGTTGCTTATGGTCAAGCGACCATTAATGGCACAGTCATTACCAGCGTAATTTATACACCTCAATAATTTTCCTTACTCACCCTCATGTGAATGACAATGAGGCCGAAGAGGGTTAAAGAAACCACATGGAGTTCCGGGAAGTGGCCGTGCCAGTTCCGCAGTGGTTTTGATCGGCAACAAGGATTTCGCGTTACGCGGAAAGTGGGCGAAACTCAGTAGTTTTGGCGTTGAATTAATTTCGGTTCAAGCGCACTGGCGCATAGTCGTTCCGCAGTTAATTCAGAAACAATTGTCGTTTGGAGGAAACTCGGTTGAAAGTTCATTCATCTCAAGCTATTGTCGTGAGCAGGCTGCTTTTCTGCCTGATGCTCGTGCCGTTCCTCTCATTGGGTCATTTTGCGTTCGCGCAGAACAATACGATCTTTGGCCCCAACGTTTACGTCTTTACTACCAGCAATTCGGTGTCGTCGATTAATACGACCCTCGCCACGCTGGCCGGCAACACCCAGTTCAGCACCAATCGCTATGCGGTGCTTTTCGCGCCCGGCACATACACCGGCGTTGAATCCGAGGTGGGGTACTACGAGTCCGTTGCCGGCCTCGGCGAAACCCCCAGCGCTGTCCACATCAGCAACGGCTACCTGACCTCGAATCAAACGGATTCCAACGGGAATATTACGACCAATTTCTGGCGTTCCCTTGAGAATATGCAAATCACCGCCCCGTCAGGGACCACACTGCAATGGGGTGTTGCGCAGGGAGCCGCGTACCGGCGCATGTATGTGGATGGTACAAATGGATTGGAGCTGACGAACACCAATTGCGGCGAGGCCAGCGGCGGATTCATCAGCGATTCGAAGATCACCGGGAAAGTCAACTCGTGCTCACAGCAGCAGTGGTTCACACGCAACAGCTCGATTGGGAGTTGGGGCGGGAATCTCTGGAACATGGTATTCTCCGGCGTCTCTGGCGCCCCAACGCCAAACTATCCGCCGGTCTCCGGCAAATCCGCAACCAATGCCTATACCGTGCTTGCCGACACTCCGGTAAGCCGTGAAAAGCCCTACCTCTATGTGGATAGCGGTGGCAACTACTTTGTGTTCTCGCCTACCAAGAAGTCAAATTGGTCAAGCACGGACTGGTCCAACGGAGGCCTGGGCTCCGGCAACTCCCTGGCCATCAGCACCTTCCTGATCGCCACGCCCTCAACCTCGCTGGCCACAATCAACGCATGGCTGGCTACCGCCGGCCATAACCTCATACTGACCCCCGGCATCTACAAGTACAGCGGGGCCATCAATGTCACCAAAGCCAACACGGTCGTGCTCGGCCTCGGCTTCGCGGATCTGGTTCCGCAGACGGGAACGGCCGCGCTTACCGTAGCTGACGTAGACGGAGTTCAGCTCGCCGGATTCCTGATTGACGCCGGCCCGGTCAACTCGCCGGTGCTCTTGCAGGTTGGCATAAAAGGCGGATCGCGCGTCAGCCACTCAAGCGACCCGACATCGATCAGCGATGTACATTTCCGCATTGGCGGAGCTACCACTGGAACCGCCACCATAGCCACGGAAATCGATAGCGACAACGTCATTATCGACAACATGTGGTCATGGCGCGCTGACCATGGGGCCGGAGCCTCCTGGACCGGCAACGTCGCCATGAATGGATTGGTCGTGAACGGGGACAACGTCACAGCCTTGGGCCTGGCCGTCGAGCACTTCGAGGCAGAGCAGGTGGTGTGGAACGGCAACGGCGGAGAAACCATCTTCTACCAGAGCGAAATGCCCTATGACGTTCCGAGCCAGGCCAAATGGATGAACGGCAGCGTTGACGGTTATGCGTCCTACAACGTTGCGCCGACGGTCACCACTCACAAGGCATACGGCCTCGGTGTTTACTCCTACTTCGATCAGGGAGTAGCTATCGTTGCCAACAGCGGGATATCCGCCCCGGCCGACGTAAGCGGAGTTACGTTCACCGATGCGGTAACGGTGTTCCTTGCCGGAAGCGGCCAAATCACCCACACCATCTCCTCAGACAACAGCACAGTCCTTAATGTAGGCACGGTGGTGAAGTCTGGCTCCATTACCAGCTATGTCACCTCCTACTGAGGGATGAATTGAAATCCGGTAAGACGAACTTAACCCATGCAGGCCGGCGGCACTTCGTGCCGCCGGCCTGCGTTTGTTAGGGCTGCGCTTCGCTTGTT
>CZKF01000094.1_pt1 | contig 13192 bp, 9 predicted proteins | sample 1122351 | NCBI WGS metagenome assembly CZKF01 (sample SAMEA3539301, study PRJEB10725) | soil metagenome | biome: tundra; feature: field; material: soil | place: USA | collected 2010-05 | depth 0.15 m
AGGAGGTCAGAGTGTTACCCGTCACCGACATATTCTCGGCGGTGGCCGCGCTACTCGCAGTCACCGTGAGGCCGCCCGTGCCCACTGAGGCAGTGGCGCCAAGGGTGCTGGTCACCGCATTGACGGCGTCGGCCAGGCCCTGCAGCGTAGTCCCGGGTGCTCCTGCGTCGGTGTTGCCGGTATAGTACGTGCTCGCGTGAGCGCCGATCACGTTCGTTCCCTGGCCAACGATGAATGTAAATGCCTGCGTGCCGTTGGGTGCGAAGTTTGAGTTTGTGATGGTGAGCTGGGTGCCCTCGGTGAGAATATCGGTACCCAATTCGGTTCCGCTGCCTGTGCCCACGGTGTCGTGCGAAGCGGTGGACGCGACGTATGCATTGCCGGACACCTGGGTGCCCTGGGTCTGTACCAAAACCGTGGTGCCCGTGGTGCCCGCGGCAAAGACGGGAGCCTGCGTGGTTCCAGCGGTGGTGGTTGCGCTCAAGGCGCCGCCGGTGGGGGCGGAATCGGCCAGCGCGAGGCTCTGCGTTCCGTCGCCGTTGGTGATGACGCTCGCGGTGACGCCGAGACCAGCTTGGGTCGTGATGGCGGTGGCTAGATTCGCAAGCGTATTGTTGGTCGAGTCGATCGTGAAGGTGTGTGAGTTTGAGCCTTGCATGATGCTGACAGTCGCTCCCAAAGCCAGAGTCGCGTTGGCGGCGAGACCGGTCAAGTCGAGGGTGCCGCTGGTGCTGGCCGCACTGGGATCGACGCCGGCCGAGACCAGGCCGCCGGTAATCTGTATGCCGGTCTCCGCGCCGCCGCCGGTTACTCCTGCGCCAGCTTGCGTGCTGAAGTTGGCGCTCAAGCCCAGGCCCGCGTTGTTGATGGCGCTGATCATGCCGTTAATGGTGTTGGCGTAGCTGGTGCCCGTGCCCACGCTGATCGTTGTCGATGCCGTGCTGGCCGTCCCATTGGCGCCTTTCACTAGATAATTGACGTCGATGGTTGTCTTGCCACTGGCGTTCAGCGCGTCGGTGAGCGAAGCGTTCGTGGTGCTGGTCGAAAGGTTGACAAAGACGCTGTTCGAGCCGCTGCTGTATGCCATCTTGCCGCTGGTGTCGCCTACGCTGGACTCCGAGAGCGTGCGAATATTCAGATCGTCGATCGACGAGCCGGCCATCGAAGAGTCGCCGGAGTAGATGGCCACCTCCGTACCGTTGAATACCTGTTCCTGGTTGTACGTGGTCGTCTGTCCGATGTTGTTGATCTCGGCCATAATTGTCTGGTATTCCTGGTTGGCGGCGCCCTCCTGAGTGGAGTTGAGTGTGCCGTTGGAGGCTTCCGTAGCCAGTGTAATGGCTCGATTAAGCAGATTTGTGACCTGCGAAAGTGCGCCATCGGCAACCTGAAGCAGACCCACTCCCTCCGTGGCGTTGGTCTCCGACTGTGTCAGGGCAGCTGAGTTGGCCCCCAGGCCATTCACCAGCGAAAGGCCCGCCGCGTCGTCGGCGCCGGAGTTGATCCTCGAACCTGAAGACAACTGCTGCAGCACCTTCTGTAAGCTGCTGTTGGTGTTATTCAGGTTGTTTTCCGCGTAAATCGCTGAAAGATTATTCAAAACACCGAGGGCCATGGAAGGTAACTCCTTTTTGATGCCTTGAATCGCACCATGCTTGGCAGTGCATCTTTCGTCCCGCCAAGCCCTCCGAGATACCCGGAAGGGCGTTCCTGCATCTGCCCCCTTCATCGGTCCGACTGAAAATAACTTTAGTCATAAATTTAAGAATTGCTTTTGCCCCTTGTTGTCGCGGGTCGATTCAGACTGTCCAGCTTCCGTTCAAAGCCTGTCCCAAAGCGATTCAACCCCTGTAGCGTTGCGCTCCACAGACCTGTCCCGGATCGCGACAGAAGCCGGGCGTATCAGCGCGCTGGAGAGCCATTCCGCGATCGCGCTTTGCAGATTTTCCCACAGCGAAAAATACGGCGGCAAGAGGATCGCCTCCTGCCGCCATCGGTATTCACTGCAACCGCATTTACTCTCTGCCTGAAACTTGCGTTACAAAAGCCCATTCAACTATTCAAATTCGGATTGGGGAGCCGGGGGCGCAGCCGGTTCCGAGTCAGGCGGTGGAGGCTGTGCAGGATTCGTCTGGCGGTTGAACTGGCCGCCGCCATGCCGCCAGCCACCCGGTCCTTGCCTGCCCTGACCCATGCCACGGTGTTGCCCAGCGCCGCCCATGTTATTCGCACGGTTGGCGCGCAATGCCTGCAACTCGGTCCACTGCTCGGTCGTCAACTTGATGCGGATGGCGAGGAGAAAGCCCGCTTTCGCTTTTTCCAGTTCGGCACGCGCCTGCGCAACCTTGTCAATCTGGGCCAGAATCTTAGTCTCATTGGGCTGCGGGTCGCTCACCAGCGGCTCCAGGGCCAGTTCGGCCTTTTGCAGGCTGGCTTGCAGGTCGATCAGCTTTTCCCGGTGCTGCAGAAAGATGCCGTCAAACTCCTTGCGCTGCACATCGGTAAGCTTCAGCTTCTCCACGATTCTGGGATTGTTCCACCAGCGTCCCTGGGCGCCCTGTTGCCAGAAGGCATTATCCATGGGAGGCCGATGCCCCCCGAAACCGGGCCCCATGCCACCACCAGGCCCCATTCCACCACCGGACCCCTGCGCCAGCACCGTTCCCGCCAGCAAAATTCCAGCAAACGCTACTCCCAGCCGTACCATTCCAAATGCTTTCATCGTATTCTCCCTCTCCATCCAACGAGTTTCTGTTTAGATTTCCTATTTTGCACTTATGGGGTTTCGTCCTCGGCCATCAGTTGAGCCAGAGGCTCCATGGCGACCGGAACTTCCCTGGATACGTCTCTGTCCACCTTGGCCAGCAAATCCTCATCCTCTTGCTGAGCCTGCTGATCCCGCTGCTGTGCAGCCAGCCGCTGCTGCTGGGCCACGCGGGCGGCGGCACTCCTCATCTCCCGCTGATGATGCTGCCAGACCCCCGCGGAAGCTCCTCCGGCAACCAGAACGCATCCCAGCGCCCATCCCAGCGCCAGCCGCCAGACCTGCCTGGGCGCAACTGCCGCGATCGCAGTCCGTGGGCGGCTGTAAACAGCCTCGCTCCAGGCATGAACACTCAAGCGGAAGTCCCGGAGCGCCTCATCCAACTCGCCCGGCTTCTCCGCAAAGTTGCCAACTTCGTCAGCCTTGTCCTTGAAAATCACCGTTTTCCTCCCAATTCCGCTCGCACCCTTGCCACTGCCCGCGAAAGGTGCGCCTTCACTGTACCCTCACTTAGGCCTGTGGACCGCGCAATCTCGCTTAACTCAGCCTCTTCCACGTAGCGCAGCAGAAAGACCGTCCGCTGGCGTTCGCTGAGCCCCTCAACTGCCTTGCTCACCTGTCCCACCCGCTCCCGCGCCAGCAACTGCTGCTCCACGGAGCGTTCGCCGCTCGGCAGCCACTCGCTGGCTTCGTCCAGCCCCACCGCGTTGCTCTGCGTATGCCTCCAGAACTGCATCCGGCGGTTGCGCCAGTGGTCCTTCTGCAGGTTGATGGCAATGCGCATCAGCCAGGTCATGGCGCTGGATTCGCCGCGAAAGCTGGACCAGTTCCGGTGCGCCTTCAGGAAGCAATCCTGGGTCAGCGTCTCGGCCAGGTCCACATCGCGCATGGACGAGAGCAGAAACCGGAAGATCTGCGGGCGGTGCCTTGCGACGACATCCGAAAACTTCTCGGCGGCAATCTCATCTGCCATGGCCATGGTCATCGGTTCCAATGTAGTGCAGGCTGCCATCACTCAGGTAGACGCCCGCACTGCACGCAAGTTTACAATGTCAGCGGTATTTCTCATCTATATAAATAGCAAGCGGGGCGGCGGGCGCCGCCCTGCTTGCCGTCTGATTACGGCGCGGCTTATTTGGGCGCGCCAGGATTCTGCCCGGAAGCCGGCTCGGGAGCCGACGCCAACGGCAGATCCTTTCCGTGCTCCGGATCGTACTGATGCTTGACCATCCATTCTTTGTACTTCGCTGCCGACTCCTCGCCCAGCAAACCGTTGCTCCTGTGATAGACGGTGTCGGACTTCATCAAAACCACCAGATCGCACGTATCATATGAATCCGGCTTGCCAAACTGCGGCAGCAGAACCTCCAGCTCCTTGCCCGGCTTCTTCCACTTCGCCGGGTAAGACTCGAACCCTGCGCTTCCCCGCAGACGCTCTCCGCAGCGATATTTGAAGTCGAAGCCGCGCGGCTCTCCGTTCTCATAGAGATTCGCCCGCCCCTCTCCATCCACGTAATTCACGGTCCCGTAAGCGTAATGTGAATATCCGTTGAACTGAAAGATGTGGACACGCAAAGGATATTCAGCCAAATTGCGCCCGGCAAGCACCGTCGTTGAAAGCAGCGCGCAAAACGCAAACACGGTCAAACCGCACAAGATAATACGGCGCATCGAAAATTCTCCTTACGAGACTGAATTAAAAACCTGGATTCCACACCATAATACGCGATGAAAATGGCCTTTTGCGCCACTACTTTGTAAAGAGCTTCGAAGCAGGCAAAGCGTTCGCATCTTCCCGGTCTTTTGCCGCAGATCGAGGTCAGGGGCGGGATTAGTTTCAAAGGGGAGGACGGCGATGAGGGTTGAATGGCCAGGACGGATCGAATCTTCGCCATGCTACAGGTTTCAGTAGGTCAATCCCTTTCCCCATAGGCACCATGCTATTTATTGTATTCTTAGGTGAGGATGCCTTGGAATCTGGGGGACATTTTGTCGAACCAAACGTCCGTATCTGCTTATTATCAACCGATTGCCTTTCTTTTTAGGAGCTTCCACGTTTTTTTTACCCATGGCAACCGGCGTGCAACAAAACAGATGTAGGGTGCTTCCCCTGATGGAGACAAATCTCTTCAACCGCTTGCAGGCGACGCTGCTGGGCCTAGTCACGGTCGGCCTGGTGGCGTTGGCGGTGTTGAATTTTATCGAGGAGCGCCACGCCCAGCAACCGGCCGACGGCGTCTGGTGGCGCGAGGCGGCCGATGGCCGCGGCCTGCTGGCCGACAGGGTGCTGCCCGACAGTCCCGGACTGCGTGCCGGCATCCGGGCGGGAGACCTGCTGACGGGAGTGAATATCCTGCCTGTGGGACCGGTCGGATCGGGGCTTCGCACGGGTATTCGGCCGCAGGAGCCGCTTGCGGGCGTGAAGGAACTGTCAGAAGAAGCTGACCAGCACACCGTCACCGAGCCACTTTCACTCTCCACCGATGTCAAGTTCACCCCTGTTGTAAGATCGGCGGACCTGGAGCGCGCGCTCTACCGCACCGGCAGCTACTTCCAGATTTACTACCGCATCAGCCGCTCCGGCATCTCTCCAGGCAGGCCGGCGGAGTTGATGGTCGAGGTGATCCCCGAGCCCGCGGACCGGAGTCTGGCGCTGGGGCTTCGACTGATCGGCCTGGTTTATCTTGCCATCGGCATCTACGTGCTGTTTCGCCGTTGGACGGCTCCGCGCGCTACCCATTTCTATCTCTTCTGCCTGGTCTCGTTCGCTCTTTACGCGCTCAAGTACACCGGCGCGCTGGACGCCACGGGCCACTGGGACAAGCTGGACCAGGCAGTTTTCTGGTTCAATGTGATAGCGGAATCCCTGCAACCAGCTCTGTTTCTGCACTTTGCCCTCAGTTTTCCCGAAGAGCGTCTGAAGAAATTCGGTCGCCACTGGCTCTTGCCGCTGATCTATGTGCCCGGCGCGGTATTGCTTGGCCTGTGGCTCTATGCGATCAACTTCTGGCAGGCCACGGAACTGCTCAAACACCGCCTGGACCAGACCGGCACCGCCTACGATGCCGTTTTCTATGTATTTGCAGCTTTACTGTTTTTGCTCAGCTACCGCCGCGCCAACACGCCGCTGCTGCGCCAGCAACTGAAATGGCTGACCCGTGGCGCGCTGCTCGCGGTCGTTCCTTTCACGTTGTTTTACGCCATTCCCTTCCTCTGCGACTGGCAGCCGTACAGTTGGCTCACCAATCTGGCGGGCCTCTCCATCATCTTTTTGCCGCTGACCTTCAGTTGGGCCATCATTCGCTACCGGCTGATGGACACCGACCTGATCTTCAAACGCGGCGTGGCTTATACGCTGGCCACCGGCCTGATTCTGGGAGCCTACTTCGGAGTGATTGCGGCGGCAGCCGGGCTGGCCCACTACCGTCTGCCCGAATCGGTTCGGGACTGGGGCGAAGGCATCGCCATCGTGCTGGTGGCCGCCTTCTTTGAACCGCTCAAACGTAAAATTCAGGGCTGGGTCGACAAGGCCTTCGACCGCCATCGCTACGACTATCGCAAGGCGCTGATCGAGTTCGGCAGCGGCCTCAGCTCGGAGACCGATCTCCAGGCCCTGCTGGAATCCATCGTCGAGCAATTGCCGCACACCTTGCTAGTGGCCCGCGTGGCTGTCTTCATGGCCCGCAAGCCGGGGTGCCTTTATCTGGCAGCCTCTCACGGGCTGCCCGCCGAGGCACAGGCCGCGCAGGACTGCATGGCTTTGGGCTTCCTGGACTTCGACCAGGTCACGGACCACACACACATCTTCCTGGAAAACGCGCAACAGGCCCTGCATCTGCCCGCCGAGCAGCAACGTACCGCCGCCCTGCTGGACCTGAACTACTATTTACCCTGCCGTGTGGCCGCTGGCCATATGCAGGGCAGCGAAGCCAGTCCAGAGGGACTCGACACCACGCGCACCATCGCGGTCATCGGCCTGGGCCGCACCATCGGCGGCGACTTTCTCTCCAGCGAGGATGTGGAACTGCTCGAATCGCTGGCCAGCTACATCGGCATCGCATTACAGAACGCCAGCCTCTACGCTCGGCTGGAAGAAAAAATCGGCGAATTCGAGCGGCTCAAGGAATTCAACGAAAACATTGTCGAGTCGATCAACGTCGGCATCCTGGCTTTGGATCTGGACGACCGCATCGAGAGTTGGAACGCGCAGATGGAAGCCATGTACGCTCTCAGCCGCGCCGAAGCCATCGGCCAGGAGCTGAGCGCTGTCTTCCCTGTGGAGTTCATCGAAGCGCTGGAAGGCTTCCGCAACGAGCAGGGCGTCCATCATCTCTACAAGTTCCCGCTCACGACCCGCGCCGGCGAGCAGCGCATTGCTAACATCGCCATCGCGCCGCTGTTATCGCGAGATTTTGTTTCGGTGGGCCGCATCATCCTCGTGGACGACATTACCGATCGCGTATCGCTGGAAACGCAACTGGCGCAGGCCGACAAGCTCAGCTCCATTGGATTGCTGGCTGCCGGAGTGGCCCATGAGATTAACACTCCGCTGGCAGTCATCTCCTCGTACGCGCAGATGCTCTCCAAGCAGTTGAAGGGCGACGCCCGCCTGGGCCCCGTGCTCGACAAGATTACGCAGCAGAGCTTCCGCGCCGCCGAGATCGCTAATGGACTACTGAATTTCTCCCGCACTTCCACCACCGAGTTTCGCGACACCAACCTGAACCAGGTCATCCGCGACACGCTCTCCCTGCTCGATCACCAGTTCAAGACCGCGCAGATCGTCGTCGATCTGGAGTTGGCAGATGAGCTACCCGCCATCCACGGCAATCCCGGCAAGCTGCAGCAGGTATTTCTCAACCTGCTACTCAACGCCAAAGAAGCCATGCCCGGAGGCGGCCGCCTGCGCGTGTCTACGTTGCTCAACCGGCGCGACAACTACGTGGCCGCGCTGGTGAACGACTCTGGCAGCGGCATCTCCCCTGAGCATTTGAAGCGCATCTACGATCCGTTTTTCACCACCAAGAACGTGCCTCGATCCGGCGACCGCCGCGGCACCGGCCTGGGACTTTCCGTATCCTACGGCATCATCCAGGAGCACGCCGGCAAGATTCATGTCGAGAGCGCTATCGGCGCCGGCACAACCTTCCATCTTGAGTTTCCCCTGTTGAGGAATTCCGTTCATGCCTGAGGTAGAAACGCTTTTGAATTCGCCCGCATCTGCTACCGCCGGAGACTCCGGCCTGGTTGACAGCCTGGCCCGCATCCTGGTTGTCGACGACGAAGCCGCCATCCGCGAGTCGCTGGAAGTACTGCTCAAGCTCGAAGGATACACAACAAGAATGGCCGCCGATGGCGTCGAGGGGTTGCGGATTCTCGATCAGGAGAGCTTTAACCTTGTGCTGCTGGACCTGGCCCTGCCCGGCCAAAGCGGCCTTGAGCTGCTGCCCCAGATCAAGGAGCGCAATCCCGAACTGCCGATCATCATGATCACCGCCTACGGCACAGTGGACAACGTGGTCGAGGCCATCCGCGCCGGCGCGGAGAACTTTATCCAGAAGCCCTGGGACAACGAAAAACTGCTGGCCGATATACGCTCCGCCGTCGCTCGCCACAAAGCCGAAGAAGAAAACCTGCAGCTCAAGCGCACCCTCAAGCAGCGCTACAACTTCTCCAATATAGTGGGCAAGAGCGAGATCATGCTGAAGGTCTTCGATCTGGTGGCGCAGGTGGCGCCCAGCCGGTCCACGATTCTGATTCAGGGCGAGAGCGGCACCGGCAAGGAAATGATCGCCAAGGCCATCCACGCCAACTCGCCGCGCAAGGACAAGCCCTTTGTCCCCATCAACACCGGCGCAATGCCCAGCGAGTTGCTGGAGTCCAACCTCTTCGGCCACGTCAAGGGGGCGTTCACCTCCGCCATCGCCTCCAAGAAAGGCCTTTTCGAGGTGGCCAACGGCGGCACGCTCTTCATGGACGAGATTGCCACCATGGGCATGGACACCCAGGCCAAGATTCTGCGCGTGCTGCAGGACCGGCGCTTCATGCACCTGGGCGGCGTGCAGGAGATCCAGGTGGACGTGCGCATCATCGCCGCCACCAACGTCGATCTGCGCAAGGAAGTGCGCGAGGGCCGCTTCCGCGAAGACCTCTTCTACCGTCTTAACGTCATCTGCGTTGACCTGCCGCCGCTGCGCGCCCGCCGCGAAGACATTCCCCTGCTGGCTCAGCACTTCCTCGACTTTTACTCGAACGAGAACAACCTCGCTCCGCGCAAGCTGTCCGCTGACGCCCTGCGCACCCTGGTCGATTATGCGTGGCCGGGGAACGTTCGCGAACTGGAAAATACCATCGAGCGCAGCGTGGTGCTCTCCTCGGGTCCGGTTATAGGCTCCGAGCTTCTGCCCGGCCACATCACCGGCCGCAGCTTTCAGGACGCGCTGCTGGAGCACAACCCCAACGCCACGCTGTTTGACATTCTGGAAGACATAGAGCGCCGCATCATCATTGAAAAGCTGGAACGCTCGAACTGGAATCAGACCGAAGCCGCCGATCAGTTCCACATTCCGCTCTCGACGCTGAATCAAAAGATCAAGCGGCTGAATATCGAGATACGCAAAAAAGGCAGGGAATAGACGAGGCACTCGGCTATTATTGGACTTTTATCTCTGTGGCCCGGTTATTTTCATAAGTGATCGTCCAGTGCTTTCCGTCCTGGTCGTATCTCACGGTGCGGTCGCCCTCATGGGAGCCGTTGGTGTGCGTCTTGTGCCCGATCGCCATGCGCGTCTCCAGTTCGCTCATCCCCGGCTTGACCTGGTGCGCATTGATGGCTGCCCATACGTCCCTGGGCCAATGGTCGTAAATGGTGTGCGGATCGTCGTAGTAGAAAAGCATGTCGCAGAAATAGGCTTCGTAGTTGCCTTGAATCGCCCCGATGGGCGTGGCATAAAGTGCCGTGCCGCCGGGCAGCGAGAAGACCGCGAAGGCCTGCCGGCTGCCGTGACTGATGCCATCGTCCTCGGCGGCGGACACGGCCTGCTTGACGATCTTCTTCACTTCCAGCCGCTGAGCCGCGGCAATTAGCCCTACCCGCTTGGCGAAGACCACACGCCCGCCCGTGTATGGGTAGTAGGGCATGATGTACCCGTTCTGCATCCACACCGTCGTGCCTTCCAGGCGCAGCGTGTCCTCAAAGTGCGCCGGAAAGAAGGCGCGCATCACCGCCAATTTATCCAGATCAGGCCTCTGGTTGGCGATTTGTTGTTCGATGACTCCAGGATTTTGCCGCTGCCGCCATACGGAAAACAGATAGGTTCCGCCAATGGCTAGCGTAATCAGCATGGATATGAGCATTATTTGCCAGATCTTCACACAATCCTCCGGATGGGTTTTACCGGTTACCACTCCCCCGTCGTCAGGAACTCGTGAATCGAGGCGGCGGCCTTGCGTCCCGCGCCCATGGCGAGGATTACTGTCGCTCCGCCGGTAACGATGTCGCCGCCGGCAAAGACGCCGCGCTTGCTGGTGCGCATGGACTTTTCATCCGCGACGATGTAATTCCACTTGTTGGTGGCGAGATCCGGCGTGGTGCTCTGGATCAGCGGATTGGCGGTGGTGCCGACGCCGATGATGACCACGTTGGCGGGCAGAACAAATTCCGATCCCTTGATCGCGACCGGGCGGCGGCGACCGCTTTCGTCCGGCTCACTCAGTTCCATGCGCACGCAGCGCGCGCCGGTGAGCCAGCCCTTTTCGTCACCGAGAAACTCGACGGGGTTGGTCAGCAGGCTAAACTCGACGCCCTCCTGGCGGGCGTGCTTCACCTCTTCAGCGCGGGCGGGCATCTCGGCATCGGAACGGCGATAGACCAGCGTCGCTGTGCGCGCTCCCAAGCGCCGGGCCGTGCGCACCGCGTCCATGGCGGTGTTGCCTCCGCCTACCACGATTACGTCGCGATTGCGGCAGTCGTAGACCGGCTCATCGTACTCCTCAACCTGGTAGGCGCGCATCAGGTTGACGCGGGTGAGAAATTCGTTGGCGGAGTAGACGCCGTTAAAGTGCTCGCCGGGGACTCCGAGGAAGACCGGAAGTCCCGCGCCGGTGGCTACAAAGACCGCGTCGTAGTGCTCTTCGCTCATCAGCTCGTCGAGGGTAACGCTCTTGCCGACAACCACGTTGGTCTCGAACTCGACGCCCATGCGGCGCAGGTTGTCCACCTCGCCCTTCACGATGGACTTGGGCAGGCGAAACTCAGGGATGCCGTAGACGAGCACGCCGCCCAATTCGTGCAGCGCTTCAAAGACGCGCACGCGATGGCCCTTCTGAATCAGATCACCAGCCGCGCTCAAACCTGCCGGCCCGCTGCCGACGATGGCCACGCTCTTGCCCGTCGAGGGCGCATTCGTGGGCAGTCCCAGCTTGCCGCTGGTGCGCTCGTAGTCGGCGATAAACCGCTCCAGGTTGCCGATGGCCACCGGCTGGCCCTTCTTGCCCACGATGCATCCGCCCTCACACTGATTCTCCTGCGGGCAGACGCGGCCGGTGATGGCGGGCAGGGAGTTGTCCTCGCGCAACTTGGCCGCCGCGACAAGAAAATCGCCGGCGCAGATCAGGGCGATTACTTCCTTGACCTTGACGCCCACCGGGCAATCGACGACACAGCCCGGCTTGGCGCACTCGATGCAGCGCGTGGCCTCGGTGAGGGCGTTGGCCGCATCCAGGCCCAGGTTGACTTCCTCAAAGTTGCGGCTGCGCACCGCTGGGTCCGCCTCCGGCATGGGTGTGCGCAGAATTTTCATACGTTCTTTGAGCGGAAGAGTATTTTTCTCAGACATCGTGGGTCTCCTTCGCGGCCAATTCTTCGCGAAGCTCGGCCACTTGCTCTTCCTTTCGCTCCTGAAATTCTTTCAGCGAGGCGCACTCCTTCTCGCGGTACATGGCGTTGCGCTGCATGAGCACCTCGAAGTTGACCAGCGAGGCGTCAAACTCCGGCCCGTCCACGCAGGCAAACTTGCTCTGGTTGCCCAGCAGCACGCGGCAGCCGCCGCACATTCCCGTACCATCCACCATGATGGAGTTGAGGCTGACCATGGTCTTAATGCCCAGGGGCGCGGTGATTCGCGCCACGGCCCTCATCATGGGCACCGGGCCGACAGCGAGAACAAAGTCGATCTTGCGTCCGGCGGCGATTAGCTCGTCGAGCTTTTTTGTGACCAAGCCCTGTTCGCCGTAGCTGCCGTCGTCGGTCATTACGTAGGTCTCGCTACTGGCCAAGCGCACTTCGTCTTCAAAGACGACCATTTCTTTGTTGCGCGAACCTTCAATGAAGACCACGTGATTGCCCGCCTTCTTGAGCGCGTATGCGGTGGGCAGAGCCATCGCCGTGCCCACGCTGCCGGCCAGGATCACAACGGTTCCATAGTTTTCGATCTCCGAGGGCTTCCCAAGCGGGCCGACGATGTCCAGAATCGAGTCGCCCGCCTCCAGGCAATTGAGCAGCGAGGTGGTTTTGCCGATGGCCTGCACCACGATGGTGACTGTGCCGGCTTGCGGATCGGAAGCCTTGATGGTGAGCGGAATGCGTTCGCCCTTGTCATGCAGGCGGAGAATGACGAATTGCCCCGGCTGGTGCTTGCGCGCGATGCGCGGCGCCTCAATCACAAACTGCTTGATATTGAGGCCGACGCCGCAGGCATCCAAAATCTTGTACATAAAAGAAAAGTCTCCGATTTGGCAAGTGTTTTTGGCAATTCTCCTCCGCAAACTGCTGCAAACCAGAGGCTAGAACGAATCGTGCGCCAAGGCGCAGGCGAAGATATCGCCTGAACCTATGTTCATTCAGCATACGCGAGTGGGGATGTGATGCGAATCACCCGGGGGCTGCGGGGAGAGTCAGTGCCGATCAATTTGGTCTCTGATTTGGCCTCGACTCAGTCTTCCATTTCCAGATCCTGCTCCACCTCGGCTTCCATGGCGGGGAGGATGGCGCGCAATCGCTCGAAATCCGGATTGCCGTGCAAGGGTTTGAGGCGCGGATCTGCCAGTATCTGGAAAAACCAGGGGCAGCGGGCCTCATCCACTGCGCGCAGCTCGGCCAGGGCGGCATCATGGTCCCCCAGGGCGAGATAGGCCGCGGGCATGAACCCGCGCACAAGATAGCGTTCCCGGCCCAGCCATTGCAGCCGCTCGAGGACGACGCGGGCCTCGTCCGCACGGCCTGCGCAGGCCAGCGCATAGGCGTGCGCGGAGCCTGCAAGATCGAAATGGGGCGCGCGCTGCGCGAGTTTTCGTGCAAGCTCAGTCGCCTGTTCCGCTTCTCCGTTGTAGGCAAGAAGCACCGCCCCGTAGAGATAGATGCTTTCACTGTCGGGGAACTGAGCGATCGCGTTGCGGGTCAACTCCAGGCTCGCGGAGGCCTGCCCATCC
>CZKF01000313.1_pt1 | contig 13167 bp, 7 predicted proteins | sample 1122351 | NCBI WGS metagenome assembly CZKF01 (sample SAMEA3539301, study PRJEB10725) | soil metagenome | biome: tundra; feature: field; material: soil | place: USA | collected 2010-05 | depth 0.15 m
CGGCCACCGGCGAAGGAATCTCCGCATCCACCTTGTCGGTGGAGATCTCAAACAGAGGCTCGTCCTTCTCGACAGCGTCGCCGGCCTTCTTGAGCCACTTGGTAATGGTGCCCTCAAAGATCGACTCGCCCATCTGGGGCATAATCACGTCGGTTGGCATGGAGGTTTCTCCGCGATGCGGGGTACATTTCGGCAAGCTCAGGGAAGTCTTCGTAGCGCACCCGCTTCAACTCGGATTATAAATTGCGCCGCATCCGCCAGCCGAACCACCGGATGACCCATCTTGAAAAGTCCGCCTCGCCCCGGCAAGTTGCGGATGCAATAAACCCCGGCGCAATCCCGCCCTGCCGCAACAACCCGCCAACTTGCTAACTCGCTAACTCCGCGAAGCGGAGGCTAACTTGCTGTCTTTGTCGAATTGCAGTTCAGCAAGCTGGGTGCCTCATCCTTTTCGCGTTCTTTGCGAAAAGGTGGAAAACCACAAATCCCAATCAGCCCTATTCCTCAAGCGCGAATCGGCCGTTCGCCCCCGCCGCGCAGCCGCTCGACCTCAATCGGAACCTGGAGCGGCATATCTTCTGCCGGGAATTGCGGAGTAGCCGCCACCGCCTGAGCCCGCAACGCCGCCAGGCTCTCGACCTCCAGCACCGGCTCGCCGAAGACCTCCCCAAACTCCCGCGCCGCCTGCTGAGCAAGCTCCCCCAGAGTCGGCAACTCCTCCGGATTCCGGACCTCCTGCGCCAGGCTGGTAACCGCGTGATCGGGAATACCGCAGGGAACTATCAGGTCGAAGTCACGCAGGTCGGTGGTGACGTTGAACGCAAATCCGTGCGACGTAATCCCCCGTGCCACATGAATCCCAATCGCCCCAATCTTCCGTTCCGAATCCGCAGGGCTCTTCTGGTAGGTCAGGGCTTCAGCCCTGACATTAGGCTCAGCAATTAAACTGCGGGCTTTAGCCCCTGAGGTATGCTCTTCGGGAATCGAACTGACCCCTGACCCCTGATCCCTGACCCCTGTTTTTCCGCACCACACCCCCGTCAGCCCGCAAATCCGCCCCGCCCGCACCCCAAATCCACCGCACAGCCGAATCAGCGCCTCTTCCATCCCGCGCACAAAGTCCACCGGCCCCAGGCGTCCGCCGGGCGAGATGTGCTGGGTGCGCAGCGTGCGCAGGTCGAAGATCGGATACCCCACCAGTTGCCCCGGCCCATGATAGGTCACGTCGCCGCCGCGGTTGATCTCGTGAACGGTAACGCCGCGCCGCGCCAAAAACTCATCAGACGCCAGAATGTTCGCCCGCTTAGCGTTGCGCCCCAGCGTCAGCACTGGCGGATGCTCCAGCAGCAGCAGCACATTCGCGGCGCGCCCCTCCGCCACCAACCCGGCCATCTCCGCCTGCAAGCGCAGCCCCTCGTCGTAGCCCACCCGCCCGAGATAGAGGTACTGAATCATCGTTAGCTTGATTGTAGCGACGCCAGTTAAAGCCGCGTGCAGGTGGGTGTATTGCTTTCGCGGTACACTAACTACTGGCAGGAGGACCGGGCGGTCGCTGCCGGCGAGCGTGCGCAAGCTCGCTCCGCCGGGGGAGGAAAGTCCGAACTCCGCAGGGTAGTGTGCCGGATAACATCCGGGACGCGGGCTTCAAGGCCCGTGGACGGCCAGTGCCACAGAAAATATACCGCCCCGTGAACGAGCCGTCAGGCCAGTCCACGGAGTAAGGGTGAAATGGTGCGGTAAGAGCGCACCGCTCCGGCGGTAACGCCGGGGGCAGGGTAAACCCCACACGGAGCAAGACCAAATAGGGAGGGAAGCGCGAGCCAAGAGCCAGGCTCCGCTGCGCATCGGCCCGACGCGCCCAGGCGGCTCTGAACGATCTGCGGATACCCCAGCCCTGCAAGGGGCTGTCGTCCGCAGAACGCCGAAACCTCCGGGTAGGTCGCTGATGAGCGTCCGCGGCAACGCGGCGCCTAGAGGAATGACCGCACACGACAGAATTCGGCTTACAGGTCCTTTTGCCGATTGTTCTGCAACACCAACGACAGCCCCGGCCGGGAGAGCTTCCCTGCCGGGGCTGACCATTTTCATGCGGTATTTCAGGTTACGGTATAACTCATACCTGGCAGCAAGAAGTGTCAGGGCACGACTTCAGTCGTGCCGTAAAGGCTATAAAAAAGGAATGGGGCTTTAGCCCCGGAGTTCCGCTGCTACCATCAATCCATGCTGCGAGTGAAATTATTGGTAACCACCGCCCGCGCCCCCGTAGTCGCCCATCCCGGCGAAGACCTGGGCTATGACCTCTTTGCCCTCGAAGCCGTCTCGCTCGCCCCGCGCTCCACGGTCAAGGTCCGCACCGGCATCAGCGTCGAGGCCCGCCACCCTGCCACCGGCGCTCCGTTGGGCTTGCTGGTGCGCGACCGCTCCTCCATGGCCGCGCGCGGAATCGCCACCACCGCCGGAGTGATCGATGCCGGTTACCGCGGCGAGATTTTGGTGCTGATGACCAACCTCGGTGACGCCCCCGTGGAACTCAAGGCCGGCGAGAAGATTGCCCAGATGATTCCCGTCCCCGTTCTCACCGGCTCCGTGCAGGAAGTAGAGACTCTGGAAGACTCCGCCCGCGCCGAAAAAGGCTTCGGCAGCTCAGGACGGTAAGGAACTGTGGATACCCCATCATCGACGCAGTTTTAGCGCGTCGATGATGGGTATCCCGCTAACTTGCTAACACGCGCGAAGCGCGGCTAACTCGCTAACTTGCCAAATAGCTACTGCGTCCCCAGCCCATCCCCCTTGTGATAATTCGGGTACGGCGGAACAGGAATCGCCTGCACCGGATGCGCCTTCAACTCGTCCAGCACCATCTGTACGCCGGTTTCCAGTTGACGGTCATGTCCGGCAGCCACATCCTTGGGCAGGTCCTCGACAGCCACATCGGGCGCGATGCCGTGGTTTTCCACCTCCCAATCGCCATTGAGGCCGTAGATGGCGTAACGCGGCGCGGTCACGGAGCCGCCGTCGAGCAACTGCGGATAGCCGCCGATGCCCACGAGGCCCCCCCAGGTGCGCGTGCCCACCAGCTTGCCGATCCCCGCCTTTTTGAAGTACCAGGGCATGGCATCGCCGCCCGAGCCGGAGTTCTGGTTGACGAGCATCACCTTGGGTCCGAAGATGGCGCCCACCGGGTCGTGCATCGGTTTGCCGTCGCGCTCGATTGCTCCGGAGAGCGGGGCGCGCTTCAGCGTATCGATGACGTAGTCGGCAATGAAGCCGCCTTCGTTGTAGCGCTCGTCCAGCACCAGCCCCTGCTTGTCGAGCTGCGAATAGAAGAAGCGGTTGAAGTTGGTGTAGCCTTGGCCGGCGGTGTTGGGCATATAGACGTACGCCACCTTGCCGCCGGAGAGCTCGCCCACCTTGCGCCGGTTGCCTTCAATCCAGTCCAGGTTGCGCAGGCCGTCCTCGTCGCTTATGGGCACCACCGTGACGTCGCGCGCTGACTTGTTCTCGGAGGCGGGGCCCTCGGCGTTGGCACCCACGCGCAGCACGGTCTGTTTGCCGGCCGTCGCGTCGAAGAATTCGTAGAGGTTGTCGCCTGCCTTCAGCTCGCGGCCGTTGACCGCCAGCAGATATTCGCCTTCCTTCACGGAAACTCCCGGCAGCGTCAGCGGCGATGCCAGCCCCGGCGTCCAGTTCTGTCCGCCCAGGATCTTCGCAATCCGGTAGCGCCCGTTCTCCGTCTTGTAGTCGGCGCCCAGCAGGCCGGTTTTCGCCACGTGTTCCGGCACATGCGGGCCGCGAATGAACATGTGGCCGATGGTGATCTCGCCCAGCATCTCGTTGGAGAGATAGCTGAACTCCGAGCGCGAAGCGAGCGCATCCAGGTAGGGCTTGTACTTGGCCTCGATCCTGGGAATATTCAGCCCATGCGTGTGCGGATCGTAGAGAAAGTCGCGCTCGATCCGCCAGGTTTCGTGGTACATCTGCCGCCACTCGGCGCGGGGATCGATGACAGTCTCAAGCCCGCTTAGGTTCAGAGGCTTGCCGGGAGCCGCGGTGCCGGGCTTCAGGTCATCGGCCGAGGCAATGGTCAACACGTCTTTGCGCGCATAAAGAATCTTGGTCCCATCGAACGACACCCTAAAGGCATCCAGGTCGCTGAGCACGGCCTCGGGCTCGCGCTTTTCCAGCGTGAACCGCCAGACAGCGCGAATCCACGGACCACCGTCATAGTTACTGGAGCGGCCAAAGGGCGCGGTCTCGGCGAGATAAAGAATGCCGGTCTTGCCCACGGCGATGGCGGCATAGTTGCGCGCCGGAATGGGCAGCGCCAGAATCCGGTCGCCGATCTTGTCGAGGTCCACCTTGACCACGACCGGCTTCTCGGCCTCTTTCTTGTCGTTGTCGCCATCTTTCTTGTTGCCGTCCTTCTTATCCTTGCCGGCATCCTTGGCTGCTTCATCCTTCTTGTCGGCGTCTTTCTTGTCTGCGTCTTTCTTGTCTGCGTCCTTCTTTGTCTCGTCCTTGATCTTCTCGTCGTCGCTCTGCGGAGGCACCGGGGAAGCGCCGTCCGCGGCCAGCACCACCACATAGGCGGCGGTGGTTTGCGCGCGATCCAGCGAGGAGAGATCAATCCCCGCCTTCGATGGGCCATCGTCGGTGGAAGCCAGGAAGTAGAGATATTTGCCGTTGGGGTCGAAGGCCGGGCTGAAGGCGTCGCTCATCCCGTCCGTTACCTGGGTCGATTTGTGCGTCTCCAGCGAGTAGAGGAAGATGGCGTCCAACTGGTTGTCGAGGTCGCGGTGATAGGCAATCCACTTCGAGTCCGGCGACCAGGCAGCGCCTAAATTCGGACCCCAGTTGCCGTAGATCTCCTTATCCACCAGCACCGGCTTGCCCGCCGGCACATCCACAACCCACAGCCGCAGGTGCTTGTCGGTATACACAATGTGCTTGGAGTCGGGCGACCACGTGGGGCTGTAAAAGTAGCTCGGCTCAGGCCCCAGGTCAATCACCGTCGGCGGCTTGAAGCCCGTCTGGTCTCTCAAGTAGAGCTGATACTCGCCCGAGGCGTCGGAGAAGTAAGCGATGGTCTTGCCGTCCGGGCTCCATGCCGGGTCGCGCTCCGCTACGCCGGGAGTCTGGGTCAGGTTGCGTGTGTCGCCCTTCTCGGCCGGCACGGTGAAAATCTCCCCGTGCGCCTCAAAGACGGCGCGCGCGCCGGTGGGCGAAAGATTGACGTTCTCAATCTCCTCCGGGCTAAGGTTCGCCCGGTGAGGCGCTAGCGCGGCCAGCTCTCCATGAATCGTAATCGGAATCGGCATGTTCATCCCCGAGACCGGGTCCACCAGAAGAATGCGGCCAAACTGCTCCACAATTAACACCGTCCGCTCCGCCCCGCTGATGTCTTTTGCGGGTCCCGCCTGGAAGGACTTCATATCCAACCCGTTGTTGACCATCACCTGCGAAACCTGCTTGCTCTTGGTGTCATACCGGTAAAGCGTGACCGGGCCGTTGTTCGTTCCCGCGCTGTCCCGGTCGGAGAGGAAGAAGACCTCATCGCCAATCCACACAGGGTTGGAGTCGTTGGAGTTTTCGCGCGGCACCTTCACCAGGTCGAGAGTCTTCAGGTTGACGATCCAGATGGGCGAGGTCTGGCCGCCCACGTAGCGCTTCCACGCCGGCTGCCACTTGGAGAAGGGCTGATAGGCAATCGACTGGCCGTCCGGCGAGAACGCTCCCTCGGAGCCGGAGGGCAGCGGCAGCGGCTGGGGAATGCCGGTGCCGTCGACATGTGCGAGAAAAAGCCGTGAAAAGTGCCGGTAGCTGGCTGCGCTGCTCAAGATCAGCAGGTCCTTGCCGTCCGGCGACCAGCCCACCACTGCGCTGCCGTCCGGGTGCCAGGTAATCCGCCGCGGAACGCCGCCCGTGGCCGGGATGATGTAGGCGTCGGTATTGCCGTTCAGGTGGGCCGAGTAGGCGATCCACGCGCCGTCGGGCGAGTAGAACGGCCCCGCAACGACCTTGCCGTTCGAGGTGAGCCGTTCGGCCTCGCCGCCGTTGCGGCTGACCGTCCAAATGTCATCGGCGTAGCGGAAGGCTATCTTGTCCTGAGAGAGAGAGGGGAAGCGAAGCAGCAGCGGCGCCACGGCGGGCGCGGCCGCCGAAGCGGCCTGGGCGGAAGCAATTACGGGCAGCAGTGCGAGCAGCGCCAGCAGAACAGGCGCAAAGCGGGAGTAGACGCGAATCATCGAGCCTCCGGATAGATACGATTGTGGATTCAGTGCAAGAACAGGCGCAAAACTGCGCGCCCCCTCATGCTACGACAGAAGGGCCCCAATAAGTTCCTGAATTTTCTTCCGTTTTCGGTTTTTCTTCGGCTTTCTCCTGGCTCAGGAACCTGCGGGCAGCCCTTTGCGTATCAGAAAAAGAACGCCCTCCTCTGCGCTAACGCTGCTTTCCGGCTGCGGCAAGTGGCTGAATGGATTGCTATGCCTTCATTGGAGTACCGGGGATTGCGTACACTGGAGTTGATGCACGGATTTTACCGGCTGCGGAATAATTCGGTCTGAACGGAGGCGTCAATCCAGACGGAGGCGTCAATCCGGAGGGAGGCGGGGGTTTCAACCCCCCGCATAAAGCCAATCAAATCAACGCGGGCTTTAGCCCCGGAGGGTTCTTTTCCGTAGGACCCGGCAACAGAAGGCAGGACCATGCTTTTCGGTGAAGCAGTCAAACTCGCGCTGCAATCCTTGTGGGCAAACAAGATGCGCTCCATCCTCACGCTGATCGGCGTGGTCATGGGCGTGGCTTCGGTCATCATGGTCGTCACCCTGGTCAACGGCGCCAACTACTTCGTGGCCACCAAGCTCGTGAACCACGGCGCGGATGTCTTCACAGTGGGGCGCTTTCCATCCGCGTGTTGTTTCTCCGCCGAGGAATACTTCAAGTATCAGAAGCGCAAGGTTTTGAACTACGAAGACTTTCAGGCGGTGCGGGACGAGTGCGCCGAATGCACTGAGGTGGGCGCGTCGATTAGCCGCTCCACCAAAGTCTCCTGCAACGGCCATTCCAGCACGGATACCGAGGTGCGCGGCATCACCTGGACCATGGTCTCGCTCAACAATCTGGACATCTCGGAAGGGCGTGGATTTACACCCTCCGATGACGACGTCGGCACCCACAACGTCATTGTGGGTTATGACATTGTGGACAACCTGCTGGGAGATGGCGATCCCCTCGGCAAGGAGATTCGCGTCGATGGCATCCCTTACACCGTTATCGGCGTGGGCGACCGTCAGGGCAAGACGCTGGGCATGTCGCAGGACAACTGGGTGGTAGTTCCCATCACCACCTTCATGCAGACCTACGGACACAGCGACCCGCTGGGTATCTCCGCCCGCGCCGGCGGCAATGCCCAATCGATGGAACGGGCCACGGACGAGGTGCGCGCCATGATGCGCATCCGCCGCCACAACGCTCCCGGCCAGCCCGACGACTTCGAGATCCAGACCAACGACACCTTCATGGATATCTGGAAGCAGATCTCCGCGCTATTCTTCGATGTGGTGATTGGCATCGCCTCCATCTCGCTGGTAGTGGGCGGCATCGTCATCATGAACATCATGCTGGTTTCGGTCACCGAGCGCACCCGCGAGATCGGCGTGCGCAAGGCTCTGGGCGCGCGCCAGCGCGATGTGCTGCTGCAATTCCTCATCGAGAGCGCTACCTTGTCGCTGGCAGGAGGAGCCCTCGGCGTCTTCTTCGGCGTGGGTGTAGGAAAGGTAATCACCCTGGTGGTGGGCTTTCCCACCAATGCACCGCTATGGGTTATCTTTCTGGGTTTGTTTCTGGCCGGCGCCGTGGGCATCTTCTTCGGCGTCTATCCCGCCAGCAAAGCTGCACGACTCGATCCCGTCGTCGCATTACGAGCGGAGCTGTAATGAAGCAAGGGCAAACAACCGAATCCGTCAAGATGGCCCTCAATACCCTCAGGGCTAACAAGCTGCGCTCGGGGCTGACCGTGCTGGGTATCGTCATCGGCGTCACCACCGTGATTGCCATCTCCTCCATCATCAACGGCCTCAACACACGCGTTGCCGACTTTGCCAATTCGTTGGGAACAAACTCCTTCTGGGTCTTTCATATACCGGTCATCGGTGTGAGGCCCACCACCGAGCAGCTCACGCGTAAAAAGCTCAACCAGGACGACGTGTTGGCCCTCCGCACGATGCCGCACGTGGTCGCGGCAGACGGTTCTATACAGCATGTGAAGTCCCCCTTCCGCGTGGGCGACGTGAGCGTGAAGTACAACGGGAAAAAGATTGCGGGGACTATTCTGGATGGGTCTACCGCTCAGATCGGCGACGTGGCAGACCTGACATTCATCGAGGGCCGCCTCTTTACCGACGAAGAGGACCTGCGCCATGCAGACGTCTGCGTTCTGGGCTACGACACCTGGGAGGAACTTTTCGGCAGCGATTCGGCGGTGGGCAAGGAGGTCAACATCGAGACCGGCCTCTACACCGTGATCGGCGTCTTCGACAAGCGGAAGCAGCCCTTTGGAAGCGGCAAGAACCCCAATGACAACATGGTATATTTCCCGTTCGGTACCTTTCATAACCTGCACCCCGAGGACAAGGATCTGTGGGTCACCGTGAAGTACGACGACCCCATAAACAAGGATCTGGTCGAGGAAGAGATTCGCGAGATGCTGCGCATCCGCCGCAAGGTCAAGATCGAGGCGCCTGATAACTTCGAGATCTTCGGACCGGACTCGCTCACTAAGCTCTGGGGCCAGATTACCGGCGGCCTGGTGATCTTCATGATCGCCGTCTCCAGCGTCGGCCTGATGGTCGGTGGCGTTGGCGTTATGAATATCATGCTCGTCTCGGTCACCGAGCGAACCCGGGAGATCGGCATTCGCAAGGCTATCGGCGCAACAAGACAAACCATTCTTATTCAATTCACCACCGAGGCCATCACCCTGTGCGCCGTCGGCGGGGTGGTCGGTGTGATCCTGGGCGCCATCATTACCGGCATCGTCTACTTGTTGCCCATCGGACTGCCCGCCACGCTCTCTACCTTATGGGTGATGATCGGCTTCGGCGTCTCCTGCGCCATCGGACTGCTCTTCGGCATCTATCCCGCATGGAAAGCCGCCAACCTCGACCCTATTGAGGCGCTAAGGTACGAGTGACAGCAGTCAGCTATCAGCTTTCAGCGGTCAGTACAGTGCTCCGAAGCATGTGATGCTGTCGCGAAATTCGAGAACTCGATTGACAATGCCAGATAGCGACGCCTTTCTACGCTGTTAGCTGTAAGCTGTTAGCTGTGATGCCCCACGTCCTGGCCCAATCCATCGCACTTCTCACCACGATTCTGGCCATCGCGGGTATGGGCTATTTCCTCGCCGCCCTGTTCGCCGCGCGGCTCTACCTGCTGGAGCGGCGCAATCCGGTGACGCCCTTTGCCCCCGGTGTCAGCATCCTCAAGTCCCTCAAGGGCCTCGACCCCGGCATGATCGACGCCTTTCGCAGCCACTGCCACCAATCCTACACCGGCGACTACGAGCTGCTCTTCGGAGTCGCTTCCCTTTCCGACCCGGCCGCGGCAGCCGTCAAGCAGTTGATGGCCGAATTTCCCGAGCGGAGTATCCACCTTATCGAGTGCCCAACGCGGCTGGGAACCAACGGCAAGGTCAGCGCTCTGGTGCAACTCGCCCCCCAAGCCCACCACAACTTCCTGCTCATCAACGACTCCGACATCTCCGTCTCGCCGCATTACCTGGAGCGGGTCATGGCCTGCTTCGCCCCGGAAGCAACTTCCTCAAGAACACAACAGGCTGCGGAAGAACTCGAACCGGAGGGAGGCGGGGGTTTTAACCCCCGCATAAAGCCAACAGAATTTACGCGGGCTTTAGCCCCGGTAGTCGGCCTCGTGACCGCCCTTTATCGCGGCCGCGCCCACCACACGCTGGCCTCTCATATTGAGGCTCTGGGCATCGCCACCGACTTCCAGGCCGGCGTGCTGTTATCGAAGTGGATCGAGGGCGGCCTGCACTACGGCCTCGGCTCCACGCTCGCTGTGAGCCGCGAAGCGCTCGACAAAATCGGCGGCTTTTTCCCTCTGCTCGATCACCTCGCCGACGACTACGAGTTGGGCGCGCGCATCTCCGCCGCCGGCTACCGCGTGGCGCTCTCCGCTGAAGTTGTCGAGACCAACATCGCGGCCTACGGTTGGCGCGGCTTCCTCGATCATCAGTTGCGCTGGGCCCGCACCGTCCGCGACGCGCGCCCCTGGGGCTACGCCGGCCTCATCTTCACCCATGGGCTGAGCTGGGCGCTACTCAACGTTCTCGCCAGCGGACTCAGTCCACTGAGCCTCTGGTTGTTGGGATTGAGCTTCTGTCTGCGCCTCGCGTTGGCCATGACGGTGGGCGCCGCGGTGCTCGCCGACCGCCATGTGCTGCCGAGCTTGGGTCTGCTGCCGTTACGCGATCTCGTCGCCATGGCCGTCTGGGTAGCGGGCTTTGCCGGCAACACCGTCGTCTGGCGTGGCGAGCGCTTCACGCTCAAAAACGGAAAGCTGCTCAAAGCTGGTTAGAAGCTATCCAGCTAATCCCCCGTAGTCACTGCAGCAACATCCTGCGCGCTGATGGCCGCGCAATCAATCGACAGGCACGCGCCCAGTTCGTTGAAGTTCTTCTCCCATCGTTGGCGATCTTCAGCAGTCAAATCCGTGAGTGCATATTTGGAGTTGCGCAGAATCTCGTACCAGATGTTCTGCGCCTGCCAAAGGTTCAGCCCGAAGGTCAGCTCGACCAGTATGCGGGCCAGCGTCAGCGCCCGGTCCAGCGACTCCAGCGATCCGGAAGACATCTGCAGTTCGACCATCGCGCGCTTCATGCGCCGGTCCGCGATGTAGGAGAGCGTGGGTATCTCCAGCGAAACCTGATTGGCCTTGGCCAAGGCCAAAAAGGAGCGTAACTTGGCCTGGTCGAGGGGGTCACCCTCCAGCGCGCGGCGCAATCCGGCATTGATGGCAAAGCCCGCGGCCAGGGTGAGAGCCGGTGGCTTGGGCAGGCCCGCATGGGAGAGATAGTGCAGCAGGCTGGCGTGCTCCTCGTAGATGGTGGTGAGCGATTTCTCAATGTCCGCAAGCGTTGAGTTGAGAATGATCTGCAAAATGCGCCGCTGCTCGTCCGTAAACAGCGAGGTCAGAGAGTAGTCCACGTGGCCGTAGTAACGGTCGATCAGGCGCATTGCCTCGGGAAAATCGCCGCGCTGCACATATCCGGCGGCCTCGACGGAGAAGGCCTCGAAGGCCGCGGCGTCCTCCGGCCCATACGCCTTGACGGCGGCGGTGATGTTCTGATCGCCAAAGTGCAGCACCGCAAAAGAGAAGCTCTGCTGCTTGCCGGTCATGGCGCTGACAATCTTGACCCTGCCCAGAGCGAGCCGTCCTCGCCCGGAGGAGTACGCTTCATAGGAGTCGCGCCAGACGCGGAAGCAAAACAGGTCGGTCTCCTCGGCAAAGGTTGAAAAAATGGAGCTGATGGCGTAGTGAGCCGCCACCTGTTCCAGGTTCAGCTCCCTGGAGCTGACCTGCTCCTGGTAGATTTTGGCGCCGTCCCCTGCCGCGGCCACGTTGGAGCGCGCCTCGGCCAAACGAGCCAGAAACGCTGGTTCCAGCGGCGCGGCTGCTTCGCCAAAAATCTCTCTGGCCAGTTGCAGCACCCGCGCGGCATACGCAATCACCTGCGCCGTTTCGATGCCCGAAATGTCGTCAAAGAACCATCCGCAACTGGTGTACATCAGCTGCGTGTGGCGCTGCATCTCCATCAATTCCAGTGCGCGCACGCGTTCCGGCACGGTCAGCGCGCGGAGTTGCTGCTTGCGGAAGAATTGCTCCACCGACTGCGGGCTGTGGTCGAGCATGGCCTCGATGTAGCCGTCGCGAGCCGCCCAGACATCTTTGAAGAGCGTAGCGCCTTCCTGCTCGGTCAATGGAACGAGGGCGTCGCGCAGCTCGTCGAGAGCCTTGCGCAGAGGCGCGCGCCACGCCTGGTTCCAGCCTGCCTTGCCTCCATTGCAGCCGCAATTCGAGCGCCAGCGCTCCACTCCGTGCGTGCAGCTCCACGAGGTGTTTTCCACGATCTCGGCCTCGTACTCCGGAGGAAACTGCTCCAGGTAGCTGCCGTAGTTGGTCAGGTTGACGGTCTTGTCCTCTTCCAGCAGGCGCAGCGCGTAGGCCAGCGCCATCTCGCCGTACTTGTGGTGATGGCCGTAGGATTCCCCGTCCGTCGCCACATGGACCAATTGTGGCTGCGCGTTGTCTTTGAAGCCGCCCTTGAGCCGCGCCGCGAGAGCCTCACCGGAGTTCAGCAGCCCCTCGAAGGCAATGGCTCGAGAGGCCGGACCATCGTAGAAAAAGACTGCAAGAGAGAACCCGGACTCGAAGCGGACCACGTAGGGCCGGGTGGTGTCCACGCTCGCATTGTGCGTCTCCGTCCAGTTCGCGCCTGCTTTGCCCCCGCCCTCCTTCAGGCTCCGTATGCGCCGGCACTGGTGCGGCGCCAGAACGGTGAATTTGATGCCATGCTGGGCCAGCAGCTCCAGCGATTCGTTGTCGGCAGCGGTTTCGGCCAGCCACATCCCCTCTGGCGCTGCGCCGTAGTGGCGCTGGTAGTCGGCGATACCCCAGCGGATCTGCGTAATGCGGTCGCGCCGGTTGGCCAGCGGCAGAATGATGTGGTTGTACACCTGCGCCATGGCCGAGCTGTGCCCCTTGTAGCTCTTGCGGCTGCGACGCTCCCCGTCCAGGATCATGCGATAGGCGCGCGGAGCGTTCTCCATCAGCCAGCTCAGCAGCGTCGGCCCGAAGTTGAAGCTCATGCGAGCGTAGTTGTTCACGATGCGCGTAATTTGGTTCTTGTTGTTCACGACGCGCGCCGCGCCGTTGGTGGCGTAGCACTCCGCGCAGATGCGCTCGTTCCAGTCGTGGTACGGAGCGGCCGTGTCCTGCGTCTCCACCGTCTCCAGCCACGGATTCTCCCGCGGCGGCTGGTAAAAATGACCGTGAATGCAGACAAATCGTTTACTCGCCGCCATTAAAAACAGCTCCTAGCCTTTAGCTTTTAGGAAACCTCTGCACAAGTCTGCTTTGTGTCAG
>CZKF01000223.1_pt1 | contig 13144 bp, 6 predicted proteins | sample 1122351 | NCBI WGS metagenome assembly CZKF01 (sample SAMEA3539301, study PRJEB10725) | soil metagenome | biome: tundra; feature: field; material: soil | place: USA | collected 2010-05 | depth 0.15 m
AACGACCACGCGTTGCCTTCGTCATCTTCGCGTCCCTTTCGCCATTAAAGCAGCTTGCTATGGGATACGTTTTGCGGGGGCAAGGTCAGTGCACTGTTTACAAGAGATTCCAGTATTTCCTAGGATGTCTTTGAATAGCCTTGGAAGGGTCTATGGGAGCGAGGGATTCATATCAAGCCGTAAGCTATTTATTCGCAATTACTTGCAGATTAGCATTCTAGGAATACCCCCAAAAGTACCCCCGGAATGTTCTTGCTTATTGCTCTTTGACCTATGAAGAACAGCTTGTGACCCAAGTATGATGTGCCGCCCTGTAGCCTCATGGCAGCCCTACAGCCGCCGTAATTTGCTGCGCGACATTCATTCCATCCCTCTGCCTCTCCGCCATGAGAAAGAGCGCCTTGCCGCCGCTTCGATCCGCCCAAAGTGCGCCCAGCTTGCGTTTTTCCTCCGCGTCCGCTGCATCCACCAGATGCCCGCCCTTATACTCCACCACCAGGACGCGCCCATCGTGCAATTGCGCCACAAAATCGGGATAGAAAAGGTCCGTGGAAGTCTGAAGTGAAAACGATACGCCCTCTTTCTTGGCAAGGTTCCGCACCCAAGTCTTGACGGCAGAGTGCCGGTCAAGCTCTACGGCACACTCGAATTCCTCTCCGGTTGGCTCCAATTCGCCCGGAAGCGGATAGTAATTCTTTTGGAACTTCCAACCGCCGGAATACAGCCAGCCAACCGGGTAATCGTCCGGCTTGTACTGGAAGGCAAATTCTTCACTTGCTTGGACTCTTGCCTCAGCCCCGAAAAGCAATTGCTGCCAGCCTTTCTTTTTGGCGTCCTTGCGCGCCTGTGCAATCAATTCCCCCAGCTTGCGAGCAAGGATGAATTTTGCCCGCACCAGTGTCGATAATGGCAGGTTGGGCCGCTTGAGCAGTCCCGTCACGGCTTGCAGAATCCATGCCGTCATGGTCTGTTGGCTCACGTCCGGCTGTCGCACCTGCTTATCAAGCCAGCGCACCAGGTCCACATCCGTTTGCTCCGTTGGCAGCAAATTCAAGTCAAGCTGCTCCGCGTCCTTGGGATGAATGACTACCCGGTTGCCTTCAATGTCCAGCTCAAAAGTCTTGGAGGCGTCATCGTACTCGAAGCGGGAGAAGTCCGCCGGATAGTCCAGCAAATTCCACGCCGCCGCCTCAATCAGCAACTCTTCATCCACCAGAGCAAGTTCGCCCTGATATTCCACGCAAAGCTGGGGAACAGTGAAAACCACGCCACGCTGCGAAGGGGAAAGCTGTCTCTCGAATGCGGCCCGATGCTCGGCAATCTTCCGTTGCACCTCTGCTCTTGCTGCCACTGGTGCGGCGGCAATCAACGCATTCTCCCCAGCGGCGGCAATGTTACCCCGGACTTCCACTACCACCTGCCCCGGCGCAATCTCGGTAACGGTGACAGCTTGCCGCTCATGCTCCGTAAGCTCGGAAAGGTCCGGCGGCTGCTCCAGAGTCAAAGTTAGGACCGGCGCGGCGGATGGGAACAGCGGCAACTCCGCTTGTACCTCTTCGATGTACTGCTTTGCCTCATTCTCTTCAAAGCCCATCGCTACAAGGCTATCCGCCAGTTCCCTCGCCGCCTGCCCAAAGCTATGGCTGGAGACGTGGGCATAGGCTTTATTCAACTCCGGCACAGCGCGCCGCTTTGCGTAGGGCATACGCAAGACGCGCCCCAGCAATTGCTCCACCTCTTTGCTGTTGTGAATGTTTGCTGTAGAGCAAAAGACGTAGGCAAAAGAGCAGTCCCAGCCCTCTTTCAAAGCCTGCACGGTAATCACAATTTCAATCGGGCAGGTCCGCTCAAACAGATTGATCTTGTCCAGTCCGCGCTGGTCTCCGGTTGCTACGGCAATCTGCTCCGCTGGCACCTTTTCCGTCTCCAGCAGGTATTGCTTCACCACTTCCACATTGGCGGGCTTGTCTTTGCTCTCCGCCTGTATCAGCAGAATGGGGCGGATATAGTCCGGCTCCCGCGTGGCAAACTCTGCCAGCCGCTTGCGTGTACGCAGCGCATCGCTCACAGTCTCTTGCCAAGAGGCGGGGTGTTCCTTTAGCACGATTGGCAGCTTAATCATGGCCTCCGCCTTCAACTCAGAGGCGGTGACGCGATACAGCACATTGCTGCCCGTCTGCGAGCTGATGTCCGGCGTGGCCGTCAACTCCACAATGCAAGAGGGTGAAACGCGCCGCAACGCATCGAAGCTCAATCCCGTGCGGACGTTGTGCGCCTCATCCACAATCACCATCGGGTGATGAATCCTCAGCAAGTTGGCAAAGCTGTATTTCACCTTGCCCGCGTTCGGGCCGTCCGCAATGGTCTCCAGCCCCGGCACACTTGTTTGCAGCCGCGTGAAATGATCTTCCAGCGCCTCTTTGTGCGCGTACACGTCCCGGCTGTCGGTTTTCTCCACGCGCAACGTCTGAATCGTTCCCACCACCAGGCAGACGCCTTGCGCTATATCCGCCGGACGAATGTTCTCAATCTCGCCAATATCGAAGACGCGGACGCGGCCCTCGAATGCCTCATCCAAGGCAATGCGGTAGGGATGTTCGGTATTCTTCAAAGCCTCCGCCGTCTGTATGCGGATGGTGTTAGAAGGCACCAGCCACAGCACCAGCGGGTAATCCCTTTCGATGTAACTCTGCGCGGCAATGCGGATTGCATAGGCTCCCAGAATCGTCTTGCCGCCGCCCGTGGGCAACCGCAAACAGACGTAGGGAACACTTTCCAGCCCCTCAACCGGGCGATAGACCGGCGTGTGTCCCGTGGGAGTGCGGGCCACTTTGCGGAACGCCTGCCAAGGGTCATTGCTCAGACGCACCTCTTCCAGATATTCGCGCAGTCTGTCCAGTGCGTCCATCTGAAAGTTCTTGAGTTGGAAGTCCATCCGTAACCTTTCCGCTATCGCGCCTTCACGTCGTAGGGAGTTTGCTTGAAGATCACGCCAAGCTCTTTCAGTGTGGCTGCGTTCAACCGCGAACATTCCCCATAGATCACCTTTGGCCCATCGTGCGCCGGTAGCTCACTCAGCACCTTGCGTGTAAGCACGTTGCCCCCATCGGGCCGCTTGTCGCCAAGGATGCCGTTATAGAGCAGGTAATAGGCCGTTTCGCCGTGCTTGCCCAGCAAGGGGGAACGCTTGCGTTTCTGGTGGATGGGCGTCCGCGTCTCCGCAAACCAGATGTGCGCTGCCAGATGGTCAAAGCGAATGGATGGGTGAATATGCCCCTGCTCATCGAAGACTTGACTGCCCAGCCGGTAGAAGCGGAACCCGCCCCCGCCAGCCCAGCCGACTGTCTCAGATATGCCGCCCTGTTCCCCGTCCACAACCTTGCGGAGACGGGGAACGCAATGCGTCTCCGCGTGCTCGCCCATCTCGATTCCGATGTAACGGCGTTCCATCTTGTGCGCGACTGCGGCGGTCGTGCCGGAACCGAGAAAACTATCGAGCACGAGGTCGCCTTTGAAGGACGCGATATTGATAACTTGCTGCAATAGCGTTTCAGGTTTTGGAGTTGCGAAAGGCGCATCATGCAGTGTCTTTTGTTCGAGCATGGCCACTTGTGTACTGCCAACATCGGTCGCTGTCCATACAGAGCGGGGAACGATTGGCTTGGCATCTTCGAGAAACATCTTCATTCGTGGAACACGGGACTTGCCATCTTTTCCCCAATAAAGAAGATTATCGGCCTCATTTTGTTTGTGTGTTTCTGGCCCATACCTCCATGTAAGTGTGTCCGGTGGCAAGATAACCACACCCGTGTTGGGATTTTTGATCTCGTAGTACAGATTGGGGCGCTCGGCACGGTTCTTGTTTCCCGTGTAGGTCACTGAATTCCATGCGCCTCTTGAATCGCCGTCTGGGTTCTTGTAGTAAGAGGTCTGAAGCTGTGTTCGCTGAAGTCTATTCGGAGACCATGAAGTCTTTGTTCTCGCGTAAACAAGAATGTTGTCATGGTCTGTGCTGAAGTATTTAGCATCATTTGCTGGGGAGGTTCTCTTCACCCAAGTTATTGAGGTCAAGAAGTTCTTCCGCCCGAAAACCTCATCCATGATGACTTTGAGGTAGTGGGCTTCGTTGTCGTCAATCGTGACCCAGAGGCTTCCGTCTTCGGTGAGCATCTCGCGGAGGAGTTCGAGGCGGGGATAGATCATGCCGAGCCATTGGGTGTGTTCGAGGTTGTCATCGTAGTGCTCGAAGGCGCTGCGCGTGTTGTACGGCGGATCGATGAAGATGCACTTCACCCGGCCCGCGTAGAAGGGCAGCAGAGCCTTGAGCGCCTCCAGGTTGTCGCCTCGGATGAGCATATTTTCCGTCTGCTCATCCCCATAGGACAATTCCGGCACGGCCTCCAGCAGCCGGTAGGGGACAGAGGCGGCGGCGCGTTCATCTTCAGGTCTGGTGAGCCAATCGAGCTTGGGCATGGTGTCAGCAAAATTGTAGGACATTGGACCGTGGTATGACTTCTCTCGAATGACGGTTGAACCACCGGCAACAACTCCGCGAAGGCGGAGCGGCCCCCGTGAGCGGCGGAATGCCGCCAGAGCTGGCAGCCATTCCCCGCCGCTTTCTAGGCAGAGGAGAGCGCGCCAGAGGGGCGATTCTGAGCCATTGCGCCGCGCTCTGCGGAGGGATGGAGACGCGCGCAATTCTCGTCTCATTTTAGGGGAAAAGTTGGATTTTGCGGAAGCGTAAGTGTGTTTGAAGCACGGTTTAGACTCGCCTATTGCGCAGAGAATCTACCCCCTACCCCCTACCGGGCGGCTCTTGTGGCCTTTGCGCACCAGCATGAGCCGTCTCTCAGATCAATGGCTGAGAACGGCCTTCCGGCATTTCATTAACGGATTTTCGGATTTTGGAGACACAAGAATTTCATGGCATAACGGTCTAGCAGATCGAAGTCAAATACTTTTAGACCCCCTATCCCCCTAGCGGGCCGCGTGCTGCCGTCTCTGCGAGTGTGAACGCACCAGAGGGCGATTTCTGGGCTTTCGCGCCATGCTCTGTGATGCGATTGAAGGCTCCGCCATTTTCCGTCAGTTCAAGAAAATTTCGTTATTTTGTGGAAACAAAAGTCTGCTTAACCACACGGTCTAGGGTGGGCAAGCCCTAGAGATTTTGCCCCCCATCCCCCCTGCCCACATCGCTGCGTCTTCCGTCCACCTATGCCTGTCTCTTCCCGATGGCCTTTGGTGCCGCAAGCAAGCGTTCGGTGGTAATCTTTGTGAACAGGAGTTTCACGATGGACTCGAAGCAGCCAAGCGAGCAAGTCCCAACTCCATGCCCAGCGCAGACGCTGGAGCAGATGAACATACGGACGCGGAAGCTAATGGAAACATACCTGAAGTTCCCGCCATACGTGAGGAAAGCAGCGGTCAGCCAAATGGCAGCGCGACTGGACCGGGAAGAAGCCGCAGAGCGCCCAGCAGTAGAAACAGCCGCCCCGCGCGCCCGATAGATTACAACGCTCGGCATGGCACGGCGCACATAGAATCCCCACAAGAGCACAGATAGACCGCGCTCACCTTAGCATTCCTTAGCAATCGGGCGCTTGCGCGCTAGAATCGCCACCAGAGCGCCTATAGACCTTCAGACATGCAATCCCCTACCGCTGGTGAATGGACGCCAAGGCGGGCGGCTGGTGCGGCACACGCCTCTCTGATTCTCAAAAACCTTGGGAGCAATTACGAAACAAACGAGAGATACGAACTAACTCCGAAAGATGAAGATTCATTCGAGACACAGAGAGAATTCATCCAAGGATCGTTTCCAACCTAAACGCTTATGAAATGCAAGACTTCAGCCGCGCGGCCTCCTGTCTCCTGCCTTTCACTGCGAAGAGAGCCATTCCTTTGTGCGACTGCAATTGCAGCGTCTAAGGCCGCTTTCTTCTTGTTGCGCCCAAAGTGGTTATGCAACTCAGTGCGGGTCATGCCATCCGGGTGAGCGCGGAGCAATTCCAAGATGGCATCGGCCAACGGATTCCCTAGGCTGTGCCCGAAGATGAATGCGGCAGAGTCGAAGCAATAGCGCCATAGCTCCAATGCGGCCTCCAAGTGCTCCAGGCGAATCTCTGCCGATTTATCCAAGAGAGCGCACATCAGAGCAAGGCGAATGGCTTGCGCCTCCGCCCGCGCGGTAACCTGCCCAAACAGGCCCAGCTTGCCTTCACTGAGTTGAGGGTAAACATCTTCCCATCGTTGCGCCGCGTCTGGTGCCCATGCCACCTCTTGCACAGCGCGGGCGAAATCCACAGCGGCCCGCGCACGCGCACAAAAGAGACTCAAAGCCGCCGCGTCAACCTTTCCCCCAAAGGCCAGGTATTGGCTGCGCGTGGAACACACCCAAAGAAAGCGATTGGCAAACCCATTGGCAGCGTCAGACTCACTAAGTAGCTTTTGCAACTCTGTATTGGTAATGTGCCCGATGATTGAAATGTGCGGCTCTGCGCACGTCTCCCTTGCGTTTTTCGTGAGCACTCGCAGTGCGTCTCCGTCCCATGCCAGGCGAATCACCGGAGAGAGCGTGTTCCCATCGCGCGCCGCCGCTTGCAGCGCCCGCCCCAGTTCGCTTTCCACGCACAGCAGCCGCTTGTCTGCTTCCCCCGGATCGGTAACTTGTTCTTGGTGGTCAATCACGCGCCTTTCTTTGTCTTTGATTGGCACTGATTCTTTAATTTCGTCCCGCACAGCATGGATAAGCCCTTCACCCGTGGAAAGCCCGTCCGTGATTCTCGTGTTCCACCAGCGAATGTCTATCAACTTGCAGGCCGATTTAACCTCACTCCAGGAAGTGCCCTTACGCGCCTTGGCTGAATTGCCAACGATCACCATAAACAGGTTCGCGAAATGTTTTGCTGCTCCCACCCGATAGTGCGGCCCGCGCCCGATGATTGACCCCATTGCAGCGAGAAACTGAAAGAGCAATGCCGCCGGGTCCGCCTCCGTTTGCGGCCCCACCAGCCTCACAAACTCACCAGCCAGCCCGTAGAATGCCGCCGCCGCCAACGGTGCGGGCAACTGGCGCGGCGGCTGACTCGCAACGGTCTGCACTGGCGGGTCAACGGCGCGCACTGGTGCGGCTGGCTCATAGCGCGCAACGCTTCGTGCAATGCTTCGCACTTCGCTTGCCGGTAGCGGCGGCAAGTAGCTCTTGTTTGTCTCAATCAAACCGGCTTCGATTGCCTCTGGTGTCATGCCAGCCCGCCGCATGGTTCCGGCAAGACTGGTGAGCGCCGCATTGCGCCCGCCCTCTGCAACGGCTTCGCCTTGCGCCCGTGGTGCCTCAGGCGCGGGCTTTGCCCCTGTCAGCTTCGCCAGCATCCAAGGCGGAACATCTGCAAGCGGCGGCTCTGGTGCCAGCCATTCATAGAGCAGGCCGCTTGGATGGAGCGATGGGGGAGCCACAACGTATCCGCCGTCTGCCCGAATGTCCAGCCCCTTGCCAAGAGTGCCCGCGCTGTTGCGGATTGCAACTCCCACCGGCGCGCGAAAGTAATAATGGCAGCCCGCGCGCTTGCCGTCCGTGCCCTTCCGTCCGGTTTTCGAGCATAGTGTTGGGGGTAGGCTGCCATGCGCCGCCGTCAATGCCTGCAATGAAGCCTTGCCGTCTACCCCGTCAACGTCAAGCACTAGCAAGCCGCTCTCTTGTCCAGTGAGAATGCCAAGGTTTGCATCGGGCCATTTCTCCCACCAGCGGGCAATCTGTTTTGGATCTTTTGAACCATCGTTTAGTCCGTGCTCTGTGCGTGGATGCTTGCCCGGCGAGCTGCAACCTTTCTTGCGGCATGAGCACACGCCTTGTTTTGGATTGTTAAGCGGAATCACCAGCCAGCCACACGCTGCATAGTCGAGCGCCGCTTTGAGAGTAGTCATGCGCGCCCGCCTTTCTCCGCACGGCACTTGCTTATTCGTGAGGCAATCCAATCGTCAATATCTGATTCAAGCCAAGCTACGGCCCGCGCCCCAAGATCGATGGGCTGCGGAAATTCTCCACGTGAAACCTTTAGGTAAATGGTGGAGCGACTGTAAGGGACGCGCCGCTGTACCTCAGAAAGACGTAATAAATTTTCAGACATAGATTTCCTCTCTCGTGCTCACGCACGATTGCTCGTGTTGCGTTGGTTTTAGGCTGAAAATGGAAAAGCCCCACGTCAGCAGGGCTTCAGGTCAAAACAGGATTTTGGGCATAAAAAAAGCCGCTCAAGGCGGCTTTGCATCGATTCGATTTTGAACACACTTCAAGTTACTCTCTACCACCCGGCCATTCCCATCTGTGCATGATCTATGCTTCGCAGACTTACCAGAGGCAAGCTGCTCATGGACTTGGCAGTGACTCCTCTAACGCGGGTCAAGCCCTTTCTTTAGGGGCGCGCCGGATACATCACCGGGCAATTCTCTACATTGGCTTCACCTCACGGCTGAATTCCAGCCTAGAACTGAATTACCGCCGCTCGCAGGAAGTTGACGCTATTGCGCATATTTGTTTTGACACGGATGCACCTACAGGAGACCAAGAATCCGCTGGTCGCGCGTTATTCAGTTTCAAGTTCCAGCGGACGCTGCCGTTGCAAACCTTAGCATTTCTTAGCTTCCGGTCGCTATTGCGCTAACTAAAGCACCAGAGATACAGGTATACGTCTCTTTGGTGTTGCGTACGGAATCAGTTCGCACTCCGGCTGCCCGCCATACCAGCGCGCCAGACGGTCGCGGCTCTTCACCGTTTATACCGCCCAGCGGTCGCGCTCCACTTACCGCGCGCTCGCGGGAAATTGTTGCCAAAGGAACGTGGCCAGACGCACTACCACGTCTCTTTGGTGTTGCCTACGGGATCGGCCCGCACTCCGGGAAAATGAACAGGGATCAGATTACCTTTACAACGGCCCAGTATCGTCGTGCTCACCGCTCTTGGCGGTGCCGGTTGAAACCGGGATACAGCTACCTTTTACAACTGCGCGGTAACTTCGCGCCGATGCTCTTGGCAATCTCGGTTGGAACAGGATCGACTTACCTTTGCAACCGCCCACGCTGGGGGTTCCCACCGCTCTTAGCGGTTCCGGTTGCGGGACACATCCAATCCATTCCACGTCCAACATTCAGACTCTATCACGGTTTATTTGTACGCATAAGACACTAAAAGTTGAAGATGTGGAAAAGAAGGCGTGTTTTTTCAGATACCCGCTGGCGCGGTGGGCTTAGTTCGTATCCTTCGTCTCTTTCGTACCCGTGCAGAGAGAATTGCGGCGGCTTCCGGCCTTCAAAATGGAGCCATACCAGCCACTCATGCTACATTTGCGCGGAATGGAATTATCTTCCCGCCGCGCAATGTGGCCTCCAGAAAATCTGCCCAATCCTGCATCATTTTGGCGCGCGGCTCCAGGTAGAGGGCATGGTTATAGGCCGCGCTCACGGCGTTGCGTGGGGCGTGGGCAAGCTGCAATTCGATGTGCTCATGCCCATAGCCCTTTTCGTGTAGGACGGTAGAAGCTAGCCCCCGAAAGCCATGCCCGGTCATTCGACCTTTGTAGCCCATTCGTTCCAGCGCCTTCAAAATCGTATTGTTGCTCATGGGCTTTGCGGCACTTCGATCACCGGGAAAGAGCCATTCACTTTCCCCGGTTAACGTGCGCAGCATTTCCAGCACTTCGATTGCTTGTGCTGCCAACGGAACAATGTGCGGTGTTCTCATCTTCATGCGCACTGCGGGTATGTTCCAGCGTGCGGCCTCCAGGTCAACCTCTGCCCACTTCGCACCAATCAATTCGCTGGTGCGCACAAAGGTCATTGCCATCAACTTCATGGCCAGCCGGGTAACTTGTTTCCCCTGATAGACCTCGATTGCCCTTAGCAGCGCGGGCAGTTCCTTAGCATCAATTCGCGCAAGGTTGATCTTTTTTGTTGGCCGCAGAATGTCGCTGGGCCTGATTTCGCTTGCAGGGTTGCGTTTAACTTGTCCGTGAGCCACGGCATAGCGAAACACTTGCCCCGTTGTCTCCAGGGCGCGCTTTGCAATATCCCGCGCGCCGCGCCCCTCAATTATTTTGGTCATGGCAACCAGTTCCGGCGCTTCAATCTCCGCAATAGGACGCGCCCCCAGGCAGGGCAAAATATCGGCTTCCATGCGCCGTTTCACATACTCCACATGGCGCGGGCTTTTCCCATCCTGCCAATGCTCCATCCAAAGGGAAGCGATGCTCTGAAAGGAATTGACGGTCAAGGCCGCTTGCGCTGTCTTATCCGCCTTGCGCTGTGCCATCGGATCAATGCCTGTTGCCAGGAGCTTGCGGGCCTCTCCGTGCCGTTCTCTTGCCAGAGCCAGGGAAACATATGGATACCCGCCAAAGGACATGAGCTTTTCTTCTTTCTCATGCCGGTACTTCCAGCGCCAGAGTTTTCCACCAGCGGGGGTAATCCAAAGGTACAGCCCCCCAACGTCGCCCATTCGATAGGCTCTGTCTTTGGCTTTTGCCTTGCGAATTTCCGTATCTGTTAGCGCCATTATTCCCTCCAAATCGCTCTTTTGGAAAAGTACCCCCAGGCAGAAAAGAAAATACCCCCAGAAGTACCCCCACCAGCGCGTGGCTTCCATAGTACCGCTTTGGACGGTAAAAGAAAAGAAATGCTTTGTTTTCAGTTGATTGAAGGATATTAATGGATTGTATCGGATGGTATAAAACAACTAAATGGCGGAGAGCGAGGGATTCGAACCCCCGATACCCTTTCAGGTATGCCGGTTTTCAAGACCGGAGCCATCAACCACTCGGCCAGCTCTCCGTCCTTCCATTCTACGAGGAAAACCCCGGCTCATCGCCGGGGTTCTCTCAGGAAGTCATATTGGCCCGTGTGAAGCGATCCAGCTCCCCCTCGGAGATGCGGAAGCATTCATAAACCCGACGCCTCCGATTCGAACGAGTAGGCAACTTGAAAGCTCGCAGTTCCTTCCGTTGTATTCAGCGGCGAACTGTGTCCTCTGAAACGCCCCGAAGCCCTGACACTTCCTAAACTGACAACCACTTCTCAATGGAATCTATACCTGTCTCCAGACGTGAATTCCTCTTCCCTCGCGGGAAGAATTGAGAAGCCCCAGACCGTTGTAAAATATTGACTTATAATAATGGAGGGAGACGGATTCGCCCCCCGGTACCCTTTCACTATGACAAGAAGTTTTAATCGTTTCAAGATCTTCTAGGATCTTTCCATAAGCCTCGTTATTAGGACCTCTTTCATGTCGAAGATTGTTTTGCAATGTGTCTCTCACGAGGTTGATAGCATAGCCAAACTCATTCGAGTCGTTCAGATGATACGCGCTGCTCGCCCATAGTCCTTCGTTGAATATTCCAATTAGTCCCTGTGCCGTGGTGTAGTGATAAAGAGGCATCGACGGACGCTCGCACAGAGCTTTCTCTAGAACATTCTCGGGTTCCATGGCTACAAGGTACTATACGACAGAACGCTGGGTGCCTCTTGCGCTTTTTTCTAGCCACGTGTGGGGTCTGATCGCGCTGCGGGAAAAAGTCTGCTGGCGGAGAAAAACTCCGAAAAGCATACCTCAGGGGCTGAAGCCCGGGGATATGTTATGGCGTTTCCGGCACGACTGAAGTCGTGCCCTGACACTTCTTGCGGATGCGAGGAGCTTTTCCGCAGCCTGACGAAAAGCAACCGCAGGTCCTTCGACTCCGTATGGCGCAAAGTACGCGCCATACTCCGCTCAGGATGACAGTGCATCTTTCGAGCGAATTATCGATTCATCCGGATACCGGGTGGCTCATCCTTGCGCTTTTTTCTAGCGCAAGGATGTGAAGCCATGAATCTATTGCGAGCGAATAGCGAGCGGCTGGCCCCACCGCAGGTGGTCACCAGCCGCGAGTTTGGAGCTGGTCTTTTTCTTCGAGGGCGGCGGCGGCGAGGCCCTTCATGGTTCCGGTGACCTGCTCGGCGACCTCGGCAAGAATTTTGGGGTCGTTGTAGTGAGTGGTGGCGACGACGATGGCCTTGGCGCGGGAGATGGCTTCGGCGCGCTCCATGGGATCGTTTTCCACGTCCAAAGGAGTGGCGCGCTCCTTCATGAAGATTCCTGAGCCGACGAAGATGGCCTCGGCGCCTAGTTGCATCATCAGGGCCGCGTCGGCGGGGGTGGCGATGCCTCCGGCGGAGAAGTTGGGGACGGGCAGCTTGCCGGATTGCGCGACCATGCGGATCAGCTCGTAGGGGGCCTGGTGGTCTTTGGCGGCGGCGTAGAGTTCCTGCTCACTGAGCACGGTGAGGGCGCGCATCTCGCGGATAATCTGGCGCATGTGGCGGACGGCGTGGACCACATCGCCGGTGCCGGCTTCGCCCTTGGTGCGGATCATGGCCGCGCCCTCGGCGATGCGGCGCAGAGCCTCGCCCAGATTGCGCGCGCCGCAGACGAAGGGCGTGGTGAAGGCGTGCTTGTCGATGTGATGGGCCTCGTCGGCGGGGGTGAGGACCTCGCTCTCGTCGATGAAGTCGACGCCCAGCTCCTGGAGGATTTGGGCCTCGGCGAAGTGGCCAATGCGGGCCTTGGCCATGACGGGGATGGAGACAGCCTTAATGATTTCCTTGATGAGCGAGGGCTTGGCCATGCGAGCCACGCCGCCCTCGGCGCGAATCATGGCCGGAACGCGCTCGAGAGCCATGACCGAGGTGGCGCCGGCCTCTTCGGCGATGCGTGCCTGCTCGACGTTCATCACGTCCATGATGACGCCGCCTTTGAGCATCTCAGCCAGGCCGATTTTGAGGCGTAGGCTGGTGGCGGTGACACGCTTGATTTCATTCGATTCCGGCATGGAGATGGCCTCGCTTGGGGCGGATTCCGGGGTTGATACGGGCACGCAATCCGCTTGATGGGTTCACTTATTAGTGTAGCAGCGATGTAAGTAATGGGTTGAAGGTCGTGGTTTCCCACCCATTAATCACCCCAACGACGAAGACCTGTCATTACCACCCCAAGAAGCAAAGACCGCTTCTTGGGGGCCCGGTCGTGGGGACCCTGACCTTGCCCTCAGAATGCGTATCTCTTAACCGGCCGGGTTTTGAGGATTAAATTCATCCTCGTCGTAGTCTTGGCGGTGGGAAT
>CZKF01000360.1_pt2 | contig 12982 bp, 14 predicted proteins | sample 1122351 | NCBI WGS metagenome assembly CZKF01 (sample SAMEA3539301, study PRJEB10725) | soil metagenome | biome: tundra; feature: field; material: soil | place: USA | collected 2010-05 | depth 0.15 m
GGATGGCCAACAGCTTGTTGCCCTCCACCTTGAGCTTGGCGCGGAAGCGAACGGCGCCCTGCCAGTTGACGTGGAAGCCGGTCGGCTTTGTGGTGCCGTCGCTGTTGCGCGGGAAGACGGCGTGCAGGGCGCTGGGCAGCGTGCTCTGGCAGCCGTCCACGGTCAGATATAGGCTCAAATAGCGGCCGCGCATCACCATCTCCGGATCGTAGGCCGACGCGCGCGTCCAGACCCTCGGGCAGCTCCGGCGCTGGTAGAGGTACTTAGCCGCGATGGACGAGACCAGCGCCAACTGAATCAGTAGCAAAACGATGGAGGTTCCAGAAAACGAAATCTTGGCCAATTTCATAGCTCCTCCTCCTCATCGGAAACGTCCGCTTTTCCCATGTCGGCCAATAGCCTGCGACGCCATTTTTCCAGCGTCCATCCTCCGGCCAGAAAGAGAACGCCCAGCCCGATCAGTCCCAGCGAGCGGCCAAACTTGTCGAGGATGTCGCTGTAGTAGAACCAGCCCACGGCGATGGCAAAGCCGATAATCCCTAGGTTGACCAGCACATGCGAGACATGGCGCACGCCCCACCAGATGAGGAAGACGGCAAAGGCCGCAACCAGCGCGTGGGCGGCCAGGTTAGGCTCGTTGCGCGGAAAGGACCAGTGGCTGCCGTCGAAGGGGTTGTTATAGGTTAATGTCCAAAATCGCTGGCACCAGGGCAGGGCAATCGAGAAGCAGATCGCGACAACCACGGGAATCACGCTCTTGCTGAATTTGAAGACGGCAACCATCAGCGGCAGCACGGCAATGAAAACCCAGCCCCAGGTGCGGAGTCCGAGAGACAGATAGGTCTGGTCTCCCCACGAACGCCAGCCATCCAGAAGGACGACAACTCCCACGACGGAGGCAATCGCCCCAATGGCAATGAGAATTCCCTGAACGATCCGCCGCTTGGAGCCGAGAAAGAAAGTCAAGTAAAGTATCGCCCAAACGACCAGAAATCGGCCCGCATAGACGTTTTCGCCGATATGGCCTTCGGCGTAGTAGGAGAACTCGGAAATAAACCAAGCCGGGAAGAGCAGCAGGGTGAGCGTCTGTTGCGCCTCGTCGCGTAGCAGAATCCAGCCGGCCAGGGCGGCCAAAGCCCACATCAACACCGCCGCCGGCCAGTGCTCCTCAATGTTGAAGATCTGGCCCACCAGCGCAATGGCCGCGCCAGTCGAGAGCGTTCCCACAGCGTGCAGGGCCGTCGAAAGCACACGGAAGGGCTTGCGCGCCCAGCTCCCGCCCAGGTGAAAGACGCTCACCATTCCCAGCACCACGGCAAAGCGCGCGCCGGGGCCGATCTTGTCCCAATGAGCAGAGACAAACAGCGCCACGCCGCAGGCCAGCAGAATGACTCCCAGAATCAGCGCGACGAGGACCTGCCAGCCCACGCTTTTCAAACTTTGCCCGGCAGGCTTTTTCTGTTCCGATTCCCAGGCGCGGATGTGGCGGGCCGTGGCCCCATCCAGGATGCCGGCCGTTTGCCAGCGGGTTAACAGCGATTCAAAGTCAGCCATAGCAGTTGCAAAAAGTAGAACACATTTTGGCGGGCTGCGCACGGCGGAATATGCGCAGGGCTGGCCGCGCGGCCAGAGGAGAGCGCGCGGAGGCCGGAGAGCCCGCCGATAGACACCGGCAGGCACGCAGAGTAAAATTCCCGCATTATGCGCAGAATACTCGTGGTTCTTGGCCTGCTTGCCGTGGCAGCTTTGCCCCCCGCCGTTGTCGCCCCCTTCGCCGTCTCCGACCAGCCCTCTGAATACGCCGTGCTGCTCGCCTCGCTGAAGGCGGGCAAAACCGACATCGACTACACGCGCCTGCGCCTCAGCTACATGGACTCGCCCGAATACAAGGCGGCCAAGGATGTCTCCAAAGCCGAAGATGCTATGACCGATGCGCTGAATAAGAAGGATTATCCCGAGGCCCTCAAAGACGCCGAAGCCGTGCTCGAGAGCGATTACGTGAATATCGATGCGCACTATATAGCTCTCGTCGCGAATCGGGAGATGGGCGCAACGGACAAGGCGGAGTTCCACAGAACCGTCTTTCGCGGGCTGATCAACTCGATCCTCAATTCGGGCGACGGCAAGTCGCTGGAGAAGGCCTGGGTGGTGATTAACGTCCACGAGGAATATGTGATTCTGCGCGTCCTCGGTTTCAAACCCTCGCAGCAGAGCCTGGTGAATCAGAACGGCCACTCCTACGACGTGATGAAAGTGAAGAACGCCGAAGACGGCACGGAGCAGACCTTCTACTTTAATGTGGATATTCCCTTCAAGCACTACGGCTTCTGAGGGGAATTGCGCGCGCCTCTCCGAGCCGACGCCGTAGCGGAGGCGCTGCCAGAGCCGTATCATCGAGAAGTATGCGATTCGAGATTGTCACCATCTTTCCGGATTTTTTCTCGAGTATCTTCGAGAACGGAATACTGCGCCGTGCGCTGGCCGAGGGGCTGGTGACGGTGGAAGTGCACGATCTGCGCGCCTTTACCCACGACCGTCACCGCACCGTCGACGACCGCCCCTTTGGCGGCGGCGAGGGGATGGTGCTGAAGCCCGAGCCGCTCTCCGAAGCGTTGGCCTCGCTAGGGATTCAGCCCAAAGCGAAGAGGCAAGAAGGTTCGCAAGCTGTGGAAAGTATTTCGTCGGAGGGATGCGGGGGTTTCAACCCCCGCATAGTGCCAACAGAGTTAACGAGGGCTTTAGCCCCGGAGGAATATCTGGAAAACCCTCCACCCGCTCCCCGCACGCTCGTGATTCTGCTCTCGGCGCAAGGCCGTCCCTTTACCCAGGCCATGGCCCGCGAACTGGCCGTCACCGAGCGCGTGGTGTTGATCTGCGGCCGCTATGAGGGCGTGGACGAGCGCGTGAATGAACTTTATTGCGACATGGAGCTGTCGATTGGAGATTATGTACTGAGCGGAGGCGAGCTGGCCGCCGCCGTGGTGGTGGATGCCACTATGCGCCTGTTGCCCGGTGTGCTGGGCAACGAGGCTTCGGGCGCCTTTGAGAGCTTTGGCGTGGCCGACGCCGAGATTGCCTCCGTCGAGGATGGCGTCCCGCGCTCGCAGCACGGCGCCGGGGGCCTGCTCGACTACCCGCACTACACCCGTCCGGCGGAGTTTGGCGGCTTGCGCGTCCCCGAGACCCTGCTTAATGGTGACCACGCCCAGATTCGCCGCTGGCGCAGAGAGCAGCAGTTGCGCAAGACCCTGGCCAACCGGCCGGATTTGCTGGAGGACGCCGCGCTCAGCAAGGAAGACCGCAAGCTGCTGGAGGCAATCCGAGACGAAACTGCATAGGTCAGCATCACTGGGTTGAATAGCAAGGTGAGGGCATTAGATTTTCAGCTTTTTAAAGAGGTCTGCGGCATTCTTGGCCTTGTGTACTTCTTTGTCCTGAGCGGTCTTCTGTATTGTCTCTTGGGTTAGCTGATTGGGCTTCAAGGCGGAGGGTGCGTTTAGTTCCACCAGCCCTTCGGGCAGGGCCATTTCGACGCGCTTCTCTTTGATGTCGATCTTCCGCAAGTAGTTCTTGGTAAAGGGGATGAGAACCTCGCCTGTCACCCCACGCACCACTAGCAGCGCCACCGCGCCGGCCGTCCGGTCCACGCCCTCGATTTCGCCAACTGTCACCGGCTCAGCCCCGGCCACATCGATCAGCGCGCATCCGATCAGATCGCCGGTGTAGACCTCGTCCTCGGCCAGAGCGGCCCGCTCGGAGCGCGGAACGGCCACGATCAGCCCCTTGAGGGTCTCGGCGGCCGAGATCGAGTCCACCCCGGCAAAGTGCAGCACGATGCCGCCTTTGTGCAGCCAGTGTGCGACGAGTTCGACTTCGCGCGGGAGCGCGATGCTACTCGCACCGGAGGTGCCCGGCAGCAGCCAGAGCCGCTTTCGTTCCGCAAATTTTTCAGGGAAATCGGTGAGAATGTCGGCGAAGACCTCGCCTTTTCGCCCCTGCGTGTGGCGAATGCGCGCCAGCCAGACCCAGTCTTCAGGCGTGGTCATCGCTGACTCCAGAGGGGGGCCGGATGCATCGGCAACGGACCTCTCAGGGCTCGTCTTCTTCCAGGATGTCGAGCGTGTAGCGATGATGCACCTTCATGCTGACGGCGCCCAGAATGGTGCGCATCGAGCGGGCGGTGCGCCCCTGCTTGCCGATGACCTTGCCCACGTCCTGCGGCGCCACGCGGAGCTTGAGGACCGTGTTTTCATCGCGGCCCACGCTCTCCACCTCAACGGCTTCCGGCTCATCCACCAAGGCCCGCGCAATCTCGCGGACCAGTTCTTCCACTTCAACCATCGCGTTCTGCGTCATGATCTTGCCCCTGGCCAGTGCGTTCAGGAATTAGCCGCCAGGATTTGGCGACCGGAAATGAACCACATGGATCGGTGTGCGCATAGTACCAGCATACGCCCATCGCCGTCAGCAAATAAAACGCGCGCCGGCTCGGGGAAGCCCGCGCGCGCAATCAGGGGGAGGAGCAAAAAATCAGGCAGCGGCGGTTTCAGCAACCGGCGCCGTCGCCGGGTTCTTGGCGACCAGCTTTTCGACCCGGGGCGACATCTGCGCGCCCACGCTGCGCCAGTAGACGATGCGCTCGTGCTTCAGATCGACCGTGGCCGGCTCGGTGCGGGGGTTGTAGGTGCCGACGACCTCGATGGAACGGCCATTGCGGGCACGGTCCTTCTCGATGACCACGATACGATAAAAGGGCTGCTTGGGAGCGCCAAAACGCGCTAAACGAATCATTACCACGGCGATACGGTTCCTTTCAGATTCCAGTGCTCTGTTGTTGTCTACAGGGGTCTTCCCGGCAAGCGGCAGCCTGTTCTCAGGAGCGCCCTTCCGAATCATGGCCAGGCAGGATCGCCTAGCCTCACAAGACACAACACCTAAGTATCGCCGATAGCGGGCGGTTAAGGCAAATTGCCGTCACTCAGCCACATCAGCCTTTTACTTCTCCGCAAGCGCCTCACGAACCTCTGCCAAGTTACTCTCTGTTGACGCAAAGAATCGTAGATACTCATCGTGACTGAAGAATACGTTGACATAATTGGCACCTGTTAAAACGTAACCGCCCCAGCCGTTCAGCATGGCCAACTGCAAGAAGGAAGCGAGGTCCTCTGCCTCGTAATCTAGAAACAGGTGCCCTGGGGCCTCATGAAGGAGTTGGTGGTCGTCATAGCTTTGACGAAGCTTGTAGTACAGATGCCAGTTTTCCGAACCTTCCCAGATTCCCCATTAGGTAATCCACAGTAGGGTAGGCATTCAGTAGGTCAGGGAACTAGCAATCCAATGGGCAAAGTAGCAGACTCTGTGGTGTGTGGGCGGGTACGGCATTTGCGCGGTGAGAGTTTCCGGCACTGCATCTGGTTTTACGCGCTCACGGCCACTTAACCATGCTTCACATTCCTGTTCAGTATAAAAACGCATATATCACTCCAGTAATTGGAGTTTATACGCCAGTCACACTTTTGTTATACGGCTTATTCAACCGTATGCGGAGGGAAACAGGCAACGGAGTAGTGGGCGGGCCGTGTGCGCTATTTGCCGGACTTGCCCTTTTTGCCGCCGCCCGCCTTGGCTGCGGCCTGCTTCGGCTGGTCCCCGCTGTGGTGGCGCTTGTGGTGGGCCAGGGCTTTGGCAATCTCTTCGGTGGTCAGCTTGCTGCCGCCAAGATGCAGAACATCGTTTGCGACGACAGGGTCGGTTTTGGTCAGTTCCATGGGATTCTCCTTATACAAGGGATAGTCTCATTCGACTCAGCCGGACAGTATGCCTTGTTTTGCTCAGTGGCTAGCCGTTGATTTTCTTCAGCAGCCATGCCATGTTCTGACCCAGGGTTTTCATGGTTTGCATGCCCTCTTCGTCCCGCTCCACGTCGCCGATCTCGCGGCCGATGCCTATATTCCAATACGACGAGCCGGGGATGATCATCTCGCTGATCAGGAAGAAATGGTTCAGGGCGTCGAAGGCGTGGATTGCACCGGCGCGGCGCACCGCCACCACAGCAGCGCCAACCTTGCGGCGGAAGAGGCCGCCGTTGGCCTTGGAAACCAGGCAGGCGCGGTCCATCAGGGCTTTGATTTCAGGAGAGATGTCTGCCACATAAGTCGGCGAGCCCAGCAGGATGCCGTCCGCCGCCGCCATTTTTTCGATCAGGGCATTGCCCATATCGTTCTTCTGCGCGCACCGCCGGTCCTTGTTTTGCGAGCACTTGCGGCAGGCCAGGCAGCCGTGAATCGTGGCCCCGCTCAGTTCAATGAGCTCGGTTTCGATGCCTTCGTTTTCCAGTTCCTTGAGAACGCAGCGCAGCAGAATGGCCGTGTTTCCGCCTTTGCGGGCGCTGCCGTTCAACGCAACAACCTTGATCTGAGTTCCTTTCATGTGTCCGTCTCCCCTTCCATTATGCGACTTCGGCAGGGCGCCGTACCCCTTTGGCCGGAACACAGCAGACTTTCGCCAAGTGAAATTATTTGTGGTGGATTGCGCAAGATTCCGCCCCTGCTTCGTTCATAGGGAGTGGACAGCGGCGATTTTTCGTTTCACGGGAACCATTTTGCCTTCGCCGGGGTCCAAAGGAGTAGCATTTCTGTTGGTTAGTCCGAGGAGGATTCCATGCGCCGTACCTTTGCCGTCTTCTGTCTGCTTGCCCTCACCGTTAGCCTTGCCGCGCAGTCGCCGGCCGGGTCCCAAGCCAAAGCAAAGCCGTCCGCGCCGAAGGCGCAGCTGGCCGCACCGCAGGTGGCGCCGAAGGCGCAGTTGGCCGCACCGCAGGTGCTGAAAGACCTGCCCGTCCGCAAAGTGGTGCTCTACAAGAATGGCGTGGGCTACTTTGAGCATGCCGGATCGGTGACCGGCAACCAACGCGTGACCATCGATTTCACCTCGCCGCAGTTGAACGATGTCTTGCAGTCGCTCACTGTGCTGGACGAGGGCGGAGGGCGGATTGCCGGGGTCAACTACAACTCGACAACGCCACTCGCAGAACAGCTTAAAACGCTCTCCCTGGGCATGACCGACGAACCTACGTCGACTGAGCTTTTCCAGGCGCTCAGAGGCCAGCGGGTCGAAGTCACCGGCGGACCCGGCGGAACGATTACGGGCCGTCTGCTCTCCATCGAGTCGCGCAGCGAGAAAGTCGGCAGCACCGACAATACGGTCGACAAGTTTTATCTCTCGATCATTGCCACGTCAGGAGCGGTGCGGGTCATCGAGCTGACACCGACGCTGAGCGTGCGCCCGCTGGATGCGAATCTTCAGGGCCAGCTCGACCGTTATCTGGAACTGCTCTCGACTACGCACGCGACGGGGTTGCGCCACTTAACACTGAATGCACTGGGCCAGGGACAACGCGAGCTGCGGGTGAGTTACATCAGCGAGGTTCCGGTGTGGAAGTCGACCTATCGCATCGTCTTCCCGCGCACGCCGAATGGCAGCGCGACGATGCAGGGCTGGGCGGTGGTGGATAACACCGTGGGCGCGGACTGGGACAACGTGCAGTTGTCGCTGGTGGCCGGAGCGCCACAGAGCTTTATCCAGCCGCTCTCGCAGCCCATCTACACCAAGCGGGTGGAGATTCCCATCGCAACCGAGGCGCAGTTGACGCCGCAGACGTATGAGGCCGCGGATGAGAGGCAAGCTGAGGTGCGAGCGGAGATGTCTAACAAGTCGCTCTTTGCGTCACCACCGAGCGCTGCACCAAGGATGGCTGCCAAAATGAAAGCGCCGCCGGGGGGCGGAGGGGGTGTCAGTTATGGTGTGGCGGGATCGAACTTTGGGGCCTCGTCGAACAGCGCAAATAGTGGCAACATCGGCGCTGGCTACACGCGCGTTGGCGGCGTAAACCGCGCCAGCGATGCCTACAAGGAGGGTGACGTCTCCACCAACGCCTTTGACGACTTCTTCGAATACGCGCTGACGCAGCCGGTGACGATTCACAAAAACGAGTCGGCGATGGTGCCCATCCTGCAACAGGAGCTTCCCGCGATGCACGTGACGATGTGGAGCGAGAAGCAACCCATGCCGATGCGCACGGTGTGGCTGGAAAACAAATCCAAGCTCACGCTGGACTCCGGCAGCTTTTCGATCTTTGAAAGCGGTGAGTTTGCCGGCGAAGGGTTGCTGGAGCCGATTCATCCCGGAGAAAAGCGGCTGCTCTCCTATGCCGCCGACCAGGCTGTGAAGGTGCGCCGCACTGCGCCCGCTTATACCAGCACGCTACGCCACATCGCGATGCATCAGGGAGTGCTGGTGCAGCAAACAAGCCAGGTCACTGACAGCGCCTACACCGTGAATAATACCGGCGACGAGACGCGGGAGGTGCTCATCGAACACGCCCGCATCCCCAACGCAGAGCTAGACTCTGAGACAAAGCCGGCGGAGACCACGGCCACGGCCTATCGCTTCCGCATGGCGGTTAAGCCGCATGAGTCCGCCGATCTGCACGTCCGCGAGCGCGCCTTGCTCTCGGAAACCGTCCGCATCGATCCCGAGGAGGATCGCAGCGTATTTCTGATTGCGGTTGGCAAGATCACGCCGTCCGTCGAGGAAAAGCTGCGGCCGCTCATCGATGCCGAGAACGCGCTCAGCGGCTTGAACGCAAAGATTGAGGAGATCGAGGAGAAAGAAAAAACGCTGGCCGCCGACGAGGCACGCGACCGCGAAAACCTGACCGCCCTGAAGGGCAACGACGCCGCCAAGCGGTTTGTGGAGGAGCTGAACAGCGCTGAGGATCAGTTGCAGGCCGCACGCAAGCAGGCCGCCGACCTGGAGCAAAAGAAGAACGCCGCGGTGGAGAAGCTCAATGCGCTGATTGCCGGGCTGAGCTTCGATTGGGACGTGAAATAAAACTAGTTCTCAGTTCTCAGTTGTCAGTGGTCAGCGACCAGGGACTTGACACGCTAGCGAGCAAAGATTGCTTCCTTCACCCCAACGCGCACAAATCGCTCGTTGGGGACTAGGGCGGTGCTGATGAATAAGGGGTTAGGACGCCCAAAATGTTCCACGTGGAACATATTCATTCTTTTGAGTTTAACTCGATGTTTACTACATAATTATCAGCAAGGATTTGAAAATAAATATGGGGTTAGAGATCAGAGGTCAGAGAATAGGGAACAGGGAATAGAAAACTCTGTTCCCTGTTTCCATCTGTCCGGTCATGGCGTCGAGAATCGCTTGCGACCAGATTGACAGAAGCTGAAAAATCCTCCTCACGGCCGCAGAATCACCAGCGCCTCCCGCTCCACGCTTCCCTCTGGAGCAAGAGTTTCCATCCGGTAGTCGAAGGTGACCAGAATTCCCTTGCGGTGCACGGCCAGGGCGAGCAGGTAGGCGTCGGTGATCTGCTTGGGGCCTTGTAGGCGACGCCGTATCGGGGAACTGAGCGCGGATAGGGGAAGGTCGTCGGCCCAGAAATGGTGATTCGTACTCGATTCTGTTGTCTTCTGCAGCAAGTCAAGCGCCGAGCGAATTCCCGGCGCGGGCTTCATATAGGCGGGATTGCAGACAATCCGCACAAATCCCTGCTCCGTGATCGGGCATGTGGCCCAGCCCCGATTCTCATTGCCAGTGAACCATTGCGCCATGCGCGCATGAAACACGTGATTTTCCCACAGGAGAGCGAGCAGAGCGTTCACGTCCAGCAAAGCAATACTCACGGCAGCTCACTTTCCATTGCATCTTTTAGCGCCAACGCCTTTTCAAGCGTGATCATCTCCGAATCCGGCCCAGGCGAAAAGATCAGAATGCCGTTCTCCCACTTCGTCGGCACCTCGGCATTGAGGCCGCGCTCAAGAATATCCGAAGCCGCAGCGCCGTTGCTGATCGACCTTGCCGCGGCATACTCCTTTACCTGCTGCAAAACGTCATCCCTGATGTCGAGAGTGGTTCTCATCGCATCCTCCCTTGCAACTGGCCAATCCTAAGTTGCGCAACGTCGTGCAGTAAGTTCCCCATTGCGCATCAAAATCATTATATGATGAGCGAGTAGTAAATACGCATCAAAATACTGTTATGATGCGAATACATCAAGGCATACGATGTCTATTACGGTACGGCAAGGTCATTGCACACGATCATCAAGAGTTACTTTGTTGAAAACTTTGGTGCCATATGAAGTAAGTCAAATCTCATGTAAAGTTTAGATGTTCCTTTTCATGCTTGGGATGGCGTATATGGATGCTTCGAATTCCGCGTTACCTGTCGCGCCTGATGGTTCCCGACAGGCCGCTCAGCGGCAGGAAGTGCGCTGTGCGGTGCGTTTTCCGCTGTCGCTGCCTGTGATGTTGGCGTCCGGCAAGGGCGAGATTGCCGCTGTGACCCGTAATGTATCCGCCAGCGGCGTGGTTTTTGAGCTGGACAGCCCTGTTCAGGCAGGGCTGGAGATACGTTTTTCCCTACGCATGCCCTGTGAGGTATTGGGAACCCCACACGATGTACTGGTTCATTGTCAGGGACGTGTGGTACGCTGCTCGAGGAACCAAAGTAACTATCTGGCTGCCTCTACCATCGACGAATATCAGTTCGCCGAGCATTGATAGCCGGAGAGGACTTGGCGACAACCACTTTTTTTGGCAAGAACCAAATATGGATTTTCTAGACGATTCTGCTGAAGGCGAAAGCCACGACGTTCCGGTTCAACCCGGGACCATCCGGGTTATTCTAGCGGATTCCCAGGCGATCTACCGCGTCGGGATTCGCAAAGTTTTCGCTCTTGAAGACGATCTTCGCGTCGTAGCCCAAGCCGATTCGCTGGAGAATCTGCGGGCGGCCATCGATCGCTATCCCACCGACGTGGTGCTGCTGGAAGGCAGTTTGCTGACTGGCACGGCCAACGTCATTCCCGACCTGCTGCGCACCGCTCCGGATATCAAACTGATTGTGCAGGCGGTGGCCACGGACGAAAACCAGACCGTGGAGCTGTACCGCCGCGGAGTGCGCGGCATCGTCAGCCGCTCCATCTCGCCGGACCTGCTGGTGAGGTGCGTACGGCGGATCGCGGCCGGCGAAACCTGGATCGACAATCAGTCGGTCAGTTGGGTCATCGAGGCGTATCGTTCCCAGGCCGCCGCCCTGGTCAACCCGCGCGTCCAGCCCAAGCTCTCGCCCAAGGAGATGGCCATCATCACCTGCATCACCCAGGGCAAGCGCAACAAGGAGATTGCCTACCAGCTGGGGACTACCGAGCAGGTGATCAAGAATTATCTGCGCAAGATCTACGACAAGCTGGGCGTCAGCGACCGGCTTGAGCTGGCCCTTTATTGCCTGCACAACAAGATTATTCATACCGACACGGATGAGGAATTGGCGGCTCAGAAGCTGGTGGGCAAATAGGCGGATTTTTATCTTGTATGACGACGGCCAGCCCGAGGGCTGGCCGTTTTGCATTGCAGAAGGAAAAGCATGGGATAGTGCACCATCCCGCAGGAAGCTGCGCCATCAGCCCCGGCGGAGCTTATTCCGCAACACCCCTGCAATCCCCAGAAGCCCTGAGCCAAAAAGAAGCAGTGTGTTCGGCTCAGGAGTGTCATTGACCTGGGCATCGAAGGTGAGATCCATGTACATTTCAGGATAAGGGCCAAATGTGCCGGGGTATCCATTGGGATATCCGTAGAATGTGAAATCGACTTCGAATGTGCCCAGCCACAAACCAGAGTCTCCATCGTTAATGCCGCTGAGATCGACAGGGAGCCACGATAAAGTGACAATATCACTGCCGGTTTTGGAAAGATGCGTCGAGCCAAGTATGGCCGAGCCGCTGAGGTACTGCAAGTTCGTTGCTACATCGTCAAGGTTGCCGTTGACAGACGTGAATCCTGTGGGTGCAACGGGCGTGATGGCGTCGATGATGATATAGTCATTCGGGTGTGAGAACTGTGCTTGAAGTGCTGTCGGGATCGATATAGTAGCCGTTTCGATCTGTGTCCCGGAATTCTCATTGGCATAGTAAGTGTTGCCGGTACTGTAGGTGCCTTCGTAGATCAGGGTGCCGGCGTAGGCAGGGCAGGAATCTCCTAGAAGAGCGATGCCAGCAAACGTGATCAACAGGCCGGCCATTCCGAAGCGAGAAACCCGGGAAACCGCAGAATTAAGACGAAGAGAAGTTTTCATTTCCAGAATCCTTATCGTAGCGGACGGATTCACTTTTTCCTGGCGCAGACTGGTCCCGCTATCGAGAAGCCACGACAGTTGGGGGAGGATTCATAAATACTATTTCACGAACTCAATTCAATGTCCACACTTATTCAGAACATTTTAATGACTGCTATTAACGTATTAATAAAACAGACGTTACCATAATCACTTTCGGAGCAAAGTGTAACTTTTCGCGGTTGATTGTGGATATATTTGTCTCTCTTCTTCGCAAACGCTGCCCGGCGATTTGGCCGTCTCCTACTCGCTTTCGGGTCGCTTGTAGGGCTTTTGCAGCCATTGCCGTGCCTCGTTGACCGCGCCCTGTGTATTGTCGTTGGTTTGCACCGCCAGCCGGTACTCGTTTACCGCGCGGTCGCGCTGGCCGGTGAGGTCGAAGATCTTGCCCAGCGCAATGTGGCTCCAGACCTCGGTCCAGCGCGGCTCGCCGTCGCCGCGCAGCGCATCCCGATAGGCGTTGACGCTGGCCTGGTAGTTGCGCTGGGTGAAGAGCACCTCGCCGATGCGGTAGTTGGCCAGCGAACTCTGCGAATTGGCCTCCAGGGCCTTCTGATACTCGGCCAGCGCGCCGGTCAGGTCGCCCTGGGCCACCAGTTGCTGGCCCTTGAGAATGCTGACGCGCACCTGCAGATCCGAGGTGGACTTGAGCACCCAGCCCTGCGGGTCGATGCTGATTCGGCGGGGACGCCCGAAGGTGTCCACGGAAAATTGCGTAGTGGCGCCCACGACTTCTATTTTTTTAGTTTCGGTTTTGCCGTCGGTTTCCACGCGCAGCTCCACTGGCATA
>CZKF01000073.1_pt1 | contig 12927 bp, 10 predicted proteins | sample 1122351 | NCBI WGS metagenome assembly CZKF01 (sample SAMEA3539301, study PRJEB10725) | soil metagenome | biome: tundra; feature: field; material: soil | place: USA | collected 2010-05 | depth 0.15 m
GAATTCGCCGATGGACTTGAGAGGCTCGTCCAGTTGAATCTTGCGGCGATCAACCTCGAAGCCCTTGGCTTCCAGGGCGGTGGCGATGTCGCCCGAGGTGACGGAGCCAAAGAGGTGGCCGGCATCGCTCGACTTGCGCGTGAATTCGAGCTCGACGGGCGCGAGCTTTGCAGCCAACTCCTCAGCAAGCGCCTTCTCCGAGGCGTAGCGGCGTGCGGCGGAGGCCTTCATCTGATCGATGACGGCCTTGTTGGCCAGGGTTGCCTGCATCGCCAGCTTGCGGGGCAGCAGAAAGTTGCGGGCGTAGCCGTCGGCTACTTTAACCAGATCGCCGCGGTTGCCCAGGTGTAATACGTCTTCCTTCAGAATTACTTCCATGACTGATTCTCCTGTGTGCGGGCTGCCGCCGCGGCTGGTCTTGTCGTTTCAGGACAGGGACCAGAGCCAAAGTGGGCCGCACCCGGTTCTATTCGGCATCCACTATATTGCCGCTTGCGAAAAGCGTTTGATCTCCACCCATAGCAAAGGATGGAGCACCCGCGATCAGCAGAACGGCAGCCGATGGTTACGGCGAATCCAGGAATACGATGTACTTCCTGGAATCGCGTTAGTGTCGCGTGGCAAAGGGCAGCAGGGCGATGTTCCGGGCCTGCTTGATGGCGCGGGTTAGGCGGCGCTGGTGCTTGGTGCAAACGCCGGTGAGCCGCCGGGGCACAATCTTGCCGCGCTCGGCCACAAAGCCTTGCAGAAGCCTCACATCGCGGTAAGGGACCGCGTCGATCTTCTCGGTGCAGAACTTGCAGACCTTCTTGCGACGGAAGAATTTGCCGCGACCGCCGGGTCCGCCGCCGGCAGGCCGTCCGCCGGGCCGTCCGCCGGAGCGGGCCGGGGCTGAGCCCGAACTCGGACCGGATGCTGCTTGGGGAGCTTCAGGTGCGCTCGTCTCGGGCGCCTTTGCTTGAGTTTCTTCAGACATGCTGTTTCCTCTTTACTCTCTTGTTTACAGTGGACAGTGATCAGTGATAAGTGGTCAGTCAATGGCAAGCGACAGGAACGTATTTCCTGACCACTGACCGCCGACAACTGACAACTGGTTAAACCGCGGCTGACTCGGCGGCTTCTGCCGCTTCCAGAACAGGCTCCGCCACCGCAGCAGGCGCAGCAACCGGGGCTGGCGGTGTTGCGCTCCGGCGGACGCCACGCAGGGCCTTGACCTTGGCCAGGCGTTTCTCTTCCTCGTCGACGCGCACGGTGAGGAACTTGATCACCGGCTCGGTAACTCGCAACCGGCGCTCCAGCTCCAACACCACCGCGCCGTTGGCCTCGATGGTCAGCAGAACGTAGTTGCCGTCGTTGAACTTGCGCACCATGTAGGCGAGCTTGCGCCGGCCCATCTTCTCGACAGTCTTGACCAACCCGCCACCCTTGGTGACGTTGTCGGTGAAGCCGGCGATCAGCTTATCGACATCTTCTTCGGCCGCATCGGGCCGAACAATGAACATTACTTCATACACACGGGACATCCGGTTTCCTTTTCCGCTGAAGTCCTTTGACTCCAGCCTCTGCCGCCGGCAAAAACCATAGCGGCAATTTCTCTGTTGCAGGTTCAGTTCCTAGTCCCTACGTCCCTAGTCCCTGTTCCCTGTCTTTCCGGTTAAACTCGTTCATCGCGGCTGCCGGCCCCACTTCGAGGATGCGTCGCGTAGCGGTTGCTACCCGGTCCAGCACCTCGTCCATCACCGTCAAATCCGCTTTGCGCATGGGCGACAGCAGATAATCCCTGCCAGGCCTTCTGCCGCCGCCAGCCTCAATGGCTTCTGGTGGCAAATCCAGCCCCACGCCAATGCGCAGGCGTAACCAATCTTGAGAGCCCAAAGCGCCGGTCACGCTGCGGGCTCCGTTGTGCCCTGCAGGCGATCCGCGCTCCCTGATCTTGAAGCTGCCCAGCGGCAGATCCAGCTCGTCTTGAATCACGAGCAGATCCTGGGCCGGGTCGGCCTCAAACTCCCGAACCAGCGCGGCGACAGCCAGCCCGCTCAGGTTCATAAAGGTTTCCGGCTTGGCCAGGACCACCACGCGCCCCGCCATGCGGCAAGTTGCGGTAACAGCCTTGCATCGCCGGTTCTGGACCACAACCCCCTCTTGTTGGGCGATGCGGTCGATGGCCATGAATCCCGCGTTGTGCGGGGTCCACAGATATTCGAGTCCGGGATTGCCCAGCCCCACCACAAGAAAAGGGCCGTTGCGCACACCGGATTCTGAGCCCCCAGCGAGCGATTTTGGCTCGCCGGGGTGAACGGACTGGCTTTCCTCGGCCAAGGATTACTTCTTCGCCTCGGGCTTCTTTGCTGCCGCGTCGGGCTTCTTGGCCGCATCTTCCGCCGCCTTGCCGCCCTTCTTGGCAACCTCCGGCTCGCCTGGTGTAGCACCCTCTGCTGTTGCCGCTGCCGCCGCTGCAGCCTCGGCTGCCTCGACTTCGGCCGCGGTCGGCGCTTCTTCGCGAATGGTGGCAACGTGAGCCACGGTAGCTTCCTCGGAGTTGAGGTATTTAAACTTCTCCGAGTGAGGCAACCCGCTGACGCGCAACACCTGGTGCAACTCCAGATGGCTGACATCCACATCGAAGTGGCCGGGAATGTCGGCCGGCAGGCACTCGATATCCACCTCGCGCATGACCTGGTCCAGGATTCCGCCGCTCTTGACACCCTCCGGAATTCCATGCAGCTTGACGCGCACCTTGACATGCAGAACCTTGTCCATGGCGATGCGCTTGAGATCGATATGAATCAATTTGTCGTTTATCGGCTCACGCTGCAAGTCTACGATCATGGCCTTGGCCGCGCTCTGGCCGGCGACTTCTACATCGAAGATTGTGTTGTGGCCGGTCTCGGAGAAAAGTATCCGGGAAATCTGCTTGGGTTCCACCTCGATGGCCACCGGATCGTGTCCCGGGCCATACAGCACGGCAGGAATCTTGCCCGCGGCGCGCACGCGGCGCGCTGCATTCTTGTTGAACTTGCCCTCGCGGGGCTTCGTTACGACTACTTCTGGCATTCGGTCTCTCGTTTCCTGGTTTCGGGCACGGAAGTACAGCTTTTAGCCATTAGCTGTTAGCTTTTAGCTGCGAACTGAATTGCTCCGCTCCCTTTGTGAAGGCCAGAGATCAGAGATCAGAGATCAGAGATCAGAAAAACTGCTTATCGATCCCTACCACTGACTGCCGACAACTAGCGATTAGTAATTGATCCAGGTCGCTGATCTCTGATCTCTGACCCCTGATCTCTTAGTTAAACAGCGAACTCACGCTGGTCTCCATGTGAATGCTCTCAATGGCCGCGCCCAATAGGCCGGCAATGGAGAGCACCTTGATCTTGGGCAATTTCTGGGCCGCATCGCGCAGGGGAATGGTGTTGGTAACCACCACTTCTTCCAGGCGCGAGTTGGCGATGCGTTCGATGGCCGGGCCGGAAAGCACGGCGTGGCTGGCGGCGGCATAAACGGAGGCCGCGCCGGCCTCGTAAAGCGCGTCGGCAGTTTTTACCAGCGTGCCGGCGGTGTCGATGATGTCGTCGAGGATGAGGCAGCTCTTGCCCTTCACATCGCCGACAACATTCATCACCTCTGCGATGTTGATGTCCGTGCGGCGCTTGTCCACGATAGCCAGCGGTGCTCCCATTTTCTGCGCGAAGAAGCGGGCACGCTCCACGCCGCCGGCGTCAGGCGAAACCACTGTCAGGTTGGGAAGATGCAACTCACGGAAGTAGCTCACCAGCACCGGGCTGGCAAATAGATGGTCGACGGGAATATTGAAGAAGCCCTGAATTTGCGCCGCGTGCAGGTCAACGAAGAGGGCGCGGTTGGCGCCGGCGGTGGTCAGCAGGTCGGCGATGAGCTTGGCGCTGATGGCCACGCGGGGACGGTCCTTGCGATCCTGGCGCGCGTAGCCGTAATAGGGAACCACCACCGTGATGCGCGCTGCCGAGGCCCGCTTGAGCGCGTCAATCATCACCAGCAGCTCCACCAGATGCTGGTCCACCGGGTAGCAGGTGGGCTGGACGACAAAAACATCGACGCCGCGCACGTTCTCCAGCAATTGAAAGTAAACTTCGCCGTCGGCAAAGCGTTGCATCTTGGCTTCGCCCACCTTAACCCCAATGTGAGTGGCGATCTCCTCGGTCAGCGGCCGGTTGGCCGTGCCGCTGAAAAGTTTGAACCGTTTGTCCTCGCTCAGGTTGCGGCTCCGCTTGCGCTCGGGGACCAGTTTGGCCTCCCTCGACTTTGCGGCAGCATCCGGAGCAGACAGAGTGAATACCTGTGGGGCGGAGTCTTTGTCTGCGCCATCACCTGGCGTCTTTGGCTCGCTCTCCTGTTGTGTCACTTCGTTCGTCTCCGTCACTGCTTTCGCTTCCATCTCCGCATTGCCTCCAAGCTGGTTGGCTTTGGGGTACTGTTCACTGACCACTGTTCACTGACAACTGAAACTTTGGCTGGGCGACCAGGATTCGAACCTGGACAAGTGCCTCCAAAGGGCACTGTCCTACCATTAGACGATCGCCCAACTATGCAGCCGACTCTCTCTTGCGCATCGGCTGACTGTCAACCTCTTCACGGCAGAAGCATATCGCGCCAGTATTCCGTGCGCGGCAGGGTATGGGTCAACATGCTCCGCACTTCCGCTACGCGTAAACGCTCACGCGCCGCTTCCGCATCTCCACGGGTCCTGTACAACCCGAAGAGCGCCGAACCGGACCCGGACAGCGAAGCATGGAGGGCTGCCTCCGGTGTGCCCGAAGCCGCGAGTATGCGCTTGATTTCTGCAAGGGAAGGATGCTGGGGAAAGACGACGCGTTCAAAGTCGTTCTCAATCCAGCTCGTAATCCCGGTGCGGACAAGCGCGGACTCCATCGGTCCGGCCAGGTTCCCCTCATCGAAAGGAACACCGGAGGAGCCTGCTCCTAGCCGTCCCTCCGGGATTGCTCCCGCAAAGGCGCTGGCATAGGCGCGGCTCAACTGTTCTAGTTTATCCGCGCTGGCCTCGGCGGTCAAACCCTCGGCTGCGCAGAGCGAGTCCCAGTCGCTGAAGGCCTGCGGCGTCGAGACGCCCACCTCCGGCGTGGCCACCACGCACCAGACCGGCTCAAAATCCTTCAGCGGGGAGACCTTTTGTCCTCGTTCCTGGCCCAGAACCGCTCCGCCGATGAGAAACAGCGGCACATCGGAGCCGACTTTGGCGGCAATCTCCAGCCGTTTTGCCGGCCATTTTGATTTGTCATCCTGAGCGGAGTTTGGCGCTTTTTTTGCGCTAAACGGAGTCGAAGGACCTGCGGTTTCTTTACACTCTGGGTGCCCCACCCTCGCCGCGTCCTTGTTTTTGCGGCTAGGGTGGGAAACCGCGACATTCGACCCAATCCCCTGTTCCGCGGCGAGTTCGGTTTCCAGCCCCACCAACGCCGCTACAGCATTCGCTGACCCCGCGCCCAGCCCGCCCTGCACCGGCAGACGCTTTTCGATATGAATCTCGACCTCGGCGGTGAGATTCAGCGCCTCCAGGGCCAGCGCAACCATCTTCCACGCGGTGTTGCGCTCGTCGGTGGGGACGCGCTCATCGTTGGAGGTCAGACGCAGCGTCGTTACAGCAGAAAGATGCGCGGTAACCGTAACCAGGTCATAGAGTTCCAGAGTCTGATAGACGGTGGCCAGGGAGTGGAAACCATCGGGACGCGGCGCGCCTATATAAAGGCCAAGGTTGATCTTTGCGTGCGAACGAACAACTGTGGGCATACCGCTTCATTGTAGAGCGGAGACCAATCGGCGACTCTCGGCCTCCCCGAACCCCCGGTGAATCGCAACAGATTTCTATTGCCGAGTGAGCTTGCCGGAGCCTTTTACTTCACCGAGCTTGCCGTTGCCCGAAATTGTGAAGTTAACCTGCAGGGCTGACTGGCTTGAATCAGTAAAAGAGCCGGCCAGCATGAGCACGGAACCGTCATCCATGGAGTAGGTGAGCAGAACCGTATCTCCCGCGATCCTGGTATCCGGGCTGACAGGAATTGTCACCGAGAGATGGCTGGAGAGGCCGCTCACGGTGATCGTGGCGCTGAGCGGAGTGTAAAAGTAAACAGGCCCGGACTCAGACCGCCTGCCCGAAGTAAACGCTCCCTGTGTGATCGCGGCGGAAACCGATATTCCCGGAGCAAGCCCCTTTCCGGTAATCGTTCCCGCATACGTTCCATCCAGCGGAGGATACAGGGTCGCTTCAAAATCACCGGAGACATCGGCGCAGCTCTTACTTGGGTCTGTGCTACGGATGGTAAGGTTGCTGGCGGAATAACTGCCAGACCACGCGGAAGCTCCCTCGGCGGGAACCTTTCCCCGAATCACGATCTGGGAAAGTGACGAAGAGGCGGTCAGAAGAAAACTCCCGTCGGATGCAATCTGTCCTGTAGAGAAGAATGAAATGCTCATTCCTCCTTTGCTTGAACAGTTCACTTGCAAATTTCCCTCGCCATAAACCATGTTTCCACTCACACCCATGGCCAGGGCCAGGAATGGAAATTGCGTGGGATCTTCGCTCCCGGCAAGGAGCCAGTTCCCATTGAGAGCCGCATAAGGTTGGTGCTTGTCTTGAGCAAAAGAGAAGAGTGAAAGGCTTGAAAGCAGCAAGAGTAGGAGAAACAACTTTCCAGCTCGCATGGCAACCTCGCTAAATCACTTGACCTGAATTCCGCGGCTCATCGCAACCCGCGGGGCAAAGCTAACATTTATATACAGAAACGAGAAAAACTTTGGTGCCGAAGAAGGGACTCGAACCCCCACACCCTTGCGAGTACGTGGACCTGAACCACGCGCGTCTGCCAATTCCGCCACTTCGGCACGGGACACAAATTCAGCATATTGCTGAATCGGCAGCATCTCTGAGTCTCGCAAATGCGGGAACCAGTGTCAAATCTCACCCCTCGAATGCGAAGGCATCACCAAGCGATCCTGTTCAAGTAACCATAAATTAATCTATAGTGCAAATAATATCGTTGACAGTACCCATATAAAGGGTTACTTTTGATCTGCTGTCTATCTCACCCCCAGGAGGTAATTCGGTTATGAAAACGAAGATCATTCTCGCGGCAGCGATCGCGCTGCTGGTTTCCCGTTCAACATTTGCCCAGGAGAACGCTCCCCTCTGCGTAAAGGGAACCCTGGCAAGCTACATTGCGCTCGGTGCTGGCGGCTGCATGTTCAACAGCGCCCTGTATCGCAATTTCACCTACGCTGCTCCGGTCACGAACCCGATTACACCGGCCCAGATCCTCGTAACTCCAGCCGTACTCCCCATGGCTTCGGCTCCGTTCCAGGGCCTCAACTTCTCCGCGCTCGCGAGCACCGCCGCGCTCTGGAGCGCCCCCGCCGGGCAAACCAGGGTGTCGATCATCGGATACAACGTGGTGCCCTTCCCGCCACAGGGCGAACCTGCCACGCTGGCAGCCGATCTCACGCTTGATCTCGGAACCGCGAAGATTAACGGAATCATCGGGAGCGTCACCGTGACCCAGCAATCCACCTCGTCCTCTGGCGCCAGCACGGCCCACCTCGAGGTTTACGAGACCTGCAACGAAGTATGTTCCATCAAGCAGACCGACTCCGTTGTGGTCTCGCCTCTCACGACGCTGCAAACCACTCTTACCGTAACGCTCAACGGCGGTAGCAACGGAGTCTCGCTCAACAACTTCGCGGCCAACGAATCCTTCGGCGTCCAGCCGGAATAACCGCGCAAAAGGTCCGCCTCGCGCGTTCGCGAGAGATCGACGCGGACTCAAAAACAGCCCTCCCGCTCTCGTCGTCCTCCCGATAGGTGGAAGGACGACGAGGGCTGGACGGGCCGATCCATAAGAGCGAATTCCGTTTAGCGAATTACGTTTGGGGATGCCGTTAAGTAAGCTTGGCGTCGAGCAGGATTTCAGTGTTGTTGGCGAAGAGCTTGGAGATGGGGCAGCCGGCCTTGGCGTCGGCGGCAGCCTTGGCAAAAGCCTCCGGCGTGGCGCCGGGTACGCTGGCCGTGGTGGTCAGCGCGATGCGAGTGACGGCAAAGCCGCCCTCCACCTTGCCCAGCGTGACCGCCGCGCTGGTTTCGATCTTCGTGGGCGTCAGTCCCGCGCCGCCCAACTGCGCGCCCAGAGCCATCGAGAAGCAACTGGCGTGGGCCGCGGCAATCAGCTCCTCGGGCGTGGTGCCCGTAGCGGCGCCTTCAAAGCGCGTGGCGAAAGAGTAATTTGCGTTGCTGAGTACGCCCGTCGCCGTGGAGATCGTGCCCTTGCCTTCCTTCAGTGAACCTGTCCAAACCGCGCTTGCCTTGCTTGCCATTGTGCCTCCTTGGGGGTTGTGATGCTAACGAATTTATTGGCCGCCCTGCTGTTCCGGGGGGAAATTCCGGCCAGCGCGGCAAAATACCTATCATATAGTTGATGCGGCAGACGCCTGCCAGGATGCGCAGATCCCACAAGCAGACCTTCGATCAGTGAGCCCCACACGGATTTGCAATCTCCCAGTTGATGTATATGGGGTTGCCCAGCAACCACATCTTGCCGCCGGCTCCCGCCACCGCCGCGCGGAACCAGTGACGGCGGCCATCACTCACCCAGGCCAGAGGAAAACTCTGGTCTGATGATGCAATAGACGATGAGACAGCCGCGCCGGTTTTGAGAGCGACTTCCTGGCCATCCTCCAGCCAGCGGACTGTTCCGCCTGCCGCTGCGGTTACGCGCAAATCGAAGTCAACAGTTTGGCCTTCCGCCGCGGTGAGAAGATCTCCCGCATGGACAACCTGGTTCCCGGCTCGCGCTGTCACTTCAAGAAGGCGATCGCGGGTTCCCGCAAGGTCGATGAACACGTGTCCGTCGCGGATACCGGCAAGAATTGCGGGCGTCGAAAGCTCGGTTGCATAGACCACCGTCGTCGGGCTGCCGATGGAGCCAATTTCATCGAGCGGCTGCATGGGACGGTGATTATCGCTTCCGCCAATCCCCGTCAGGCGGCAGCCATTGTTCAGTTGCTGATCCCAAAAAGGAATGTTGGGAATTCCATACTGTTCACTGCCTCCGTTGACCGCCTCGACTGCTGTCAGAAGATGCATATCCACTTTGGATGCCGGAGTCCATCCACAACCCATGCAAATCTCGCCGCTGGGGTCGCCGGGATGATTGATCGAGGTCAGTCCGCCCAGGCTTGCGGCGCTGCGCAACAAGGTATTCATGTCGGGAACCTCTTTGCTGCCCAGGCGGAAATCAACAAAATCCGTAGTGCCAAGAAAGTTGATGTGCCCCTGGAAGGTGGTGATCTCGCGGCCCGGAATCAGCAGCAGCTTGTCGAAGTAAGGTTGCAGCTCGCGCATGGGATTGTATTGCGAGCTCGCGTTGTGGTCGGTGATGGCGATGAAGTCGAGCCCGCGGCGGGCCGCGGCATCCGCAGTGAAGTACACCGGGCAAGGCACCGGCTTCCCCGTCTGGCTGGGGCATTGGCCATCGCTCTGCGCGGTATGCAGATGGAGATCGCCGCGATACCAGGCCGGGCCAACGCGGAGCGGCGCGTTCAATACCGCAGGCTCACTGGCCACTGCGCCGCCTGAAGAAAAGTACACATGCACGGTGTAGTGCGAATGCACGTTGGGACGAATGTTAGGCACGCCGATCAGAACATTCCACTTGCCCGGAGGAATTACCCCCGGAAGGCACGAGGGCGTCGCATCCATAATCCCCACGGTGAGCAGGGATTTGTTGCCGCCGCTCCAGCAGCGAAGCTCAACGGGATCAAGCAGGCCCAGATCAAGCGCCGTGTGCTGCGGGTTGCCGGTGTAGTCAAAGGTCAGCGTAACCCGCTCCGTGCCGGCAGGCACGACGAACGGCACTTGAATGTAGGTTTCATTTTGCGAGCCGGCAACCACACCCTCTAAAACCAAATCCGGCGCAGAGGCCTGGGCGGCAGCGGAAGTCTGCTGGCCATCCCCGGCAGCAGCCGCAACCGGGGACAAAAATAATATGGCGCAGGCGATGGTTGTTCCGGATCGGAAGAATCGTTGAATCATAGAGGTCTCTCCGTGAATGTGTACTGCAATATTCTCACGTCTCAACGCGCATGATCCTAAGCCTGGATCGTTGAGCCGGATAAAAGAAACGCGCGGAGGATTCTTCCTGAAGAAGAATACTCCGCGCATCGTTAGCGTAAACCTGCAAAACCGAAAAATAGCCTAGAAGACGATCTTCGCGGCTAGCTGCAACTCGCGTCCTGGACCCGCAAGCGAGTTGATCACGCCGAAGTTGCCGCCGAGCAGGGTGTTCGGATCGCCGTAGTTGGTCCGGTTAGTGATGTTGAAGGCCTCGGCGCGGAACTGCACGTGGGCTCTCGCGGTAAACGGAATGTCCTTGGTCAGGCCCGTGTCGAGCTGCCAGTAGTCGAAGCCGCGGACGGCGTTGCGGGGCGAATTGCCAAAGGGCGCATTGGCAGGCGGGGTGGTGTAGGCGGGCGTGCTGCTGCTGTTGTTGAGGTATTGAATGCCGCTAACGCTGGGGTTGTAGGCCCAGGTCGAGTTCTTGACCGGGACGCCGGGCACCAGATTTGGACGGTAGGAGTTGCGGCCGCTGATGGTGATAATTCCAGAAACCTGCGTGTTGTTATTGGGGTTATAGGCCATGGTGAGCGGGTTGCCGCTGCGGGCCTGCAAGATATTGGTCATCTGCCAGCCGCCCAGCGCAGTGTCCCAGGCGTGGCTCATGCTCCCTCCCAGCCGGTGGCCCTTGCCAACGGGCATCGTCCAGACCATGGCGGTCGAGTTGACAAACGGATGGTTGTAGGAGGAGAGGCCGCGATCCGCCTGCCAGTTGTAGATGTTCTGCACCGAAGGAATGCCGTTGCCGCAGTTGTCGCAGTTGCCGCCGCCGTCCAGGGACTGAGCAGCGATGTCGATGGCCTTGGACCAGGTGAAGGAGTTCAGCAGGTAGAGCCCGGAGGTGAAGCGCTTCTCCACCTTGGCCTGCAGGCCATTGTAATTGGATGTGCCCCAGGGCAGCGTGCCGATGATCGAGCCAAAGCCGGGGTATTGGAAGATGCGGGACTGGAGCGAGGCTGAGCCGCCAGCCGTGGTTTGCGGGTTGGCCTGGTTGATGTCGTTGAAGAAGACCTCGTGGAGGCCGCTGTTGCCTACGTAAGCCAGGTCAATCAGCAAGCTGCGGCCCATATCGCGCTGCACACTGAAGAACCAGCTCCGCACCTGGGTGTCGGGCGAGTCAGCCGGCATGTATTGCAGGGCCGTGATTTGAGGGTTGTAGTTTGTGGTGCTGAGCAAGGAGCTGACAAAAGCGGGCGTGAACCCGCTCTGGGTGTTGAGATAGGTGGACAGGCCGGGGTACACATACTCCAGCGTGGTGATGCCATAGGGCGCGTTCATGGTCAGGTAGCTGGAGCCGGTGCGGTTCCAGTGCGAATAGCTGATGCCGAAGCCGCCGCGCAGCACGGTTTTGTTGTCCAGTGTGAAGGCCGCGCCCACACGGGGACCAAAGCCCTTCTTATTCGAATTGATCGTATAGCGGTTGCCGGAGCTGGCCAGTATCATGGTTCCGGGGTTGGCGGGATTGAAGTTGGAAAGCTGGTTGTTGGCCTCGTAGATGGGGGTGGCGAACTCGTAGCGCAGGCCCAGGTTCACCGTCAGCCGCTTGTTCACCTTCCAGTCATCCTGCACGTAGCCGCTGAAGCCCCAGTCGCGGATGTTGGCGATGGGGGAGTTGGAGAGGCCCGTTGTGGAGCGCATGCCGAGCAGGAAGTCGGCATAATCGAACATCTTGTTCGATGTGGAGGTTGCAACTCCGTCATAGGGGTAGTTCGATTGAAATACATAGGGGTTCGGCGCATAGCAGTATGCATTTACGCCGGGAGCAACCGGGACGCCCGTGTAGCATATGCCGCTCATCTGCGCGCCATAGATATCGCCGCCCATCACCGGATGCAGATCCTGCTGCGCCACGTGCAGCATGGTGTATTCAAGCCCGGCCTTGAGCGTGTGGCCCGGTAGCAGCCGCGTGTAGTTGACCTTGGGATTCCAGACCGTGGGGTTTTGATACTGCGGGCTGGTCCACAAGCGGCCCAGGTTGGTAAAGCCTCCATCAAAGAAATACACGTACGAGATGCCGCCGGTGTACTGCGGGTCGCTGGGCAGGCCGGCCCAGTTGTTGCCGAACTGTGTCGCCATGCTGGGGCCGCCGGCCAGCGGCGGAGTTTTGCCCGCCTTCATTTGCGAGAAGCCGAAGCGGGCCTCCAGCAGCGATTTCGAATTGATGGTCCAGGTGGCGCCGCCCACGATCTGAATCACCGGAGCATACACGTGGCCGTCGCCGCCCATGCCCGCCAAGCCCAGAATGGTTCCGGGATCATAGGCATTGAACCGGGCTTGCGAGTAACGGGTAAAAAGGCGCAGGTTTTTCTTTACGTCATAGTCCACCTTCATGTCGCCCTTGTCGCGATCGAAGGTGTTGGGGTGCAAGATGATGTAGTTGTTGGTCGGGTTGTTGTTGGTGGTGGACGGCAGCATCGTCTGTACAATCTGCGCGGCGTATGGGATGACGGCTGACGCGGGAATCTGGCCATTGAGATACTGCGTGCCGCCGAGCGCCGCCTGCGTGGGACCGCCTGCCAGGCCCAGGCCGCCTGCAAAAAAGTTGCTGCTGTTGCATGGGTTATGGCCGACGTTATAGTTGCAGGGGTTGTCAATCGGCAATGTGCCGGTTGCCTGTGTGTTGGCATCGGCCGTGTCGTCAATCAGGTAGTAGCCGAGTTGCGTGCCGGTGCTGGTGAGGCCGCGCTCAGCCGCTGTAGGCAGGGTGGCCGTGTCGGTGAAGGAACTGGTTTGCCGTAAGCCCTCGTAGTCGGCGAAGAAAAAGAGCTTATCCT
>CZKF01000032.1_pt1 | contig 12731 bp, 13 predicted proteins | sample 1122351 | NCBI WGS metagenome assembly CZKF01 (sample SAMEA3539301, study PRJEB10725) | soil metagenome | biome: tundra; feature: field; material: soil | place: USA | collected 2010-05 | depth 0.15 m
AATGTGTTCGATTAAACTCACTCGCCGGCTGTAAAAATGTGCCGGGACTGAAAGTGCCTTCGACTTATGAGACGATTTAGCTTGCTTTTGTTCTCGATTCTTCTTTTCACTGGAGCCGTTGCCGCCAGCGCGCAAGTGGTTCCCTCCGCCACCGGACGGAAGATTTCGATCACCGCCGGCGGGATGGCCTCGATTTTTCAACCTGATTTCGCGAACAACTGGCAACCTCCTACCTTCGTGTACCCTGCCGCGAGTGCCAGCCCCCAGCCGCTGTTCGGCGTGGGCGCCTATGTGGACTTGAAGCTGACGCGCTGGGTGCAGATCGAGGCCGAAGGCCGCTGGCTGCGCTGGAACCAATACTATGGCATTAACCAGGACAACTACCTGATCGGGCCGAGACTTCCGGTGTACCATTTCTGGAAGGCGACCGTTTACGGCAAGGCGCTGGGCGGTTACTCGAATATGAACTACGGCTCCGGCATAGGTACTGGCAAGTACACTGACTTCGCCTTCGGCGGCGGCATGGACGTGAAGCTGACCAAGCACATCATCCTGCGAGCGGCGGATGTCGAGTACCACTACTGGCCTTGGTGGGAAAATTCCACGTTGTCGCCATATGGGGCCAGCATGGGCATCGGGTACAAGATTTTCTGAGGCGCTGGAACGCCTGCGCACAGTAAGTACTAGTCAGTCGCGTTCCGCGAAGAGCCGGCGCATGATTGCATTCAGGTGAACGCGCGCGCCATTGATGTGCGGGAAGTCAGTATTCGATTCGTTGAAAACCAACGACAGTTCAGTACCGCCCAAGATAATGGCGTCCACGTTATCGCGCTCACAGAGGGCATGAGCGATCCCGCGAAGCTTCTGGTAGTGCTCCTCAGTGCCTCGACCTGCGTTCACGATCTGCACATAAACGTCGTGAATGGAATCGACTTCATCGGCCTTTGGAGTTACCACTTCAACGCCGGGTAGTTGACCGAACATTCTGCTTTCAATCGTGAAGCGTGTGCCAAACAGCGCCACCCGCTTCAGCTCCCTGACTTGAACCTCGCGGAGAATTTCGCCGGGGAGGCTCACCAGCGGAATTGGAGAAAGTTCGAGAAGCTCGGCAGCGCATATGTGGGGCGTCACTGCAGGTATCGCCGCGATACGGGCTCCCGCCTCGGAGAGCCGGTGGAGAAAATCGGAAAGATACGCGGCCAACTGGCGGGTATCTCCTGCCGCCGCGTCTCTCAGCACACGATTCACGTCCGCGTGAATAATCAGAATATCCGGCACACACCCGCGCGCGGCGTGCTCTTTCACCAATTCCTGGTAATAGAGGATTGTGGCGCCCACTCCAAGGCCGCCGATCAAGCCGAGGCAGCGTTCATTGGCCATTGTATGCCCACCCCAAATTCTGCATTTTTATGCGGTTCATGCAAAGAAAGGCCGCTCGCATGGAGTGGCCTCTCTGTTGGATGCGAAGTTCAGCGTGTTTAAGCCGGTGAGGGCGAGCCTTCCGGGTAGCCTGGACCGCGGCTTTCCGGCTTGAGAACCTCCTGCACGTCATTGCCGCCAGTGTCCGAGGGCGTGGCCAGATTCGAGCGCAACGGGGAAAGCTCTTTGCCCTCAATGAGCATCCTGACCTCTTCGGCATCGATGGTTTCGCGCTCCAGCAGAGCCGCGGAGATGCGGTGCATGGCGTCGGCGTTCGCCTCCACGATTCCATGGGCCGACTGGTAGGCTTCGTCGATCAGGCGGCGCACCTCTAAATCAATTTGCCGGGCCGTCTCCTCGCTGAAGTCGCGATGCTGGGCGATCTCGCGGCCCAGGAAGATCTGCTCTTCCTTCTTGCCGAAGGTGAGCGGACCGAGGCGGCTCATGCCGTACGCGCACACCATTCGGCGGGCCAGATCTGTGGCGCTTTCAATGTCGCTGCCCGCACCGGTGGACATCTGATTGAGGAAAATCTCCTCGGCCACTCGACCGCCATAGGCGATGGCCAGATTGGCTTCCAGGTATTCCTTGGTGTAATTGTGCCGGTCGCCGGGCAAAAAGACAGTGACGCCCAGGGCCATGCCGCGCGGAATGATGGTGACCTTGTGAATGGGGTCGGAGTGCTCGCGCTTTAACGAGACCAGCGCGTGGCCGGCTTCGTGATAGGCGGTCACCCGCTTCTCCTCCTCGGTCAGCAGCATGGACTTGCGTTCCGCGCCCATGAGCACCTTGTCCTTGGCCACCTCGAAGTCGTACATGGTGACCTGCTTGCGGTTCATGCGCGCGGCGCTCAGGGCGGCCTCGTTGACCATGTTGGCCAGGTCGGCGCCGCTGAAGCCCGGCGTTCCGCGAGCCAGCACGTTCAGGTTAGTGTCTTCGGAGACGGGGACTTTCTTGACGTGGACGGCGAGAATCTCTTCGCGGCCGCGCACATCGGGCAGGCCCACCACCACGCGGCGGTCAAAGCGGCCGGGGCGCAGCAGCGCGGGGTCAAGCACGTCGGGGCGGTTGGTGGCGGCCACCAGGATCACGCCGTCGTTGGATTCAAAGCCGTCCATCTCGACGAGAAGCTGATTCAATGTCTGCTCGCGCTCGTCGTGCCCGCCGCCCAGGCCAGCGCCGCGATGGCGGCCTACGGCATCGATTTCGTCAATGAAGATGATGCAGGGCGCGTTCTTCTTGCCCTGCTCGAAGAGGTCGCGGACGCGGCTGGCGCCGACGCCGACGAACATCTCCACAAAATCCGAACCGGAGATGGAAAAGAACGGGACGTTGGCCTCGCCAGCCACGGCTCTGGCCAGAAGCGTCTTACCGGTTCCCGGAGGGCCGACCAGCAGCACGCCCTTGGGAATGCGGCCGCCAAGTTTTTGAAACTTCGCAGGCTCCCGCAGGTACTCAATGATCTCCTTCAACTCTTCCTTGGCTTCGTCTACGCCAGCCACGTCCTTGAAGGTGATCTTTTTCTGCTGCATGGAGAGCAGGCGCGCGCGGCTCTTGCCGAACGACATCGCCTTATTGCCGCCGGCCTGCATCTGGCGCATGAAAAAGAACCAGATGCCGATCAGTAGAACGAACGGACCAATGCTGATCAGAGCCTGCACAAGGAAATTGTTGCTCTGCGGGTCCTTCAGTTCGAAATGCGTCTTGGCCGCATGCAGCTCCTTGGCCAGGTTATCGGCGGTGCTTCCGGAGATCGTGGTGTGGAACTCATCCTTCGCGCCTTTCAAGTGGCCGTGAACGTCGTTACCCTGGATGGTAGCGTCCTGCACCTGTCCGGCCTCGATCTTGTCCAACAGATCGGAGTAGACGATTTCCGAGGTTTTGCCCGTGCTGGCGTTCTTCGTCACCCAGCTGATAAGAACCATGCCGAAGGCGATGATGCAGACCCAGACAATGATCGATTTGACGGTCGAATTCACCAGGATTCCTCTCTTCCGGTGTTGGAGAAGCCGTCAGACCGGTCTCCAGCACCGACTGCATCCCGTTTTTAGACGCTGGTATATTCCACAAAGTTACAGGAAATACGCGCAGCCATGGCAGCAGATACACCTACCCTGTCGCCCGGAAGAGCAGTAACTTCGATTGTACTCTTTAGGCCGGTAGACTAGCAGCAATTAAAGGGCCGCTTCCGCGACGCGGCCTAGAGGCTGGAAGAAATAATGTGGATTCTCGGCACCGGTTCCACTTCGACACCTTGCATCCAGATGATGTGGCCGTCCAGTTCAAGGACTGGCCAGAAAGTTCGGCTGGAGCCGGTAACTTTAAGGCGTTCCAATACTTCCTTAACCTTGTGCGGGGCAGAGGAGTAGCGCAGCCGGACGCGGTCGCCGGGCCTCCAGTTGCGCAGAGTGACGAACTGAGCCTCCGGTGGTTTGTCTGCTTCGGCAACCTCAATCCGCAGCCGCAGGCCGAAGGCTGGGGCGACTACCTCCCCTGGAATGGCGACTTTATATGCGGGGGGCAGCTCTGCGGCGATTGAGCCGGCAGGCGCAACAGGCAGAACGGCCAGCCGCATTTCCCTTGCGGTTCGCTCCGCGCGGATCCCCTGGGCCAACTGGAACTTCTGTCCGGCACGGCCTGAGAGGGCCAGGTTGCGCAGAGCCTCGGTGGCGGGAAAATCGACTGCCGCGCCCAACTCTTCCGCGGCGAAGCGCAAGAGGCGGCGCTGGAGGGCCGTAGGAAGTGCGGCCAGCCGCAGCACATCGAGCGCAAGGCCATCGTCGGCGGAGCGGCCTCCGCCCCGGACCGGGCGCAACATCTGAGGCCCAAGGCGGACCAGCTCGGCCGTCCACCAGGCCTCTTCGTCGCGGGCTAGCTGGGCCATCTGCACCAGATGCGCGCGCAGTTGTGGATTCCAGCCCTCCAAAAGCGGCAGCAACTCGTGGCGAATACGGTTACGTGTGAAGGTGAGGTGGCGGTTGGAGGAATCTTCGCGCCAATCCTGGTCCAGCGAGCCCAGATAGGCCTCTACCTCAGCCCGCGTAGCCCCCAGCAGCGGACGCAGAATGCGGCCCTCGGGAAATTCGATCACCGGATGGATGCCGCTCAAGCCCTCGGTCCAGGCTCCGCGCAGAAACTTGGCCAGGACCGTTTCAGCCTGGTCGTCGCGGGTGTGGGCCGAGGCCACGGCCTCTACCTCGCCGGAAGCCATCAGTTGCCGGAACCAGCTGTAACGCAGGCGGCGGGCGGCCTCCTCAATGGTTTCGGCGTTTTCTTTGGCCGTTGCTCCGGCGTCCACATGCGCCTCGTGGAAAGGCAGGCCTAACTGGGTCGCCAGAGCGCGCGCAAAGGCCAGGTCACCGTCAGCCTCCTCGCCGCGAAGGCCGTGGTGCAGATGGGCGGCATGCAACACCAGGCCTAGCTCCCGGCTCCGCTCTGCCAGTGCGCGTACCAGGGCCACGGAGTCTGCGCCGCCGGAGAGGCCCACGGCCAGGCGGAGTCCGGGGCGGAGCAGCGAGACATCGATAGGCAACTTGGGGATGGGCAGCTTAGGGCGCATCTCAAAATGATAAGGCGGCGACGCTGCCGTGTGCGGAGAGATTGCACTTTTGGTGCTTGATGAATGCAATTTCCGCACATTGTTCCAACTTAGTTGTATACTCCAACCGATATGCAAGTCTTTGCGATTCTTCCCGCAGCGGGGCTGGGAACCCGGATGGCCGGTCCGCAGCCCAAGCAGTTTCTCACCCTCGATGGGGTTCCCATCCTGATTCACTCGCTGCGCGCCTTTGCCTCGGTAGCGCGTGTGACGGCGATCTACGTGGCCGTGCGCAAGACGGAGATGGAGCGCGTCCAGGCGCAGATTGCCGAGTACGGATTTGCCAACCGGGTTCGCGTGGTGGAGGGCGGCGACAACCGTCAGGAGTCAGTCTCCCATGCGCTGGCTGCTTTGCCGGCCGAGCCCGACGATGTTGTTTTGGTGCACGACGCGGTGCGGCCGCTGATCGACGCGGCTACCATTGATCGGACCATCGACGCGGTTCTGGAGCACGGGGCGGCTATTGTTGGGCTGCCCGCCGTGGACACCATCAAGCAGGTGGAGCGGACCGCGCATGGGGCGCTGATTACCTCCACCATTCCGCGCGAGTTTATTGTGCTGGCGCAGACGCCGCAGGGCTTCCGCGTAGGCCTCTTGCGGAAAGCCTTTGACGAGGCCATGGCGGACGGATTTGTGGGCACCGACGAGGCTTCGGTCCTGGAGCGCGCCGGCCATCCGGTGGCCGTCGTGCATGGCTCTCCGGTTAATCTGAAGATTACCCAGCCGGGCGACCTGGAGCTAGCCGAGTTTTACCTGCGCCAGCGCGCCCGATAAGAGCGAAGTTAAAGCAAGAACAGGCAAGGTAACTATGGAAACACGGATCGGATTTGGCTATGACTCGCACGTCTTCAAGCGGGGAGTGCCATTGCGCATCGGCGGAGTCTCATTGGACCACCCGGAGGGCCTGGAAGGCCACTCCGACGGCGACGTGCTGCTGCATGCTGTGACCGATGCCCTGCTGGGTTCCATTGCCGCCGGCGACATCGGCAGCTTTTTTCCGCCCGGCGACCCGCGTTGGAAGAACGCCGATTCAGCCATCTTTCTCAACCTAGCTTTGGAGACGCTGCAACGCGCCGGCTACCGCATCGTGAACATCGACATTACTCTGATTCTGACCGCGCCCAAGATCGGCCCTGTCTCCGTCGAGATGCGCGCCCGCGTCGCCGACCTGCTGGGCCTGGGTACGGACCAAATCAGCATCAAAGCCAAGACCCCGGAGGGGCTAAAGCTCGACCATGTCGCGCAGTGTCACGCCATCGCTCTAGTCGAGCGCGTGCTCGAACCGGAAGACCTGAAGAGCATGAGCGCCGTGATCGAAAACCAGCGCCAACTGGAAGATGTCGTTGAAGACCTGCTCAGCTCGGTCCACGGAGTGCCCAAGAAACGCGACGGGCTGGACTACGATACCGAAGAGATTCCGTAGGGCAGGGAACAGGATTAGGGGCATAGATCAGATCTTTCGCATACAAAAATGCTGGGAATGGAGTGACGATGCTCAATAGATCATCAGGTGTTTTTCTGGCTTTTAGACAATTGATCGCTAACTTTGTCCTTGCTTTCGCTTGCTGCTTTGGACTTGGATTGCTCTGGAAATGATGGGATATCTCCCCCGGATTGAGTCTTACAAAGCATCAAGCCAATGATGCAATGGATACGGCTATCCCCATTGCAATTGGACTGGCCTTGGGTGAATATATGCGGCAAAAATGGCCGAAGCATTCAAAGTCAAAAGAATAGCTGGATTATTTTCTGTCATGATGTTGCGCCCGACATCATTCCCTGCCGTTGGAATTTCAAAATCTCGGCGCCCTACAAGTGCGGAACCTGATAGCGCAAAATCTGATCATCCACTGTGACCAGAATAAGTCCCTCAAGCTGCGCCTGTGCCACCAGGAGCCGGTCAAATGGGTCGCGATGGAGTTGCGGAAGCCCTCCGGCCCACTCCGCATGTTTAACACTAATGGGCATGGGCAGGAATCCATGCTCCTCGATGGCATTGCCGACGGCTTGCCCGAAGATCAACTTCCCCGAAGCCCGTTTGATGGCAATCTCCCATACCGTCACGGCACTGACGTAGACCTCGTTCTGAGGCGAGGCAATAGCCGAGCAAAGGGCAACCGGCAAACGGGCATCGTTTGCATCCCACCACAGAAAGGCGTGCGTGTCGAGCAGTAGTTTCATTCTCTAGAGTCCGAAATCTTGGAGCACTTCCTCCGGCAGAGGAGCATCAAAGTCGTCGGCGATATAGGTAATGCCCAACAAATTCTGGCCAGACTTACGCGGCAGCTTCGGCTCGGTCGCCAAGGCAACTAGTCGCGCCTTCGGCTTGCCGGCCTTGGCAATCACGAACTCCTCACCAGTCGCAACCCTCTCCACAAGGCTGGAAAGCTGTGTCTTCGCTTCGTACAGGTTTACTTGCGTGCTACCCATGGCCGCCTCCATTGCTCTTTCAATAGCTTCGATTGTGCGCCATTTTCCTGGATTGGTCAAGTTGGTCAAGCTAATCACAGACTACAGAACCATGGCCTGCTGATCCGTTGTTTTCGCCTTCGTAAGAATTCGATTGCGGATTTTGCCATTTAGCTTTAACGTAACAGCGAGTTCACATCTCACCCTTGGAGTGTTCTGTATGCAATATTTGGCGTTTCTTCTGCTAAGCGAGCCTGATCCCGAAGTCGTCAAAGGTATTCTCCTGGCCATGGCTGTGATTATCCCGATCATCATTCTCGTGGTGATTGCGATTGTCATGGTACCCTGTTGGTTCATCCTGAAAAAGGCCGGTTTTTCACCGTGGCTCTCGCTCTTGTGCATCATTCCGTCGCTTGGCACCCTGGTTCTTCTCTATGTGTTGGCCTTCTCAGACTGGAATGTTGTGCCTGCGCCGCAGCCTGTCTGGCAGCAGCCGCCGCAGCCGCCGTATCCGCCCCAGGGTTGAGACCGTCGGGTCAGCTGAAGAGGGGTTGCTGCATGTGCCGCGATTGGTAACATACAGTTACGATGCCTGATTCGGCTCCCTCCTCGACAAGGACACTCCGCGTTCGTTTTGCACCCTCGCCTACCGGCTACCTGCATGTAGGCGGAGCACGTACATTTATCTTCAATTGGCTCTATGCCCGCCACAACCACGGAACCATGGTCTTGCGTTTGGACGACACCGACGTCGAGCGCAACACCGAGGCCAGCGTCAAGTCCATCTTCGAAGGCCTGCGCTGGCTTGGTCTCAACTGGGACGAAGAGTACAAGCAATCCGAGCGCCTCGCCTTGCACCGCCAGCAGGCCGAAGCAATCTTCGCCAAGGGCGTTGCCTATCGCGACTTCACCCCCGCCCACGCGGGCGACGACAATCAGTCCAGCGCGCAAGGCGCATGGCTCTTCAACCCCGGTATGCGCGAAATGTCCCGTGAAGACTCCGACCGCCGCGCCGCCGCGGGCGAGCCCTTTGCCCTCCGTTATCGCGTGCCGCGCGGCCCAGTCGGCAGCCAAGCCCGGACTTTGAGCTTCACCGATGGCGTTTACGGCGAGCAGTCCAAGATCGCCGATGAGGTCGAAGACTTCGCCTTGCTGCGCTCGGACGGGATGCCGACGTATCACCTGGCCTCCTGCGTCGACGACGCCGATCTCGGCATCAGCCACATCATCCGCGGCCAGGATCATCTCACCAACACCTTCAAGCACCTACTGATCTTTGAAGCGTTGGGGGAGACCCTCGGCGTCGCGCCGCCCCAGTTCGCCCATCTGCCTCTACTCGTTGCGCCGGATGGCGCCAAACTCTCCAAGCGCAAGCACGGCCCCGTAGTCAGCGTCACCACATATCGCGATGCCGGCTTCCTCCCCCAGGCTTTCGTAAACTTCCTCTGCCTCCTCGGCTGGTCGCCCAAGGATGACCGCGAGTTCCTCACTCTCGACGAGCTCACCGCCGCGTTCTCTCTCGAAGGCGTCAACCGCGCCAACGCCGTCGTCAATTTCACTGAAGAAGACCCCTTTGACCCGAAAGCCGTCTGGCTCAATGCCGAGCACATCCGCGCCCTGCCCATCGAGCAGCTAAGCCCCTCGCTTGCGCCCTTCTTCGAGAAGGCCGGCTTCCATCCCTCGCCCGACAAACTCCTCGCCGTCACCCCGCTCATTCGCGAGCGCATCAAGCTCCTCGGCGAAGCCCCCGCCGCCGCCGACTTCTTCTTTGTGAAAGAACTCGCGCCCTACGACCCCGCTGAGCTGATTCCGCCCAAGGGTGGCGATGCGGCCATGGCTCTTCGTGTCCTACAACATGCTCAAGAAGTTCTGGCCGGGACGGCCTTCGATCACGATTCACTCGACCACGTGCTTCGCCAGGCCGCAGCGTCACTAGGACTCAAGGCCGGGCAGGCCTTCCAGCCCATTCGGGTCGCCGTCTGCGGACGCAAAAATGCGCCGCCACTCTTTGAAACCATGGCCGTCCTCGGCCGCGACATCTGCCTCGCCCGCATCCGCAAGGCCGAAGCCAGCCTGCAATCGCTCGCCTGAGAACGGACTTGCCCAAAGCCCCTCCCGTGTCATAATGAAACGCAGAATGACCAACGCAAATCCGGAAAGCCCAGCCGCCGCCACTCCCTCGAACTTCCTACGCGATATGATCGCCGAGGATGTGCGCACCAAGAAGTACGGCGACGCTGTTATCCAGACTCGCTTTCCTCCCGAGCCAAACGGCTACCTCCATATCGGCCACGCCAAGGCCATCTGCATCGACTTCGGCCTGGCCGACGAGTTTGGCGGCAAGACCAACCTGCGCTTCGACGACACCAACCCTGAAAAAGAGGAGCAGGAGTACGTCGATTCCATCATGGAAGACGTACGCTGGCTCGGCTTCGAGTGGGATCGCCTCTGCTACGCTTCGGATTATTTTGGTCAGCTCTACGAGTGGGCTTTGCAGCTCGTCAAAACTGGAAAAGCTTATGTTGATGACCTCTCCGCCGATGAGATTCGCCAGCACCGCGGCACCCTCACCGAGCCCGGAAAAGACAGCCCTTATCGCACCCGCTCCATCGAAGAAAATCTTGACCTCTTCATCCGCATGAAGCAGGGCGACTTCCCCGACGGCAGCCGCGTGCTGAGAGCCAAGATCGACATGGCGTCGCCGAATCTGAATATGCGCGATCCGGTCATGTACCGCATCCTCCACGCCACGCATCAGCGCACCGGCGACCAGTGGTGCATTTATCCCATGTACGACTATGCCCACGGCCAGTCGGACTCCATCGAGAAGGTCACCCACTCCATGTGCACCCTCGAATTTGCTGACCACCAGCCCCTCTACCGCTGGTATATCGAGCAGCTCGGCATCTTCCCCTCGCACCAAACCGAATTCGACCGCCTCAACATCACCTACACACTTCTCAGCAAGCGCAAGCTCCTCCAGCTCGTCGAAGATAAGCGCGTTAACGGCTGGGACGATCCCCGCATGCCCACCCTCTGCGGCCTTCGCCGCCGCGGATTTACCCCGGAGGCCATTCGCGCCTTCGTCGCCGCCAGCGGCGTCTCGCGCACCAACGGCTTCACTGATATTGAGATGCTCGAGCACTTCCAGCGCGACGACCTCAACCACCGGGCGAGTCGCGCAATGGCCGTCCTGCACCCGTTGAAGCTCATCATCGACAACTACCCCGCTGACAAGATCGAGTTCCTCGATGTCGCCAACAACCCCGAAGACCCCTCTGCCGGCAACCGCCAGGTGCCCTTCTCACAAACGATTTATATTGAACAAGATGACTTCCGCGAGACGCCTCCGCCTAAGTACTACCGACTGTCTCCTGGGAAAGAAGTGCGCCTGCGCAACGCCTACTTCATCACCGCCCAGAGCGTGGTGAAAGACGCGGCCGGCGAGATTGTCGAGGTGCATTGCACCTACGATCCAGCCAGCCGCGGCGGCAACTCTCCCGACGGCCGCAAGGTCAAGTCCACCATGCACTGGGTCTCCGCCGCCCACGCCATCAGCGCCGAAATCCGCCTCTACGGCAACCTGTTCGCCAAGCCCGATCCCTACGATCTCGCTGAAAATCAAGACGTTCTGGACAATCTCAACCACAACTCGCTGGAGATTCTCACTGGCGCAAAGCTGGAGCCCTCTCTCGCCAACGCCAAACTTGAAAACCGCTTCCAGTTCGAGCGTGTCGGCTATTTCTGCCTCGACCCCGACTCGACTGCGGGGAAGCTGGTCTTCAACCGGACTCTTCCGCTGAAGGACTCCTGGGCCAAGATCGAGAAGAAGGCAGGAGCGTAGCCACCTGCGGTGTGGCAGACGCTCGCTGGTCGCTCGCATGGACTGTTATGCTTTTCCCCAATATCTGCTATCATGATAGCAATGGAGGTGGAGATGGCACAGATTCTGGTTCGTAATCTGGAAGACCGGCTCAAGGGACGCTTGCAGCGCCGCGCAAAGCGCCACGGCCAAAGCATGGAAGCCGAGGCCCGGGATATTCTGCGCGACGCGCTGCGGGAAGAAAAGGTTCCGGCGGGCGGCTTGGGGACGGAGATCGTGGCGATGTTCAGCGGAAGCGGCGTCTATCTCGACGAGCCGATCCCCGAGATGCGCGGCCTGAAGATGGAGATTCCGGAGTCCGAGCCGTGATTCTGCTCGATACGAATGTGATCTTAGAGTTCATGCTCGCTGTTCCGGATGCGCGGGTGACGCGCTGGTTGGACTGTCAACCCCGCTCCGCGATCTGGACGGCATCGATCAATCTCTACGAGATTCGCGCCGGTTTGCTGGCCTTGCCAGCAGGCAGACGGCGAGCCGGGCTGGAATCGCATTTCGAGCGGATACTTCTGGTCGCGATTCAGGACCGGATACTGCATTTCGACGCCGAATCGGCAGAGCGGGCAGCCGAGTTGTCTGCCGAGCGCCGCAGATTGGGACGCCCGGTCGAAATCCGCGATACCATGATCGCCGGAATCGTGCTCGCCTCTCATGCAAAGCTCGCCACGCGTAACGTCAAGCACTTCGAGGAGATTGAGTCTTCGTTGGTGAATCCCTGGGAGGGGTAAAAGCAGGGACTAGGGAATAGGGAATAGAAGAGCCGGTTGGCTGAGGTTTGTGCTATCCCAGGCCCCAAAGATGGGATCTGGGGCACCCGGTCGTTACCCTCGCACATGAACCCGCCCAAGATCGAAAAGAAATCGGGCGCGTAGCCACCTGCGGTGGGACAGATGCTCGCTAATCGCTCGCAGGAGCTTCGTGCTATTCCAGATTCCGAAAATCCGGACCTGGGGCACCGGGTACCCGGCAAAATGTTATCTCAAAACCTTTGGGTTCGGGGAGACGAGGGAATGGAGGGTAGGCGCGGAAAGCACAGGACAAAACCGTTCCAGAAGGTAAAGGCATACTATTCTCCGGCCCTCATGGCACCCAATGCCATGAGGCTGGCAGCTCCGGTGACGGGATGTTCATTCATTGAACTTGAAACAGTTCTCCTGAAACGGAAATTTCGCCCAATTCCCTGTCTTTCACCGTGGCGGGCCCATTCGCGTTGTAGTAGGAATTCGCGATCATGCCCCTGTTGCCATCGACGAAGAAACCTCCCAGCCCGGCGCGCAGCGGATTGGCGCTCGCCACCCAACCGGTCCCGGTAATCGTGACCGAGTACTTATAATTCGAGTCGCGAGCGGGATCATACTTCAGCTTTCCGATTTTCCAATTGGGCGAATTCGGGCCAGCGACAAGTTCAGCAAGCGAACATTTCCT
>CZKF01000148.1_pt1 | contig 12432 bp, 9 predicted proteins | sample 1122351 | NCBI WGS metagenome assembly CZKF01 (sample SAMEA3539301, study PRJEB10725) | soil metagenome | biome: tundra; feature: field; material: soil | place: USA | collected 2010-05 | depth 0.15 m
GCCACATCGAAGCAGGCTCGGCGTATCGGAAAGTGAGAATGGCACTCTGGTACTCGCTCTGGCGATGGGCAACGCGGAGACATCCGAAAAAGTCTTCTAACTGGAAACTACATCGGTACTGGGACTGTTTCGGACAACGCAAGTGGTACTTTGCTGCACTGGCTAGTTCTCACGCGCAACGGTCGCGTTCGGATGTCGTTCGGTTGGTTGACCCCACCGATATCGCCATCCGGCGCTACGTGAAGGTGAAGTCGGACGCCAACCCGTTCGACCCACTGTGGCGTGGCTACTTCGAGTCTCGAAAGAGATTCAGGGGAGCCAACCGCCATCGCTGAATCCTTGGGTGATGTGTTCTACCGGCTCCGTTCACGCGGGGCTTACACACGGCTTGAGCCGGATGACGGGAAACTGTCAAGTCCGGTTCTTAGGGGAGGGAGCGGCAGCAATGCCGTTCCCTTACCCGACCCGCTAGAGGGGTAGCGCAAGACGCGCCGTTTTTCACTGCGGCGCGCCTGGAACGTAGGGCAGGAGCCCTCACTGGAATGGGTAGACAGTTATGTATGTGTTCTTGTAAGAGTTAGTAGCTTTGCCGAACATCTGCCATTTATGAGCCTGGAGATACCTCAAAGATCATGATGCTGCCCGTGACCTAATGAATAATGCAGTAGAAAATACATCGGACTGTTTGCGCGGCGCGGCCTGAGTACCTCAATGAGTGACTTGGTCTGTCTCCCAAAACCCAAGAAGAAACAGTCTCGAAGTCATTTTGGTTGATACTTGCCGACTTCCAAGTACCTATCCGTTGTAAAGCGTCTAACCTTTTGGTTTGTTGGCGTTACGGTTACTTCATCCGTTCTGTGTTTGCGGCCTTGAAAAAGCTACGTCAGGACAAACGCCACCGATGCCTCGCTGATCGGAATGCCTATTCTTGCATCACTCAAGCGTTGTAAGGTTCACTCCAGCAAAAATGCAGCTTTAGCTGTCGATGCGGTACACGCCGACGACGCGCGCCTACATTGCGTTTATCACTTTGACTGGCCTCGCGACTAATGCGGCACTCCTATCGTCATTACTCAGTAGTCAACAAGTAAGGTGATACTTGAAACCACAATCCTTGTGTTTAAGCAGATAGAAGTGATAAGACAGATGTGCGGTTGCCGCTGAGAGCTGATTTCCAAACCAAATACTCCCAATTTCTCGTCTATCAAAAACACAAGAACTCAGTGATCAAAACTTGGCGAAATCGACCATGACCTCTCTGCGTGCGGCAATGGGATGACCCTTCTTTGTGGCGGGAAAGAACCTATATTGCCAGACGGCGGCCTCAGCCTTTTTGTCCAACCCGAACCCGAGGCCGCGCACAACGCGAACCTCTTTCGGCAATCCGTCTTCACCCACCATCACCGAAACGATGGCCACCTGCACCCAGGGATGCGTTGCGAATGGATCGGTGAAATCCGCGTCAACCGTGTGGATGGGGATTGGCGCTGTATACGACAAAGGGTTGTGATGCTTGTCTTCAAATTTCGATGCATCCGGCACGGGCAGGTCTCTCTCTGTGATAAGAACTTCGGGGACGGTCTGGCTTCGGTTGGCGCGGAAGACTACCCGCACGTCGATCCAGACAGGCACAGATTTTTCTTTCAACTTGCCTGGCTCGAACTTCGATTGTTTCACAGCCGCAATAGTGGCTTGATCGAACGCTTCGCCGTGGGTGTGCAGGAGCTGAATATGTGCCGGGATGGCGTTGGCGTCAATCACCATGGCCAGCACGGTCATGCCTTGAATTTTTTTCGCGGGTACGTCAGAAGGGTATGGGACATATACGGTGCTCAGCAGTCGGGGCGCAGTGACTTCGGGGCCGGCATAGTACACGCCATCCTTATCAGGAGCCTGATGAACCTGTCGATTCGCAATCATTGCATCCTGCGCTCGAACGGCGATGGCCGTCAGCGCCAATAGAATCCATGCATATTTCGCTTGCCACATTCGATTCTCCGATCTATTCGCTCTGATTCCTTGGATCGCTCGGCTGGCTACACCGGCTGGCCGGCGGATGTCGTCTTGCCTCCGTGCCAAGTCAGGTTTTGCGCCAGGGTCGATCCGGCAGCCTCGGCGACTTGCCTTCATGTTAGGGACGAAAAGATAAAGATAAGATAAAGATATTTGACTCTGCGCGAGCGAATAGATCGCCATTTCGAAATGGCCGGAATCTGGAAATATCGACCATGACTTAACTGAAAGAGTGGAACTTTACGGCTTCATCATATAACCCTCACGCAACACTTATAACTTTCCGCAAAACAAATACGGACTCTTTATGGCCCTCGCTTTAGCGTCTAAGTAAGTCACCCCGCTTGACGCTGGAGCGGATGCAAGTGCCTCCAAAAAGCGCTCGTCATCAGACGCTATGTTACTTGGCACTTTCGAAAACATTGCATATTCTTTGCGACTCCTTTATGTCGCTTCGCATAACAATTGGGGTGAGGTAGGTGGAAGCGACAGGCTAACCATACTTCAGCGAGAGCCAACGCATTTCAGCCCAGCGACGCAAGACGTCGAGGAGGTCAGATACCAATGACGAATAACTTCAAAACCATTTTAACGTTGGGAGTCGCAATCTGTGGTCTTGTTATGCAGCTTGCGTGTCAAGCCCAGAGCACAACTTCAACCCCCGACAACGCCACGACGCCACCGAGCGCAAGCGCGACACCGCCCAACAACGATGCGGTTATCAAAGAACTGACTGAGATGAAGGCGCGGATCGCCCTACTTGAATCCGAACTGAAGTCAAGCAGCGCTTCCGGCACATCGGTGACGCCGGCTGCTCCGGCCGCGGCTCCGACAGCCCCGGCGGCTGCTCCCGCAGCCCCAGTGATCAGCGCCGAGAGATTGACCAAGGAAGCCCCATTCCCCGGAGATTGGACCTGGCTGAACAGCAACGGGCACGCCGTGGACAGCCCGATGGCCACCAAGTACTTCACGCCAGAGTTCCGGGCCGATGCCAACTACATCCTCGACTATAACCACCCCAAGGACGACTCGATGGGCGGCGCGACGGAGAGTTTCCGATCCGACGAGTGGCAGCTTGAGCAGATCAGCATCGGCGGCGACTTCCGCATCGACAACGTGCGCGGGCGCATCCTGACCATGAACGGCTTGTTCGCCACGACGACCCCGCGTAACGACGCCAGCCCTAGCCGCGGCCAATGGGATCTGGCCGGCGCGTATAAGTACGTCTCAGAGGCATGGGGAGGATATCACTTCGATGTGGCTCACGGTCTCAACGTGGATGCCGGCATCTTCGTCTCCTATATCGGCCTCTTCAGCTATTACAACTTCGATAACTGGACCTATCAGCCTTCGTTCGTCTCCTCAAACACGCCCTGGTTCTTCAACGGCCTGCGCATTCAGTATTTCCCCACCAAGAACCTGAAGATTGAACCGTGGATCATCAACGGCTGGCAGTCTTATGCGCGCGCCAACGGCAAGCCCGGCCTGGGCGGACAGATTCTCTGGCGCCCCAAGCCCTACCTGGATTTAGTCTTCAACAACTACGGCCTGGGAGAGGACGCCGTCGGCTTCCCTGGACGCTCGCGCATCCACACCGACGACAGCATACAGGTCAAGTACTATGACAAGCCCAAAGCCTTCTTTGACAAGGCGGCATTCACCTTCACCGGCGATCTTGGTTGCGAAACCGGCGGCGGTGGCCCTTCATTCGGCACTTCGGACGGCGCGTTGAATCCCAAAGGCAATTCACCGGAGACGGGCACTACCGATAGCTACAACGGCGGCGTCAACTGCCATAACTCCAAAGGGGGTAGGCCCAAGCAGGCCTTCATGGGCTGGATGGCTTACGACCGCATGTGGTTCAAGAAAGATCTCTACGCAATAACTCTCGGCGGCGGATTCATGAACAATCCCGGCCGCTACCTCACTCTGCTGCCGCCCATCAATGGTGCTACAGCGACTAGCGGAACCCCGTATTTTACAGAAAACGCCGGGGATCGCTCTCATATGCACGACGGAACCATCACCTTCGACTATATGCCGAGCCAGTTCATCACCTTTACTTTGGAGGAGGGCTATCGCCACGCCGATGTTCCCTATTGGACCGGGCGCGGCGGCATTACACCTCCGGGCGGCAACAACGGCGCACCGTCGCAGTATGCCTGCGCCAGTGGCGCTCCATCCGGCTTCGGCTACGGAACAGCAGCACTGGCCTCAGCCGAACAAGCCTGCTTTAACGCGGGGAACGGGACGGGGAAGACGCCGGACGCGACTGCAATCTGGTGGCCTGATTTGCGGGTTAGTCAAGTCAACACGACGCTTGCGATCAAGGTCAGGTTTTAGCCGAGTGGCCGACCGGATCGCACGTTGTGGTTGTGACTTGACCAGCTAACGAAACGAGCAGCACCGGGGTTTCGGTAACCCGGTGCTGCTCCAGGAAATGAGTTCACTCAGAGCGCCACTACCACCTCACAGCATGATTGCTATGAAGGATGATCGCGCGCCGGAAAGACCGAGAAACACAAAGGTCGCAGAGGATCGTATGAAAAGCAAAGCTTTGGGATCAGGCCTGTTGCTGATGGGAATGGCCGCAACTCTGGCCATTAGTGGCTGCAAGAGCGATAAGGTGGATGCGGCAGCGGAAGCGCCGCCGCCCGCCAAAGTGGCACAAGACTTCGATGCCAACTTGTTCTCCGTCGATCACCCGGATAACTTCCCCCTGTTCGCGGCAGCAGAGCATCGCGCGCCGACGAAACTAGCAGTTACTGGCGTCGTGAACCCTGATATTGCGCGCATGGTTCCGGTGATCTCGCTGGCCTCGGGCCGTATTGTCGGCATCTATGCCCGCCTGGGCGATACCGTCAAGAAGGGTCAACTGATGCTCAAACTTCGCAGCGACGATATCTCCGGCGGATTTGCCACCTATCAGATGGCGGTCGCCGATGAGACCTTGGCGCGCGCTCAATATGATCGTTCGCAAGAAATTTATAAGCATGGCGCAATCTCCCTCAACGATCTGCAGGTAGCGCAGGATACGGAGGAGAAGGCCATGGTAGCCATGGACACAGCTGCCGAACATCTGCGCCTGCTGGGCAGCAGCACCGATCATCCATCGGGGATCGTGAACATTACCGCCCCGATTTCAGGTGTAATCACCGATCAGGAGGTTACTAACGCAGCAGGTGTGCAGAGCCTGGGGACAAGTCCTTTCACCATCTCCGATCTCTCTACTGTATGGATCGTTTGCGATGTCTATGAGAACGATCTTCCCAGCGTTCACGCCGGTGACCCCGCGGAGATCACATTGAACGCATATCCGGGCCAAGTGCTCAAGGGCAAAGTTAGCAACATACTGGCGATCCTCGATCCCAACCTCAGGACCGGCAAAGTCCGGATCGAAGTGCCGAATCCCGGCTTCATGAAGGTGGGCATGTTCGTGACCGCAACCTTCCGCGGGCAAAAGGATGAAGTGAATTCCGCCGTGCCCGCATCCGCCATTCTGCATCTGCATGACAGGGACTGGGTCTATGTTCCCGCGCCCGATAAAAAATTCCGTAGAGTTGGGGTGGTTGGCGGAGACGCTTTGCCGGGCAGTATGCAGGAGATCAAGTCGGGCCTGCAAGCCGGGCAGCAGGTAGTGACGAATCCTCTCGCGTTGCAAAACGAAATCGACAATAAGTAACCACTAAATGGAGATTTAGGGAGAACGTCATGATACGCTACCTTGTCGATTTTGCACTGAATAATCGTGTGGTTATACTGGCGGTGGCGCTGCTCTTGGCAGTGTGGGGGGCAATCTCGTTTCATAACTTGCCGGTTGAGGCCTATCCGGATATTGCAGATAACTATGCGACGATCATTACTCAATGGCCTGGAGAAGCGGCAGAGGAAGTAGAGAAGCAGGTTACGATTCCGGTAGAGACCCAGATGAATGGACTTCCGCATCTTGCGCATCTGCGCTCCGAATCGCTCTTTGGCCTGTCGTTTGTAATGCTGATTTTTGACGACCAGTCGGACAACGACTGGAACCGGCAGAAGGTGATGGAGCGGCTCGCGGGAGTAAGTCTGCCCCCGGGCCTGCAGCCGCAGATGGGCACTGACTGGAGCACTGTTGGCCAGATTTACTGGTACACAATCCACAACACAAATCCGCAATACGATCTGATGGATTTGAAGTCGATCCAGGACTGGACTCTCGAAAAGGAGTTCAAGTCAGTGCCGAATATTGTGGATGTATCTACCTTTGGCGGCACGACGCGCGAATACCAGGTGCGCGTCGATCCGGACAAGCTGGTGTCGTATGGCCTGAGCATTGGCCAGGTCGAACAGCAGTTGACCAGCAACAATATGAATGCAGGTGGAAGTTTTGTTGAGGAGGGGGCGCAGCAACTGAACGTTCGCTCCGTCGGCCTCTATACCACCGTGCAGGACATTGAGAATACTGTCCTGACGACAAAAAAAGGGACGGCACTCAGAGTCAAAGACATAGCAGAGGTGCAACAGGGGCCAAAAATTCTGCTGGGTGCAATGGCCAGAGCCGACCACAAGCCGGATGGAACCATCGTCGATAATCCCGCGGTCATTCAGGGCGTGGTGCTGCTGCGCAAAGGCGCCGATGCAGAGCCTACGCTGGACGCAATCCATAAGAAGGTGGATGAACTCAACAACACCATCCTGCCGCAGGGCGTGAAGGTCGTTCCCATGCTTGACCGCACCGACCTGCTGCATTACACGCTCCACACAGTGCTTCATAACATGGGCGAAGGAATGATTCTGGTGACGATCATCCTTTTTCTCTTTTTTGGAAATGTTCGCGGGGCCTTCATCGTTGCACTCACCATTCCATTTGCCTTGCTCTTCGCATCCATATTCCTCGACCTGAGCAAGATTCCGGCCAACCTGCTGTCTCTGGGGGCGCTCGATTTCGGAATGGTCGTGGACGGCGCCGTAGTGATGGTGGAAAACATCATGCGGCATCTGTCGCTTCGCGGCAAGGAAGGCTCATCGGTGGCCTCGGGCCGCATTACCATGAGCGGAAAGTCGCCGATAGCAACGATTCGTGACGCCTCTCACGAGGTCCAGCGCCCGGTGTTTTTCGCGATCGCTATTATCATCACTGCCTATCTGCCGATATTCACGCTGCAATTGGTGGAAGGAAGACTCTTCAAGCCCATGGCCTGGACGGTGGCCTTCGCTCTTCTCGGCGCCATGACATTTTCTATTTTCATCGTGCCTGTATTAGCAGCCTTACTCTTCCGGCATGGTGTTACGGAATGGCGCAACCCGGTTATGGAGTTTCTGAAGGACCGCTACCGGAATGCTCTTAAGTGGGCCATTGAAAATCGATGGATCACTATCGGCGCGGGTATTGCTGCCGTTGCGGTTAGTATGTTTTTGGCCTTCAGCGGTATCATCGGTTCTGAGTTTCTGCCGCATCTCGACGAGGGCGCAATCTGGGCGCGCGGCTCGCTGGCCAACAGTACGAGCCTGACGGAAGGCAAGCGGTTTACGGATCAAGCACGCATCATATTTGCCTCGTTTCCAGAAGTCAAGACCGTAGTATCGCAAGCGGGTCGGCCAGACGATGGCACCGATACGGGCGGCTTTGGCAATACGGAGTACTTCGTTGACCTGATCCCCAAGGAACAATGGCGGCCCGTCTTTCATCAGAACAAAGATAAACTCATCGCCGCCATGAACCGCGAAGTTTCCAAGCTGCCCGGTGGATTCTGGAATTTTTCGCAGCCCATTGAAGATAATGTGGACGAAACAATTAGCGGGGTCAAAGGCGGCCTCGCGGTAAAGCTATTTGGGAATGATTTGAAAACCCTGGAGGAAAAGGGTGAGGAGATTACCGCCGTGATGGCCACTGTGCCGGGAGTTGAGGATCTTGGACTCTTTCGGGATATGGGCCAGCCAAACCTTAACTTTATGATAGACCGCCAAGCGGCCGCGCGCTTCGGAATCAATGCATCTGACATACAGGATGCGGTCGCGACAGCAGTAGGCGGCAATGCGGTAACACAGTTATTACAGGGCGAAGCGAGTTATGGCGTGGTAGTCCGGTACAAGGTGAAGTACCGCAATACTCAGGAGGCAATCCAGAACATCCGCCTTCTCTCTCCTTCAGGAGAACGCGTCTCCCTCGCGCAATTAACGAAGGTTGAGGTTCGCGATGGCGCCTACGACATCTTTCGTGAAGGCAATTCACGATATGTAGGAATCCGCTACGAAGTTCGTGGCAGAGATTTGGGAACTACGGTCAGGGAAGCTATCGAAAAGGTCACCACGAAAGTGAAAGTGCCGCGTGGCTACCACCTCGATTGGGCAGGAGAGTACGAGAGCGAAAAGCGAGCCCAGGCCCGGCTTTTTCTTGTTGTTCCAATCACCATATTCTTGATTTTCGTGCTTCTCTACTTCATGTTTCGCTCAGTCAAGTGGGCAATGCTCATCATGGTGAATGTTGCCTTGGCGCCCTTCGGCGGTACGATGGCTCTGCTCATGACTGGGACATTTTTCAGTGTTTCCTCCGGGGTAGGTTTCCTGGCGCTCTTTGGAGTTTCGGTCCAGACCGGCGTTATCATGCTTGAATACATCAACCAGCTGCGCGCGCGAGGCTACACCGTCGCGGGCGCGGCGGTCGAAGGCGCCGTCTTGCGGCTTCGTCCCATCATGATGACGATGCTGGTGGCGACCCTCGGGCTGCTACCCGCCGCGATGTCGCATGCCATCGGCTCCGACTCGCAGCGGCCCTTCGCCATCGTCATCGTGGGTGGATTGATTTTCGACCTCCTGATGAGCATCTTCCTTTTGCCCACTTTATATGTCTGGGTTGCACGAGAAGAGGACAAGCTCCCGAAACCGGAGGTGGCAAATGAGGCTGTCTAAGTTAGTATCTCCTTTCACGCAGACCATCGGCAGTTTTGTTCTGTGCATAGCATTGCTAGCCAGTTCCGCGAGCGCGCAGCAGGCGCTCACATGGGACCAGGTGAAAGTGAAGTTCGAGGCGGTCAATCCGGTATTAAAAGCGGATGCGGCCAATGTGGAGGAGATGAAGGCCGAGGAGATCACAGCCTTTCTCCGTCCTAATCCGCAGTTCACCGTGGGGGCGGATGGCACACAAATCGTACGGCACAATGGAGTCTGGACACCCTTCAAGGGCACAACCGAACAGCCTAACTTCAGCTACTTGCACGAGCGCGAACGCAAGCGCGAGCTGCGCCTGGAGAGCGCCAAGGAAGGGACACAGATTTCTCAGTCCCAGCACGTTGACCTGGAACGCAATCTGATCTTCGGCCTGCGTTCGGCCTTTGTGCAAACTTTACAAGCCAAAGCTGTGCTGGCGCTGGCCAAAGCCGACCTGGAGTATTACGACAAGATCATCGAAATCAGCCGCGCGCGTTTCAATGCCGGCGACCTAGCCAAGATCGACCTTGCCCGGATCGAACTTCAGCGCGTGCAATACGAGTCTGAGATCGAGACTGCGATTGTCAATTTGCGCCAGCAGAAGATTCAACTTCTGCTGCTGCTCGATGATCGCACGCCGGTCGATCAATTCGACGTGATCGGACTCTTTGAGTTAGGCCCGGACTTGCAACCACTTGCTGATTATCACCAGATTGCTCTGGATAACCGGCCTGATCTGCGGGCGGCGATCCAGACAATCCAGCAATCGCAGACCAACCACAAGCTTGCCATCTCCAATGGATCCACTGATCCGACATTTGGCGCGTGGTACACGCATAACTCCTCTACCAACAACCCAAACGGCCCCGACACTCTAGGCCTCAGCGTCAGCATTCCACTGCGGATATTCGACCGCAACCAGGGCGAGAAGAAGCGAACGCTGATCGACATCGACAAAAGCCAGGACGCAGCCGAAGCCGCCAAGGCGCAGGTCTTCAGCGACGTGGACAATGCCTACGAATTAGTGCGCAGCAATATTGCTTTGATCAAACCATACAAGGCCCAGTATCTCGATCAATCACTTTATGTGCGCGACACGGTAACATTCGCCTATCAACACGGCGGAGCGTCGTTGATGGACTTCCTCAATGCGCAGAGCGACTACCGCGTGGTTCAACTGGCCTATCTTCAGTTGATCGGCGCGTATATGACGGCCGCCGGCCAAATGAATCTTGCCGTGGGGCACGAAGTTATTCAATGATTGACATGCCTGTTGTGAAGAGCGCCAGGCGCGTCGCATATTCGGATACCGGTATAGAGAGGCCGAATCAATGAAAAGACACGAAGTTCGAACTCGCATCGAGGAGTCTGGCATCCTTCCCTCTGTACGTGTGAATTCACGGGAACTCGCGCTGTATGCGGCAGAGACTGTTTTCTCGGCGGGGATTCCAGTTGCCGAGATCACGTTGACAGTGCCTGGCGCGCTGGAGGTGATCGATGATCTGGCAAAACGCTATCCGGATATGGCGGTAGGCGCCGGCACCGTATTGGATGAGGAAGCTGCACGCCTGTGCATCGACGCCGGAGCCAGATTCCTGACCAGCCCCGGATTTGTTCCAGAGGTGGTGGCCTATGCTAACAACATGAATGTCGTAGTGCTTCCGGGAGCTTTGACACCGACCGAAATCATCGCGGCATGGAAGGCCGGCTCGGATCTTGTCAAGATTTTCCCCACTGGTCATATCGGAGGCGTGAAATACGTGCGGGCCCTCAAGGTACCGCTTCCGCAAATCCCATTGATTGCTACAGGCGGAGTGAATCAGTTGACGGCTTTCGACTTTATTCAGGCCGGGGCAACTGCTATTGGCGTGGGTGGAGAATTACTGCCCAAGGAGGCTTTGCACTTTCGCCAGACAGATCGAATCCATGAGTTGGCTGGCAGGTTCCTTGGCTTGGTGCGGGACGCGCGGGCTCTGCGAGAAACTTATTACTAGGGCAATGCTCAGATAGCGTATGCGAAGCTTGCGAATCTCCTGCAAGCCTGCTACGAGCGCTACAAGAACGGCTTGGTTATAAGCCCGCTGACACCGCTTATAGATAAAGAGGAAGGCGAGTGCGCCTAGATACACATTTAAAGATGCTTACTAACTCTTTGTAAAGAATTATTTCATTTCATTGGTTCTCTTCATGCCTCCCTCATGTTATCTGCTTAGTATCGAAACATGGGAGGTATCAAGCACATGAATCGCAATCTATTCGCAACATGCATTCTGGCCCTCGCATTCGCGAGCGCCGCTAGCGCACAGGGCACGGCCTCTTCCCCGGAGACTGACCCCCACTACACCAAGGCGCAGCTAAAGCAGTTGACGCTCAGCGCGGACGCACCAGCGCAGTACAGCGCTCTTGCTAGCTACTTCAGCAAGCAACGTGAGAACTATCTGCAGAAGGCAGCGGAAAAACAGAAGGAGTGGGTGCAGCTGAGCCAGTACAAGAGCGCGGCAGCCAAGTACCCAAGGCCTGCAGACTCGGTACGGAACTATTACGAGTACTACATGCAGAAAGCCTCAGAGGCCGGTACACTCGAAGCGAAGTATAGCCGGTTGGCCGCCCCAAATGCGCCTGTGACCGCGGAATAACGCGTTGCACATCTGTACTTTGCCAGAGGAGCAACCTGGCAGATGATGACCGGCAGGGAGCGGGGTTGGTTAACTCGCTCCCTGTTCAGCTTATATACCATACAAATGAAATCCTTATAGTATCTTCACGACACTCCAGCTACGCTATAGCTTGCCTGGAAATCCAGTTCAGCAAGGTACAAGTCAGATGGCAAATTCAATCGTGCTGGAACCGGCGCAACTTCCGCGAAGACTTCAGACTCTGGCGCAGTGCGTGACAGCCTGTGGAGCCCTCGCACTGTTGACCTATGGCGGGTTTATGCTTCAGGTCAACCTGTTGACAGTCAGTCTTCTTTATTTGTTGATTGTCGTGGCCGTGGCGTCGCGCTTCGGTTTTTGGCAGGCTTCTTTTGCTTCGATTCTGGCAGTGCTCTTGCTCGACTATTTTTTTGAGCCTCCTCTTTTCAGTTTTGAAGTTGCCAGCTCCGGGATATTTGTTGCGCTTGTGACCTTTGAGGTAACGGCGCTTGCGATCAGCAGATTGCACTGGCGGGAGATGCGGGTTGCAAGAGAGGCGGCTATCAATCGCGCGGAGATGGAGCAGTTGTACGAGTTGAGCCGCAGTTCGCTTCTGCTGGATTTGCGCCAGCCGCAGGGACCGCAGCTTACTGTGTTGATCCATCGGATATTCGACGCACGAGCTGTGGCTTTGTACGATGTGAACTTGAGCCGCCAGGACAGAATGGGAGATTGGGAGGCGGCCGAAGAGGATCTGGCCAAGGAATGCTACTTGCGCGACACTTCACAGGATGACGCGAGTACGCAGACCTGGCAGCGCATTCTGCGAGCCGGTTCTGGTTCTGTGGGCGCGCTGGTGGTGCAAGGGAAGCTCAGCTCT
>CZKF01000190.1_pt1 | contig 12378 bp, 7 predicted proteins | sample 1122351 | NCBI WGS metagenome assembly CZKF01 (sample SAMEA3539301, study PRJEB10725) | soil metagenome | biome: tundra; feature: field; material: soil | place: USA | collected 2010-05 | depth 0.15 m
AGCTGAAGTGGACCTCCTGAGCCGAAGCCAGAATGCGGCGGGTAATGGCTTCGGCCAGCTCCCAGTCGAGCTGCGGCGTGGCGTGGGGCATTCCGGCCTCGCGCTGTACCTCGATGGGCAACAGAGGATGCGTCGAGCCGCTGGCAGGCCAGGCGTCCTCATCCGCTCCCAGGAACCAGACAGCGTCAGCGGTGAGGCCGGCGGATTCAGCCGGTCCGGCAATCTGGATGGGCGCGTTGCGCGACTCGGGAGCGAAGAGGGTCTCGTCCAGCACGCGGCCCAGTTGAGAGAGAAAATCCTTCCAACCGATGCGGCGGCCATCGAAGCCCAGCGAGCCACAGCTTTCCACGGCTTGCTGCCAGCGGTGTACGGCCTGGAACTCGGCGCTTGAGAGAGAGTGGGCGCCGGTAAAGTGAAGCTCTACCAGCAGCCGCGGAACCAGCTCTGCCCAGTCGAGCGGACTTTGCGGTCGTTGCGCAAAGCCGGACAGGAGGCGTTGAGCGGCGGTGATGCGCTCGACCCAGGGAGCTGGAAGCAGTTCAGAGGCGCACCGCTGGCCGAGGAAGGCTTTCAAGTCCCACTGGATTCGTTCCAGGCCGTAGCGGCGCAGGGCGCGCATGTACGCTTGCAGCGCGGCGGATTCTTGGAGGCTGGCGGCGGCATAGCCCGTGGAAAGCAGCCAGTCGAGTTCCTGCTCGTCGAGTGGCGCATCAAGCCAGCGCAGCACCAGGTGCGCCGCTCGCGCCAGCGCAACCTGGCTGAGCGGGACTCCCAGCGAAAACTCGAAGGCCGAATTCGCGCCAGTGGGTCGAAGAAAGGCGCGCTCGATTTCGCCGCGGCGCATGCCGGCGTCCTGTGTGACGACCAGCAGACGGGCGTCTGGGTTGGCGGCGAACTGGCGGCCACACCATATCGCACAGGCTGTCAGCTCTGCCTGTGCATTGTCGGCGGCGTGGAAATGGACTGCGCTGGCTGGCTCGCCTCTGGCAGCCTCATGCCACTCGCCCCAGGCATCGAAGAGGCTGCGCTGCACGGGCAGTATGCGGTCAAATCCGGCCAGAAGCAGTGGTGGACGCCTGTCCGGGTTAGCTTTGAGCAGCGGAATCAGCTCGTGCGGCAGGCGGCTGGGGCTAATCAGACTTTCCGCCCGGCAGGCTTCGTCAAAAGCCTCCAGCCAGCCGCTGAAAGCGGCTGCATCCTGTTGCCAGGCGGTGCGGGCTGACGTCCGTAAAAACTGCGGCGCATACGAACAAAGCAGATCGTGCGCTTCCATGGCCAGAGCCGCCAGGCGATGGCGCGGGCCTTCCAGCAGCGTGGCCAGCGAACGGTCTGCCCCTGCGATCTCTGCCCAAAGCGCCTCTTCCTGCGCGGAATTGAGCACGAGGCGGGCATCGGCGCCACGATGGCCCTGTCTGGAATTGCGGTCCAGCCAGGCGGCGCGGGCAAAGCTCTTCCAATCAAGGATGTTGGGCGCGGGCCAAGCGGAGAGGCCTTCAGCCATGCGGGCGCGATGGAAGGCGGAGGCAAGAGCGCGCGCGGCGCGGTCGCTGGCCGTAACCACCTGGCCGCCCTCGCGCAGCCACGCATCGATCTCTACTGCCGCCAAGACCCCCATTCCAGCGTTATACGCTGCCGGGCCGTGGGCGTGCCATCTGATTACCACGAACGGGAGCAGAAGCGATTCTTTGTGGTCGAAATGCTCTGTTGCCGAAGTTGAGTCCATGATGAAGGAGGTTCGGCGGCGCGCGCGGAGGCGGCAGACGCTGCTTGAGGCGCTGATAATCGAGATGTGGAGACCGCGCGCAATCTATCTCTGTTGAAGGACTACCAGGCGTATTTGCGCGTGGAAAAAGGGTTGCGGCCGTTGAGCTGCGAGGCCTACAACGGCGATCTGAAGACCTTTGCCGAGTTCATCGAGGGGCGGAGCGGCGTGCTGCTGACGGCGGCGCAGGAGGATGTGGCGGCATTTCTGGAGCATTTGCGCGGCCACGGCATCGACCAGCGTTCGGCGGCGCGCAAGCTGAGTTGCCTGCGCGGCTTTTACAAGTGGCTCCTGCTGGACCGGCGCATCCATCACGATCCTACGGTGAATATAGAATCGCCCAAAGCCTGGAAGGTGCTACCCAAGTCGCTGGCCGAGCCGGAGGTGGCGGAGATGCTGGATCGCGCGCAAATGAACGCCGAGCATCCGCAGGCGCGAGCCACGGATTTGCGCGACCGGGCGATTCTGGAGCTGCTCTACGCGGGCGGCTTGCGCGTCTCGGAGGTCACTGCGCTCACTACCGGCGACCTGGCGCTGGACCTGGGCCGCGTGCAGGTGCGCGGCAAGGGCGACAAGGAGCGGATTGTGCCGCTGGGGCGGGCTGCTCTGGAGGTTTTGGAAATTTATCTGCGCGAGGGAAGGCCGCACCTTGCTCGCATCAGCTCGGCCGGCTCGGGGCGGAGGTTGTCCAGCGCCGCCCGCCAGGACGCCACACGCTTGTTTCTCTCCTTGCGCGGAATGCCGCTCACTCGCCAATGGGTCTGGCATGTGGTGAAGATGTCCAACTCCTCAGCCAGCCCGCACCGGCTGCGGCACAGTTGCGCCACGCACATGGTGGAGCACGGCGCCGATCTGCGCAGCGTGCAGTTGATGCTGGGCCACGCGGACATCTCCACCACGCAGGTTTATACACACCTGGCGCTGGGCCGGCTGAAGGAAGTGCATCGCCTGCACCATCCGCGCGCCACGCGGCAGCGGCCGGCGGTCGTAACCCCAACTGTTGGGCGCGGTGGCTTGCACCTGGTTACCAGTGCCAATCGATCTATGCAAGTAGAAAGCAACGGTACAAATCAGCCGAACCATGCCGCGAACTCGCTAACCGGCGATTTCCGCGAAGCGGAAGCTAACTCGCGAAATCGAACCATTTGCTCACTTGATAATCTAGCCTCCATTCTTCGGAGTTCCGCCGAGGAGCCGGCATGAGCGCCTCCGCCACGCCTGCCCTGGCTCCCACTCTGAATTCCCTGGTGGACGATTATCTGCGCGTGCTGGCCAATGAGCGCGGAGCATCGGTGCACACCCTGCGTGCCTATGATCGCGAGCTGCACGGATTCATTACTTACATCGTCGAGCATTACGGAGACGAGAACGGCCCGAAGGGCATCGAGCACACCCACATTCGCGCCTATTTGGGCACGCTCTATGACCGTGGCTTATCAAAAGCCTCCGCCGCGCGGGCGCTGGCGGCTATTCGCAGTTGGTTCCGGTGGTTGGCGCGTTCAGGGCGTTTGGAACAAAACGCGGCCTCGCTGGTGGCTACGCCGAAACTGCCAAAGCACCTGCCGCGCGTTCCCTCCATCGAGCAGATGAACCGCGTGGTCGATTCTGTCGCAGACGATGCGGCCAGTTGGCCCACGCGCGACACGGCGATTCTGGAACTGCTCTACGGATGCGGCATCCGCAACGCGGAGCTGACCGGATTGAACCTCGAAGACATTCATTGGGCCAATGAAGCGATTCTGATTCGCGGCAAAGGGCAAAAGCAGCGCTACGTTCCATTGGGCGACGCAGCAGCGCAAGCCTTGCGCGCCTATCTCGCCGAGCGCGCCGCGCGCTTGACTGCAGCGGACATAGGCTTTGCTTTGAAAGGGCATGGCTTTAGCCGTGCCGTAAGTGGTTCCCAAAAATCATCGGACACAGGTGTTGCTTTGAAAGGGCATGGCTTTAGCCGTGCCGTAAATGGTTCCCAAAAATCATCGGCTTTAGCCGCTGAGGGATGTTCTTCTTCAGAATCGCATGAAAACCCGAGTTTTTCTCCAGCCTCGAAAAGGAGGCAATTCGAAACCCCGGCCCTGTTTCTCAATCTGCAACTGCGTGGCCTTGCCAAGCCCGGCGGTGAAGCGCGCCTCACCACGCGCAGCGTCGCCCGCATCGTCAAGCGCATCGCCATCCGGCGCGGCCTCTCCGCCGACGTGCATCCGCACACCCTGCGCCACGCCTTCGGGACTCATTTGCTGGAAGAAGGCGCCGACCTGCGCGCTATACAAGAGTTATTGGGCCACGAGCGCCTCTCCACCACCCAGCGCTACACGCAACTGACCACCGCGCAGTTGACGGTGGTCTACGACCGCACGCATCCAAGGGCGCGGTAAGCTGGATGAGTGGTAAGGGCTGTTACCGAAAGCCCAGGATTCCGTAGAAGCTGATCGGCGGAGCCTTGGCGACTATCAGGACCGATCTGCCCGTCGATAAGCGCATTTTCGCACTCATCGAGATCTGCCGGGATCACCCAGGCGTTAACTGGACTGAATCCGCGTTTTCTCGATAACTAGTCGTTCGTGGTGCCTATGTGAGCAGAATGCTCTCTCCTTCAGTTCTGTACCCGGTAGTGATTCACGAGTGGGCGACGACATGCAGAAACCAGGAAAGCGCCCACTTCTGCCCCCCTCACACGCTTAAGGACACGACTTCGTCACTACAGCACTGAACGATGTGGTGTTGCCTACTTCTACGGCCTGAATCTTTTCCGAGGCGCTTGAAATCGGTACCGTCACGCCAGGAGCGATGGATTTTGAACTGCGGCTGGGAGCTGTTCCATCCACGGTGTAAAACACTATGTCATTCGGGGTGGCTGGGGCGATGGTAACGGACTTGTTGTCGGCAGAGCAGGCTGAAAAAATCGGGGCCAGCGCAGGAGTCGCCGGTATGAAGCTTCGAACCACCGTATTGCTTGGCGACTCGTTTGGTTCGACGGCAAATGCCTTAATAGTCACTTGCGGAGTACCTGCTGCACCCATCACAATCGGCGTCGAATACTTGGGTGAACTGGTCGTTGGCGTATCCCCGTTTGTGGAGAAGTAGATCGTTGCGTTTGAATCGTCGGCAAGCATGATCTGGGCGCCGGGGGCGACGAGGCTCTCAGGAGTGGAGAAGGTAGGATCGGGTGTGGTGGCCGCCTGGACTAGTAGGATGCCATCCACGCACACGTTCAGCTGATCGAAGGGAAGTTTTGAGAGTTCGGTCCTCGGGTCTTTCCAGTACCTCTTCTGATCCTCCTTAGGCATCACGAATTGCTCTGGAATGAAGATGGCAAACTTCTTTGTCTGCAGCTTTCCGACAAGCGTGTTCGAGGTGAAGGCCATATCGCTCAGCCGATTCAGTTGCGTCGCAGTATGGTCCGGCGCTATTCCCGTGAAAGCCTGAAGGAATGCTCCGTTGAAGTTCGCCATGGCCGGACCCATTACGTCCGAGAATGGTGTCAGTCCGCTAATGCCCGCGCCGACTGCCCCAACACCCTGCAGAATATGCAGCGTCATGTTTCGCGGATCGTAGTCCTGCCCCTTTTCCGGAACTCCGCGGAGCATCAAGAGGTCCTGGCTTGAGGCCTCGTAAGCCGCGGGCGTGGGTACGTCGGTTGCGGCGGTATTCAGCAGAGGGACGTTTAGCTTGCAGAAGATCGGTTTAAGGTCGACGACTATATCGCTCACCGAGTACTGAAAATCTGTGGATGCGTTCGTCACTGAAACCTGATACACCAGGAACCGCTTCCCCAGGCGATATCCGAAGTCGTCCGTCGCCTCCTGCGGCAACACCAGGGACCGATGAACGAACAGGATCCCCTTCGCAGCCAGAGCTCCAGGCGTCCCGGTGGCGCAGGCGTCTGGTGTGCCCCAAGCTGAACCGGTGAGCTGTTGGCCCTGACTATGTTGTTGCTGGGTTGCGGCGGCTTGGTTCTGTTGTTGCTGGGTTGCGGCGGCTTGGTTCTGAGCACCCCCCGCGCTGCCGCCGGACGCTCCTACTCCGGTCGAGGTAACCTTAACCAGCTCGGATACCGACCCAACAGGAAGAACAATATGTTGGGTCGAGGCCTGCCCGACACTTACGGTCACGCCTGAGAGTTGAACAGCACTGAATCCCTTGGCTGTGACTTTGATTGAGGCCGCGCCGACCGGAAAGTTGGGAATCGTGAAATTGCCAGCCGAATCCGTCTTCGTTGTCGCCGATTGCCCGCAGGAATCGTTAGTGACGGTTACCGTTGCTCCCGCGATGACAGCTCCGTTCTGGTCGACGACCTGTCCAGTTACGCTGCTGGTAGGTGCGACCTGTCCGGTAGGTACAACCTGTATAGGAGAAGCCTCCACCCAACGGGCAGTATGCGCCGTGAAGACAAGAATTAAGGCGACCTTCAAAACCCATGTACTAGCTTTCAGCATACTACCTCCTGATAGTCCCCGACAGACGGGAACCTGTTGCAGCGCGGGGACAAGCAATCTTTGAATCAAGGGGAAACCAGCGAATCAGAAGGAGTATATCCGAAAACGTGCTTCGCTCAAAGATAATTCTAATGGCCAGGCTTACCGAAAAGCATTGCTAATTAGCCGAACCCGGGTTTGTACAGATACGTCGGCTAGTGTTTGGAAATTTTCAAAGTTTTCTGGAATGACGAACAGCCCATTACGCTCATTCAGCGAGTTTATTTGCCAAAGGCCGGATTTGTATTGGTAAACGCCGATCTAGCCAGAATGGATTCTGGGTTGTTACCAAATCGCCTTACCACTCAGGACACGTTCCGATACTCCGCACGTGCTAGCATTGTTAAGCCATGGAGGCGGTATGTTGGCAACGATTCGCCGTCTGGGCAACTCGCAGAGAATTCTGATTCCCAAGCCGCCGCAGCAATAAGTCGGGCTGGAGGACGAGGCGGAGATGCGAGTCGAAGGCGATGCGCTAGTCCTGCGCAGGCCCAAAGCTGCTCCGCGTACCGGCTGGGCAGAAGCGAGCAGGAAGCTGGCTACTATAGGAGACGATGCCCTCGTGCTGCCGAGTTCGCCAATGAAGCCGATGCGGAGTTGACGTAGTAAAGCACACCAGAGCCATCTTTCCGGCGACCCAGAGCGCCATATTGGTTGCTCTGGCTGAAATCTTCGCCGAGTAGGGCGTCTGCCCCATTGAAGGCTGTTTGCAGATTATTTCCCTCCGTTGGCGCACAATCAAAGCATGAACAACGACCAGAGCCGCGGGTTTTCTATTCCCTATTCCCTATTCCCTATTCCCTGTTTTTAGGTACCCCCCTCCCCCCTCTAAAAATAAATAAATAAAGTTAAACCTTGCAGATAATTAGGAACCAACCTGCAATCAATAACTTACAAAGATCGCCTCAATAAATATGCAAGAAAATCCTTTGCAGATAATTTTGAACCTGCCTGGAATCAATAATATCCGAGGAGATTCTCAGCGTAAACACAAAAATCGCGTTTGCAGATTATTTCTAATCTCTCAGGAACTAACATCCGCGACTGCTGGCTGTTGAGGTGGGTTCGCGACTTCAATCACTGCGGCTCTTGTCTCGTTTCCGTACAGCGCAAGATTAAATTTCATGCATATAAGAATTCTCTTAAAGTTCCGCGCCCTTGAGCCGAAAAGTTTCTTATCCAGCCAAGGATGGGCGCAGGGATTGTGCGCCCAGTCCCTGAGCCGGTCCATGGAGCGATCATCATGTCTTCATCTTCTCTGGTTTTTGGAATCTACACGCAGCAAACTTCGGCCGCGGGTAGCGCACGGTTGAAGGCTCAGATGTGGACATGGCTGCCGGTGCTGGCCTGCACAATGGTTTTAGCTGTCGAGTCCACGCCTTATCTTGGCGCGGACCACACTAGCGCTCCGTTACGGCGGTTGGTTGAGATGCTTTGCGGCTACGGCGTGGATGCGCATTGGGCCTCGATTCACCATCACATTCGCAAAACCGGCCACTTCATGGGCTTCGGAATCTTTTCCCTGATCTGCTTTCGCAGCTTTTGGTTGACATTACAGAGCGCGTCGTTCCAACTGCTGCGGCAACTGCAGGCGCACGGGCTGGCGATTCTGGCCACTTTCCTGTTGGCCAGCGCGGATGAGTTTCACCAGAGCTTTCTGCCCAACCGGTCCGGCCTGTTCAGCGATGTGCTGCTGGATTGCTGCGGCGCGGTGGTGCTGTGTTTTGTGCTTTTCCTGGGGATGCAGGCGGCTGAAGGCCTAAGGCAGGCGCGGGCCAGGGCCAGTTGCCGCCTTAATCCGTCTTATGCTGGCCTCGTTGCCTAAGTTGAGTAGTCGGCATTGATGCTGACGTACTCATGGGTCAGGTCGGTCGTCCAGAAGACGCAGGAGCCGGAGCCCTGGTGGAGCTGGATGGTGATAGAAAACTCCGGTTGAACGATATAGGCGTGAGCGGCGGCCTCGTCGAACTCCGCCGCGCGGCCGCCGTTGCGGCAGATGGCGAGCTCACCGAAGCGGATATCGATGCGTTCCGGGTCGATCTGGGCGCCGGAGTAGCCAATAGCCGCCATCAAGCGTCCCCAGTTGGGGTCGCTGCCGGCCCAGGCGGTCTTGACCAGAGGCGAATGGGCGATGGCCTTGGCAATCTTGAGCGCGTCCGCGTCCGTGGCCGCTCCTTCAATGCGCAACTCCACAACGTGGGTGATGCCCTCGCCATCGGCCACAATCTGCCGGGCCAGCGAGGTGCAGACCTGCGTGAGGGCGGCGGCAAACGCTGCGTTCTCCGGGCCTACGACGGCCTCGCTTGCACCCGAAGCCACCAGCAGCACCGTGTCGTTGGTCGAGGTGTCGCCGTCCACCGAGATGCGGTTGAAGCTGACCTCGATGGCCTTGCGCAGGTATCCGTCCAGGACGGCGGGTTCAATGAGCGCATCCGTGAGGATGTAGACCAGCATGGTGGCGTGAGGCACGAGTTGCGGATGAATCATGCCCGCGCCCTTGCAGAGGGCGGCGATGCGGAGTTCGCGCGGCGCGCCATCCGGGCCGGGGAGATCCAGCCTTGCGAAGGCGGTTTTTTCCACCGTGTCGGTGGTGAGAATGGCCTGGGCAACCTGCTGGAAGTGGTCGAAATCAGCGCCTAAAGATGCGGCCAGTCCGGGCAGGGCGGCGATCAGCTTTTCCGCCGGCAGCGGAACGCCGATGACGCCGGTCGAAGAGGGAAAGACCTCTTCCGGCCGGCAGCCGAAGAGCCGGGCAGCTGCCTCGCAGGTGGCGCGGGCCGCATCCAGACCGGCCTGGCCTACGGCGCAGTTGGCGTTGCCGGCGTTGATAGCTATTACGCGCACCTTGCCTCCGGTGGCACGCAGATGCTCCTTGTCCAGGATGAGCGGGGCGGCGGTGACACGGTTGGCGGTGAAGGCGGCGGCGGCGCTGGAGGGCGCGTCGGCCACAATGAGGGCAAAGTCGGCGCGGCCGCTCTTTTTGAGCCCAGCTTTGGTGGCGCCAAAGCGAAAGCCGCGCAGGAGGACGAATTGGGTGGCGTCAGACATTTCTGTGATGGGTTTCAATCTATTTTTATCTTAGAACAGAGACCAGGGACCAGGGACTTGACACGCTAGCGAACAAAGATTGCTTCTTTCACCCCAACGATTACAAATCACTCGTTTGGGATTCAGGCAGTGCTGAGGAATAAGGGGTTAGGACGCACAAAATGTTCCACGTGGAACATATTCATTCTATTAAGGTTAACTCGATGTTTACTACATAATTATCAGCAAGCTTTTGAATAAATTAATCAGAGATCAGGGAACAGAAAATAGGGGCAAAAAAGATGGGATGCGAGGAACGCATCCCATCCTTACCTTACGCAAGAAATCAGTCAATCGTAGAATCGCAGCCCTGTCTTAGCGGGACTTCATGAACCTGGAGCGAAGCATCCCAGCCAATCCGAGCAGGCCGGTGCCGAACAAGCTCAGCGTGCCGGGCTCAGGAATGGGGGGCGTGTAATCGTAGGTGACTGTGACACCGGCGCCGGCATCGGTAGTCTGGCCCGCGGTGAAATCGCCACCGGTGAAACTCTCCGTAGTGCTCGCAGCGCCAGCGAGATCAAATGTAACATTGCCCAGCCCGATAAACGAACTCAGGTTAGAAGAAAGCGTCTGTGATCCCGGAGTGCCGCCCATTGTATCGAGTCCAGAGTTATACGGAGTGCCGTTGACTACAGTTAAACCACCGCCTGGGATTGTGGGCCCACCAGACATAGACTCAAGGGTCGAGACATCCGCATCGCTTGGGTCAGTCAGCGTCAAACCAAGGTCAGTGGACAACACTGTAAATACAGTAGGACTACCTGAGGTGGCTGTGACAGCGATATCTGTGGTGCCGCTGCCAGAGAGTGTAATTTGAACAGAGGTGAGCGTACCGAGGCTGGGATCAAACTGGGAGACAGTGCCTGCCGTTGTCGGTGGTGGAAAGTTAGCAAGTGCCGGGGCAATTGTTCCATTAACCGTTTCTGAGTCCGCATATGCCACGGGGGCAGCCACGAACAGCGCCGAGGCGACGACAACGAGAGTGATGAGCGATGAATTGCTCAAGGTCTTCATGTTTCGTCCTCTTCCGGGCCAGACAGTTTAAGTCTGTATGGCTCCATTTTGTTTTGGTTCCGGTTGGATGGGGATGCCAAACGGTAACTGGGGTTCATATATATCGGCATCGGGCGTCAAGTTTCTCTGACCGCGCGAACCGATACGGACTAGTCCTTAGTAAGTTTATAGACGCACGAATAGGCTATGTCAAGGGTTAATATAATTCTCTAAATCCATTTAATTTATCAGGTGGAAGGGGTGGAATGACCGAAAGCCGGAGTAAAACAGCTGAGATTCCCGCATGAGCGAGGCGGGTAAGGGCGGGGAATAGGGAATAGCACGCGGCAGATTGACGGCGAGAAAAGAAAAATTTGGACAGAAAAAAGATGGGATGCGAGGAACGCATCCCATCTTTACCATACGCAAGAAATCAGTCAATCGTCGAATCGCAGCCCTGTCCTAGCTGGACTTACTAAACCTGGAGCGAAGCAACCCAGCCAATCCGAGCAGGCCGGTGCCGAAGAGGCTCAGCGTGCCGGGCTCAGGAACGGGGGGGGGGCCTTCCTGCGTGGTGTAGTCGTATTCAACCGTGACCGTGCCACCGGATCCATTATTTTTCTGGCCGGCTGTAAAAGACCCATTAGCTGCCCCACTGGAAACAAAAGTACTCGAGTTGAGTTCGAATCCAAGGGAGCCAGGGGTAGCATTTTCAAAAAGTCCGAGGCCTGAAACCAACAAGACTGCTTGTCCACCAGAAGAGGTCATCGTAAGTGGTCCGAAATTGTCTGTCGTGTTCGCAAGTATAGTTTGATGACTAACGCCTGCTATCACGTCATCAAAGAAGTTATTGGCGGTAAGGATGGTATTAATGCCGCCGACTGAGCTGTTCAGGGTGACCGTTGTGTCAGAATTAATCGAAGCATTCGTAGCATTGGTTGTCAACGATGAATTCGTGGCAGTGAGTGTCGTAACGCCGGTGCCCACAAAGGTGATATCAACCCATTGCAGCGTACCGAGCGAGGAGTTGAACTGGTTGATAACGGGACTCAAATACAGTTCGTTGCTCAAATTATCTGAGGCATTGGCCAATGTGGAAGTGAATGTTTCAGTAGTGTCTGCAAATGCTACGGGGGTTGCTACGAGAAGCGCCAAAGTGACGACTGCGAGAGTGATGAGCGATGAGTTGCGCAGGGTCTTCATATTTTTGTCCTCTTCCGGACCAGACAGCTTAAGTCTGTATGGCTCCATTTTGTTTTAGTTCCGGCTGGATGGGGATGCCAGACGGTAACTGGGGTTGATAGAAACCAACTCGTGTGCCTAGTTCCTCTGGACACACTAGCCGATTTAGTTCCTTCCACGCTTATATCTGCAAGTGATGGGCCATGTCAATAACTATTTTTTATTTTTCCAATATTCTCTTGTAAGACATTGATAAATAAACCGATTGCAATCTGCATGGTAGCCGGCTTCGAATCCGTTGAATCATCGGCCGAAGTGAAATAATGTGCAAAGAATTGCATAGGTGTGGAGAGAATTTACCCAAGCAGTGGTTAGTGATCCGTGGTCAGTGATCAGTGGTCAGTTGTCAGTGGACCACTTTGGGGAGGGCCGGCAAATAAAAGATTCGATTCCTGACAAACTTCTCTTGACGAGCCATGAGCGGAAGGGTAGATTAAGCGCACACGGGAAAGGAGGTTGATCCAACTGATGCAAAAAGAATCTTCAAGATGTTTGGTACGTGAGGTGACTGAGGCCTAGGGCATCGCGCCGTAGGTCCCATGGTCGCCCCGGCGGAGATAGTCTGCCGCGGGGGACGCAACCGCATCTTCACTGTGGGTGTTTTCCTTGACGCGATGCGCAGGAGTGGCAATTCTTCAATACAGCGACGCAGCCTGTCGCCGAAGGAGTCCGGCTAGCCGGGCGTAGCCACAAAACGATCGTGGCCTGGGAAGAGCAGTGAGGATGCTCGGGCAATCGCATGAGCGCGATGGCCTTAGTCCAATACCCACAGATCACCGCGACGGCCTGGGCAATGCGCCCAGGCCGCCGTTCTGTTTGGGG
>CZKF01000267.1_pt1 | contig 12333 bp, 9 predicted proteins | sample 1122351 | NCBI WGS metagenome assembly CZKF01 (sample SAMEA3539301, study PRJEB10725) | soil metagenome | biome: tundra; feature: field; material: soil | place: USA | collected 2010-05 | depth 0.15 m
CGTGCCGCCATCGTTCCGCGATCCCAAGTCGGTGGTGGTGGTGGCGTTGCCGCCGGTGGGCCCTGCCACGCCGCCGCCGCTGCATCCGGTGAACCCGGCGGAGAATTATTGTGCCCAGAAACCCGGCCTGGTGCTGCCCGCCGAGGGAGCGCCGCTGGTCTTTGCCACTCAGCTCGCTTACGGGCTTGCGCTGCGCATCGAGACCAAAGACGGACCGGTCGATCTTCCGGTGAAAGCCGATGCGTCGCTGGGCGGACTGGTGCTGGCGCATCCCACTCCTCCTTTGCCGGAGGGCGAGCTGACCGGCGTGTTGCGCGGCAAGTGGGGCTTTGACGATTGGGAGGGTCCGAGCTTCCACCTGCGCGCGATCCTGCCCGGTAAATGGACGGTGGCTCCGACTGACCAGTCGGCGCTGGTTGTTGGCCGCGAGGACAAGCTGCACATCGAAGGGGAAAACTCGTTGTGCGTGGATCGGATCGCCATCCGGATTGCGGACCAGGCAGCCGCGGGCAGTTCGCTCAAGCTGGCCTGGAAGGCGTCCATGCCGGAGCAGTTAGAGGTGGCCGTACCCATGAAAGACGCCTCTCCGGGGCCGGTCACCCTGGAAATCTACCAGTTCGGGTTGGAGAAGCCGGACCGCTTGCAACTGACAGCCTATGCCGAGGCGGCGGCGCTGGACAGCCTCACACTGAGCGCTGGCGACGCACAGGCGCGGTTGAAAGGCAACCGCCTGGACGAGGTGGCCACGGTCAGCCTGGACGGCATCATCTGGACCCCGGCCGGGTTGAGCCGCGTGCAGGACGTTGACCAGCTGGACCTGAGCACCAGCAGCTCGACGGCCGCCCTGGCGCCGGGAAAACGTTCCTTTGCCAGTGTGCAGTTGCGGGACGGACGGCTGTTGCGCGTGCCGATAAGCGTCAAGCCGCCCCGTCCGCAGGTTACGCTGCTCAGCAAAGGGGTTCAGGACGACGTCTCCGCCACGCCCTCGCCCGTGCATCTGGGAAGCCCCGACGACCTGCCCGTCGAACGCAGGCTGGTCTTTTTTCTCCGAGCTAGAGAGCCGGCAACCTTTCCCCGCGATGAGCAGGTCGAGGTTGCCGCCGTCGACGGCAGTTTCCGCACCATGCTGGCGCTGGCCGATGGCAGCCTGATGCTCGAAGATGCAAGGACCGCGCTGGGGGTTGTGGCGTCGCTGGTTCGCTTCGGCTCCTCGGCCTTCGGACCGCTGCGGGCGCGCGTCCTTACCGCCGACGGGGTCGCCGGCGACTGGTTGACCCTGGGAACGCTGGTGCGCCTGCCGGAGTTCAAGGAACTGCGCTGCCCGCACTCCACAGCCAGGCCCTGTACGCTCAACGGAACCAACCTCTTCCTGGCCGTGTCCATCGCCGCTTCCTCAAGATTCGACAACGCCATAGAGGTGCCGCCGGACTTTACCGGAACCCAGTTGAGCGTTCCCCATCCTGTCAACGGCGTTCTCTACCTGAAGCTGCGCGACGACCCGGCTACGGTGCAGACGCTCACTTTGCCGGTGATGCCCACGATCTCGCCGGCGACGCAGACGGCCGCATCGTCAGTTCTTCCAGAGCAGCCCCAGCCGTCGGCTTCCACGGTCACGCCACCCTCAACGCCCGATAAAACAGTGCCGCAATAGCTGGTGGGGTTGAAAAATTCTGTTTATCCGGCTGCCGCTGCGCGGAAGATGGCGGGTGAAAAGCGCCTTGCGGATAACAGGAATTAATGCTTGTTGACAGTGTGTAGATAAGGGCGCATGATCTTCCCGAAATGGCTTCACGGCTGATGAGTATCAAATAAGGAATCCTTATCGCGGATTTCCTGCATCGGTGTCGTCTTCCCTTGACCTGATTCCCTAGACTGACCTCATACCGCGTTGAACGGCAGGTACGCATGGTCGTCAAAACACAAAGCAGGGGAATCGGCATCACCGGATTGCATGTGGGCACAAGCAATGTCCGGCGCTATTTTCCAAAGAGCATTTTAAGCATCGAGCTGCAGTTGGATCATCTTCAGATTCAGTGCGGCCTGAAGCCTAATTTCTGGCAAGGCGAGCCGGAGATCTTCGACCCCCGGCTCTGCGCCTGGCTTGAAGCCCGGCATATGCATACAAAGCTGGATAGAACGCCCATCCCGCTGGCCATGATTCCGGAAGGGAAGAACTCTTTCCGGCTGCAACCGGTTCGCCTCAACAGACACGTCCGCGCCAAACTGGCCGCTGCGACAGCATCCTGATCGCAAAACGCGCCGCGCCGGTTTGCGATGCAGGCCGGGTGGAACGATGCCCTCTGTTCGTTGTTCCCTGACCCCTGATCTCTGTTCCCTGTTCCCTGTCTCTTGATAGACTCGAATTGTAATGACCCTGTCGCAACTGCAAAACGCGATTGAGCGCCACTTTGCCGCGGGCCCCGCCGCCATCGGGGATGAGTCCGCCATGAGGATGTTTCTGATGCTGCGGGCAGCTCTGGAGAGTGGCGAGGTGCGTGCCGCTTCGCCCGACGCCAACGCGCCCTCCGGCTGGCGCGTCAACGCGTGGGTCAAGCAGGGTATTCTGCTGGGCTTCCGCCTGGGCGTTCTGAAGGAGTTTCCCGCCGCTGGCTTCTCGTTCGTGGACAAGAGCACATTTCCGGTGCGCTATTTTGACTCGGGCGACGGCGTGCGTTTGGTTCCTGGCGGCTCCGCGGTGCGCTCCGGGGCATACGTGGCCCACAGCGTGGTCTGCATGCCGCCCATGTACATCAACGTCGGGGCCTGGGTGGATGAAGGCGCGCTGGTGGATTCGCACGCCCTGGTTGGCTCCTGCGCCCAGATCGGCAAGCGCGTCCATCTGAGCGCCGCCGCACAGATAGGCGGCGTGCTGGAGCCGGTAAACGCCAATCCCGTCATCATCGAGGACGATGTGCTCGTGGGCGGCAACTCGGGCGTTTACGAGGGAACCATTGTGCGCAAGGGCGCTGTGCTGGCTGCCGGCGTCATCCTTACCCGCGGAACTCCGGTCTTCGATCTGGTCAACGGCGAAATTCTGCGCGCCAGCGGCGAACTGCCGCTGATTATCCCGGAGAACGCGGTGGTCGTTCCCGGCTCTCGCGCCGTCAACAAGGGAAAAGGACAGGAGTGGGGCCTGAGCCTCTACGCCCCGGTGATCGTCAAGTATCGCGACGAAAAAACGGACCTATCCACAACGCTGGAAGACCTGTTGCGCTAGCGCTAGGCCAGACAATCCGGTGGAACCAATCCGGGCGCCTCATCTCCTGACCCATATCGTGCATTCGAGACCCGGAAGCGTGCGGCGCGATAGATTGAGTTAATGGTGTTCGATCCGGTGAAAGACGAATTACAATTGATCCGTTGGGGTGTCGCCGGCCCTGGCCGCGCCGGCTCCCGCTTTGCCGAGGGGCTGCGCGCCGTCGAGAGCGCCACGCTCGATGCCGTCTGGGGACGCAACAGCGAAAAGACCCGCGCCTATGCACTCAAATTCGGCGTACCCCAGGCGCTCGACTCGCTGGACCTGCTTGTGGCCGCGAACGTGGACGCAATCTACGTGGCCACTCATCCGGACACTCACGCGGCTATTTGTATAAAAGCCCTCGAAGCCGGCAAGCACGTGCTCTGCGAAAAGCCGGCGGCGCTGAACGAGCGCCAACTGGCCGAGGTTTTGGCTGTGGCCCGCCGCCATGACCGCCTCTTCATGGAAGCCATGAAGCCGCCCTTTTTCCCCCTCTACCGGCGCCTCCGCGAGCATCTGAATACCGACCCCATTGGCCCGGTGGGCTTTGTCCGCGCTGGTCACGCCGACGCCACCCTGCCCCCCGACTACCCGCTGCACTTCGCCGAGCTGGGAGGCGGCGGCATCATGGGCATCGGGCCTTATGAGGCCTTTCTGGCGCTGGATTGGCTGGGCGAGTTCAAGCAGGTCCAGACCATGGGCCGTGTGGGCGCGGCCGGCGTCGACACGCTCGCCCTCTTCCAATCCGAGCACGAGCGCGGCTTCGCCCAACTGCATACCGGCCTCGACCTGCTCAGTTGCGGCGACGCCCTGCTCTCTGCGCCGCGCGGCTACGTCCTGCTCCACGCCAACTGGTGGAACCCGCGCCGCGCCACGGTGCATTACATCGACGGCCGGGAAGTCCAGCTCGACGAGCCTTACACCGCCGGCGGCTTCAACTACGAAACCGCCCACTTCTGCCAGTTGATCCGACAAGACCTGCGCGAAAGCCCGGTCATCCCGCACGGCCTTTCGCTCGGAATGGCCCGACTCCTCGAAGCCGCTCGCACTGCCCTTGGCGTCCGCTTCCCAGGCTAGTGAGCCGGGGCGTTCCACTGAATTCTCAACCGCTCTGATTGAACCGCAGGACTGCCCAGTGGCTTGCCAATTCCGCGAACTTCGCTAACTCCGCTCAAATAGCGTCCAATCCCAATGAGTGGTAACATCGAATTAAACAGATGCAAATGGAATAGCTGCTCATCATCCCTCCAGGGCGGCAGTTTGCAACTTTGCTTCTCTGCTGTCTGCTCCGCTTGCCAATCACCTGCACAATCCTTTTAATACATGTATCGGCTTGCAAGTGATTGTTCGAAACAAGAGGATGCTCCGGGAGCAACCCTGAGGGCAGGAGAATAATCCGGAAAGGGCCCATCGAGAATGCCGTTTATTGTCTGGACTAGTGAGTTGAGTGTGGACGTAAAGATGCTGGATAACGACCATAAAAGGATGGCGATCCTGATCAACGATCTGCACGACGGACTGATGACTGGCCGTGATAACAAGGCGCTCGAACTCATCTTTGATGAGCTGGTCGCCTGCACCCGAGTCCACTTTGCCCATGAGGAGCGAATTCTTGCTGACGCCGGTTACAGCGGCGCGGCGGCGCACAAACAGGAGCATGAGCAGAAGGTCAAGCATCTGCTGTATCTGCAGGCTCGCTTCGGGAGCGCAAGAGAATCGGCCGATTATCTCGAGGTGCTGGATAGGCTTAAAAACTGGCTGTTCACGCACATGGAAAGCTCCGATAAGGAATTTGTGGCGCATCTCAAAGCCAGCGGAGTCGATTCGATTCTGGCCGGGTGGAATAAACCGGCATAGCAGGCGGGCGATCTGGCCGACGGACGCGATGCGTCCCGATTCAGGCCTCGACTCCAGCCAACTGAGCACTATGAGCCAACTCCCGAAGCCTATGAGTGTTAGCATCGAGTCTGACAGATGCAAAATAAAAAGCTGAAAATCATTCCCCTGGGCGGACTCGGCGAGTTCGGCATGAACTGCCTCGCGCTCCGCTGGGAAGATGACATTATCGTGATCGACGCCGGGCTGATGTTCCCGGAGTCGGAGTTGCTGGGCGTGGATATCGTTGTCCCCGATATCAGCTACCTGGTGGAAAACAAGGCGCATGTCCGCGCCATCATCCTCACCCACGGCCACATGGACCACATCGGCGGCCTGGCCTGGATCCTCAGCGAGATCAAGGTGCCCGTCTACGCCACCGAGTTTACCCTGGCCTACGTCGAGGGCAACCTGGAAGAGAATCAACTGCTCGACGAGACCGAGCTGATCGAGATCGTGCCCAGGGAAAAGTTCACCATCGGTCCCTTCACCATCGAGCCGATCCATGTGACCCACTCCCTGGTGGACGCCGTTTCGCTGGCCATCGAGACCCCGGTCGGCATCGTCATTCACACCGGCGACTTCAAAATCGACCTCGCGCCCCTGGACGGAAAGCTCTTTGACCTGCACACCTTTGCCGAGTACGGCAAGCGCGGCGTCTTGGCCCTCTTGCAAGACTCGACCAACGTGGACCGCTCCGGCTACACGCCCTCGGAGTCGGCCGTCATTCCGCGCCTCGATGAGATTTTTTCACGCACCAAAAAGAAGCTCTTCTTCAGTTGCTTCTCGTCATCCATCTACCGCATCCGCATCGCTCTCGATCTTGCCCGCGCCCATGGCCGCAAGGTAGCCGTCATCGGCCGCTCGATGATGGAGTCGACCGAGATCGCGCAGGATCTGGGCCACATCGATATTCCTCAAGGGCTTATCATCAATCCCGGCCAGATGCGCGACTATGCGCCCGAGCAATTGATGCTGCTCATCAGCGGCACCCAGGGAGAGCCGATGAGCGCGCTGAGCCGCGCTGCCGTGGACAACCACAAGCACGCCCGCATCGAGCCGGGCGACACCGTCGTCCTCAGCTCGCGCATCATTCCCGGCAACGAGAAAAGCATCTTTCGTGTGATTGACCACCTTTATCGCCGCGACGCCCAGGTCATCTACGACAACGGTTCCAACGGCCTGATTCACGTCAGCGGCCACGGCTCGCAGGAAGAGATGCGCCTGCTCATCAATCTCGTCCGGCCCAAATACTTCATTCCCGTCCACGGCAACTACGGCAACCTGCGCCGCCACGCTCAGATCGCCATGGAGACCGGAGCCGTGGAGCATGCCATCGTGATTGAAGACGGCGACGTGCTGGAGCTGGACAAGAAAGAAATCCGCAAGCACGACAAGGTCACCACCGGGCGCGTGCTCATTGACTCCGGCTCGTCCAACGATGTGGTGGAGGATCTTGTCCTGCGCGACCGCCGCATTCTCTCCGAAGACGGCATCGTGATCGCCTTGCTGGCCATCAACAAGCGCACCGGCAAGGTGGAGCAATCTCCCGAAGTGGTGATGCGCGGCTTTGGCGGCGCGGACGTCACCGAGCAGGCCCGCGAGCTGGTCCTCAAGACCCTCGACGGCCTGAGCACCGAGCAGAAAGCCGACTACGGCATGGTCAAGGAAAAGGTCCGCGCTGAACTCAAGCGCCTCATCCAGAAAACCACCGGACGACGGCCGATGATCATGCCGGTGATTTTGGAAATCTGACGCACATCAATAATCTGGGTGCCCCAGGTCCGGGGTCCCCACGGATAGGTCTTCATCCGTGGGGTGGAGATCCCTCGCATTTGGGGACCTGGGTTCGCCGATGATCATGCCGGTGATTTTGGAAATCTGATAGATTTATATTCAGGCAAGCACGAGCCTGATTCCAGGAAGCGATAGTGCAATTAAGCACATGCCTTGCGGCTCTTCCCCATTCCGCACCGGCGCTGACTCGGGGAGATCAATATCCGAGGGTTTTGATGGCATTCCCCAGCCTCTCCCCAAGAATCCCGCTCGTTTTTTCTTTGCTCTCTCTCATCACATGCTCGATGCCGGCGCCCGCGCAGACTGCTCCCCGCGCCAGCGCCGAACCTTCGCGCTCTTCCACTGCCGTCAGTGACAACAGCCAGGCCGAAAGCTCCAGTTTGTCAGGCCTCGGTTTCTACGGCCCTGGCAGCGACATGGTTGCGAACACCTCGAACACGGGGTTACCGCTCCCTGAAGCCCCGGACCCCGCGGCACTTGGCGGCCGCGGGGAGCCTTACGACGCTTCACCTGCCGGAGTAAAGCACCAAGCCCCCTTTTCCCGCATCGGGATCGGCGCGGATGTCTCACCGCTTGGAATCGGGATCAAATCCGCAATTGTCCTGAACGACTATTTCGACGCCCGGTTGATGGGCAACTTCTTCAATTACAATAGCGCTCGATTCGAGATCGAGGGTTTCAACGTGAATGCCAATCTGCATATGGCCTCGGCTGCTGCTGCGCTGGATTGGTACCCATTCAACAGCATCTGGCGGTTGAGCCCTGGGGTGATATTTTTCAATAGCAACCAGATTTCCACTACGGCCAATATTATTCCTGGTACGGATTTCACCCTGAACAACGTGGACTTCTATTCAGCCAACGCGAACTCGGTCACCGGGGCAACGCCACTGGTCGCATCTGGCGTATTGGGACTGAATACGATCCGGCCAGCCGCGACAATCACCGGCGGCTTTGGCAGATTCATTCCGCGATCCAACCGCCATTGGTCCTTTCCATCGGAGTTCGGTGTTGCGTTCACAGGAGCGCCTTCGGTAAACGTGAATGTATCCGGATGGGTGTGCCAGGACCCCGCGCAAACTCAATGCGGCAACTTGGGCAACCCCACGAATCCGATTGCAATTCAGTTCAACAATGCCTTGCAGTCGGAACTCGCCAAATGGAGGAAGGATTTGGCCGTTGTGCGGATCTACCCGCTTTTCTCCTACAGCGTGGTCTACAGCTTCAATATCCGCTAGCTTTTTCTTCATCCAGGCAACTGGCAGAAAGTCACGGGCGCTGGGCGATGATTATGCCGGTGATTCTGGAAATCTGACGCACATCAATAATCTGGGTGCTCCAGGTCCGGGGTCCCCACGGACAGGTCTTCGTCCGTGGGGTGGAGATCCCTCGCATTTGGGGACCTGGGTTCGCATAATTTCACGCCAACGCGGGTGCCCCACCTTCGCAGTGCTTTTGTTTTTGCCGCTAGGATGGGATACCATTCACCTGACAGATAATTGACCCATGGCAGAAGCCTTAGTCACCCTCGCATCAATTCGCGCCGCCGCCGTCCGCATTGCCTCCATCGCCATCAAGACCCCTCTGGTCGAGGCAGCCTTCCCCGGCCTCTCCGGCTACGGAACCGCGAAGCGAATCTGGCTCAAGGCGGAGAGTCTTCAGCCCATCGGCGCCTTCAAAATGCGTGGCGCGGCCAACAAAATCCTGCAATTGGGTCCTGAAGAGATTCGCCGCGGCGTCATCACTTACTCCAGCGGCAACCACGCCCAGGCAGTGGCCTACGTCGCGCGCGAAGTAGGAGCTAAAGCCGTCATCGTCATGCCCTCCAACGCTCCGGCCATCAAGCGCGCAAGCACGCTGGCGCTGGGCGCGGAGATCGTCGATGTGGGCGTCGCCTCCAGCGAGCGCCTTGCCATGGCCGAGCGGCTGGTGCGCGAGCACGGCTACGTGGTTGTGCCGCCTTACGACGACGAGCAGATCATCACCGGCCAGGCCACCTGCGGCCTGGAGATCGTCGAGCAACTCCCCGACGTAGACCTGGTTCTCTCGCCGGTCTCCGGCGGCGGCCTGTTGAGCGGCGTGGCCGCCGCGGTCAAGCAGCTTCGTCCGCAGGCAAAGGTCTTCGGCGTGGAGCCGGAGCTAGCCGGCGACACGGCGGAAAGCTTCCGCACCGGCGCAATCGTCACCTGGCCGACCGAGCTTGTCAGTCGCACTATTGCGGATGGGTTACGCACCCAGAGCGTCGGCGTGCGCAACTTTGCCCACATCCAGGCCTTTGTGGACGGCGTCGTCACCGTCACCGAGGCGGAAATTCGCGCCGCCATGCGCGCCATCGTCGCCGCCACGCGCCTGGTTCCCGAACCCAGCGGAGCCGTGGCCACGGCAGCCCTGCTCTTCCATGCGGCGGAGCTGCCCTCTTACACCAAGGCCGTGGCCGTGGTCAGCGGCGGCAACGTCGCGCCGGAACTGTTGGCGGAAATCCTAACTGAAAACACAGTCTAACTTGAAGTCATCTGAACTCGTAAAATCTACATTGGAGCTTCCCCGAATGCATGACTCAGAAAAACATCTCAACATTGGGGCGATCATTTTCCCAGGGATCGATCAGGCCGACCTGACCGGCCCGTTTGCAGTCCTCTCGCGGCTTCCCAACTCCACCTTTCATGTGCTGGGTAAGGAAGCGAAGCCGATTCGCGACCTTAATGGACTGATCCTCACACCAGACAAAAGATTTGCCGAGGCTCCGTCTCTCGACTTGCTTATTGTTCCCGGCGGATCGGGGCAAGAAGCACTGATGGAGGACGAGGACGTTCTCGGCTTCATCCGGGAACAGGCAGCCGGCGCCCAATACACATTCTCTGTCTGCACCGGCGCCTTGTTATGTGGCGCGGCTGGCCTGCTCCGTGGCGTGAAGGCCACTACGCATTGGGCGGCATTCGACCTGCTTCGACACTTTGGAGCGATTCCTATCAATGCTCGCGTTGTATTGGACGGCAAGCACATAAGTGCTGCCGGCATAACGGCCGGAATTGACGGCGCACTGCGGGTGGCGGCGCTGCTGCGCGGTGACCGCATCGCCGAGCAGATTCAACTCTCCATCGAATATGCCCCGGAGCCGCCCTTCAACAGCGGCACGCCACAGACGGCCCCTCCTGAAGTACTCGAAGCCGCGCAAGCCTCGTTTCGGCAGATCACCGAAGCGCGGCTTGCCACGGCACAGCGCATTGCAGCCCGTCTTGGGATCAACGGACCACCCGGTTGAAAAAACAAGTTTCATCAGCCGGATTTCACTGCCCGGACCCCGGCGCTCGTGTACAAATTAGATGAGGGCGTTCCCGTCTACAGCATCGACCAGGAGTGACCCGCGCACCGGAGGCTTCGTGAACGCATACATTCAGTCCATCATCCTGGGCATTGTGGAAGGCCTGACCGAGTTTCTGCCGGTCAGCTCGACAGCGCACCTGCGCATCACCGAAGCGCTGATGAAGATTCCCCTCGACGACGCCTACTGGAAGATGTACACCATCGTCATTCAGTTGGGCGCGATCCTGGCGCTCACGCTCCTCTTCCTGGGCCGCATCTCCGGCTTCGTCCGCACCTTTCCCAGGGGCGAAAACGGCGACCGCACCTGGCTGAACCACCCCATCTCGCTCACGCTTGTCGCCTTTGCCTTTACGTCGGTCCCCGCGTTGTTGCTGCACAAGTGGAGCGAGAAGAACCTCGGCAGCCTCAACGCGATCGCCCTGGCGCTGCTCATCGGAGGCATCGTGATGTGGATCATCGATGCCTGGAGCGACCGCCGCGATGCCAGCACTACCCACGTGGAGGAGATGTCGCTCCCGCAGGCCATCTGGATCGGCCTCTGCCAGACACTATCGGCCATCTTTCCCGGAACCTCGCGCTCCATGTCCACCATCGCCGCCGGCCAGATCGCAGGCCTCGACCGCCCCGCGGCCCTCGAGTTCAGCTTCCTGCTCTCCATTCCCACCATGATCGCCGCCACAGTGTGGGATCTGAAAAAAGAGGTTTTCCCCAGCGGCGGCGGCGCGGCCCACGTGGTCATGACCAACGACAACTGGATCGTGCTCATCATCGGCTTCGTGGTCTCTTTCATCGTCGCACTGGGCGTGGTCGAGTGGTTCCTCTACTGGGTGCGCAAGCACGGCTTCACGGTCTTCGCCATCTACCGGATTATTCTGGGAGCGGCGCTGCTTCTCTGGGGCACAAAATATCTCGGCAGTTAAACTGCTAGAAACTCCATCTCCGCCGGGGGTCCACACCATGGTTCCCCCCATCTTCTTTTGCCCATAAATCGTTCCACCGGCGCGGATAATAGAGATTGCTCTGGGAGTTCTTGCACGCTCCATCCGATCGCTAGCGGCAGATTTCCAGAGGGTCTATCGAGACGGAGAGCACTTGCCATGACACCCCTTCGCATTGTTTTAGCGCCGACACGTAACCGGCCTCTGAACATTTTTCTGGGGCTGGTGCTGGTGCTGGTCGCGATGCTTGCCCTGCTCGCGCTGGCCTCCTATCATGCGACCGATCCCTCGTGGAATACCGCTTCCGGCGCCACTGGCCCCTCCGCCGTTCGCAACTGGATCGGCCTCTTTGGCGCATCGCTTAGCGACCTGCTGCTTCAGTCTCTGGGATTAACCGTCTTCTTCCTGCCTCTGTGGCTGTTTGGATTGGGATGGACCTGGATGCGTTCCCGTCCCGGCGATTCGGCCTGGCTGCGCTGGATGGGCGCTCTGCTGGCTCTGATCTTTACACCTGCCGTTCTGGCGTTGTTGCCCTGGCGCTTGCTCTGGCAGGGCAGGCCCGTCGCGGGTGTCGCGGGTCCGCTTATTGCCGATCTGCTGGTGCGCTACTTGAATATCCAGGGCGCCGTGCTGGTTGCTGGCGTGTTGGCCGCCGCGGGAATCTGTTTTGCCTCGGCCATCTTCTTCTCCACGATTGTCGAGACCATCCAGGCCCGCTGGCGCAACCTCGTCTCCCTGCGCGACCACTGGCGCAACTGGCGCGAGGAGCGCGCCGAACGCAAGGAAGAGCGCATCGCCGAGCGCGAGCTACGGCGCGAGCGGGAGAGCCATACCGAAACGGGTCCGCATCTCGTCTCCCCGCAAATCATTCCTTTTCCCGTGCTGCCCGCCGATGCGCGCGAGGCCTCACACGACGCGCGTCCCGGCCTCTTTGCCCGCCTCTTCCGCCGCAGCCGCGCCATCGAAACAGACCCCGAGGACATACCCGCGTACCAGCGCATCGCAATTCAGCCAGAAGAAGACGAAGATGCCAGACCACATCTGGCGCGCAGGTCCAGCGTTTGGGACCGCGCCGTCGTGGAACCCGCGCCGGTTGAGCCAATCCCCGTCGCGGAGCAAGCGGCAACCACGCAACCCGCGCCCGCCGCGCTACCCCTGCCT
>CZKF01000316.1_pt1 | contig 12173 bp, 7 predicted proteins | sample 1122351 | NCBI WGS metagenome assembly CZKF01 (sample SAMEA3539301, study PRJEB10725) | soil metagenome | biome: tundra; feature: field; material: soil | place: USA | collected 2010-05 | depth 0.15 m
ATGCACTGCCGCAAATCTCCACGGAAAACGCCACAGCCTGGTTCAGAACTTGCCAGAACTGGGTACAGCTAGCATGATATTGCTCTAAGTCGCTACGCGGCGGTATCTGGCTCCTGTCGACCCTAACGCGAGAGGTACGCAAGTTGTACTCATCAAGGAAATCGTAAATTCCGGATTCTTCTGGGAACAAAAACTTCGACTCCCAAAACGCCTTCATAAACGGCACGTGCAGCAAAGCCAGCTTAGGCTCATCCTGCTGCCATATCGCAAAATGGAAATCGAGCACCCGGAGGTAGATTTCGAAGCGACGTTGATAGAGATCGAACCGAAGTTTCTCTTGGTTAGTCTTCGATTGTTGTCTACTGATCCAGCCTACATAGATGGCGACGATAACTGTGGCAACGGCTGTCACAATTGGCACAATTCGGACAATCAGTTCAATCCAGCAATTCATGATTGAGCTCACATCACCCCTCAAAATGTATTCACGGCCAGCATATCACATATTCGCTCAATCTTCGCCATTCGGTTATAATGCTTGCCATGGACTTTCAACTGGTGTCGAGCTATACGCCGCGGGGGGATCAGCCGCGGGCGATTGCCGAGCTGATGAACGGGCTGGCGGCGGGGGAGAAGCACCAGGTGCTGCTGGGGGTGACCGGGTCGGGCAAAACCTTCACCATGGCCAAGATCATCGAGGCGTCGAACCGGCCGGCGTTGATATTGGCGCACAATAAAACGCTGGCCGCGCAGCTCTATCACGAGTTCAAACAGTTTTTTCCCAATAATGCTGTCGAATACTTTGTGAGTTACTACGACTATTACCAGCCGGAGGCTTACATTCCTGCCGGGGACTTATACATAGAAAAAGAAGCTACGGTCAACGAGGAGTTGGATAAGTTGCGGCTCTCGGCGACGCGTTCTCTCTTCGAGAGAAGGGACGCGATCATTGTCAGCTCGGTGAGCTGCATCTACGGGCTGGGTTCGCCCGAGGCTTACTACGGGATGCTCCTGCTGCTGGAAAAGGGGCAGAAGATCAGCCGCAAGGATATTACGCGGCGGCTGGTGGAGATTCTGTACGAGCGCAATGATACGGATTTCCGGCGCGGGACGTTCCGGGTGCGCGGCGACGTGATCGAGGTCTATCCGACGTATGACGAGACGGCTTACCGGATTGAGCTGTTCGGCGACGAGATTGAGTCGCTTTCGCAAATCGATCCGCTCTTTGGGACGGTGAAGCAGAAGTATGCGCGGCTGCCGATTTATCCCAAGAGCCATTATGTGATGCAGCCGGAGACGAAGGTGCTGGCCGTCGAGTCGATTGTGGCGGAGTTGAATGGATGGATTCCGCAACTGGAGGCCGAGGGTCGGATGGTGGAGGCGCAGCGGATTCATCAGCGGACGCGCTACGACCTGGAGATGATCAAGTCGATGGGCTACTGCCACGGGATTGAGAATTATTCGCGGCACTTTAGCGGGCGGCTGCCGGGCGAGGCTCCGCCGACGCTGCTGGATTATTTTCCGCGGGATTTTCTGCTGTTTGTGGATGAGAGCCACGCGTCGATTCCGCAGGTGCATGGGATGTGGTTTGGGGACAGGAGCCGCAAGCAGAATTTGGTGGACTACGGATTCCGGCTGCCCTCAGCGATGGACAACCGGCCGCTGAAGTTTGAGGAGTTTGAAAATCGAGTGCAGCAAGCGATTTATGTGTCGGCGACGCCGGGGCCGTATGAGCTGACGAAAGCTGCGGGCGTGGTGGTGGAGCAGGTGATTCGACCTACGGGGCTCGTGGACCCGGAGGTGGAGATCAGGCCGGTGAAGGGGCAGATCGACGATCTTCTGGGGGAGATTCGCGATCGGGCGAAGCGCAATGAGCGGGTGCTGGTGACGACGCTGACGAAGAGAATGGCCGAGGACCTGGCGGGCTACTACACCGAGGTGGACGTGCGCTGCCGCTACATGCACTCGGAGATTGAGACTCTGGAGCGAGTGAAGTTGCTGGCTGGGCTGCGCCGGGGCGAGTTCGACGTGCTGATCGGGATTAACCTGCTGAGGGAGGGGCTGGATCTGCCGGAGGTTTCGCTGGTGGCGATTCTGGATGCGGACAAGGAGGGTTTTCTGCGCTCGGCGGGCTCGCTGATTCAGACCATGGGACGGGCTTCGCGGCACCTGGAGGGGCGGGCGATTCTTTACGCCGATCGCATTACAGATTCCATGCGGCGAGCGATGGACGAGACCGACAGGCGGAGGACGATTCAGCGGGCCTACAACGAGGAGCATGGGATTACGCCGCAGTCGATTATCAGCCCGGTGGAGATGGGGCTGGCGGCGATTCTGAAGGCGGAGTACGGGGATGTGGCCGAGGAGGAGACGGCGGGGATGCCGGTATTGGCTTCGCAGGCGGAGCTGGATGCGTATATCGGCAAGTTAGAGGAGGAGATGCGGGAGGCGGCGCGGAAGTTCGAGTTCGAGCGGGCGGCGCGGCTGCGCGACTCGATCAAGGAGCTGCGGGAAAAGGAGTTTTTGTTTGGGTGAGGTTGGTTGATTCCCTGGTCCCCAAAAGCGAGGGACCTGGGGCACCCGCCTTGCTGAATTTCTAGGCAGCCCGCTTGCGCGCCACCAGTTGAGGCTTGCCCTGTTCTTCGCCGGTCTTGAAGAGGCTGACATGCTCGGTGAGCTGGCGGGCGAGTTTTACGAGATCGTCGGCTGTGCGTGCGCTGAGTTCGGCGCCCTCGGCCGAGGAGGAAATGCTGTTGGAGATCTCGCTCATCGACTGGCCCGCCTGGTTTGTGGCCTGCGATTGCTCCTCGGCTGCCTGGGCAATCTGTTCGATCCGCTGGCACACTTCAGCGGTGCTGGAGCCCAGCACCACGAGCGACTGTGCCGCGGCGTCGGCCTTGGCCACGCTCTTCTGCACACGCTCTGAACTGCCCTGAATGCCTTGAACTGCTTCGCTGGTACCCTGCTGAATCGACTGGACCGCGCCGGCAATCTCTTTGGTTGCCGAGGTGGTGCGCTCGGCGAGACGCCGGACTTCACCGGCAACCACGGCAAAACCGCGACCGTGTTCGCCGGCGCGCGCCGACTCGATGGCGGCGTTGAGCGCCAGCAGGTTGGTCTGTCCGGCGATCTCCTGGATGAGGTGTACGATTTTGCTGATCTGGGTGGAACGCTCGCCCAGTTCCTCTACGGTCTTTGCATTGCGCTGGGACTCGCCGGCCATATCGCGAACCTCGCCGGCCACGGTTTCCACCGAATGGCCGCTTTCCGTGGCCAGATTGCCGGTTTCAACGGCAGTCTGAGTGGCCTGATGACAATGCTGGGTCACCTCCCGCACGCTGGCGACCATCTCTTCCAGCGCGGCGGCTACCTGCGTGGCCTGGCCTCTTTGCTCGGCAGCGGCAGAAGCAACCTGGACCGAGGAACTGGAGACGCTCTCCGCATTTATAGAAAGAGAGTTGGCCACGGACTGAATCTCGCCCACCAGCTTGCGCAGTTGATCGCGCATCTGACCCATGGCCTCGATCAGCTCACCCAACTCGTCACGGCGGCCTTCTTCCGGCGCGGGGGTCGTCAAATCGCCGCCGGCGATGACGCGCACAAAGTGGGCGCAGTTGGTCAACCGGAGGCCCAGGGAGCGGGCAAAGACCATGCTCCAGGCCCCCAGCGCCAGCCACAGCAGGACCAGCACCGCGGCCAGCACGCTCTGTTCATGGCGAAGACGCGCAGTCTCAGCTGACGGAACAGATGCGCTCAGTTCCGTGAGCCGATCAGCCACATTGTCGAGTGAGTCGGTGGGCGGACGATCCTTGCCCTTGAGGGCGGCGTCGGCGGCGGCAAAGTCCCGGCTGACCGAATAGTCCGCCAGGGCCGCTTCGTACTGGCTATCGAGTAACTTGTGCTGCTCCAGGAAGCTGGCTAGTCCCGTACGGGCCTGTTCATCGCGAATCCGGCTTCCCAAAGCGGCGCCGTCTGCCTCCACCTGCGCGGCCTGCTTGCGAAATTCTGTCTTGTATTTGTCAAGTGCGTCGTCGTCCTTGCCGCGGATAAGAATATCTTTCCAGGCCTGCACCTGCTTTTTGAAGTTGACCTGCATGACGCGAACCTGTTGCGCCTGAGCAACTTCCCCTTGAATGATCGCGGAATAGCTGGCGCTGACGCCGGAACAGCGCATCATCAGATAGGTTGAAGCAGCACCTCCGGCAAGCAGAGCGAGCCCAAGCAGCAGATAGACGGTTTGCGAAATCCGAAGTGACCTCATGCACTGTTCATCGGCAGGAAAACTGGACGAACTAGGGGGAAAATGCACGCAAAGGCTAACTGCGGTGAAGGGTGCGGGCAGCCACAATAAAAGATTGTAGATAGGAATATCCCATCCTAGCCGCAAAAACAAAGACGCGGCGAGTATGGGCACCCGGCGTGATGTTCGTGATTCCCAGGTCCCCAAAAGCGAGGGACCTGGGGCACCCAATCAAAGTGGGATACCACGCCGATTACTGCTCGTCCACTATGTGAGCCAGATCACGCCAAAAGCGACTATGATGGGTTGAGAATGGCCAGAGCGGAGAGGCTGCTGAGGCTTCCCGGCGGCGTGCGGGAATCATTCTGGAATTAATACCGGAGTCTTGATGGCAGCTTTTGGCAGTTTTGCACTTTTAATCGCGTTGGCACTGGCCGCCTACAACCTGCTGGCGGGGGCTTTGGCGCTGCGGTTGCTGGCCACCGGGCAGACGTCGCGCATCTCGCCCGAGCGACTGGCGGATACGGCGCGGCGGGCGGGAATCGCGGGGTTTGCGGCGATTACGGCGGCGGCCTTTGCGCTGGTATGGTCAGTTTTTGCCAATGATTTTTCAATTACATATATTCTGGAGCACTCCAACCGCGCGCTGCCGGCCGCCTATAAGTTTTCCGCGCTGTGGAGCGGGCAGGAGGGCTCGCTGGTGTTGTGGGCGTGGCTGCTGGGGGCTTACGGGTTTGTGCTGCGGTTGACGCATAAAACCGATGTGAAGCTGTACGCCTACGCGGGAATGATTCTGGCCGGAATTCAGGCCTTCTTTCTGCTGGTGCTGAACTTTGCCGCGCCGCCCTTCGCGCTGCTGAAAGGCGTGATTCCCGAGGACGGCAACGGGCTGAATCCGCTGCTGCAGTACCCGGAGATGGTGATTCATCCTCCGCTGCTGTACCTGGGCTACGTGGGCTTCTCGGTTCCATTTGCATTCGCTCTGGGCGCGCTGATGATGCGCTATCCCGGCGAGAAGTGGATCAAGATTACGCGGGTCTGGACGATGGTGACCTGGCTGTTTTTGACCTGCGGCGTCTTTCTGGGAATGCATTGGGCTTACGCCGTGCTGGGTTGGGGCGGCTACTGGGGCTGGGACCCGGTGGAGAACGCCAGCCTGATGCCCTGGCTGACGGGAACTGCCTTTCTGCACTCGGTGATGATGCAGGAAAAGAAGGGCATGATGAAGAGCTGGAACGTGTGGCTGATCTTTTCCACGTTCCTGCTGACGATGCTGGGCACGATGCTGACGCGCGGCGGCCTGGTCAGCTCGGTACACGCCTTTGCGGAGTCGCCGATCGGCTACTGGTTCATGGTCTTCATGGTGTTGGTGACTGCGGCGTGCGTATTCACTTATGTTTTTCAGCGCGACCACATGCAGAGCGAGCAGAGGCTGGAGTCGCTGGTCAGCCGCGAGTCCAGTTTTCTGTTCAACAACCTGGTGCTGCTGGCAGGCTGCTTTGTGATTGTGTGGGGGACGCTCTACCCCATCCTGAGCGAATACATCGAGGGCGCAAAGGTGACGGTGGACGCCGTGTGGTACAACCGCGTGGCCGTGCCCATCGGGCTGTTTCTTCTGTTTCTTATGGGCGTGGGGCCGCTGCTGCCGTGGCGCGCCACCTCGTTCAAGAGCATACGGCGCAACTTTGTTCTGCCGGTGATTGTGCTGTGGGTTGCGGTGATCGGCTGCGTGCTGGCGGGCGTGCGGCCGTGGCACGACGGGGCGTTTGATCAGGGACATTTTTATGCGCTGGTGGCGTTCGGGCTTTCGGCGGGAGTGTTTACGGCCATCTGGTCGGAGTTTCTGCGCGGGGCTTTGGTCATCGCCAGGCAGAGCGGGCGGAATATCGTTTGGGCGAAGTATCAGCTGATTCGCCGCAATACGCGGCGCTACGGCGGCTATATCGTCCACATCGGCGTGGTGATTGTGGTGATTGGCCTCGCCGGCTCGGCCTTTAACCGCAGCGAGGAGAAGGAGCTGGCGCTGCACGACAAACTGCTCATAGGCTCGTACTCGCTGGAGTGCATGGGCTTTACGCAGGACTCGAACGCAAACTACACCTCGGATTACGCTTTGCTGGATGTGTCCAAGGCCGGCAAGATGCAGTTCCAGATGGCTCCGGAGAAGCGGGTTTATCTGGCCAGCGGCCAGCCTCAGACCATGGTGGCGATTCACTCGGTTCTTGGCTGGGATTTGTATGTGGTGTACGAGGGCACGAATCCGGACACTGGGCAGCCGATTATCAAGGCGTTCCTGAACCCGCTGGTGAGCTGGATCTGGGCGGGGGTGCTGGTGATGGTTTTCGGCACGCTGGTGGCGCTGACGCCCAGCCAAAACCGGCTAACAGCAAACAGCAGACAGCTAACAGTTCAGGCAGCGACGGAGGATTTTGAGCCATGACGGAGACGCAGGGATTTGTGGCCGGTGGGCTGCTGCTGATTGCGCTGCTGGTATATACCTTTTGGCCGGAGAACGTCTCTGCCAGCCAGCTTGAGAAGACGCGGTTGGACTACCTGCTGGAATGCAAGGAACAGCTTTACGAAAACCTGCGCGACCTGAACTTCGAGTTCAAGGCGGGCAAGTATCCTGAAGAGGAGTTTCAGGCGCAGCGGGCGCAGCTTGAAAACGAGGCGGCGCGGTTGATGGCTGAGATTGAGCTTTTGCAGCAGGCATGAATGTAATAACGTTTAGTTAACGATGAATAAGGCCTGTTGAGATTCATGGTTTCCCACCCTAGCCGCAACAGAACGAGAAGCAGGTCCTTCGACTCGCTACGCTCGCTCAGGATGACAGCGGCGAGGGTGGGGCACCCAGCATTGACACTATTCGCAGCGCTTCACAAGAGGATTTTCAAACGATTATGAAGAAGACCCAGATGATTTTTCGTACCGTAGCCCTGAGCTTGCTACTCACGAGCGCAATGGCGCAGGCTCAAATCACCGGCACGGTGACCAACAAAACCACCGGCAAGCCCGCCGTGGGCGATGCCGTAGTGCTGGTGGACGTGCAGGCGGGTATGGGCGAGGTAGCCAAGGCTACCACCGACGCCAGCGGGCACTATAAACTGACCAAGCCGGGCAGCAGCAGTTACCTGGTACGGGCGACTCACCAGGGAGCGACTTATTTTATAGGCGCGCCGGAGGGCAACGCGCAGGGCGACATCTCCGTTTTTGACGTGGCCGCCAAGGTCGATGGCGTGGTCATCGATGAGGACGTGGTGGGCGTTGTGGAGACGGTGGGTGGGCAGCTCCGGGTGGTGGAGCGGTACGCTGTTCACAACTCCAGCATGCCTCCGCGCACGCAGTGGAGCCCGCGCAGCTTTGAGATTGTGTTGCCGGAGGAGGCGGTGGTGGACGGAGCATCCGCGCAGCGGCCTGGCAGGATGCTCACAACAATCAAGCTGGACTCCGACGGCCCCAAGGGGCACTATTCCTTCAACTTTCCCATTCAGCCCGACGATGGCGAAAAGAGCACGCTCTTCCAGATCGAATATACGTTGCCCTACAGCGGCGGCAAGTTCACCTTCCATCCCCAGGTAACGCTGCCGGCCAGAACCGTGTGGGTGATGCTGCCCAAGAGTATGAGCTTTGCCGCGGGCGCGGGCTCGGTCTTCATTTCCTCGCCACAGGATCCCGGCTTTCAAACCTTCGTGACCAAAAATGCAGTGCCGGGCAAGGCACTGGAGTTTACCGTCACGGGCACGGGAGCAATTCCGCGCGATGAGCAGCAGGCGCAAGGCGGCCAGCAGTCCGGCTCCGGCCAGGAGGCAGGCGGCCCCGGATCGCAGCCCGGCGGTGGCATGGGCAACCCCATCAACACGCCTGATCCGCTGACGAAGTACAAATGGTGGTTTATCACCGTCATTGTGCTCGTGATGTCGGGCGTAGCGGCCTTTATGCTGCGCAAGCCGGCGACAGGCGCGGCCTTCGATGCCGGAGCGGCGCAGGCCCTGGCGTCGCCCGCAGCCAGAAATGCGGCCGTGCTGAACGCGCTCAAGGAAGAGCTGTTTGCGCTGGAGAGCGACAAGATTGCGGGCAAGATTTCACCGGCGGAGTACGCGGAGCAGAAGGCGGCGCTGGAGACGGTGTTGAAGCGGGCGTTGAAAAGGTAGGAAATAAGGAATAGGGAACAGGTTTAAGTCATAATGCGTGAAAGCTGAGTAGTCAGACGCCCGTCCAGATTGCCGGACGGGCGTCTCACCATGTTGATGGACCGGGTTCGCGCTTACGGCGCCGGCTTCAGATCTCAAAACTTGTAGACTACGCCGAATTCGGCGCGGGAATTGCGGTGCTCATGCGGGGAGCATCCCGAGTTCGTTGTGCAGGCATTTCCAGAGCCGGCAGGATAAACAGGAGCGACAAACGACGAGGCGATGTCGTCTCCCGAGGCGCGCATCGAGAAGTGGTTGCTTAGTTTGTAGTCCAGGCCGGCGCCGATTCCTCCCGCAAACGAGAAATTGGGATAGGCGTTCACGCCGCCGGTGTGTTCCGCGCCCAGCAGCACGCGGAGAAACCCATCGTAGCGCCTGAAGAGGGGTGCATGCACCACCGGGCCCAGCAGCACAACATCCACCCAAGGGGCTAAAGTGCTGTTCTGTATGGCAGGGTGCGAGAGGGGGTACTTGTAAAAGGCTCCGTCGGCGGTGAGGCCGAAGAATCTTCCCCAATCGCGGGTCACCGAGACGTTGACGCCCTGCAATCCGTAGCGCGACTGGTTGACCTGGTTCATGCTGGTGTAGCCATAGCCGGCAAATATCTCATATTTGTGGGAGGCGACAGGCCTCTCGGCGGGGGCCTCTGCATGGCGGGAGTGGATGATCTGGCTGGTGGCCGCCAGGGGCATGAACGAGACCGTAATTATGGCCAGAATTGCAAGCAAGAACTTCCTCTTCAATTTGGGACTCTCCTCAGTGCATAACTTTGCCTACTGCGGGCTCTGGGGGCTTCTGGCCCTTTGAGCCACCGTCGCAACCGCAGACGGCTACCCTCTTAGACTATCCTCTCCTAGATTAACCTCTCGGGCCGGGTTCCATGAAGCCCGGGTCTGATTTGTATGGCCGATTTGGTCATCGGGTTTGCACCGGAACCGCTTCTGGGAGCCGCAGCAGCTTGCCGGAATTCTCTGTCACAGTGACGGGGACTCCACCAGGAAGGTAGCGTCCGATGACCTCGGGCCGTTCCCAATCCAACTCCCAGCCGTCTTCGATGGCTACCACGATGTACCGGCCGGGGACTACATCGCGCAGGGCAAAGCTGCCGTCGGAGTCGGACTGATCGCGGCGCGCCAGGGCAGGGAAGGCGGCTGGCAGCTTGGGAACCAGCACGACCATGACGCCAGGAGCGCCTTTCTCGGCCTTTTTGGCAAAGCCCTCGATGCGGGTTTCGCTCAGGCTTACCGTCACGACTACCTGGAGTGGCTTGTCGGCAACGGTGAACTGGTTGCCGGGATGGGTGCGGCCGTCGATGGTGATGGAGGTGATGGGGAGCTGCTTGTCTGTGGTGCTGGCCGTGAGCTCGTAATTTCCCTGCCGGATTGACTGAAATGTGAATTGGTCACTGCTGCTAAATACATTGTATGTTTCCTGCTGATGCACGGAGTCACTAGATTTGAGGCTCAGAAATACACGATCCGGCAATGCGACTCCGGAGGAGCTTCGCAGGGATCCAGAGAGGTTAACGGCGGGTTTGCCGAGATCGGGGTCCGCCTGCTGGCTGGCGGTGACGTCCAGATCGGCAATACGCGGCGGATTGCCCTGCGTCAGCTCGTAGTGGCCGGGGGCTACGCCGGTGAATTCGATTGCGCTGGATGGCGATCCGGATAAAGCTCGCCAATTATCTTCGGACCCTATTGTGCCAAAAACATTTTGGTGCAGTTCCGCGCGGGCCGGTGATCCGTACTGCCCGATGGACGAATCGACCGTCAGATGCAGGGCCGGAACCGCGTGGAGGTTGATGTTGGCCTCCTCCTGGCTGCCGCCTGCGAGGAGGATAGGGGTTGCCGAGGCCTCCTCCATGGTGGAGTCGAAGAAGGTAACTGGGTAGGCTACATCGAGGGCTGTGCTGGGATCGGCTGCAGGTTTTTGCCGGAGAGCGGAGTGATGCAAAGCGTACCAGGGCTTCGCCGTCACCGCCAGAAAGTACTCGCCAGGGGGCAGCTCGCCGAATTCATAAGCTCCGGTGTCGTCGGTGGTGGTTTCGGCCTTCTGGAAGATTCTGGCGCCGGGATTGTGGCTGCGGGGTTTGAGGAAGAGCAGGACTTTGGCGTTCTCGACGGGGTCGCCGCCGTCGTCTGAGACCAAGCCGCGCAGCGAGGCAGCAGGCGTCAGCCGGAAGACGAGGTTTTCTGTCTGCTGGCCCTTTCCGGTCACAATGGCGGTGTTGAACAGTTCGTGCTCGTCGTACAAGGAGAGAAGAAAACCGCGCTTGTGGGCTACAAGATCGTACTTTGCAGCGGCGAGGCCCTGCAACGCAAATTGACCGTCGTTGCCGGTCTCGACCGAGGCGGCGGCTTGGTGGTCTGTAGTAGATAGCGCAGTCACTATCGCCCGCCGCACAGGCTCGCCGGTGGCCGCGTTCACCACCGTGCCGGTGATGCGGTAGAGGGCAGACTGTGGGAGGGCTGGGAGGCAGACCGAGAGCAGCGTGAGGACGCAGACGAGGCGGGTTACGAAAAAAGGAAGTGTGCCGGACGAAAAGCCCGGAAAACATACCTCCGGGGCTAAAGCCCACATTAATTTTGTTGGCGTTATGCGGGGGTTGAAACCCCCGCCTCCCTCCGGATCGATTTTTTTTGCAGCATAGAAATTACTCATCGTTCCGGCACCTCCATGACGAGGCTGGTGGTGGTTCCGGGCGAGAGGGTGATGGGCTGGCCGGGCGTGGGCAAGGCGGCCAGCGCGGCGGGGTTGTGGTATTCCACGATCAGGGGCGCGGCGAAGGTGTAAACGTGGTAGCTGCCCGGCGTCAGCCCCTCCAGGGTGACCGTTCCTCCCGAGGAGGGACGCAGCGTTTGCGGCACGGAATTTTCAGTCGATTCAAAGTCCGGCGCCACATAGACGGTGTACCAGCGCTCTTCTCCGGGGGCCTAAGCGGCTCCGGCCGTGGGCAGGGAAAGCGTAAGGTTCGCGCAATCGTCACGCAGGGCCAGGATCAACGGCGCGGTTACACCGGAAGCTCCGATCACCAGGGGTTCACGAGCCAGATTGGCGCCCCCGGCGGTGAACGATGCCAGGCAAAGGCCATGCTGCGTGATGCTGGTATGCGCCCAATAGGAGCCGGAGACCATGAAGGTCGTCTTCAGTTCGCCGGGTCCGGCCCCATCTGCGTAGACGCTCACCATGCCGTTGGTTAGCGATTCGCCGGCCTGGCTGAGAGCGACGTAGACCGCACCCGATTCCCCCGGCGGAGAACTGCCGGACGTCGGCTGCGCGCCGCTTCGAGTCACGGTGACTTGCAGGGGATTGGTGATCTGCGTCAGAAGCGGGACGCGCAGGTTCGTAACGTCGTGGCCTGCTACGGAAAAATCCACCTGGCCGGTGAGGGGCGCTGCATCCATGGCTGGAGTCAAGGTATTGTTTCCGGCGAGGGCGAGGTAGGCCGTCATGAGTGAAAAAGTTCCGGTGACTGAGAACGAGTAGCTGCCGTCGGGCAGAAGAGCGTGCAGCGCGTGGGTTGCCTGGTCGTATTCTGCACGGTAGGGTAGCGAATGGCCCTGGGCGTCGAGCACCTGGGCGGTGAGATTCATTCCGGCCAAGGCGGGATTCTCTTCGCCATAATGGCGCCCCGACGGCAACGTGGCTTGCGCGGTGACGGTGTGGAAGGGCTGGAGCGACAGGGAGAGGTTAGCCTCGGCCTCCTGGCCGCCGGCCAAATGAATCTTTATGGCGCCGGCCAG
>CZKF01000133.1_pt1 | contig 12058 bp, 8 predicted proteins | sample 1122351 | NCBI WGS metagenome assembly CZKF01 (sample SAMEA3539301, study PRJEB10725) | soil metagenome | biome: tundra; feature: field; material: soil | place: USA | collected 2010-05 | depth 0.15 m
GTGAATTGGCCCTCAGGCTCGGCGGACGGCAGCACCCACGATTCGGTGGTGATGTGGCTGGCCGACTCCAGCACAATGAACTTGCCGTCGCGCGTACGCCCCGCGCCCAGGTTGAAGCGCTCGTCGTTGTCCTGATAGACCAGTACGTCCGCTGAGTGCGGCGTGCCCCCGCTCTTATCTTGCCCACCGCAGGTGTGCCGCCAGAGCTGGAATTGGCGCTTCTGCTCCTCATCCTCGACGGTGTAAAAAAGCGTGCAATTGTCGGCGGCCCATGTGACCGAGCCAACGCGCTCGACCTCATCAGCCAATGTCTCGCCGGTGACAAGGTCTTTGATGTGCAGCGTGTACTGGCGGAAGCCGGTGGTGTCGGTGGTGTAGGCCAGCCAGCGGCCGTCGTCCGTGATGTCCGTGGCGCCGATGTCGAAGAAGGCGTGGTCCTCGGCCAGTTGGTTGCCGTCGAGGATGACCTGCTCCTGCGCATCGGACGGCGGTTGAGGTTCGTGGTTTCCCACCCTTTCCGCGATTACAAACGCAGATCCTTCGACTGCGCTCAGGAGCGGAAAGGATGGGGCACCCAGAGATTCTTTGGCCGTGCCCGGCTTGCGGCAGTGGATGGCGTACTGCAGGCCCTCTTCGGTGCGCGTCAGATACCACCAGCCGCCATCGCGAAAAGGGACAGAAACGTCGGTTTGTTTCACATGCGAAAGCATCTCCTGGTAGAGGTTGTCTCGCAAGCCGTCGAGCGGCTTCATCACCGCCTCGGCGTAGGCGTTTTCTGCCTCCAGGTAGGCGGTGACCTCGGGGTTGTCCTTGTCGCGCAGCCAGGCGTAGTCGTCCGTCAGGACGGCGCCATGCAGAGCGGTCTCTTTGTGTTCCTTGCGGGCGATGGGGGGCTGGAGCTGCGGATTGTCTTTCATTTCCTTATAAGTGTAGTGCAAAGGCAGCTATTGGAACCTTTCGCTGGCCGAACCCGTACAATAGAAAGCGATGAAAGGCTTTCGCCGCGCACTTTCCGCCGTCTTCCTGCTGCTCGTGGCAGCTTGCGTTTCCGTCTTCGGCGCCGCCGCCCTGGCCGAGCGTGTCGAAGATCTGCCAAAACCCACCAATTACGTCAGTGACTTTGCCCACGTTCTCTCGCCGGGGGCGATTGCCCGGCTGGACAACCTCTGCGCCGAGCTCGACCACTCAAAGACCAATGCGCAAGTGGCCGTGGTCACCATCCACACGCTGGATGGCGTGGACCCGGCAGAATTTTCCAGTGCGCTTGAAGAGAAGTGGAAGATGGGCAAGAAGGGCTCGAGTCGCGACATTATGGTTTTTTTGGCCGTGAATGACCATAAGAGACGGATAGATGTCGGCTATGACCTGGAAGGCATTCTGCCCGACGGCAAGGTTGGCGACATTGGCCGGGAGATGGTTCCCGATCTGCGCGCCAACGATTATGACGGCGCAGTGACTCTGGCTGTGGGCGAGATTGCGCAGGTGATTGCCGCCGACGCCAATGTCACGCTCACGGACAATGAGGTAACTGCTCCGGCTTACCATCGTAGTTCGACGTACACCTCTGTGGGCATTGTGAAACTGATCTTCTTTCTTCTATTTTTTGGCGTATTTGTCCTCATGCGCCTCTTGTCCTTCATCGGTATTTTGCCGCGTAGTTGGGGACACAGAGGAGTGTGGATCGGCGGTGGAGGTGGCAGCTTTGGCGGCGGCGGTTTTGGTGGTGGAGGCGGCGGGGGCGGCTTCGGCGGATTCGGCGGGTCCGGCGGCGGATTTGGCGGCGGCGGGGCTGGTGGAAGCTGGTAGGTTTTCAAATTTGTGAACAGGCTTCCTCGATGGGAAGCCGGAGGAGAAAAGCACAGTATGAGCAAGGGCCTTTGGATTGCACTGGGAGTGGTGGGCGTTCTGGTTTTGGTCGTGCTGATGGTCTTTGGCAGCTATGTGGGCGCCAGGAACCAGATGGTAGCCAAGGATCAGGCTGTGAAGAGCAAGTGGTCGGAGGTGGACGTGCAGTTGGAGCGGCGCGCCGACCTGATTCCCAACCTGGTGGAGACCGTGAAGGGCTTTACCAAAGAGGAGAGCACGGTCTTTGGCGACATCGCCAACGCTCGCGCCGGCATGTTGAATGCGCAGGGACCGGCGGGCAAGATCGCGGCCAACGGAAGGCTGGATTCGGCCCTGGGACGCTTGCTGCTGCTCACGGAAAACTATCCGCAACTGCGTTCCAGCGACCAGTTCATGCGCCTGCAGGATGAGTTGTCGGGGACCGAGAACCGCATCAGCGTGGCGCGCAAGCGTTACAACGACGCGATCCAGGAGTACAACACTTTTGTTCTTCAATTCCCCAACAACATCTGGGCGGGCATGGCCGGGTTCCACGAGAACACCGCCTACTTCGCGGCCCCGGAAAGTGCAAAGACGGCCCCGGCGGTCAAGTTCTAGGGAGCAAGCCCGGTAACCCCAGCAAACTCACAAGGCCGACAGGAGAGAATCCTTCGATTCTTCCAGGTCGGCCTTGTCTGCGATTCCAGGCGTCAGTTAGCCGCTAATTTCTTTTTTGGGGCCGGTGGGTTGGCAACCTGCAGGTAGTTCTTCACTTCGAAGACGCCGGGAACGGCGCTGGCGCGGATGAAGGCAACGTCCTTGTCGGCCTGCGAGTCCACCATTCCATACAGTCCCACGTGGCCGTTCTGCACGGAGATGCGGATGGGCTTGCCGGGGTCGATGGCGTACCGGTTCAGGGTCGGGAAGCCATAGACGGCGCGGTAGACCCGGAACCGTATCCCGTTGTCGAAGATGGAGACGGGATCGACCTGAATCTCGTCTTGCACGTCCTTGACGCCGGGGTAGTCGCTGACCAGGGCCAGGGCGGAATCCCTCGACACATAGGACAGTGCGTGGCCGCCGAGGGTGACGGCGCCGTTCTGGACGCTGATGGTAATGGCGTTGAAGGCATTGCCGTAGAAAACGCGGTCATATTCCAACTTCTCCCCGAGTTTGTCCAGGAGTTGCTGGTCGGGAATGGTGGGGCCTGCGACCTGGATCAGGTCGCGCACCGCGGTGACGCCCTTGGCCTTACGCACGCGCTTGTCGGCGTCGGCCTTGTACTGGTAGAGGTCCACGGTGCCGGTCAAGGTGGCAGTACCCTGGTCCACGCTCACCTTCACATTGCTGAATTGTTTCTTGTCCAGCCGGGCCGCGGCGGCGCTGCCCTCAGGGCTGGCTGGCTGCGCGGTTGCATCGGAGGCTGGGGTCTGAGCCGCAGCCGGGAAACCCTGATAAAGACCCCATAGAGTCCCTGCGAGTGTGGCCGTCACGAGCGCGGTTCGGGTTGTACGCATCGTCCTAGTCATTTTCACACTCCTCCTCATTCGTGATTCGTGCATACAATCGTCGCGGCTGGGTCGCCGCTCCTCTGATATTGACACAGATTTCCGGAAAAGGTTGCGGGGCATTGGATAGGTAGGACGAAAGTCCCGGGATAGGCGGAGACGGGTCTGTGCGGATGTCCATTACAATGTGAACATGCAGACATCGTACGCCACGCAAGCAGAACAACATGGCTTATCCCGCTGGCTGCTTCCCATCATTATTCTTACGGCCTTTGCCATCCGCCTGGTGGTGGTTTGCTTCACCTATCGTGACCTGCCCTACGCTGAAGAATATCTATCGCACCCGCAGTTCGGGGGAGAAATGGGATGGATTGCGCGCGCGCTGGCCAGCGGACACGGATTTTCGTCACCGTACTTTCCCTGGAGCGGACCGACGGCGAATCAACCTCCGCTCTATCCCTTCCTCCTCTCCGGCGTCTTCCGTCTCCTCGGTATCTACACGATCACCTCGGGATTCGTCATCCTCACCCTCAACAGCCTTTTCAGCGCCTTCACCTGCATCCCGGTCTACTTCAGCGCCAAATATTCCCTCGGCGCGCGCGGCGCAAAGGTTGCGGCCTGGGTCTGGGCCTTTTATCCCTTTGCCATCTACTTCTCCGCCGGTCGGGTATGGGAGTATGCCTTGACCGGCCTGCTCTTCACCACCTGTTTCTGCATCGCGCAGCGCATTCACCACTTGGCAAATCCTCTTGCCTGGCTGGGCTGGGGCGCGCTTTGCGGCGTCACCGCGCTCTCCAATCCCGCCGTGCTCTCCACGCTGCCCTTTCTGTTGGCATTGGCGCTCTATCGCGTGAATCACTCTCATGGGCATTGGCTGAGGAATGGCGCGCTTACCACGCTTGCCGTAATCGCCGTCCTCACGCCCTGGGTCGTGCGCAACCACAGCGCCCTGGGCATCCTGTGCCCGGTCCGCGACAACTTCTGGCTGGAGTTTTACTCCGGCAATTCCGGCGATCCGTCCCTAAATCCAGTCTCATCGCATCCGGCCAGCAATCCGCTCGAGATGCAGAAATTCCTCTCTATGGGCGAAATCGCATTTCTGACGGAAAAACACACACTGGCCGTCGAATATCTCCACCAGCACCCTTATTTTATCGTTTATAAAACACTGCGCCGGACCTTCTATTACTGGACAGGTTTCTGGAGCTTCTCCATCGATGAGATACAGCGCGAACCATACGAGCCGGCAAATGTGTTTTACGTCAGTTGCATCACGCTGCTGATGCTGCGCGGCATCCTCCGTCTATGGCGCTTCAGCCGCTCCGCAGCCCTGCCCTATCTGGCACTGATCGGCGTCTTCCCCCTGACTTATTACCTGACCTATCCGCTAATGGACTATCGCCAGCCTATCGAACCGGCCGTCGTAGTGCTGGCCGTCGCAGGCATACTGCCCTGGCGACGCATCCAACCTAGTCACATCAATCACTGAGTCAGTGCGGAATGCACGCTGGAGCCGGAATTCGCCGCAAGTCTTCTCCTGGTATCTCCAGCGCAACTTGCCGGCCGTCCTGCTCTCCGCCACGGAACACATTTGCTGGAACTGGCTTTCATTTGCGGCGGGATATCTAACTCCGTAGCGGGGTTCGACATTCATTAGTTTTGTACTATGACGTTCAACTTCCAGAGCGGCTGCGAGTCCGCGCCGATCTTCATGATCATGCGCGCTTGACGGCATCTACGGGTCACTCAGCAGAAGTGCTCTCTCCAAGCTGGCCGCGCAGGCTGAGGATCGCGTAGCAGCCGAGGATCACGAGCAGAGGATCAAGCGGGCGCAGATGGTACGGCTCCGGATGGGCGAAGTAATAAGTCACTGGCATGAGCAACAGGACGCCGCCATACCGAATGGCCTCAAAGGGCTTACGCTGAAAGGCCAGGATGATTCCGAGAAGCGCGAGCAGCGTCAAACCGGTGGCTAAGGGGATGTTTTCCGGGTCGGTCGGCTCCATGGCCAGATAGCGTGGATCGAAGCTCCAGTAGCCTGTCCATAAATAGACGGCCCGGCGGACGCACATCCACGCGTACCAGCGGGGATGGTCATGAATGTACGCCTTGGCCATCTCCGCTTTGTGGTCCATATAGGCCAGTTCGCCGGCGTTGTAATCGGCCAGCTCAGCGGCGTCGTGCAGTGGGTGCTTGTCGTCACTGGTCCAGTGCAGGTCGTCGCCGTTGTTGCCCATCCACAGTTCCAGGCCCATGCTGTCGCGCATGGGAAGGAAGCGATGAAAGACCACGGCCTCGCGGATCAGCCAAGGCGAAATCGCCGCAGCGAGTGTCAATGAAGCAACCATGCCCGGCAGCAGCCAGCGCTTACCCGCGCGAGCCAGCCGCCAGGCAGCCAGGAAGAGCAGGAAGGGAACCGCTACGAGAATTGACGGCTCGGTGAGAGCCGCAAAGCCCGCAAGAACTCCAAAGCCGGCCCACAAACCAATCCGCGGCGAGCGTTCCAGATCCTGCGCCAGATAGAGCAGCCAGCAGAGGCAGAGCAGCAGCAGATGCGTGGACCAGGCCCAGGCTGCGGAAAAGTAGATGCCATAGGGAAAAAAGACCCATACCCAGGCCGCCCACAACGCCACGCGCGGCGAGAAGCTGCGCCTGGCAACCAGGAAGATCGGAATGCAGGCGAGGGAGTTAATCAGGCAATCGAACGCGTGAATTGCAAAGATGGACTGGGCGGTGTGAATGCCGAAGAAATGAAAAAATACCGCCACAATGAGCGGATAAACCGGTGGCATGATCGCCGAGGGTTGGGTGGAAACAAAAGGGCTGCCGAAGCCCTGGCCGGCCAGCAACGCCCGGGCAACATTGCCCTGTTCCCAGGCGTGGATGTGGTTGGCATCCATCAGGTCCTCAAAGAGGTATCTGTTAAAGGGAATCACCGCTAGGCGGAGAAGCAGCGCAATCAACACCATCCACACCAAGACCGGCACAGCCCTCAAGCGGCTGCGAATCGACATGCTCAAGCCATTTCCTCCTGTCCTTTTCTTAGACGGGATATGCCCGAGGGAAGAGTACACGGCACTGGAGGGATTCATGGGCAGTATCCATGGCCATCACGAAATGCTGGATTTCAGCAGTTGAATGGCCGGGGATGAATGTCGCTTTAGCGGAAACGCTGGGTGGCTTTGAGAACCACGGAAAAGACGCCGGACTCGTCGCGGGCCAATTGCAGGGAGACATGGCGGTTGATGGCGACTTCCGCCTGGATCAACTGCTGGGCGGTGGTGTTGACGTTGGTGGCGTAGGTGAGGGTGACGTTGGAGCCCAGCCTCTCCTCGACGATGATGCGGGAGGTGGAGTTGCCCAGGGCACCGAGGTAGTTAGGGTCCACCTTCACCGATCCAGCCCCGAAGAGCCTTTGCACGCGAGAGCTGACGGTGGCGTTGAGAGCGCCTCCGAGCAGGGCGTCGGTGGTGGGGTTTGCGCCCACGGATTCCTGCTGCTGCGTGTAGAGCCGCTGCTGGTTCTCAGTGCGGCCCAACGCCAGCAACGCCACCACATCGGCCTCCGGAAGCGGAGGATCGGAGCGATAGGTAACCGTCATTTTTTCCGGTGTTCCGCGCAGGCCAAGAGTAATGTCGTAGTCCTCGACGCGGGCGGTGGCGTTCAGGTCGATGGTGGGTTGAATGCGGACCGGGTTGGTGAAGTAGATGTCGCCGTGCTGCAACTCGTAGCGGGTTCCGGCGAGGATGGTGCTTCCCTCGGTGATGGAGATGCGGCCCAGCAGCGACGGAGAAGCCACGGTGCCCCTCAGGCGCAGATCGACGTTGCCTGCCAGCTTGGCATAGGCATTCTGAAAGTTCAACTGCGGCGATGAGGTGATGTGCACATCGAGGCGGACGTGGTTGGACGGAGCGTCCGGGGGCGCGATGGTCTCTATAGAATTGGCCTGCGAGGCCAGAGCCGCGATGTCCAGATCGGGGCTTACTGTGAAGCGGGTGATGAGCACGTCGCCGGAGAGCAGCATATTATTCTGCGACCCTTGCAGGTGGAGCGAGGCGTTGGCCAGGGAGCTGACCCCTTGCGGGTAACGAATGCGTATTTGGTCCCCGGTAACCGTCAGGTCGGCATAGATGCCGTGCTGGTAGGTCAGATAGCCGCCGACGCTGAGCAGGCCGCCGCCGCTCATGGCCGTCAACGATCTGATTTCCAGCCGGTTCTGGTTGAACTCCAGCGTTCCACGCAGCTGGCTCAGGCCGTTTGGCAGGTCTTCGAGTGAAAGCGCCGCATCCCGGAAGTCGATGCGGCCCTTCAGGTTGGGATTCAGCAGCGGCCCGTGCGCCTCCAACAGGAAGCTGGTGTTGCCGCTGGCGGTCAGGTCGGGGTCAATGGTCTCGGCCACCTTTAAATTGATCGCCCCGCTGGCGGCAAAGTCCAGTTGTTGATTGTCCTTGAGCGACAAGCTGCCCTCTGCGCGCAGATCGGTTTGTTCGCCGGTTACGTGCAAAGGATCGAGATGGAGGATGGCATGGTTGAGGGTGAGATGTGCGCCGCCCTCGCTTTTCAGGTGAACGCCGGAGACCGTAACGGCCAGTTCCTGCAGGCGGGCCTCGCCACGCAGATCCGAGAGCCGCGCCAGAGGTCCATCGAGGGTAACCGTCCCCGCCAGCGCTGACTCGCCATTCAGTCCTCTAAAATGAGCCAACCTGATGAGCGCGCCGATGTCGAAGCGTGAAAACTCCAGTTTGGCCTGGGTGGCATAGTCGCCGCTGAGCGCCGTTTGACCATGCGCGGTGAGTTCGGCAGCCTCCAGCCGGGTAGTCAGGTCGTAAGTGACGGTGTGATTGGCGGTTCGCGCTGTCAACTCCATGCTGCCCAGCGGTTCTTCTCTCAGCGCAATGCCGGTCAGGGTGGCGTGGGCTTCCAGGCGCGGATCGTCAATCGTTCCCGTGCCCTGCATGGTAAAACCCATCTTGCCGGTCATCGCCAGGCCGTGACGGCGCAGAGTTTCGAGGCGGGCCACATCGATTCCCGCGCCCCTGGCGTTCAACTGAAAGCGGCGGGAGGCGAGATTATAGCTGCCCGTAGCTGAAATTTTCCCCGTCTCCTCGCTCACTGTAAGCGAGGTCAACGTGATGGTCTGGTTGGCAATGCTGCCTTGCGCCCGGATGCGCGCAACGGGTTCGCCGTAGACGCTTCCATTGTCCAGTTCGACCCAACCAGAGCCGGCCAGCGCGTTGATGGGCCCGTCGGCTTGAAGCTGCGCATCCAGAGAGCCCTCCACGGACAGGTTCTCTCCGGTGAGCGGTCGTAAATCGCCCAGCGCAACCCGACCAGCGTGCAGGCGGAGATGTAGTACTGAATTCGCGCCGAAGGACGGAGGGGGCGCTGAGCGGCGAGCGGCGCTCCCAACGGCCGCGGGCAGGCCGACGGCCAGGCTGCCACTTAGAGTAACCTCGGCGTTTCCGTGGCGAAGCAGCGCGTGGGCAATGTCAATACGGGCTGCCGAGTAGCTGCCTGAGGCCTCGGCCGTATCCAGACGGATAAATTGGGTTGGCTTCTGGGCCTGGTTAGTGCTCGGTCCGGCAGGAATTTCAACGGCCAGTTGCGTGGCATTCGCAAAGCCGGCAAGGTGGGGATTATCCAGTGAGCCGGTCCATGTGCCGTGAAAATCGCCTTGGCCGTAAAGCGCGATGGGCAGGGCCGCAGTGCCGGCTCTGCCGTTGTGTACCAATCCCATATCGCGCAGAACGGTGTCAAACTCACCCAGGTTGCCGCTATGGAAATCGACCGTAAGCGCGGAGGGACTGGTCATGGGGTACGCGCCCAGATGGCCGTGGGCCTCCAGTTTGCTGGAGGGCAGATTGAGCTTCAGCATGCGCAGATCGACCGCGCCGTCGCGCTCGGTATAGGTGGCATCGATCAGGCCGCCGGCAAGAACTTTCCCCTGAGCAGCTTGTGCCGGTGGAGTGAGGCTAAACAAGGCGCCCACGGAAAGCGTGCGATTGTCGCCGTTGATCCACAGCGCGTTGGCAGGACCGTTGACCCGCGCGTCGAAGCCGAGATGCTGAAAGGGCGGGTCACAGAGCATCTCCAGCAGCGTGTCCAGGGCAACGTCTTTGAACTGAGCCGCCACCTTGCCATTGACTGGGTTCGTAATCTCATCCGCAGACAGGAGCGGATGGGCGATAGCGCGGGATTTTCCCTTGGCTGGACTTGGAGGCGGAGCAAGCCAGGGAGAAAGCGAGAGGTCGCCTTCAATTTGGCCGCCCTGGCGCAGGTGGAGATGAATAGAGGTAATCAGCAACTGCCGGGAATCAGCATGAACGTACGCATCGAGTCCAAAGCCGGTGGCGACGACGCCGGTCCCGATGTAAGAGCCGCCATCGATGTGAACGAATCCATCGGTGCGGAAGCTGCCTGCTTCTCCAGACCCGGTGAGGTCCAGATGGGCAATGCCTTCCGGCGCGCACGGATAGCCGGTGATGGGATCAACCAAGCGCAGATCCAGTTCGCCCACGGCCCTGGCCTGCCAGCGGGGATGGGCAAAGTCATCCAGGGCGCCGGAGATTTCCAGGGTCCGGTCCTTGACGCCGCGGCCGCTTGAGGTGATGCGCAGGGAGCGCAGGGTTGCAGCGTTGCGCGACAGCTCCAGCGTGGCCTGGATAAATCCCTGAACCGGAGGCTGCGCTTTGCCCGGCCTGGACGAGGCGCCACGCGTGAGGTCCAGATCGCGGATGCCGGCTTCAATGAGGAAGGAGTCCTCGTCTCTCATTCGTACGCCAGCTATTTTCTCGATAGTCCGGCGCAAGGGAGGGACGCCCTGCTCTGGCGTACCAGAGCCCGCAGGCAAATGGACCAGTCGCAGGGAGAGATCACTGGCGGCAAAATCGAGCGGAATGTGCCGGTTCTGGAAATCGAACTCCGAGGCGCGATTATCGTAGTCCAGAACGCCCTGCTCGAATGAGATGTGATCGGCCTGCAGATCAAAAAATCTGTCGAGCAAGGGCTCGCCCGGTTTTCTGGGCTTGCGGGGATGCGGCTGGTTGGTCGAACCGTCGGGGTAGACAATCAGGTGCAATTGAGGCCGGACAATCTCCAGGTTGCGCAAATGGATGCGCGGACTCAGGAAACCAAGCACACTGAACCGCACACGCACGCGCTCGGCCTTCGCGTAGGGCGCCTCGCCGGGAGCTTCAAGGCCGTGGATGACCAACCCGCCCGCTTCGGCCTCCAGACTGAGCAGACGCCAGTGGAAGGAGGCGATTTCGACGCGCCCGCCGGTGGCCGTCTCCAGCGTGAGCACCATGCGGCGACGGACAAAGTTCTCAAAACCAGCCGAACTAGCCGCAATATAAAGTCCTATAGTAGTTACCACCAGAAGAATCACCGCACCGGCCACCGATAAGGGAAGATGGCGCAGGAAGAAGCGGCGTAGGCGGCTCGGGCGGGGCGCTTTTTCTGGTTCAGGCGCGACAGTCTCCACAATCTCAGCGGGAACAAGGTGGGTGGATTCGGGTTCGCTCATGCGCCTCCCTTCCCTGCTTCGCCCTTGGTTTCAGGGGCTTCGAGTGCCGGGTCAAGCACTTCCACGTCGCCCTGCTTGCGCAGATTCCTGAGCCAGTCGTCGAAGAGCACGTTCACCTGCCGCTCCAGCAGAATCTCCTCAATGCGCGGGGCCACCTTGTCCAGCGTTGGGATTTCCTCGCCCGCCGCATATTGCGGCAGCAGCGTCTCGCGGTAGTACGTCTCAATCTCCTCCGGGGTGATGCGAATCCCCTGCCGGAAGCGCTGTTCGATGAAGCGCAGAATCTGAACCCTGTAGCGGAGATAGCTCTCCACCCGTTTTGGCGTCAGCCCATGTGCGGCCAGAAACGCGGCCCATCCCTTCTCCGAGGCGCAGTTGAAGTGAATGCAGGCGGGCACTTCCCTGCGAATCTCCACCAGACGAGCATTGACCTCGGCCTGCGTTGGCTCGGCGGCCTGCGCATCCTCCTGGCGAATCTGCTGCTGAATCAGTGCGCGGCTGATCAACTGCTCCAGGGCGCGCTGTGGTGTGAGAACGACTCCCGCACCGCCGGGGTCCAGCACCGCCAGCCGCACCTCATCGTCCACGTCGCTGGCCAGGATGGCCTGGTTGTTGACCACTGCTACGACCTGATCGAGCACCACGGCGTTGGCGGGCGGAGCCGCCGGAGCGGGGCTCTGAGCAAGAGCAGAAGTTGCTCCCAGGATGGCCAGGCACGCTGTCATCACTCCCATGCGGACGAGTCCGAGCTTGCTCTTGTGCCGAGTTTGTGTCCGGTTGCGCATCAGAAGGTCTGCCCCAGGCTGAAGAAGAAGTTGAAGTGCGGGCCTTCGCCAACGTGCGGGTTAGATCCTGGTTGTGAGATCGAGTAGTTGTAATTCACCGGATAAATGGGCGGATTCAAGTTGTAGCTGAAGTCCAGCCGGATTGGCCCCACCGGCGTATGGTAGCGCAAACCCAGCCCTGGCGCATGTGAGAAGTAGTTGAAGCTGCACGTCCCCTGCTGGCCGGTTGAGGTCGGAGGCCCTTTCGGATCGTAACTCTTGGGGTCATAGATATTTGCAATCTTCTCGCAGTTTTCGCGGAGCGGCTGGCGAACCCTGAGAGCGCTCTTCCAAGCATCGCCGGCGTTGGTGAAAACGTTGCCCATATCGTGGAAGATCACAAAACTGACCGTATTACCGAGCCAGGGCAGCTTGGG
>CZKF01000048.1_pt1 | contig 12007 bp, 9 predicted proteins | sample 1122351 | NCBI WGS metagenome assembly CZKF01 (sample SAMEA3539301, study PRJEB10725) | soil metagenome | biome: tundra; feature: field; material: soil | place: USA | collected 2010-05 | depth 0.15 m
GGTTGACCTGGGCGTTGAGGAAGTCGGTCAGGTCGTCGATCTCCTGTTTGGTGCCCACCATGGGCGGCATGAAGCGGCGATAGGGCGAGTCGGGTTTGTAGTCGTGGAGCATGGTGATGAAGCTGGCGATATTGGCGCGGTCGCGGCCGGCGAGCAATGACTTCAAGGGGCGATAGCCGTCGAGGGTGTGGCAGGAGCCGCACTCGCCGCGGAAGATGGCTTCGCCGCGGGAGTAGCTGGACGTGGATTCGACCTGGGTGCACTTGTAGTAGTCCATAAAGCCTGCCTTGGTGAGGAACTGAGGATCGCCGATGGAATTACTCCAGGGGTGCGCAGAATTGCATTTATTCCAGACCCACATTGTTTGCGCCAGATAGCCTTCCTGATTGATGCGGTCGACGTAGGGCTTGCGGACGCCGTTGGAATACATCCAGTTGCCGATGACGTAGGGCTTGCGCAGCATCTCGCGTGCGTACTCGCCGGCGCCGGTGGCGATGAGCGCCAGCAGCAGAATGGCGATGGCGTGGGAGAGATTGAAGTCGCGCGGATTGCGGTAGGCGAGGAAGTAGGCGACGCCGACGATGGTGGCCGAGGTGACGATGATGAGCAGGGCGATGCGGGTGATGATGGAGAAAGTGCCGGAGCCGATGGTGTCGATGCCCAGGGTGAGCAGGGCCTGCTGCGAGGCGGGGACCATCCAGAGGTACCAGATGAGGAGGAAGGGCGTGGCCAAGAAAGAGGGGATTAACCATTTAACGCTCCACTGAACCATGCTGATTTTTAGCGCGGGGTTCTTATCGCCGTTGATGCGGCTGGCGGTGATGAGCGCCCAGATGCCTGCCAGCGCGCAGCAAACGCAGGCGCGCAGGAAGAGGCTGGGCCAGTAAGTGGGATTGAAGAATGCGTACCAGAACTTGCTGGCCTCGTGACCAGTGCCCGCGACGCGGAGCCAGGTATCGCCGGGGGTGAGCATGAAGGTGAGAATGCCGTTGATGATGATGAGGGTGAAGATCGATGCGCCTGCATAGCACCAGCCCACGGCGAGATGCAGTTTGGGGTCGATACGGTCCCAGGTGTAGTAGTAGACGATGATGGTGGTCAGCTCGACGAGGAAGAAGACCCACTCCATGGCCCAGCCGAAGACGAAGTTATGAATAAGCGTGCTTGTGGCTTCGGGGTGAGTGAGGCTGATGGCGAACCAGATGCCGACACCGGAGATGGTGCCGAAGACGCCGGTGAGGATGAGGAAGAACCTGGAGTGGCTGGCCAGTTGTTTGAGCCAGTCGGTGCGGAGCTTGCCTTTCGGCATCTGCATGGCTTTGCGCTCGGCCATGGGAAGATAGAGGCCGCCGCCCACGGCGAATTGCGAGATCATGACGTGGAAGATGGCGATGATGCCGATTACCCAGCCCGAGCCGAGGTACGGGATGTCCCAAAACGGATAGTTCATTAAAGACTCCTAGTTCTCAGTTGTCAGTTCTCAGTTGTCAGAAATGGCCGCAAAACCATCGTGTAATCAGCATTTCACACGATTGGTTGCTTTGAATCTCTCCCAAAAAGGCAACTGCATCTGACAACTGAAAACTGACAACTGTTTTGTTACCGAATCGTCCAATAGCCGATGATGGTGGTGGCCAGCAGCGCAAAGACTGCCAGTAGGCCGAAGTAGTGCGCGGCGCGCGCGCGCTGCCCGTATCCCTTGCTGTTGTCGTAGAAGGGAATCAGGAGCCAGAGCACAATGCCGAGCGTGAAGAGCAGAATGCCGGCAATCTCGCCAAACGCCGCATACTTGCCAGAGAAGACGAAGCCGAGCAGCTTGAGCATCTCGAAGGGACTCATGAAGTACCACTCGGGATGAATGCCAAGCGGGGCGGGCGCGAGCGCATCGTATGGTTTTCCGAGGCTCCAGGGAAAGACGGAGGCGAGCAGCGCCAGAATGTTCAGCGAGATAAGCCACATGGCCAGGTCTTTGCGCATGAAGTTGGGGAAAAAAGGCATGGTCTTGCGCTGGGCGGGCGGCAAGGCTTCAACGGAGGGCGGCGAGGCGTTGCCATGGCGCTGGACCAGCCACAGATGAAAGCCGAGCAGAGGCAGAAAGATGGCCGGCAACACGACTACGTGAAGTGCAAAGAAGCGCTGCACTGTGAATTCACTTACGTCGGGGCCGCCGCGTAGCATGTTGGCGATGGCCTCTCCAACTACCGGAATCGCCGACGGAATTTGCAGGCCGACCTTGGTGGCGAAGTAACTCAACTCGTCCATGGGAAGCAGGTAGCCGGAGAAGCCGAAGACCGAAGCGATGCCCAAGAGAGCCATGCCGCTGAGCCAGCCGAACTCGCGCGGCTTGCGATAAGCCTTCATGAAATAGACCGAGAACATGTGCACCAGGATGGAAAAGATCATCAAGCTGGCGGACCATGCGTGTGCCGAGCGAATGAGCCAGCCGAAGTGCATGACGAAGGTGATCTGGCGGACCGACTCGTAGGCTTCGGCGCCGGGGCGGTAGTAGACAAGCAGCAGCACGCCGGTGAAGCACTGGACAAGAAAAAGGAAGAGCGAGATGCCGCCCCAGTAATACCAGAAAGACTGGGAGTGAACCGGGACGGTCTTGTGGCGCGCGAAGGCGGCCAGCTCGCTAAGGCCCAGCCGCTCATCGACCCATATGTAAATTGACTTTGTGGTCATGGTTCAACCCTTCAGACTCGTTGCTTCTCTTTCCAACAAAGGCCCGTGCCTAAAGGCACGCGCATATTGGCATTCTTTCAGGGGGCTGAAGCCCTCTGCTCCCTCCGGAATATCCGACGGACAACTGCAGCTCTAGCGGCAGAGCCATCCACCATCAACGACCAAAATGTGGCCGTTCACATAGTTGCTTGCATCCGAGGCAAGAAAGACCGCCGCGCCGGCCAAGTCCGAAGGCAGGCCCCAACGTCCAGCTGGAATCCGAGCAAGGATGGCGGCTGATCGCACGGGGTCTTCCCGCAAAGCAGTGGTAATGTCGGTGGCCATATAGCCGGGAGCGATAGCGTTGACGTTGACGCCTTTGTCTGCCCATTCATTGGCCAGCGCCTTGGTCAGTTGCGCCACCGCGCCCTTGGCCGCGGCATAACTGGGAACCAGAATACCGCCCTGAAAGGAGAGCAAAGATGCGGTGTTGATGATTTTTCCGTGGCCCTGGGCCAGCATCAGCCTGCCCGCGTACTGGCTGAGGAACCACACGGCGTTGAGATTAGTATTGATGACGGTGTTCCAGAACTCTTCGGAGTGCTCGGCGGCGGGAGCGCGGCGGATGGTGCCGGCGTTGTTGACGAGAATATCGATGGAGCCGAATGCCTCGATGGTATCATCCACGAGTTTTGCGCCGATGGCCTTGTCGCATACATCGCCGACCCTGGATATGTACTTGACCCCAGTCTTCTTGATTTCCTCGATCGTCGATTTCAGTAGATTGTTGTGGCCATGCAGAGTTATGTTAGCGCCTGCCTGAGCAAATGCGATGGCGATGCCGGCGCCAAGCCCCTTTGCGGATCCGGTAACCAGCGCGTTTTTTCCCTTTAGGCTGAAGAGATCGAAAACTGCCATGATATTGCTCCGTTGTTGATAGGACTGAAATGTTAGTTGCTGTGAAATTTCTAAGCGCGTGAAACCTCCACGCCGGCTTCATTGACGGCCACTTTGAAAAGTTTGAGCGGCTTGGGCGGCGGGCCGCTGACGTTGGCGCCGGTGTACGGGTTGTAGACGCCGCCGTGGCAAGCGCAATGGATGCGGTCGGCCTGCGGCTCATATTGCACCGTGCAGCCGAGGTGCGTGCAGACAGCGGTCATCGCCACCCACTTGTCGTCCTGGTGGTGAATGAGCATGGCCGGCGAGGAGCCGAACTTAAACATGAGCACCGAGCCGGTGGGAAGTTTTTGCGCGTCCTTGAGCGTGACCTCGGTGACGGCCGCGGCGCTGAGCGCCATCTCCGAGGGCGAATCCAGGTAGCGGTAGATGGGGTAGGCCATTAACGCGGTATAGGCCAGTCCGGCGACTCCGGCGGCGGCCAGAAAGGCGCGGCGGGTATTCTTATCGCCCGGTTCCTCGACGATGTTAGCAGGGAGTTTCATCTCTTGGCTCATAGCAGTTTCTTCGCGGGAGTTATGCCGCGCCCTCCATCACTTTTCTGGCACGCGCCATCACGGAGACGAGCCAGCCGATCACGCCCAGTCCGGCAACAAAGAGGACCAGGAAGAGGCCCACGACCCACCAATTGGTTTCGACGGCGCGATCCCAAACGTTATAGCCGGAGGCCGACAGAGAGAGATCACATACGCCATCGCGATAGACGGTAAACATGATCTCGATGAGCACGGCAAGCAGGACGCAGACCCAACTGGGCAAACTGAACTTGATATTGGCGAGCTTGCCGAATCCGGCGGCGGCGGTAACAATCACCGTAGCCACCATCAGGGCCAGCCAGCCGTAGCCGGCAAAGCCGGCAAATTTGTAGAGCGGATCGGCGCGCAGGCCGATCTTGACGATTTCCGGCTGCGCGATGGCGACCCATAACCCGGCTGCCAGATAGATGACGCCAAAAACCGCAGCCACCTTGCCGCCGAGATCGGCGAGAAAATGCTTCTCCTTCGCAGTGAAGGTCGCGCGGCCTGCCAGATACAGAAGCCACAATCCGCCGATGAACAGGCCGCCGGCCATCATCATCAGCCAGCGCGGCGTGAGGGTGGGGTCGCCGGTGGGCAGATACGCTCCCATGGCGGAGGCGGAGTACATTTTGCGCCAGACCTCAGGGCGCAGCATTAAGGTCATATTTGTCGAGAGCAGGCGGGCGATTGTTCCGGCGAGTAGCCATGCGCTCAGGCCGACCCACCAGGCCGATTTTCCTGCCTCAAGGCGCGCGGTGAAGCGGTAGAGCAGCCAGTAAGTGAGTATGAGAAGGCCGATGATCGCGATCCAATAGAGGCCAATGAGCACGCTGCTGGTGTAAAGCGCGCGGCCATAGAGCACCTGGGCAAAGAGGAGCGGCGGCACGGCGAGGTTGATGACAAAGGTCATGACCACGGTGAGCCGGCGGGCCAGCGCCCGCGCAGTGACCATGGAGGCCGGCGAGCCGCGAAAGAGACTGAGCAGAACCGCCAGCAACAGTCCGCCCAACAGCATTTCAACGGCGACAAAGTGCAAAGCCAGCGTGACAATATGCAACAGTTTCAACAACCATATCGGCGCAGGCAAGGGAATCGGATCAACAACGGGAAAAGATTGCATAATGCCCTTTTGAGACCCCCGGGGCCGCTTTTGAAACCAGCATGGGCCAAAATGCCGTATGCGATGGCAGTCACGTACCAGAATAGCGCACTCTTCAACGGCCGTCACACACCACGCAATGATCTTAAACCTGCGCTCGATGGCTTGCAAAATCGGACCGGGAGTGTTTGAATCAGAATATTGAAACAGGGGTGCTCCACGAAGTGGGGCTGAGAGATACCCTCGAACCCGATCCGGATAATACCGGCGTGGGAAGCTTTCTAGCCGAACGGCCCTTCCTCGATTCGCAGCGTGAGTTCTCTTGTTTCATGAAATTGGAAACAAGGGGAGTTTATGTTCAGAGTTGCTGGCGCCGATACGGCCCATATTGCATTTCATCCTTCGGAGTTTAAGATTTCAGGGCTGATTTTTGGCCACGCGGCTGCTTGTTGTCGGGCCCGTGCGCGCCGCGTGCTCTGGGCAACAGGATTGCTGTTTTGTTGTCTGGCCGCTGCTCTCAGCGCCTTCTCGCAGAGCCCTACACCTGTGCAAGATAAGCCGGCCCCGCCTGCCGAGACACCCAAGCCGACCGCAACTCAAGAGAAGATTCCTCGCGTGACCACCACGGTGGTGGTGCAGGCCGAAACGGCGGACGAGTATCTTCCCGAGGCTGTCACAGTGGGTAATCTGGACGGCGTGCCGCTGGAGCAGACGCCGCTTTCGGCTACGGTGGTCACTCGCGAGTTGCTCATGGATCAGGGCGCGCGCGTGCTCTCCGACGTGGTGAAAAACGATGCTTCGATTGGCGAGGATTATGCTCCGGTGGGTTACTACGGCGACTACGAGATTCGGGGCTTCCCCATCGATCTGGCCACCGGTCTGGAAATCAACGGCATGACCATCGCCGGTGAGCAGGATGTTCCGCTGGAAAACAAGGAGCGCGTCGAATTTCTCAAAGGCATCGCCGGTGTGGAGAGCGGCGTGACCTCGGCCGGTGGATTGATTAACTACGAGACCAAGCGTCCGGCGATGGTGAAGGCCGCTGATCTTGCTACCGATCAGCGCGGAACTGCGTTTGGCGCGGTCGATCTTGGGCATCTCTTCGGCAGCCGCAAGCAGGTGGGCGCGCGCGTGAATCTGGCCGGCGAACAAATCATGAGTTATGTCAACGACGCCAACGGCTGGCGTGCAATGGGCGCGGGAGCGGCTGACTGGAAGCTCAGCCCCAGGGCGATTTTGAAGGGCGATTTTGAATACCAGCACAAGGTCGAGCGCTCGGTCTGCGGTTATCAACTGCTGGGCGGAACAACCGTGCCTGATCTTGACAAAGTGCATCCTTCAACGATGTTAGGCGAGCAGTCCTGGGCCAAGCCGAATACATTTGACACATTCAATACCGGCTCACGGCTGGATTACGATTTGCCACACGAGTGGCGCGCCTTCGCCGCCGCGAGTTATAGCCATTCACTGATCGACGACAACGTGGTTTATGCATACGGAAACAGCGTTGCGGCCCCCAGTTACTTCTTCGCACCCGACGGCACTTATGATATCTACGACTATCGCGACCCAGGCGAACTACGCATTGACGCGCTCTCCCAGGCAATCGCGACGGGGCATGTGAAGACTGGCGCCATTACTCATGATCTTGCCTTTGGCGGATCGATCTTTCTGCGCAGCGTACAGCAGCCTGGCTACTACACCTACGCCGCCCCGTCCTCACCTGACGGCATCATTCAGGACGGCGCGGTTTACACGTGGATCGGCTCCGAGAATATCTATCAGCCAATAGCTCCTTTTCCCGGCGCAACCAACAGCGACGGCATTCGCCAACTTGCCGGTCCACGCAGGCTATGGGAAGACAATCATCAGTCGTCCGCACTTATGCAGGATCGCATTCATCTTCCCGGCCACATTCAACTGCTGATCGGCGGACGGGTAGATTCGCTACGCGATCATAATTACTCGCTGGTGGCCACAAGCCCCTGCACTGTCACCAATACACCTGGACCTGCGAATGATCCTTGCCCGACAACCTACGACGCGTCGAACCAGCCGGTATACTCCATTCCAACTTTACCCATCCTCACAAATAAGTTGATCTGGCTACCCCAATACGCGGCCACTTACAATCCCGCGGACAAGCTTACGCTCTATGGCAATTACGCGGTGATGCTTTCGCTAGGGCCGCAGGGGACATGGTGGGTGGATAATGCAAACCAGTTTCTCGATCCGTACGTGACTCGTCAGGCCGAGATTGGCGCGAAGTACGAACCGGGCCACAACATTCTGCTGACCACGGCGCTCTTTCATATGCGCGCACCGTTCTTCTATCCGAAAATTATTCAGGCTCCCGACATCTTTTGTCCGGCTAATAAATTCAATGCTCCCGGAGATCTTTGCTTTGAAACGCAGGGGCACGAAACTCACGACGGGATCGAGTTGAACGCACAAGGCAAGGCGGCAAAATGGATGCAACTGAACACTTCGCTGACGGCCATGCGAGCAACTTCGGACGAAACCGGCACACCTGCTTACGATAATAAACAAGTGATCAATGTGCCCCATCTGCACACAGCATTCTTTGCCGATCTCGCGCTGCCACATACGCGCGGATTGCACCTGATGCCGGGCTGGAGTTACACCGGCCGCAAGGAAGCCACGCGCGACGATACGGTCAGCGTGCCGAGTTACAACCTATTCAACATGGGGGCGCGCTACACGCCGGGCGGCGAGAAAGGCCATGTATCTCTGCGCCTCTATGCCGATAACATCACCGATAAGCGTTACTGGAAGGATACCGGCGCCAGTTATGGCGACACCTTTATCCACTTAGGCGCTCCCACGACGGTGCGGTTTTCAGCGCATTACACTTTCTAGGCTTGCGGATGAGGAAGAGGACGCACCGGCAATGAGCACAACGGCAAAGGCGCATGGATTGAACGGCAATCTGGTGGAACCCGACTGGCCGCCGCTCACGCTAGGCGAGGTGCGCGCGTTGCTCTCTCTATTTCCCGGTTGCGGAGAGCCTATCGAAATTCTCTCGGTGAGCCCGCGGCCGTTTTCCGCGGCGAGCGTGGTGGCGACGAAGAGCGGACGAGTATTTGTCAAGCGCCATCACAGATCAGTGCGCGACCGGGAAGGATTGCTCGAGGAGCATCGCTTCATGCGCCATCTCCGAGAGAACGGCGCGAAGGTGCCGCGTGTGCTTTCGGCTTTCTCGGGCGAGACGGCCATTGAAATCGGCGAATGGACCTTCGAGGTGCACGAAGTTCCGGCGGGCGTGGACCTTTATGAAGACGCAATCTCCTGGACCCCGTTTCGCTCTTCGGCCCACGCGCGATCGGCGGGAGAAGCATTGGCGCGGTTGCACCTGGCCTCGCTAAGGTTTGACGCGCCGCGGCGAAAGACGCAACCTCTGGTGGCGGGCTTTACGATCTTTGCGGCGGAGGATTCGGGGGCGGCGGCGGAACTCTATCTGGCGGCGCGGCCCGCGCTGGCGGAGGATGCGGTTGCGCGAGAAGGCTGCGACGAGGCGCTTGAATTACTGGCGCCATTTCATGCCGAGCTAAAGCCGCTGTTGCCTGCGCTAAAGCCATTGTGGACGCATAACGATCTGCACGCCTCCAATCTGTTATGGAGTGATGCAAGCGACGATGCGCGGGCTGTGGCAGTAATCGACTTTGGGCTTGCCGACCGCACGAACGCCATGCACGACCTGGCGCAGGCCATCGAGCGCAACATCGTGGAGTGGCTTGATCTGATGGAAGACTCCACGCGTGGAGAGGTGCGTGTGCATATCGATCATCTGGAAGCGATGCTCGACGGCTACCAGCAAGTGCGGCCACTTTCGGAAGATGAGGCCGCGGCACTAGCACCGATGACGGCGCTCTGCCACGCGGAGTTTGCGCTAACAGAAGCAGATTATTTTCTGGGGGTGCTGCATTCGAAGGAGAATGCGAGAATTGCTTCCAAAGATTACCTGGTGGGTCATGCACGCTGGTTCCGCGGCGCTAGCGGAAGAAAGCTGCTGGATGCGATTCGACGTTGGGTTGCGTCGCGAAAAAGAGTTGAATAACAATGACTTTAATGTCGGTAACCAATTACCTTATTGAGCACTGGTTAGAGATTGCGGGCGTTGTCACGACGCTTCTAGGCATCGGGCTGACCTCATGGCGCAAAATGGCCTGTTGGCCGGTGGTCTTGGTATCTGACGTAATTTATCTTGTTGTTTTCTTTCGCACCCGTCTGTACTCCGATGCGCTGTTGCAGGTTTTCTTTCTGGCTTTCACACTTTATGGCTGGTGGTATTGGTGGCGCGGCGTGCGCGAAGATGGTGAGGTGCGCGTGGTCAGGCTAGGATGGTCCATGATGCTGGCGGCATTGGCCGCTGGAGCCGTGGGAAGCCTAGTTTTGGGCGCGTTGGCCAAGCAGGTACACGCCGCACTTCCGTATCTGGACGCGACGCTTGCCAGCTACAGCCTAGTGGCCAGTTGGTGGGCGGCACGCAAGCACATTGCCAACTGGTGGCTCTGGATTGCTGTTGACCTAATCTATATCGGCGAATACATCTACAAGGGTCTGTGGCCTACGGCTGTTCTTTACGCGGGGTTGGTGGTGTTAGCCGTACTTGGGTTAATACTCTGGCGGCGTGCAGCGCAGAAGGTAGCGACTCAGATGGCGGCTTGAACCACGTTGCGCAGCGGCTCGCCTTTGATGTAGTGGCGCAACTCATCAGCAGCGACGCGCATGGAGCGCGGCGCGAACTGCGGACTCGATCCGGCCACGTGAGGCGTAAGCAGCAGATTGGGGCAACTCCATAGCGGGTGGCCTTCGGGCAGCGGCTCGGGATCAGTGACATCAAGAGCGGCGCGAATGTGGCCGGCGTTGAGAGCATCGACCAATGCATCTGTGTCCACAATAGGCCCGCGCGCTGCGTTGACCAGCAACGCGCCCTGCCGCATGAGAGCGATCTGGCGGCGGCCGATCAGATGAAGCGACTCTGCGGTCGACGGCAGGATCAGGATTACGACGTCAGCTTGCGGTAAGAGGCTGTCGAGTTCGCTGACGGCATGAACTGTCGGCTCAGTGCGCGCGGTACGGGCGATACGCAGCAGCTCGACATGAAAGGGCGCAAGCATACGCTCGATCTCCTTGCCGATGGCGCCGTAGCCAACCAGAAGCACAGACTTGCCGGTAAGTTCCTCCAACATGACGGGCGGATAAAGCGGCCGCGCATCGCCGGTAATGCTGGCATAATGCGTGCTGGCCTCGAAGCGGCGCTTCCACACGCCGGAGCGCTGTACGTCAAGATAAAGCGGGAAGTACTTCAACGTGGCCAGAATGGCGCTGAGAGTCCACTCCGCTGTTGAGATGTTGTGCGCGCTATGGGCGTTGCAGATTGTGACGCGCGGCCCAACGACGCCGGGAATCCACTCTGTGCCGGCCATTAGCGATAGAATCAGCCGCACACCGCGCAACCGCGGCCAGATGCTCATGGCGCGCTTCGGATACGGGTCAGGAATCCAAACGTCTATGTCAATTTCGTGATCAAGATCGTCAGGCAGGGCGATGAGCTCGGCTTCCGAAGGAAAATCGCGCAACAACTCCGGGGCCAAGGTGGCTGGGTATCCGACTCGCAACATAGAAAATGTCTCCCCGGGGAACGGGATTCTGTGCAACATATTACATAAAATGTGATGTTCCGCGCGGCGTTTTGACTCGTATCTTTTGCAACAGAGCGGAAAATCACACCGTGAGCAATTCCGTGTAAACGGCCATGCCGACCACGGCATCGGCGCCTAGCAGATCCAGAGTGTCCACTTCTTGCTGACTACGAATGCCACCGGCCACAATAAGCTGGCGCTGGGTGAGCTTGCGTAGACGCGCGGCTGTGGCGATGGGAAAGCCCTGCATCAGCCCTTCGCCGTCCACGTGCGTGTAGAGAAACGCGGCAACGTGGGATTCGAGTTGCGGAATTGCCTTGTCGGGAGTGAGCGCGACTTGCGCCTTCCAGCCCTTTACGGCGATGCGGCCGTTTTTGGTGTCGATGCTGGCAACGACGCGGTCCGCGCCAACAGCGGCGGCAAGAGCTGCGGCATAATCTGTGTTGACTACGCCCGCCTCCGAAAAAAGCGCCGAGCCGATGATGACACGCTTTGCGCCCGCATTGAGCACCTGTTGGGCGCGCTCAATGGAGTGAATGCCGCCGCCCGCCTGGCAAGGCAGGCGCTTGGCAATCTGCGCGACCAATGCGGAGTTATCGCCCTGGCGCATGGCCGCATCCAGGTCGATCAGTTGTACTAACGGAAATCTGGAGAACTTTTCGATCCAATATTCGAAGTCGTCGAAGGCGAGGCGCAGTTTTTCGCCCTGCACAAGCTGGACAATTTGTCCGCCCAGCAAATCGATGGATGGAATCAGCATGGAAGCCTCACAGAGACGCCGGCTTTGGCCAACTCTTCTTTGAGCGAACGCGCGCTGGAAACGCCGAAATGAAAGATGCTGGCCGCCAGCGCTGCATCGGCCTTGCCGCGACCGAAGACATCAACGAAATGATCTACAGTTCCGGCGCCGCCCGACGCAATGACTGGAATGTTGACCGACTGGCTAACCGCAGCGGTCAACTCGCAATCAAAGCCGGTGCGCGTACCGTCGCAGTTCATCGAGGTGAGCAGGATTTCGCCAGCGCCGCGGTCTTCGGCCTCACGTGCCCACTCGACCACGCAACGGCCCGCCAGTTTGCGCCCGCCTTGCACAAAGACCTTCG
>CZKF01000154.1_pt1 | contig 11995 bp, 10 predicted proteins | sample 1122351 | NCBI WGS metagenome assembly CZKF01 (sample SAMEA3539301, study PRJEB10725) | soil metagenome | biome: tundra; feature: field; material: soil | place: USA | collected 2010-05 | depth 0.15 m
TTCCGGCCGGACCCGAATGTGTATGACGGGCGGTGGGCGAATGTGGGATGGCTGCAGGAGTTGCCCAAGCCGGTGACGAACCTTAGTTGGGATAATGCGGCGATTGTCTCTGGCGCTACGCTGACCAAGTATGGACTGGAAGAAGACGACATAGTTGAGTTATCCGTGAATGGGCGCAAGGTGAATGCGCCGGTGATTGTTGCGCCAGGGCATCCGGATAACTCAGTTACTGTCCACTTAGGTTATGGGCGGCAGACGGGGCGCGTCGCAGGCGGCGCGGGCTTTAATGCTTACCTCATTCGGACATCGGATGCGCCGTTTTACGTCACAGGCACGATGAAGAAGGTCGAGGGTAAGTGGGGCGTGGCTGTGACCAAGAGCCACTTCCAGGACCACAGGCCGAAGTTATTCGGCGGGCAGGGGAACGGCAATAACTCGCTGGAAGCTGACGAGGCGATCAACGAGCGCGGGATTATCCGCTACGCCACTCTGGATGAATACAAGGCCAATCCCGGATTTGCTAACGAGGGGCCAGGCCATGAGAAGACCGACAAGAGCAATACGCTCTTCCCCAACTGGGAGTACAAGGATAACGCGTGGGGAATGTCGATCGACATGAACAGTTGCACTGGATGCAATGCGTGCATCGTGAGCTGTTATGCGGAGAACAACATTCCTGTGGTGGGCAAGCAGCAGGTGCGCATCGGGCGCAATATGCAGTGGCTGCGCATTGACACTTACTTCGAGGGCGACCTGGCCGCGCCGCGCGCGCACTTTCAGCCGATGGCATGCCAGCACTGTGAGAACGCGCCGTGCGAGCAGGTTTGCCCGGTGGGGGCGACGGTGCACACGCCCGAGGGACTGAACGCGATGGTTTACAACCGCTGCGTGGGCACGCGCTACTGCTCGAATAACTGCCCTTATAAGGTGCGGCGCTATAACTTCCTGCTTTACTCGGACTTTGAGACGGAGAGCCTGAAGCTGATGCGCAACCCGGATGTTACGGTGCGCTCACGCGGCGTGATGGAGAAGTGCAGTTACTGCGTGCAACGGATTTCAGCGGCGAAGATTGAGGCGGATAAAGAAAATCGCCCCATTCGCGATGGGGAGATTGTAACTGCGTGCCAGCAGGCGTGCCCGGCGCAGGCGATTACGTTTGGCAACATCAATGACAAGCAGAGCAAGGTGGCGAAGCTGCAAGGCGATGAGCGCAGTTACCAGGTGCTCGCCGATTTGAACACACGCCCGCGGACGAAGTATGTGGCCGCGGTGACGAATCCGAATACGGAGCTGGAGGCGGTGCCGGTGGAGCATAAGCCGGCGAAGGATTGAGGAATTGAATGAGTTCATGGTATCCCACCCTAGCTACAAAAACAAAAGCGTCGCGAGGATGGAGCACCCAGCTGAGGGATTTAGCGAGTTGGCCTCCGCTGCGCGGAGATGGCGAGTTAGCAAGTTGGCGATTGGACTAATTAGCAAGTTAGCGAGTTAGTGGGTTAGCAGGTTAGCGGAGCCAGGATGGCAGTCGAATTGAAAGACAAACCGGGGATCGACACGGCGACGGGCGAGTACAGTGTGATTGCGCCGGGACAGACTTTTTTGTCTGTCACCGAGAAGATCACGCGCGTTGTGCTGACGCCGACGACGCCGCTGGGCTGGTTTGCGATCTTCGGCGTGGGCGGCGCGTTGGCAACGGTGCTGCTGGTGGCCGTGACCTGGCTGTTTCTCGTCGGCACCGGCATCTGGGGCATCACGCAGCCGGTGGCCTGGGGCTTTGCGATTATCAATTTCGTGTGGTGGATAGGCATCGGCCACGCGGGCACGCTGATCTCGGCGATTCTGCTGCTATTCAAGCAGAGCTGGCGCAACTCCATCAACAGATTCGCGGAGGCCATGACAATTTTTGCCGTGGTCTGCGCGGGAATGTTCCCGCTGATTCACGTGGGGCGCCCGTGGCTGGCTTACTGGATGCTGCCGGTGCCGCTGACCATGGCGGTGTGGCCGCAGTTCCGCTCGCCACTGGTGTGGGACGTTTTCGCGGTTTCGACTTATGCGACGATTTCGGTGGTCTTCTGGTACATCGGAATGGTTCCCGACTTCGGCACCATGCGCGACCGCGCTGAATCGAAGTTCGCCAAGTATGCGTATGGCCTTTGCTCGCTGGGCTGGCGCGGCTCGGTGCGTCACTGGGCGCGCTACGAGACGGCCTCGCTGCTGCTGGCAGGCCTCGCCACGCCGCTGGTGCTCTCGGTGCATACGGTGATCAGTTTTGATTTTGCGGTGGCCGTGCTGCCGGGCTGGCACACGACGATTTTTCCGCCGTACTTTGTGGCCGGCGCGATTTATTCCGGCTTTGCCATGGTGCTGACGCTGGCCATTCCGCTGCGCAAGTTTTATCACTTGGAAGGGCTGGTGACCGAGCGGCACATCGATAACATGGGCAAGGTGATGCTGGCGACGGGCTTCATTGTGGCCTACGGCTATGCCATGGAAGTCTTCATGGCGTGGTATTCGGGTTCGCACTGGGAATCCTTCATGATGTGGAACCGGATGTTCGGGCCGATGGGCTGGGCCTACTGGGTTCTGGTGACCTGTAACCTGGCGATTCCGCTCACGACCTTGTGGTCGCGCAAGCTGCGCACATCGATACCATTTATGTTTTTTATTTCCATTGTGGTCAACACGGGCATGTGGTTTGAGCGCTTCGTCATTGTGGTGACCAGCCTCTACCGCGACTTTCTGCCCTCGTCGTGGGGAACTTACCGAGCGACTAAGTGGGACTACATGACTTATGTAGGTACGCTGGGATTGTTTACGGCGCTGTTCCTGCTGTTTGTGCGCTTCCTGCCCATGATTCCGATGAGTGAGATTCGCACGATGCTTCCCGGAGCCAAAATTGGCCCCAAGATAACTCCCAAGAAGGCGGCGGAGGCTGGTGACTGATGCCCGCACGCGAAGGAATCTACGGCCTGCTGGCCGAATTCGATACGCCCGGCGATCTGATCCGCGCAGCGCAACAGGCGCGCAAGGACGGCTGGCGGCGCATGGATTGTTACACGCCTTACCCGGTGGAGGAGGCGGCAGAGGCCATTGGCTTCCATCGCAACAAGGTACCGCTCTTGACGCTGGTGGGCGGGTTAATGGGACTGGTGGCGATGTTCCTGTTGCAGGTATGGGTTTCGGTCTGGGCGTATCCGCTGAATATCGGCGGGCGTCCGACGTACTCCTGGCCGGCGTTTATTGTGCCCGCCTACGAGTGGACGATTTTGTTTGCGGGATTGTCGGCGGCCTTTGGGATGCTGGCGCTGAACGGATTGCCGGCGCTGTATCATCCACTGTTCAACGCGCCCAACTTCCGCGACGGGGCGACGACGGACAAGTTCTTTTTGTGCCTGGAGGCGCTGGACCCGAAGTTTGATTTAGTCGCAGCGAAGAAGTATTTAGAGAGCTTTCAGCCGGTCTCGGTGGTGGAGGTGGAGTACTGATGAAAAGACAGTTCTCAGTTCTCAGTTCTCAGTTCTCAGACCCTACCCTGCGGATGGCCTCGGCGATCTTCGTCATGACGGCGCTCGTACTTATTGCCGGATGCCGGCAGGATATGCAGGACCAGCCGAAGATTCGGTCGCAGCGCGGCACGGAGTTTTTTGCCGACCACCGCGGCGCGCGTCCGCAGGCGGCGAACACTGTGGCGCGGGGGCAGTTGCACGAGGACAGCTACTTCTATACCGGTGTGGTCCAGTCCGCGAACGGTTATCGCGAAGAGAAGGACGAGATGCCGTTTTCGGTGACGCTCGACGTGTTGAAACGCGGGCAAGAGCGGTTCAATATCTATTGCTCTCCATGCCACTCGCGCGTTGGGAACGGGCTGGGTGAGATTGTGCAGCGGGGCTACAAGCCGGCGGCCAACTATCACGACCAGGTGCGGCTGTCGCAGCCCATCTCGCACTATTTTTACGTGATGACACACGGCTATGGAGCGATGCCGGACTACTCCGCGCAACTGACGCCGGAGGATCGCTGGGCGGTAGCGGCTTACATTCGCGCTTTGCAGTTGAGCCAGGCGGCGAAGGTGGGCGATGTGCCTGCGGGCGTGCAGGTGAAAAGCCTGAAGGAGATTGCACAGGAGAAGCATTTGCCGGAGGGCTTTGCCGAGCCGTGGACGCTGCCCGCGACGGCAGTGCAGGCGTATGCGCACGATGTGAAGCAGGGCACACCGGCGTTGGCTCCGGCCAATCCGGCAAGCCCGAATCCGGCCTCGGCGATCAAGACGCCCACAAGCAAACCGGTCGCGCACTAGGGACTAATGGACTAGGGACTAAGGACGCAGAGAATGGCACACGAGACGCATGACGCAAACACGCACAGCAATCAATTGCCCCATGAGCTGGGCGCGCCGGAGTTTGTCAACGGCTGGCAAAGGCGCGCGCTGACTGCCGGGCTGGTTTTCTTGGCGGTGGCCGCCGGGCTGGGCTTTGCGGATGGACGCGGATTTGATGTGGATCATGTGCTGAGAGCCTGGCTGCTAGGGTTGATGTTGACTTTTGGATTTGCGGTTGGGGGCCTCGCTCTGCTGATGGTGCAGTACGTTTCCGGCGGCAAGTGGGGCTTGCTATTGCGACGACCTTTGGAGGCGATGAGTCGCACGCTCCCCCTGGTCTTTGCTTACTGGGTGGTGGTTGCGCTCTCGCTCAGGAAACTTTATCTGTGGGCCGCGGTGACGGATGTGAGCGCGGCGTTGAAATCGGGATGGATCAACGAGGTTCAGGCGCACGCAATCGAATTCAAGCGGCCGATGCTGAATGCGGGCGCTTTTGTCTGGGTCAGCCTGGCGTGCTTTGCGATCTGGGGTTTTTACACGTGGCGGCTCAACGCGCTCGGCCTGCAGCGCGATGAGGAGACGCTGGCGAAGACGCCGGAGTGGATCAAGCGGATGGAAAATATCAGCGGTCCGGGGATTGTGATTTACGCGATTACGATGAGCGCCGCGGCAATTTATTGGGTGATGTCGCTCGATCCCACGTGGTACTCGTCGGTTTACGGATTGCTGTTTCTGGTGGGGCAGGCATACCAGGTGCTGGCGCTGGCGATCATTGTGGTGATTTCGCTGTCGAAGGGCGAGCCGTTCAAAACGATTCTGCGGCAGACGGAGCAGCACGACCTGGGTAGTTTCACCTTTGCCTTTGTGATGCTGAACATTTATCTGGCCTTCTCGCAGTTCCTCATTATCTGGTCGGGGAACTTGCCGGAGGAGATTCCATGGTACCTGGACCGCGTGACGGGTGGCTGGGGCGTGATTATTACGCTGGATTTTATTTTTCACTGGCTGATTCCGTTCACGCTGCTGCTGTCGCGCGATTTGAAGCGCAATAAAAAACGATTAGTCCGGGTGTGCCAATGGATGGTCTTCGCCAAGGCCTTCGATCTGTTCTGGCTGATTGAGCCGAACTTCAAAGATGCGGCACGGAATCTGCATTTTAGTTGGGGAATTCTGGAATACATGGCTGTGCCTGTGGCGATGACGGCCTTCTGGGTGGCGTATTTCTGCGCGCAGTTGAAGGCGAGGCCGCTGGTGCAGACCAACGATCCGCACCTCGAGGAGATATTGGAGGCGGAGCATGCCCACGCATAAGAACGATGGCTCGGATCACGGCCTCTGGCAAGAGCCGGAAGATCACTCGCCCGAAGAGATCGACCCCTCGAAGGGCTATGAGGTGAGCGATGTGCGTGTTTCCGGCGTGGTGGTCTTTCTGGTTGCGCTGAGCATCTTTGCAGTGGTGACGGTTGTGCTGGCATTCGGGGTGGGCAAGGTGCTGGATGCGCGCATGAATAAGGAAGACGGGTCGCCGAACAGATGGGCGCGGCCAGTGGATGTGCGTCCGCTGGGCAATATGCCGTCTAATCCCGAGTTGCAGAACAAGCTGGGCGAGATGACCGAGCGCTTCCCCACGCCGCGCCTGCAGACCGACGACGGCAGCCAGGATATAGCCGACCTGCATGCACGCGAGGACCTGCTACTGGACAACTACAGTTGGGTTGATCAATCTCAGGGTCAGCCGCAGGGCATGGTTCGGATTCCGATTGAGCGAGCCATGGAGCTGCTTGCGCAGCGGGGATTGCCGGTGGCGAAGCCGGTGGAGCAGGCACCGTTGATGACCGGGGATAAAAGGCCGGTGATCGCCGTGCCGCTGACGAATGGGTTTGCACGGACGGGTTATGAGCTGGATCAGGCACCTGCGGTGCGGCCAGAGGCGCCTTCGGCGCACAAGTAGGAAGTGCTGAAGGGCGCGGGATGAGATTTGTGGTTTCCCACCCTAGCCGCAAAAACAAGAACGCGGCGAGGGTGGGGCACCCAGGGTTAGGTTCGTGGTTTCCCAGGTCCCAGAATCGGAATCTGGGGCACCCAGTATTTTTTGCCGGAGCAGAAGGAAAGAAGGCATCATGCAAGGCACAGAGAGAATGCGGAGAAGCTGGCGAGGCGTGGCGGCTGCGCTGGCGTTGTGTGCGGCTCTGCTCGTGCCGTCGATTAAGGCACAGGTTTCGCGCTACGACGAGAAGCAGATGGCGCCGGTGAGCGACAAGCCGCCGGAGATTCTGAGCAAAGTTGGGATTGCGCAGAGGCTGAATGAGCAACTGCCGCTTACGCTGACCTTCACCGACGACTTAGGCAAGCAGGTGCAGCTCGGCAATTACTTCGGCAAGCGGCCGGCGATTCTGGCGCTGGTTTACTACCAGTGCCCTATGCTTTGCTCGGAGGAGTTGAACGGGCTGACAAGCGCCTTGCAGATGGTGAAATTCGTTCCCGGCAAGGACTTCGATGTGATTGTAGTGAGCATTGATCCCAGCGAGGGAACAGATCTGGCGGCGGCGAAGAAGCGGAGCTACGTGAGGCGGTACGGGCATCCAGAGACGGCGGCGGGCTGGCACTTTCTGACAGGAACGCAGACGAATATCGATGCATTAACCAAGGCTGTGGGCTTTGGCTACGTGAAGATACCGGGGCCGGACGGAAGGCTCACGCAGTTTGCCCATGCCAGCGCGATTCAGATTGTAACTCCCGAGGGAAAGCTGGCGCAGTATTACATGGGCGTGGAGTACTCGCCGAAGGACTTACGGCTGGGATTGGTGGAGGCCTCGGCTAATCGCATCGGCTCGCCAGTGGATAACATACTGACTTACTGCTACCACTACGATCCGCAAACTAACAAGCACTCGCTGATTGTTGCCAGGGTCGTTCAGTTAGGCGGAGTTATCACGCTGCTATTACTGGGCGGATTCATGCTGACGATGTTTCGCAGGGATGCACGGAAAGGTAACTCGCCGGGGACAGGCAAAAAGGTGAACAGATAACGGAATGGATCATAACAGCCCAGTAATCTGGCAGTTTCTCGTCAAGTGGTTGACGAACTTCGCGCTGCTTCCGCCGGAGGCCTCGAAGATTGCGCCGCAGATGGATGCGCTGCTTTTTTTCATGGTGCTGGTGAGCCTGATCGGGCTGACGATCGTGGTGCTGCTGGTGACGAGCTTCTCGATTCTCTACAGCAGGAAGCGCCATCCGGTGGCAGTGCAGGTGGAGGGATCGACGCTGCTGGAAGCAACCTGGACCATCATTCCGCTGGGACTGTTTCTGGTGATGTTCGTGTGGGGCGCGCTGATTTATTTTCGCGTTTATACGCCGCCGGCAAACGCCATGAACATCTATGTGGTGGGCAAGCAGTGGATGTGGAAGGTGGAGCATCCGGGCGGGCAGCACGAGATCAATGCGTTGCACGTGCCCACGGGACGCGCCGTGCAGTTGACGCTGATCTCGCAGGACGTCTTTCACAGCTTTTCGATTCCCGCTTTCCGCGTGAAGCGCGAGGCGATTCCCGGCCGCTATACGACCGTCTGGTTTGAAGCCACCACGCCGGGGACCTATCACCTGTTCTGCACGCAGTACTGCGGGACGAACCACTCGCAGATGATTGGCGACGTGGTGGTGATGACGCCGGAGGAGTACAGGAAGTGGCTGACCAGATCCGACAGCGGCGCCTCGTTGGCGCAGGACGGCGAACGATTGTTTGCGAGTTTGAGCTGCGCAGCCTGTCACAACGTGCGACCCGATGCGCGCGGACCGTCACTGGCCAACGTCTACGGGGCGAAGCTGGCGCTTGCATCCGGCGGCACGGTGATCGCCGACGACGCCTATCTGCGGGAAGCGATTTTGAATCCCTCGCAGCATGTAACTCAGGGTTTCGCGCCTATCATGCCCACTTACCAGGGTCAGATTAGCGAGGAGGGAGTTATCGCGCTGATTGAATACATCAAGAACCTCAACTCCGATTACCGCGTTGAGCAGACGCTAAACACTACGGATATGTTGCCGGGAAGCGAAGGCGCAGCGGGCGGAAAAACTCCCGCAGCAAAAGGGCCAGTCTCGAAAGGAAAGGTGAAGCCATGAGCGAACACACCATTGTCAGCCTTCCTGATCAGGCGACGGCCAGGATTCCCAAGGATAACTACATTACGCGCGAGAATGGGTTGCTGAGTTGGCTGCTGACCAGCGACCACAAGCGGATCGCGATACTCTATCTCATCTCGCTAAGCTTTTTCTTTTTTATCGGAGGCGCGCTGGCGGGACTTATCCGGCTGGAGTTACTCACGCCGCAGACCGACCTGATGGCTACCGACACCTATAACAAGGTGTTCACCATGCACGGCATCATCATGATCTTCTTTTTTCTGGTGCCGTCGGTGCCGGCCACGCTGGGTAACTTCCTAATCCCGATGATGATTGGAGCCAAGGACCTGGCGCTGCCCAAGATCAACCTGCTTAGCTGGTATCTGTACATGGCGGGCGGATTGCTGGCCCTCTACACCATGGCGGTTGGAGGCGTAGACACGGGCTGGACCTTTACCACGCCGTTGTCTACGCATTATGTGAATACCAACGTGCTGACCACCGGCCTGGCGGTTTTCGTGGCCGGCTTCAGTTCGATCCTCACCGGGTTGAACTTTATTGTCACCATCCACAAGATGCGCGCGCCGGGGATGACCTGGTTCCGGCTGCCGCTGTTTATCTGGGCGCACTATGCTGCCAGCATTCTGATGGTGCTGGCGACGCCGGTGGTGGCCATTGCCATCGTTTTGGTGGCGCTGGAGCGCACGCTGGGCATCGGCGTCTTTGACCCGACGAAGGGCGGCGACCCGTTGCTGTTTCAACATCTGTTCTGGTTCTACTCGCATCCGGCCGTGTACATCATGATTCTGCCGGGAATGGGAGTTATCTCTGAAGTTATCTCCACCTTCAGCCGCAAGCGCGTCTTCGGCTACACGGCGGTGGCGTTTTCCTCGGTGGCTATTGCGGTCTTCGGCTTCTTCGTGTGGGCCCATCATATGTTCATCATGGGCATTTCAAACTATGCCGTGCTGGTGTTTTCGCTGCTGACCATGCTGGTCGCCGTGCCCTCGGCCATCAAGATCTTCAACTGGACGTTCACGCTTTACAAGGGATCGATCACCTTTGAGACGCCGATGATATACGCCTTCGGCTTTCTGGGATTGTTCACCATCGGCGGCATGACCGGGGTCTTTCTCGGCTCTTCGGGAACCGACATTCATCTGACCGAGACTTACTTCATTGTGGCTCACTTTCACTTTGTGATGGTGGGCGGAATGTTGATGGCGTTCCTTGCCGGCATCCACTTCTGGTGGCCCAAGATCACCGGGCGTATGTATCCGGAGAAGCTCTCGCAACTGGCGGCCGTGGTTACCTTCATCGGCTTCAACCTGACATTTTTTCCGCAGTTCATTCTGGGTATGCTGGGGATGCCGCGGCGTTACGCATCGTATCCGCCGGAGTTTCAAATCCTGAACGTCTTTTCGACGGCGGGCGCGACGATTTTGGGCGTGGGCTACCTGCTGCCGGTGCTCTATCTGATTTGGTCGCTGCGCTACGGCGCGATTGCGGGCGACAATCCGTGGCAGGCGACGGGGCTGGAGTGGCAGACGCAGTCGCCGCCGCTGACGGAAAACTTTGCCGAGATGCCGATCATGGATCACGAAGCCTACGACTACGAGTGGCTGGAAGAGCAGCAGAAGGAAAAGGGGGTGACCAGTGTTGGATAGCTCCGATCACACGGCTCACTCCGCTAACGAGGAGCACCCGGCCTATCTGCGCCATCACTTCAACTCCACCGAGCAGCAGGCTGATGCGGCGGGATTTGCGATGTGGCTTTTTCTGCTGACGGAGGTGATGTTCTTCGGCGGCTTATTTACCGCTTACCTTATCTACCGCAACTGGTATTATCCGGCCTTTGTCTCCGGCTCGCATCAGTTGAACGTGGTATGGGGCACGACCAACACGGCGGTGTTGATCTTCTCCAGTTTCACCATGGCGATGGGCGTGTGGTGCGCGGAGACGCGGCGCAGGCGTGGGTTGGTGCTCAGCCTGACGCTGACATTCTTCCTGGGGCTTGGATTTCTGGGCATCAAGACCATCGAGTACCGGGAGAAGATTGAGAAGCATCACGTTCCCGGCTTTCACTACAGCCTGCAATCGTTTCTCATTCCCCAATCGGATCCTGAAGTCTATGCGGAGTATCACGACAAGCCGCTGGCGCTGGATATGGCGCGGCACACCGAGCTTTATTTCTCGCTGTATTTTCTGATGACGGGAATGCACGCGCTGCACATGATCATCGGCATCGGGATTCTGGGAATCATGATTTTACGCGCGCGGGTCGGGGCTTACACGGCAGGGCACGTGACGTTTGTAGAGAACTTCGGGCTTTACTGGCACTTTGTGGACATCATCTGGATTTATCTCTTCGCGCTGCTCTATCTGATCAGCAGGCATTGACGGAAGACAGCTATCAGCTATCAGCTAACAGCTAACAGTTACAGGACATACGGCATGAGCGAGCAGAACGAACACGCGAATCACATCGTCGGGCCTGGGGTCTACGTGGCGATCCTCTTTGCGCTGCTGGTGGGCACCGCGCTCACGGTCTGGGCGTCGTATGTGGACCTGGGCTTCTGGAATCCGATTATTGCGCTGGCTATCGCTACAACCAAGGCGCTGCTGGTAGTGCTGTTCTTCATGCACGTGAAATACAGCAGCAAGCTGACCAAGCTGACGGTCTTTGCCGGCGTCTTCACGTTTATGATTCTGATCTCGATGACCCTGGCGGATTACATCAGCAGGGCATGGGGAAGCTGGTAAAAACAGTGGTCAGTGGGTGCTGCGCTGCGTAATTTGAACGGGATCGGTTGGTGGAATTGTGAACAAAAGCAGCAAGTTAGCCCCCGCTTCGCGGGGATAGCAAGTTTGCAAGTTGGCGAATTTGTGATCTAGCCGTTGTCGCATAGTCATAAAAAATGCAAACTGTTCCATTAGTGGTCTATAATCCAGCCAGTTTCAATCCCGTGAACTGCGTGTTTCGCACGTTGTGGGCTACAGGATTTCGATCAAGTCCCCCTCAGAGGATGCCGATAACGGAGAGGGGACGACGGAATCGCAGTCAGGAAGCGTGTGAACATTTTGGCTATTGAGCGGCCTTGCGGTGAAGCTGCCCTTGGCGGCAGGACGGGGTGGTGTGTCTTCGCGCGGCGTGAGAGCGTGGTATCCCACCCTAGCCGCAAAAACAAGAACGCGGCGAGGGTGGGGCACCCATATTGCTACATTACCCGTATAAAAAAATCCTGCAAGTGGCTGACCTTGCTGATTTTGGCTGCAATGGCGGCCGTGCCTGGCATCACACAAGAGACAAGTTCAAATCGACAGGAACCCACTGCTACGGATGCAGTCCGTGCGGCGGCGCGGCGGGCTAATCTGCCACCACGGGTGGTTCAGGCGGAGCGGTTCCTGGCGCAGAGGGGCTGGAACCGAGACTCGTCACGAGACTCGGCGCAAGGTGGGGCGAGTGGCGGGACGCAAGCCTGGGCGGGGGCTGGTGGTCGTCGCCGGAGCGTGCTGACGGTAGCGGCTACGTCCGAAGCGCAGGCGATGGCGCAGGGG
>CZKF01000024.1_pt1 | contig 11897 bp, 6 predicted proteins | sample 1122351 | NCBI WGS metagenome assembly CZKF01 (sample SAMEA3539301, study PRJEB10725) | soil metagenome | biome: tundra; feature: field; material: soil | place: USA | collected 2010-05 | depth 0.15 m
CAAAAGCACCGCGGCCGAGGTGGAATTACCCGCCGCAAAGTGGCTCTGGGCCTCGATGACCGGATTGTCGATTCGGTCGGCAAAGACATGAATGGCGACGCCGGACAGATCGGTTCGCCGCTCCCAGCCGAGTTCCTGGTGTAGCCCGTGTTCGACGGCCAGGCGACCGTCGTGGGCAGAAAGGCCGGGCAACCATGTCCGCGCCTCCGAATCTTCCGCACCCGGTGCGCCGGGCAGAAACGTCGTCATGTGATAGCGAACGGCGGAGTTGCCGCCTCGCCAGCCAACGGAGGCAAAGGGCAGCACTGCGGCCACGGTTTGCGGAGCAGTCGAGGAAAGCCGGGCCACCACCTGGCTGGAACCAGCTTCGCCCTCGAACTCGTCGCCGAGATGGATTGTCTCCCAACTGCGTACGGCAGCCTCATCCAGCCCCTCGGCCCCGCCTGCGGATACCTCCGGGTGGAGCGCAATGGCCGCCACAGACTGCACGGAGCCGGAAAAGCCCAGGTCCTGGCGGAAACCCAGCATGGACTCCATGCCGGCTGCGGTGCCGGGAGCGAAATCAACCCGGGCCAGCAGCTCGCGGCTATCCGACGGCGTCTCTTCAACCGTCGCGTAAATGCGCTCACCGCTCTCGCTGAAGGCGCCTTCCTGGCCAGTGGCCACTAGGCGAGCCTTCAGACGGGGATGCGAGCCGGAGCCATCGGCCACTACTATCAACGGACCGTCCTCCAGCCAGCGCAGAAGCGGGCGGTTGGCGGCAGAACGAAGTGTCCAGGCCCAATCGTCCTTCTGGGAGTTGCCGTCGCGCGGCTCTGCCGGAAGCCACTGCATCGCCTCGTAAAGACTATTCAGCGTGAGATTGACGACCGTATTGGCGCTCACCCGAACATTTTCGCGCAGAGAAGGCAGAAGCCAGGCGCCTATGGCCTTGACCGCATAGCGGCCAGGCAGAATCGAGGTGATGGCATAGTGGCCGTATGAATCGGTATAGACGCTGGCGATGACGGTCAGGTCGGGACGCAGCAACTGCACCTGGGCGCCAATTTGAGGTACGCCGGCAGAGTCGCGCACCTGACCCGAAACCGCCCCCGATCCCGAAACCGATCCAGGGGCAGCTCCGCTCTCCGGTCCGTTGCCCAAAGCAATCAGCACCGCGGCGAAAACAACGAGATGTGCCCTGCGCGTCATCACAAATCTGGGTGACCTGGCGGCGCCGCTGGCAACTTGACTGCAATTAAATCCGCACCGGCTTCCGGATCTTGTGTCCGGTAGCCCTGTTGGGCGGGATACATACTATTATTCCACGACAAAAGGCGCCGATTGCGCAATCTCTTGTTTTGAGATTCCGTCATTGATTTTAATCGTCACCTTGTACTTCCCCGGTTCAAGACCTGCCATGGGCAAGGTTTTCTCCACCGTCATCTGGTCGCTATGCGTGCCCAGATCCTTTGAATCCATTTGTCTTTCAAAAATCACAGTCTCCGCAGCGGGGGCGCCGGCCGTGGCGGCGCCGGTTTTGATGATCTGGTAGGTCACCGAAGCCTGGTTGCTCTTGGTAGCCTCATCAATTTGTAGATTGTAGACCTGCATCCAGAAATTCAACTGCTGGCTGCGCTTGAATTTGACCGGGTCGGTCGGCTTGGGGCTGCTCACGCGAGGCCGGATATACGTGTTGCCGATGACGAAGTTGCCGCTGCCAATCGAGTGGGAATCCACCCTGTTCATCTGGTCAGCCAGAATCAGTGAGGAGGTGCCCAGCTTTTCGTCGTGATAGCTGGGTACATTGAGACTGGCGCCGTAATAACCCATGTGGTCCTTGTTGTTCACGTCCTTGATGGCGATATCCAGCCGGTAGAGTCCGGGCAGCAGGGGCAGCGCCTTCCAGTAAACCGACTGGCGGTCAAGGCTCTTTTCAAGCAACTCGGCCGGCTCCGTTACCTCCACCGTATCCTCGAAGGTCTGCACCGTCTTGTGCGTGAGGGTGGTGACCTTGCCGAGGATGTTCACCACGCCTTTGGCCACGCCTTCCTTGGTAACAAAAGTGATGTCGCGGTTCTTCATCTGTAGAGTGACCGGAACCAGTACCGTGCTTTCCGTCACCTTGACGAAGTCCGTGCGGACGTCAAAAGGGAAGACCGGGCCGGAGAGCAGTTTGTGCTCGGACATAAAGCTTTCCAGGTCCTTGAACTTGACCGGCGGCGGAGCGAATATCTTGGCCATCAGCTCGATGCGTTCAAACTGCTTGGAATCCTGCCCTTGCGACTGCGAGCCCTTGCCCACGTGTTCCAGGCCGCCCTGGAAGCGGTCGGCCTTCTTGCTCATGCCCATCTGCTCGAACTCGGTTTGGCCCATGCCGGGGACGTTCAACAGCGCGTCCTTCTCGCCGCGGTCAATGGTGAAGTGGAAGTCACCGCACATGCAGGAATCGACAAACTCCAGGTCGATGTTCTCGCCGACGCCCTCAAGATACCGGTAGTTCCAGATCTCGAAGGGGAAGGTGGAGGTGGAGCCGCCGCCTTCATCCATGGGCCGCTGGTACTGTCCTCCAGAGGGGTGCGAATCGATGGAGTCGGGCTTGCCCCAGGAGATGTAGATGCGGCCGCGGTCGGTCTTCCAGCCGGGCTTGCCGGCCGCAAAGTGCTCGTTAGCGTAGGCGATGCGGCGGTAGTGCTCCTCGCGGAACTCGTTCTCCGGTGAATCCGGATTCGGGTTGCGCCGCAGCCAGAAGTTCTCCATGAAGGCATCGCGCTCTTCGTCGTTACCGAGCGTTCTGAAGGCCCTGCGCTCCTCTTCGGAGATGATGTAGGTCACGTCCTGTTCCAGCCAGGACTTGTACGCGCCCTTCAGCTCGATGCGTGTCTGCTTGATTGCCGCCGCCTGCTGCTTATCAGTGCGCTGGCGCTTGAGAGGGTCCGCTTCCTGATTCTGGCCGTTGGACGGTTGCGCCGGCGCCGGCGGGTTGTCCGTCTGCTGGGCATGAACTTTGGCGGCGGGGATAATTAACAGGCCGCAACCCAGTGCGACTATGAGAAAACGAGAACGGTTGAGCATCATGTGCCTTGAAAACTCCTGCGATTCCCTATTCTACGGGTCCGGAAAGGGCTGGGCAAGGTTCCTTAGGGAGTCGGCTCCCCGTTGGACGCGGAATCGCCACCAGGGTAAGCAGGAAAAAGCACCCATGGAATTGCTAACCTGTTTGCGGGAAGGGCTTTGAGACACGCCCGGCCGCGCGCCCGCCCGGAAAACAGGCGCGCTGGTATTTGTTCCGCGCTGTTACGATCCGTTACGACTTGCCCGGCATCAGCCTCGTTGCGGCGGAGACTCTTATGGGGCACAATCGCAGGACAACTGCTTTGACACGGTGCAGTAGTTGTGGCCTTTGGCTCCGTTGCTGCATGCGCAGGTTTCTCCCGGCTGAGGGCCTTCCCCGGGGACCGTCAGGAGCGCGGAGCATCCGCCGCACACGTTGGTGAAGGTCTGGCATTTAATGGCGTTTGGGCCGTTGCACATGTACCGTCCGCAGCTCGACCCGCACGATTCGCCGGGGGCGACAGAAAACACGGCCGTACCACCGCATGCATTCTTCGGAATTACGCACTTCCCGTCGGTGAAGACCTGGCCCGGCGCGTTGCAGACGCATGCATGGCTGGCAGCGTTCATGGTGGTGCCAGCAGGACACATGCAGGCGTTATTTACAAGGGTCTCTCCGGGGAAACAGCCGCAGGCTCCGTTGATCACCGCCGCCCCGGCAACCGAGCAGTTGCACACGTTATTCTGGATGGTTTGTCCGGGGACGGAGCAGCCGCAAGAGCCGCTGATGGGCACTGCGCCGCTCGCTGCGCAGACGCATTGATTGTTCTGAACGATTTGCCCAGAGACCGGACAGCCGCACTGACCGGTCCCGCTGTCAATGACCTGGCCGCCTACATTGCACGCACAGGATGAAGCGCTTTGATTCCATGTCGAGTAGGACGGACAAGCGCAGACCGGGGATGTGGCATTGGATTCGGTGAAAAATATTTGCCCGCCGTTCGGAAAACAGGGACATGACAAATTGAGATTGTTCGTCTCCGCGGTAAATCCCCCCGCCTGACATGACGCCGGGATCACGATTCCGCCTGGGCCGATTCCGCCTTGGCCGCTCAGACTGTTCACGACGGTGATCGTCGTCCCCGTATTGAAATTCGCCTGCGAGCTATTCCAGAGACCCAGGACGTTGAACTCCGCGTCCGACCAATGATCCGCACTTCCAAGCTGAAATGTCGTCAGCGATTGGTTCAAACCCAGGAAGTTGGTCGGAAGCTGGGCGGTGAAAAGCTGGCCCTGGCCGGGCTGGGTCTGGATGAATAACATGGCCACATCGAGTCCATTCACGCCAACAGAGCCCGTCAGCATCAGCTGGCTGAGGCTGGTAATGCTCTGGACGGGGATGGAAACGCTTTGCGCTGGGCTATTGATAAAGCAACTGCCGTTCGACTGACGCCATTGGCCCAGTAGACCCGACTCCCATCCGCCCGGTATCTGGGAACTGGGGCAGGTCCCATTTTGCTGTTGGTAGTTGAGCAGCCAGAACTGAATGTATACGTTGGTCCCGATGGGGCTTACGCTGGCGAAGTTGGTCAGCACAAATTGCTGCCAGCCATTGCAGGGACCACTACTGCCCGTGCATGGGTTGGTGGAGGCGCCGTTGTGATTGTAGGAGGCATTTGGGGTGCTGGTAGTGAAATGATTGGTGTTCACTTGAAGAGAGAAGTCGTTTGTTCCCCCGAACGTACCTGCATTGCCGACGTCGTGCTCGCTCGTCAATCCGGTTATATTTTGAAACGATCCGGTGGCGCTCGTGATAACTCCAGAGTCCGCGTGCGCGGTCATATCGGCCCCATTGCCCACGTTAAGCGGGTATGGCGGCGCGAGAACGCACTGCTTCGACACCCAGACGGTGCTCGGATACTTGGCCGTGAAGCATCCTGGGCCCGGCGAAGGATGTTGAGACATATACTTCTGCCATGCGACCGGAGTCTTGAATTTCCCGGGTTCCGTAGAAGTAGAAGTAGTGGTGGTAGTAGTAGTCGTTAAGGTAGAAGTAGATGGCCGTGAGACCGCTTGTGCCCGCGCTTCATGAAGCGACGGAATGAGCGTCAGCATCAGGCAGCCAAGAACAATAAGCAGAAGAGCGCGGGAGTGCATCGATCTTGTTTGTTTTGGGGATTCTTCAGTCGATAGCATGGTCGCCTCTCAAGCGGGGATTTCCATTTTGCTTGCATGGATACGGCAGACCATACGCCCCGTTTTCCCCTCTGTCAATCCTTATTGCATTCATTCCAGGGCGTATGCCGGAACGTACCCGGCGGGACCGTTATCGGAATCAAAAAGCCATGATTTGCTGTATTGCGGGCCGCGCGGCCGCGATACTCTCGGAGGGAGATCCACCGGGTTTTCCCGTGTGCCGTCCACCCTGGCTCCGGCGATCCCGGAGACTGATTTGCCCCCCCCGGGAACTCGACCGGCGCCGATTGCGTACACTAAAATAAGAGAGACCTGGAGCACGCATCTCGCATGAAAAAGATACTTTTGATTATTCTCGCCGTTGTAGCCCTCGCTGGGCTTGTGTCCTTCTTCATTTATAGGCAACAGGCCGGCTACACCAAGGTTCTCACCGCCAAGATCGCGCGCCAGGAACTGGCTACGGTGGTCAGCGGCACCGGCCAGATCAAGCCCAAGACCTATGCGAATCTGGGCGCCACCGCCATGGGTCGCGTCACCCACCTTTATGTAAAGGAGGGGGACATGGTCAAGAAGGGCCAAACGGTGGCCACCATCCAAAACGTGCAGCAGCAGGCCGGTGTGAATGGCCAGCAGGCAGCCATCTCCGCCGCCAAAACCGATATTGCCGCCGCCGTTGCCAACGAAAAGACCTCCGAAGCCAACGTAGAGAAGGCCAAGGCCGATCTGGAGCAGAAACGGCTGGACTGGGAGCGCGCCCAGAGCCTCTACACGGCCGGCATCCTGGCCAAGCAGGATTTCGACGCCAAGAAAGCGGCCTATGACACAGACGTGGCCGCGCTCAACCAATGTGTGGCCGCGCTGAATCAGGCCAGGGCGCAAACCGATTCCTACCGCGGACATCTGCAAATACAGGTGGCAAGCCTGCGCGCTAACCAGGATATGCTCGACCAGACCATCTTCGTGGCTCCCTTCGACGCCATCGTCACCAACGAGCCCATCCGCGAGGGTGAGTCGGTGGTCGCGGGCATCCAGAACACTGTGGGCTCAACGCTCATGACCCTGGCGGATATGAGCGTAGTCACCGCCGAGGTCAAGGTGGATGAGACCGACATCGTCAACATCCGCATCGGCCAGCCGGTCGATGTCACTGTGGACGCGCTCCCCGGTAAGGTCTTCAAGGGGCACGTAACCCTGGCCGGCGATCAGGCCCTGCTTCGCTCCACCGGCGTGGCTACCTTGCAATCCACAACCGGCACCGAGGAAGCCAAGGACTTCAAGGTGATTGTCACGCTGGACGCGCCCACCAGCGAGTTGCGCCCCGGGCTCAGCACCACCGCAAAGATCACCACCGCGCACAAGCAGAGCGTGCTCACGATGCCTATCCAGGCGCTGACCATGTATACGCCCGAAGCTGACGCCGCCAAGAGCGGCGTGCAGGCGGCTTCCACCTCATCCAACTCGTCCACCGCCAAGAAAGAGCCGCAGCAGGGTGTCTATGTAATCGAAAACAAAAGCGGCAAGCTGCGCGCCAAGTTCGTGCCCGTCATTACCGGCATCACCGGGGCCACCGACATCGAAGTGCTCAGCGGCTTGACCGAGGGCCAGGAAATTGCCATCGGCCCCTACAAGACGCTGCGCGGAATCAAAAATAACGCGCTGGTTAAGCGGGACACTGCAAAACCGGTTACCCCGTCTACCGGCGGAAATTCTTAACAATCTCCAAAGAAAGAGATGCGGATGGCTCTACTCGACACCACCACCGAAGACCTTGCCCAACCAGCGGCTCCGCCCAGCGGCGACATGATTATCGTCGAGGATCTGTGGCGCACCTACGACATGGGCTCGGAGCAGCAGGTGCATGCGCTCAGAGGCGTCTCCATGCGCATCAAGCACAATGAATATGTCGCCATCATGGGCCCCTCCGGCTCCGGCAAGTCCACGCTGATGAACCTGATTGGCTGCCTGGACACACCCTCCAAAGGCCGTTACTGGCTTAACGGACAGCTCGTCAGCGAGCTGGAAGATGACCAACTGGCACGCATCCGCAACAAAGAAATCGGTTTCGTCTTCCAGACCTTCAACTTGCTGGCCCGCGCCACCGCCCTGCACAATGTGGAACTGCCGCTTATTTATAACGGCACGCCCGCAGCGGCGCGCATTGAGCGGGCAAAGGAATCGCTGGCCGACGTGGGCCTCGCCTCGCGCATGTACCACAAGCCCAACGAGCTCTCCGGTGGCCAGCGTCAGCGCGTGGCCATTGCACGCGCACTGGTCAACCGGCCCTCCATCATCCTGGCCGATGAGCCTACCGGCAACCTCGACTCCAAAACCGGCCTGGAGATCATGGCCCTGCTCGATACCTTGCACGCCAATGGCAACACCGTTGTGCTGGTCACACACGAGCCGGATATCGCCGATTATGCGCATCGCGTGGTGCATATTCTCGACGGCCAGATCTACTCCGACGAGCCCTCCAAGCGCTTTCGCTAAGGGCGCAAACCAAATCCAAATCACGCCCCCCCTCCCGAACCGGAAAGAAGCCATCTCTTTCCGGTTCATGTTTTTTCCCCTTTCGCCGATGAAACTTCTGTAGGCCTTGAAACCGTAGTTTGGGCCATGGAGGCGAGGTACGTTGAGAGCCATGCAAAGCGCCGCTCAGCACCAGCCTGCCGTCTCCCGCCTGACCTTGGTGGATGTCGAAGCGCCTCTTGAATCGCAGCCTGTAGGGGTCAGCGCAGCGTGGCGCAAGCTGCTCATGCAGGCGGATATGGCCGCGCCTCATGTGCAGCTGGCCACCATAGAGGGAGAACACGGCGTCGGCAAGCATACTCTGGCGCGCTATCTCTTCAGCCGCTCCCCCCTGGCGGGCGGCGTCTTTCAGCGGCGCGACGCCCGCGAATGGCTGGTGACCGATGCCGATCCGGCTACCCTGTCTGGTTTCACCTATCTGGACCGCGTGGACCTGTTGGCCCCTCCCGGCCAGGGTCTGCTGCTCGGTGTGCTCAAATCCCTCCAGGACCGTCCATCGGGGCGCTCCGTGCTGCTGGCCTCATCCCAGACCACCTTGCGCCAGATGGCCGCCCAGGGCCTGATGCTGCCCGATCTCGCCTTCCGCCTGACAGCCGTCCGCTTTGGCATTCCACCCCTGCGCCAGCGCCGGGAAGACATCGCCCCGCTGGCCCAGGTCCTGCTGGACCGCATCTGCACCCGCTACCAGCAGCGCCCTGTCCTCATGGCCCCCGGTACACTGGCCCGCCTGCTCCAGCACAACTGGCCGGGAAACGTGCGCGAGATGGCCTCGGTGCTGGAAACCGCCCTCCTGGAGGCCATCAACGGCGTCATCCGCCCCGACGACCTGGCCCTGCCCTCTGGCCTGGATTCCCCCTCCGATCTGCGTCCGGAAGGGCGCACAGACAGCCTCAATCTCGACGCCGTCATTCAACATCACGTGCAGTACGTCCTGGACCTCAACCGCGGAAACAAGCTCCGCGCCGCCCGTCAGCTCGGCATCAGCCGCTCCACCCTCTATCGCATCCTCGGCAACGAAAATATCCTGGCCCACTGACCGCAACGCGTTTTCCACGCCTAAAAATCGACGACCGCTGTAAACTCGTGTTACGCCATGACCCTGAGCCTGCCTGAGTTTATCCGCCGCTGGAAAGACAGCGAGTTGTCCGAGCGCGCGGGATCGCAGTCGCATTTCATCGATCTGTGCGAAATCCTCAACGAGCCGCATCCGGCCGCCGCCGACCCCATGGGCCACGACTATGCCTTTGAAAAGCACGTAAACAAAACCGGCGGCGACGAAAAGGGCTTTGCCGACGTATGGAAGCGCGGCTTCTTCGGCTGGGAGTACAAGGGAAAACACAAGAACCTCAAGGGCGCCTACCAGCAACTCTTCAATTACAGCGCCGACCTCGACAATCCGCCGCTGCTGGTCGTCTGCGATTTTGAGCATTTCGAGGTTCACACCAATTTCACCAACACCCGACCGCTGGTCTACAAGTTCACCCTTGACGACCTCATGCTGCCCGCTCCCATCCCCGGCTCGGACCTTTCCGCACTCGACATTCTGCGCGCCGTCTTTTCAGATCCAGACAAGCTCAAGCCCGGCGCTCTTGAAGTTCGCGTTACGGAAAGGGCGGCGGAGGAATTCACCAAGCTGATTCCGAATCTGCGCAAGCCGGGGGTCGATCAAGAGGCATTGGCTCGTTTCATCATGCGCCTGCTCTTCTGCCTCTTCGCCGACAGCGTCGGGCTATTGCCCGACAATATCTTCCGCAAGATGATCGCAGCCGATCGCCAGGAGCCGCGCAAGTTCGTTCGCAAGCTCAAGAATCTCTTCCGCGCCATGGCGGTTGGAGACGACAGTGGTCTGATCAGCATCCACCACTTCAACGGCGGCCTCTTCCGCGCGGACGACGACACCGTATTCGATCTGTCTCACGAGGATATGGGCATTCTTCAGAAGGCCGCGCAGTTGGATTGGGGTCGCGTGGAGCCGGCCATCTTCGGCACCCTCTTCGAGCGCATTCTGGACGAAGGCAAGCGCGCCCAGCTTGGAGCGCACTACACCAGCCGCGAAGACATTCTGCTGATTCTGGAGCCGGTGGTGATGGCCCCGCTGCGCCGCCGCTGGAACGAAGTCAAAGCCGGAGCGGAAGAGATCGCGGCAGCCATGGAGACGGCAAGCAGCGGCACTCGCGCCAAGCTGCGCGTTCAACTGGAAGACAAAGTGCTCGGTTGGATGGAGGAGCTCTCGCGCATCCGCATTCTCGATCCTGCCTGCGGCAGCGGAAATTTCCTCTACATGGCGCTGTGGCTGCTTCTGGACCTATGGAAAGAGGCGCGGGTCTTTGCCGCCGATTACCACTTGCCCACCTACCTTCCATGCAAAGTCGGCCCCTCGCAGCTTTACGGCATCGAGACCAACATCTACGCGCATGAACTGGCCTCGGTCGTAGTCTGGATCGGCTACCTGCAATGGCGCAAGGACAACGCCATGGGCGAGGATGAAGAGCCGATTCTGAAAGTGCTCGACAACATCCAGCATCGCGACGCTATTCTCGAACTCGACGCCGATGGCAACCCGAAGCTGGACAGCGAAGGCAATCCCAACGAGCCGGAATGGCCCGAAGCAGACTTCATCGTCAGCAATCCACCCTTTCTGGGGGACAAGAGAATGCGCGCCGAACTTGGAGACAGGTATGTTGAGGCGCTACGCAAACTCTACGAAGGTCGCGTTCCGGGCGGGGCGGATCTGGTCACCTATTGGTTTGAGAAGGCGCGGGCACAGATTGCTGCGTCGAAGGCGCAGCGCGCAGGATTGCTGGCAACAAACTCAATCCGCATGGTGGGTAATCGCCCGGTGTTGGAGAGCATCCTCACATCCGGCGGCATCTTCATGGCCTGGAGCGACCGCCCATGGATCAACGAAGGCGCGGCGGTTCGTGTTTCGTTCGTCGGCTTTGACAATGGTTCACAAACAGAGCGAATCCTTGACGGGCATCCGGTGGAGACGATTCACCCTGATCTGACAGCGGAGGCCAATGTGGTCAGTGCAACGCCGTTGGCCGAGAATCAGGGAATTTGTTTTGTTGGGGTTGTGAAGGGCGGGCCTTTTGATCTGACAGTGGAGCAAGCGAAAGCTATGCTATCCGCGCCCCTCAATCCGAACGGAAAGCCAAACTCAGACGTGGTGAAGCGGAGATTGATTGGCCGCGATGTAGTGCAAAGAAATCAAGATGGCTGGCTGGTGGACTTTGTTGATATGCCTGAGCCAGACGCCGCGTTGTACGAGTTACCGTTTGAATATGTTCGCACGCATGTCAAACCACTGCGAGATATAAACAATCGTAAGCACAGACGGGAAAACTGGTGGCTGCATAACGAAAACAATCCCGGTTTGCGCAGAGCACTGATTGGTCTAAGCCGCTGCATTGTGACGCCGGAGGTCGCCAAGCATCGTGTCTTTGCTTGGATGAACACAGAAGTTGTCCCAGACCATAAACTGCACATTTTTGCAAGGGAGGACGATTATTTCTATGGGGTACTTCATTCGCGTCTGCATGAGGTATGGACGCTGAGCACATGCTCATGGATCGGCGTCGGAAACGACCCATCTTACAACTCCGCAACAACTTTTGGAACCTTCCCTTTTCCCTGGCCGCCGGGCAAGGAGCCGCAGGATTCGCCGCTGTTGAAAGCCATTGCCGAGGCCGCGCGGGAACTGGTGATCAAGCGCGACAACTGGCTCAACCCGCCCGACGCCGCGCCGGAAGACCTGCCCAAGCTGACTTTGACCAATCTCTACAACAAGCGCCCCGCGTGGCTGGAGAACGCCCACCGCAAATTGGACGAGGCGGTCTTCGCGGCCTACGGCTGGCCCGCGACGCTCACCGACGCGGAATTGCTGGAGCGCCTGCTCGAGCTGAACCACGAGCGAGCAACATTCCCTAGTCCCTAGTACCGTGACCGCTTGAATTTGTAATAGCAGGAATGTAGCGCCGGCCTCCCGGCCGGCTGTAGCGCGGGCGTCCTCGCCCGCGCTTGTCCATGATTGATTACGAATTCATGTGGTCTAGAGCAATATCATGCTAGCTGTACCCAGTTCTGGCAAGTTCTGAACCAGGCTGTGGCGTTTTCCGTGGAGATTTGCGGCAGTGCAT
>CZKF01000126.1_pt1 | contig 11756 bp, 6 predicted proteins | sample 1122351 | NCBI WGS metagenome assembly CZKF01 (sample SAMEA3539301, study PRJEB10725) | soil metagenome | biome: tundra; feature: field; material: soil | place: USA | collected 2010-05 | depth 0.15 m
TGGTATGACACAAGAGGCATTTGCCGCCGCCTATCGCATCCCCATCGGAACTCTGCGCGACTGGGAGCAAGCTCGCAAACGTCCCGACGCCCCGGCGCGCGCCTACCTCACCGTCATCGCCCGCAATCCTGAGGCTGTCGCCAACCTGTTGAAAGAAGCAGCATAAATCACGGATACCTAAAACCCTATTGCGTGAAAACAGAGTGATGCTAACCTGTTGATAGCGCGGTTTTGCCTTGCGGCCCCGCAGCTCAGATGGCCCCGTAGCTCAGGTGGATAGAGCAGCAGTTTCCTAAACTGCGTGTCGGAAGTTCGAGTCTTCCCGGGGTCACCATTCCTTCATGCATTGCAGCCCGATAAAACTTTATTGTGATCCGGCAAACTTCTTTGCTCCACACGTTTTGACTCCGTCGCGCCGCGCCGTCTATAAACATTGATGGCATGGAAATCTCTTCCATGTCGTACCGGCTGCCCAGCAAACAGCAGCACAATCTACCACGGCAATCGCCAGGATGCTCGGGAAGGCGGTGAAACTCCGCCACTGCCCCGCAACTGTGAGCGCCCCGGCCCAACGGCTCGTTCTATAGGCCAGGGAAGGGAACCAGCCAGGGTCTTACCGCTCGTCGCGGAAGCCCCTCGTGAACCACTGCACGGCGAGTCCCTTTGGGCGCGCCTGTGGGAAGGTGGCTGGAAAGGCGCAAGTCAGGAGACCGGTCCTCGCGCCCTCAACCCACTTGCGTTCCGAGGGGAACGAAGGAGCCTTCATGTCTGCTGCCGCAAATTTGCGCACCCACCTGAGCCGATTACGCACCTGCCTATTGAATGTCTTGCTATCCCACCCTAGCCGCAAAAACAAAAACGCGGCGAGGATGGGTCACCCACAATTTTGTACTATCCTGTCCCGCGCATTCGCCCTGCTCTTGCTCACTGCCAGCGCCGCTTTCTGCCCGGCCGCCTCCATCCGAGGCGTGGTCACGGACGCCTTGGGCGCCAAGGTTGCAGGCGCCAACGTGGTCTTGATCAACGGCGGCAAGGCCATCGGCGCCGCCGTCTCCACGGCCGATGGCAGTTTTCAGATCACTACCGGCGTCGAGGGCCGATTCTTCCTGCTGGTTTCCGCCAATAGCTTCCGCCAGTTGGAGACGCCCAGCTTCTACGCCGGCCGTCTCGATTCGGTCGAGCGCAACATTGTGCTCGAACCGCAGTGGGTACGCGAGTCCATCGTGGTCACGGCCACCGGAACCCCCACGCCTCAACCGCAGACAAGCGAGACCACCAGCGTGCTCGGGCCGCTCGATCTGGCGCTGCGCAGCGATATGACAAGCGCGTTGCGGCTGATGCCTGGAACGGTTGTTGTGCAGACAGGCCAGCTTGGCGCGGAGACCTCGCTCTTCATTCGCGGCGGCGATTCGGATTCCAATAAAATTCTGCTTGACGGGGTGAGCGTAGGCGATCTCGGCGGACAGTTCGACTTTGGACCGCTCTCGACCACCGCGGTTGAGCGCGCCGAAGTCTATCGTGGCCCCGACTCTAGCCTTTATGGCGCCGGCGCGGACAGCGGCGTGGTCAGCCTCACCACCCCGCGCGGCACCACCAGCTATCCGTCGATCCTCTTTCAGGGCGATGCCGGCAACCTCTCAACCTCGCGCGAGGAACTGGAGGTGGCCGGCGCGCACAACAAGCTGGATTACCTGGGCGCTTTCAGTTGGCTGCAGACTGCCAACAATCTGCCCATGGACGAGTACCACGTAGCTACCTCGGCTGCCAACCTCGGCTGGCAGCCCAGCGGCAGCACGCAGATTCGCGGCACTCTGCACTATGGCGTCGATGCCACCGGAGTTCCCAACACCTGGGACTTTTATCACATCAGCGACGACCGCAAGGAGGGCGATCAAGACCTCTATGTAGGAGCCATGGTGGAGAACCAGACCACGCCCGACTTCCACAATCGCTTTCAGTACGGCTTGACGCGCAAGCGCGAGCAGTCCCAGCAGTGGTATCCGGCGGGCGTCTGCATCCCCGCCTACGGCATTGGATGCGATGGCGCCGCCGATACATTTACCGGCGGCAATTACTATGGCCTGCCGATCACTATCCAGGGAGCCAACGGCTACAGCGCCACGGGGCCTGCGCTGATGAATTACAGCGTGGCCAACGGTAGCGTCTATACGAACCGGCTGGACATAATCAATAACCGCGATCAGCTTCTCTACCAGGGAGACTACCGCCTGACGCCGCATCTCCTGCTGCTGGCCGGATTTCACTATGAGAACGAGCGTGGGGCCGAGCGCGAGCCCGCATATTCCATCAACCTCGAAAAAAATCGCACAAACTACGACTACATTTTCGGCGCACATGGCGATTTCAAAGACCGGCTGTTTTACACGGTGGGCGCGGCCATCGAACACTACCAACTGATCGGTAACGGCATCTCGCCTCACGCCGGACTGAGCTTCTATGCGCTGCGTCCGCGGAAGGGCGCCTTCAGCGGAACACGGCTGAACGCTAGCTTCTCGCAAGGCATACGCGAACCCAAACTGACCGATGAGATCGGTTCGCTTTACGACGTTCTGGAGCAGAACGGCGGTCAGGCAACGATTCAGCAGTTGCACATCTCGCCCATCGAGGGTCCGACCACGCGCACCTGGGAGGGCGGTGGTGAGCAGGCCTTCTGGAGCCAGCGCATCATCTTGCGCGCCAGCTACTTCCATAACGAATTTGGCCGGGCCATCGAAGGCGTGGGCGCGGCAATGGTACCCACGCTGCTGCCTAACCTGACTGCACAACAGCAGCAAGCTCTGGAGGCCACGCTAGAAAGCGAAAACGCCTACTCGCTCGATCTGAACTCGCTGGCCTTTCGCGCGCAGGGTGTCGAAACCACCATCGAAAGCGGGATCGGCAAGAACATCTTCTTCCGTGGCGGCTATACGTATCTGGATTCAGTGGTGCAGCACTCCTTTTCCAGCGACAATGCAGCGCTGCTCGGCGGCTATGCGCCCACCTTCGACGGCATTCCCGTGGGCATCTACTCGCCACTGAAGGGCGCTCGTCCCTTCCGTCGTCCGCCCCACACGGGATTCTTCACGGCAAGCTATGCGGGAAAGCAGCTCACCGGTGTCTTCACCTCGGCGTTTTCCAGCCGCAGCGACGACTCCACCTTTCTCGGATACGAAGACGTGAATCAGGGGAACTCTCTAGTTTTGCCCAACCGCAATCTGGACTGGGGCTATGCCAAGCTGGACCTGGGCGCCAGCTACAAGTTGCTCCCCTGGCTGGGCGTTTATGGCCAGGCGGAGAACCTGACCAGCAACCGGCACATTGCCCCCATCGGCTATCCCTGCCTGCCCTTCAACTTCCGCGCCGGCTTGCGCATCGAGTGGACCAGGGCCGTCAACCACTGAGGGATTCTCTGCGTATTCAGACGATTAGGCATGGGCGGCGAATCCGCCGTCTCTGCTCCGCACCTGCCTGAATTTCAGACGTGTTTTCCACGTTGCTCCTTGAAAAGGCATGGGGGTATACTGATTTTCCCCCTAGGGATGTACACGTTTTCTTCAAGAGCGGAAGTTCATTGAGACGGCCAATAGACGAATGACACTGTCGTTAGAGCCAGTGTGATTCGGTTCAGGACGTACCCGTGAGAGGGCATGAGAAAAGAGTGTTTAACCAGGTCTCTGGGCTGTGATGACATCCTGACTGCTTATGGGAGATCGCCGCGGCGCGGCCGGCCCTGCCCGGTTCGCCAACTCCAGGGGACGGCAAGATTCAGCCGTTTACAATACATTCATTTTTGCTCAGTATATTCATCTCCACGGGGAAGCTTGCGTCGATGGCGACCCCAGCAGCGGCTCCGCCCCCACGAAAGCCGTCTGAATCGAAGGTGCAAGGAGTTTCTTATGCCCAGCGCGCTACGCGTTGCGCCTGTCGTTCACCAAGGGGCGCTGCCGATCACCCACCCAGCGTATTCTCAATACCAGCAGCATTTTGGAGAGCCATCATGACTATGAATCGAATACGTCAGAGCGTTATTTGCCTGATGATCCTCACTCTGGCCGTGTGTTTGGGCACAGTTGCCCTGCACGCGCAGACTTCCACGCAAGGCTCCATTGCCGGGTCAGTTCTGGATCCCTCCGGAGCCGTTGTCCCTGGCGCCGCCGTCACCATCCACAACATGGGAACCAACGCAGAAATCAAGCTCACATCCGACGCCAGCGGTTTTTACAAGGCCCCATTGCTGGAGCCCGGCACTTATAGGGTGACCTTTGTCGCAGCCGGCTTTGCCTCCTATCGCGCCAATAACGTCACTGTACAGGTCGGCCAGGTATCTGACGTTTCGCCGCGTCTGACGGTCGGCGCATCCACGACCTCCGTCGAGGTCAACGAACAGGCGCCGGTGCTCAACCTTGAGTCGCCGGACTTCCAGGGCACGCTGAACATGAATGCGCTTCAATCCATCCCCATCAACAACCGCCGCTGGTCGGCTCTTGCCCTCACCACTCCTGGCGTCACAGTGGATACCGCCGGCTATGGTCTCATCAGCGTCCGCGGCATCAGTACACTGCTCAACAACGTCGAAATTGACGGCGCCGACGATAATCAAGCTTTCTTTGCTGAAGAGCGCGGGCGCACCCGTGAAGCCTATTCCACTGCCGGCAGCTCGGTCCGCGAGTTCGCGATCAACACCGGCGTCTACTCGGCGGAGTACGGGCGCGCCGCCGGCGGCGTCGTCACCTCGGTCACCAAGAGCGGCACCAACCAACTCCACGGTCAGGCCTATTTCTATGATCGCGAAAGCAACTGGAATGCCATGAACGACTACGCCTTCGTCACCACACTGGTGAATGGCGTCAATGTCAAATCGCACATCAAGCCAGAGGACCTGCGCAAGATTTATGGCTTCACTGCCGGTGGGGCGCTGATCAAGGACAAGCTCTTCTGGATCTATACCTATGACCAGCACACACACGTATTCCCGGTGTTGGGCGTTCCATATAATCCCCTGCAGTTCTACACTTTGCCTCAGACCGCGCTGACCACGGGTGAAACTTGCAACACAACAACCGGCGCGCTGGCGGGCGCTCCCAGCGCCGCCGTCAACGACACAAATGCCTGCACTTTGGCCGCGCGCCAGGGGATCAGCTATGTTCAGGCCTCCTACGACTGGTGCGTCATGACCTATGGCAACGCCAGTTGCTCCCTTTCAAATTACCCTGGCGCATCCGCAATCACCGATCTCGGCCTCGGCTCTAACTCCGAACTTGGGCTCTCGCCGCGCTTCGGCTTCCAGGAGATCAACACCCCCAAGCTCGACTGGCAGATCAACCCCAAAGAGCATCTGAGTGTGCTGTACCATCGCCTCAGTTGGGATTCACCCTCCGGCGTGCAGACCACTAACCCTGACCAGTACGCGATGGACACGCAGGGCAACGACTTCGTCAAGCTGGACTATGGCGTGATCAAGCTCACCAGCCTCATCACCTCAAACATCAGCAATGAGCTGCTCTACCAGTATGGCCGCGAACTCAACTACGAGACCCAGGAGGCTCTCACCCCATACTCCAAGGCCGACATCACAGCCAGCACTGGAAACGTTCCCGAGCTTGAGGCAGGTTATAACTACGGCATCAATGCCGGCTCAATTTACTATGAGCACCGCGCGGCCTATCCCGATGAGCGCAAATGGCAGGTCAACGACGTCCTTTATTGGGGCAAGGGGAAACACAGCCTGAAGTTCGGCGTAGACGCGGTTCACAACTGGGACCTGATGAACAACACATACAAGAGCAATGGCGACTTCAGCTACAACTGGGTCGGCAACTACTATAATGACCTGCTCAACATGAAGCACGCCGTAACCCCTTCAGCCCTCAATCCCGTTGGTTGCGACGTGAACGCTTCGCAAAACGGGAGTTCCGTGAAAGGCACCTATCCCTGCTACTACGACTTCATCCAGGGATTCGGGAGTCCCATCTATACCATCACCACGATGGATACTGGTGTCTTTGCACAAGACAACTGGAAGTTCTCTCCGCGCTTGACCCTGGAACTCGGCCTGCGCTGGGATCATGAGACAATCCCGCCTGCAGATCCCAACCTCACAACGGCCACGGGCACCTTTGTAACCTACAACGGCATGACCAACAGCCCGAGCAACAAGATGAACTTCGGGCCTCGTGTGGGTTTCTCCTATGACGTCTTTGGCAAGGGCAAGACAGTGTTGCGCGGCGGATGGGGCATGTATTACGGCCGCATCACCAACGGCAATATCGAGAATATACGCCTCAACACAGGCAGCCCGAACGGCCAGTTCAGCGCAACCTGGTTCGACAACACCGCCAGCGCGCCGGTATACCCGAATATATTCGCAGCTGGCTCCTCCTCTGCCAAACCAACATCCTATTTCATGGCCCCGAATTTGAAACTTCCTCAGATTCAGGAGTTTGATCTCCAGATCCAGCACGCTCTGGGCAGGGGCACATTCGCCTCCGTGAGCTATCTCGGCGCCTTGGGTCGAGAGCTGCCAAACTTCCTGGATGTCAACCTGCTTCCAACCACCACCAACAAGACGATTACGATAGCCGGCGACCCCAACGGTTCTGGCCCCTTAGGCGCCACCGGAGCCACGGTAACCGTTCCCGTATATACCGGCTATGGCAACACCGCTCTCCTGGGATCGGGAGCCACAAGTTTCCAGGGCATATCCGAGCTGGTCAGTAACGTCAACTCCAACTACAATGCCATGGTCGTAGAGGTTCTCAATCGTTCGCTCAAGAGCATTCAGTTCGACGCGAACTATACCTGGTCGCACGCGCTCGACTTCGCGCAGAACGCCAATACTCAAGGTGCGGCGGAATCCTGGTATGACCCCTACATCAATCCGCGCATCAACTACGGCAACTCTACTTGGAACATTCCCAACAGGTTCGTGGCGTATGCGCTCTATAATTTCCCGAACATCAAAACAACCAGTTGGGTCAAGTACTTGGCCAATGACTGGAGCCTGAACGACAGCTTCCAGATGCAGAACGGCTTGCCCTTTACGGCAGGAGTCAGCGGCAAGCCATCAGGCGCAATTGGCAGCAGTTGGAACGGCACCGGCGGTCCTACTATCATTCCTCAAATCGGGTACGACACCTATCGTTACCCCCGCCGTATCGTGGACGATGCTCGCTTCCAGAAGCAGATATCCTTCGACAAGAGCCGCAATCTGCAACTCATGTGCAACGTCTTCAACGTTTCCAACCACCAGAACATCACTGGTTTTTTGGCCACCTACCTGTATAACTTGTCGGGAACCACAGCGACGTATACAGGAGTGAGCGGAACTGGAAGCCAGAGTTTCATGGTGCCCAGCAATTCAAACAGCAGTAACTTCACCTATACGCCGCGTAATATTGAAATCGCAGCCCGCTTTAACTTTTAAGGCGGCCCAACCCCTAAAAAACGCGGCGGCTTCGGCCGCCGCGCTTTTTTGCCCATCGCATTTCCGGGGGATGATTAGGTCGAGTAAGAATTCCGAAGTGCGAGAATTTTCAGCCGAACCTACGTTGCCAAACAGTGTATTGAGGAGGAGAATTGTCCATATATCGCTTAAATTGTATTTGATATAGTCAAAGTTATTTTCTAGTAAATTGCGTATTTTAGTGGTAAATTCTTCTTCTTTTCATATTAGTTGTTGAAAAACTAGGACAGAAAAGATTAAAGTTAATTTCTCTTTAGGTTGTTAATTTGCTCTTTTTGTTGTTTTTGCTTCAAGAGGTACCCCATGAATTGTCCTAAATGCCAGTCTGCTTCCTTGTCCGTCATTCCCGCCGAGATCCGGCTCTACCATAACTGTCATCGCACCCTGAGCCATCCTCCCATGACTCCGTCGCCCGATGTCCTGGTTTGCCTTGATTGCGGCTGGTCGGAGTTCTCGATTCCGCGTTCCTGGCTCTCCGCCGGGTGGTTGCGTTCGATGCGGCCGCAACCTGCTCCGGCCACTGCGCCCATGGTCTCCGCGAATATACCCGCAATGGCCTCTTAGAGACGCAAACGGCTTTTCGCCTTGCCGCTGCATGGCGGCTGAGGCGATAAGATGCTGTGCGTGAGACATTCGCTTTGTAAATATTTCTAGCTGCACAATAAAAGGCCCCCAGCCGAAGCTAGAGGCCTTTGCTTTTGTTTTTGCCGACCAGAGGGAGGCGGTTGGCCCCACCGCAGGTGGTTAGTACATGCCGTCCATGCCGCCGCCGCCATGGCCGCCGCCCGGAGCGGATTTGGGCTCCGGAATTTCGACAACCAGGGCTTCGGTGGTGAGCAGCAAACCGGCGATGGAAGCCGCATTCTGCAACGCCGTACGCGTCACCTTGGTGGGGTCGATGACGCCCGCCTTGACCAGGTCTTCGAAGACGTTGGTAAGAGCGTTGTAGCCGTAATGCAGGTCCTTGGATTCCAGCACCTTGGCCACTACCACAGCGCCCTCTTCGCCGGCATTGGCGACGATCTGGCGCAGAGGCTCTTCCAGAGAACGGCGAACGATCTGGGCGCCAATCTTCTCGTCGCCCTCGAGCGTCTTGATCAGGGTGTCCACCGCGGGAATGGTGCGAACCAACGCCACGCCGCCGCCGGGAACGATGCCTTCTTCGACTGCCGCGCGGGTGGCGTGCAGCGCATCCTCAACGCGAGCCTTCTTCTCCTTCAGCTCGGTCTCGGTGGCCGCGCCAACCTTGATGATGGCCACGCCGCCGACCAGCTTGGCCAGCCGCTCCTGCAGCTTCTCCTTGTCGTAGTCCGAGGTAGTCTTCTCGATCTGCGCGCGGATCTCCTTGACCCGGCCTTCGATTTCAGACGGCTTGCCGCCGCCATCCACGATGGTCGTGTTGTCCTTGTCGATGGTGATGCGCTTGGCCTTGCCCAGATCCTCGAGCTTGACGCCTTCCAGCTTGATGCCCAGATCCTCGGTGATGGCCTTGCCGCCGGTCAGAATGGCCACGTCGCCCAGGATCGCCTTGCGGCGGTCGCCGAAGCCCGGCGCCTTCACGGCGGCCACGTTGAGCGTGCCCCGAAGTTTGTTCACTACAAGTGTAGCCAGAGCTTCACCTTCAACATCCTCGGCAATGATCAAAAGCGGCTTGCCGCCGCGGGCTACCTGCTCCAGCAAGGGCAGCAAGTCCTTCATAGCGCTGATCTTCTTCTCGTAGATCAGGATGTAGGGCTCTTCCAGAATCACTTCCAGCCGTTCGGCGTCGGTGACGAAGTAGGGGCTTAGATAGCCACGGTCAAATTGCATTCCGTCGACCGTTTCCAGGCCGGTATGCATGGTCTTCGACTCTTCGATGGTGATGACGCCATCCTTGCCTACAACCTTGACTGCTTCGGCGATAATGTCGCCGATCTCCTGGTCGCCGTTGGCCGAGATCGCGCCCACCTGGGCCACGGAACCCTCGTTGACGGGCTTGGAGAGCTTACCCAAAGCGCCGCCCTCGATCCACTTGCCTTCCTTGTCGCGCGTGCCGATGATCGCGGCCACGGCCTTTTCAATGCCGCGCCTGAGCGCCATCGGATTAGCGCCAGCCGCCACCGTCTTCACGCCTTCGCGGAAGATGGACTGCGCTAGAACCGTCGCGGTCGTGGTGCCGTCGCCGGCCACGTCCGAGGTCTTTGAAGCAACTTCCTTGACGAGCTGGGCGCCGACATTTTCCATCGGGTCCTTCAGCTCGATCTCCTTGGCTACAGTCACGCCGTCTTTGGTGATGGTCGGCGATCCGAACTTCTTCTCGATGACCACGTTCCGGCCCTTGGGCCCGAGCGTCGCCTTCACGGCGTCCGCCAGCGTGTTGACGCCGCGCAGGATCGCCTGACGGGATTCCTCACCGTGCAATATCTGCTTTGCCATTTCTGTATCTCTCCTCTACCAGTTGTCAGTTCTCAGTTGTTAGTTCTCAGTGATCAGTGAGCAGTTGTCAGTGAGCAGTTGCCAGTCTTTAGTTTTCAGTATCCAGCGATGCAGCCAAGCAACCGGCGGTATTTACTGAGAACTGAAAACTGAGAACTGTGAACTGACTACTTCTTGACGATTCCCAGAACTTCTTCCTCGCGCATGATCAGAAACTCCTGGCCGTCGAGTTTGATCTCAGTGCCGGAGTACTTGCCGAAGAGAATCTTGTCGCCCGCCTTAACGTCCAGGGGGAAGACCTTGCCCTCGTCGTTGGATTTGCCCTTGCCCACGGAGATTACTTCGCCCTCCTGGGGCTTTTCCTTGGCGCTGTCGGGGATGATGATGCCCCCGCGAATGGTTTCGCCCTCTTCCAGACGGCGGACGAGGATGCGATCATGAAGCGGGGTAAACGTCGTCGCTGCGGATGTTGATGCCATTGCTTCGCTTCTCCTTCACACGCGGACAGGGGTGAACCCCGCCGCGGGGTTTGTGTGGTGTTAAAACAAACGCTGTGGAATGATAGGGTTGCGCCTCGAAATAAGGAACCTCTACCCCGGCGAGCAGTTTCACCAGCCCTGTGCTAGCACTCTCGCCTTCCAATTGCTAACGATAAGCAACGCCGGGATATTTGTCAAGAGGGATGGCGAATATATGAGCGAGACGCACTCATATAGCTTGATTTTCCAATATCGGCGGCAGGATTGCGCGGGCCGCAATGCCCCCTGCGCTGGGAAAGACCTCCAAAGCAGCTCGCTGGAAGAGCAGGGGTGGTTACCATTTACAATGGCAACCATGATGCGCAGTTCTCTTTTTCGTCTCAGTATCGTCGTGGCCGTGCTCGGCCTGGCCCTCTCGTCGCTCACCGTCGGCGCACAGCAGAAACCCTCCAGTCGCGGCCGCAAGTACAAGTCGCCCCCGCCAACCGCGCGCATTGAGGTCACCGTGGTGCGCGACGTGAACGACAAGCCCATCACGAATGCCGCTGTCATCTTCCATGTGGTGGGGGGAGAAAAGGGCAACATGGAGCTGAAGACCAACGAGGACGGCAAGGCCATCATTGATGTGCTGACCATCGGCTACACAGTGCGGATGCAGATCATTGCCAAGGGCTTCCAGACATTTGGGGACGACTACAAGATTGACAAAGACAAGATGGCGATCGAGATCAGGATGAAGCGCCCCGGCGAGCAGTACTCCATCTACAGTGCCCACACGGAGAAAAAGGAGACTGGCAGGGACGGTCGTTTCATTGCTTATGATGACGGAACGGTATTGGATACGAAGACGAACCTGATGTGGGCTGCGCAAGCCGGCGGCGAGGACGTCACCACGAATGGCGCCAATACAATTGTAGAAAATTATCATGTAGGCGGCTACACGGACTGGCGGATGCCGACCCAGGATGAAATGTTGGAGTTGTATAATCCTGACAAATCAACTTCGCTGGGGGACGGCGGGGGCAAACCCCTTCACGTCGCGACGGAGTTGATAAACATTGACGATGATTGTTACCACGCCGATCACTCGCCGGGGACAGATCCGGTTGGCCTTATTGGGATACCCATCTTCTGTTTCAGAGATGGCAGGCGAACAGTAGCTGTCGGCGAGCTCTTCAAGGTGCTGCCCGTGCGCTCAGCCGCTCCCATGGCACAGTCGCATAGCGCCGCAGATGCGAAACCCTGAATCACAACGAGCCACGCCCTTGGGAGATTGTCGTTGAACCCATGATCCCCACTCAACCCCTCGTCGGCAAATCGGCATTGGTGACCGGCGGCGCGAGACGCGTTGGCCGCGGCATTGCGTTGGCCCTGGCGCAGGCCGGCGCGGACGTGGCCAT
>CZKF01000249.1_pt1 | contig 11737 bp, 10 predicted proteins | sample 1122351 | NCBI WGS metagenome assembly CZKF01 (sample SAMEA3539301, study PRJEB10725) | soil metagenome | biome: tundra; feature: field; material: soil | place: USA | collected 2010-05 | depth 0.15 m
CGCTCGCTATCCGCTCGCACTGGCTTCTATGACAGAACACCCAGCCACCTGCGGTGGGGCCAAACGCTCGCTATCCGCTCGCACTGGCACCTGCGGTGCGGCCAAACGCCTTCGACGTGGAGAGCGAATGGAGTTAGTCTCCCACCCTAACCGCAAAAATAAAGACGCGGCGAGGGTGGGACACCCAATTTTTCAATTATTGGGCCGGATCAAGGCATGAGGGTTGTAACCGCCCCTATTTCGCGGGTGTGCCGGTCTCCAGGGCGTGCAGTTCCTTGCCGGGCTTGAAGCGCACCGCTTTGCCGGGGGTGATGCTGACCTCTGTGCCGGTGCGGGGATTGCGGCCGATGCCTGTCTTGCGGGCGCGGACGCTGAAGACGCCGAAGCCGCGCAGTTCAATGCGCTCACCGGCGGTTAAAGCCTGCTTGAGGCCCTCGAAAACCGTATCCACGGCAGCCTCCGCCTTGGTGCGGGGCAGGCCCGTGCGCTCGATCACATGATGGACGATGTCCTGCTTAATCAAAGGGGTACCTCACTGGCGCAACTGAATAGACTGTACTACGACCTACGGTAGTGATGCTACAGGATTTAGAGCGATTGTGGAATACCGGGACGCAAACAATTCGCGATGGTCGTCTTTTTCACGCATAAACAGGGTTGGTTGGGGATCGGAGTTCCCGCTCTTTTGCCAGTAAAAAGGCGAAAGGATGGGGAGTGGCGCCTGTTTTCCCCTGGGGAAAGCTCGCTGTTGACCGCTTGGCAGTCTTTTTGCTTCATCAGGAGGCCTGTTTACTCCTTTTCTATTGAAACATGAAGGAATTTTCCGTAGAATTAATTTTTTCACCGACTTCATATTGAGCCGGAGTGGGAGGGGTTCGTGACGCTGGAGATCTCCAACACCACGCCGCTGCCGGCCAAGATCTACGCCAACGAAGGGCTGTGCCAGATTTTATTTTTCCGCTCCGATGAACCCTGCCAGGTCAGCGATGCCGACCGCAAGGGTAAATATCAGAAACAACAGGGGATAGTGCTTCCCAAACTGTAAGGGTTTGCGGGAAGAAAACCGGTTGGGCTGGTGCGGGGCGTACGGTTTCACGTGTGGATCTAGAAGAGGTTTCACTGTATTTTGTTTTGCCTCGGTTCTCCTATGTTGAACGAAGGAGGGCTCAATGTCTTCAATCCACCACGATGAACCAATTCGAGTGGGCGTGCTCACCGATGAGCCGTTGCGTATGGAGGGCCTAGCCGGCATCTTCGAAGACCGGCCAGGCGAGGGCTACGCGCCATTGTCACCGGTATTCGGGGATTTCGAGGAACTGTTATCCGATTCTGCGCTTTCGTACCTGGTCGTGGACCTGAACGCTTTTTCCAACGAACTGGAAACCGTGGAGGCCATTCGCCGCCGGCGTCCCGATATGCGGTTGATCATAATCGGGCCAGAGAGAGACGACAAACTGATCTTGGGTTTGATTCTGGCGGGCGCACGCGCATACCTGGACCAGAAAGCCAACCTGCGGATTGCGCGTCAGGCTGTCGATGTGGTCATCAGCGGCTCCATCTGGGCGCCGCGGAGGCTGCTCTCGCAACTGATCGACCGGCTGCTGGCGGCCTCCGATGCCAGCCTGACCAACACTCCTCCTCGCTTGACGGAGCGCGAGCGCCAGGTACTCGATCTGATTCTCACGGCCCGCTCCAATCGCGAGATCGCCCGAGAGTTGGGCATTGAGGAGAATACCGTCCAGGTCCATGTGGGGCGATTGCTGCGCAAAACGGGCGCGGAGAACCGGATCGGTCTGCTCATGAACGCATCGAATCCCGCGCTGTTGGAGGCCGTCGGCATCCGTGAACGCCGCCAGGGGGATCGCCGCCGGAGTGACCGCCGCCAGTAGCCGACATTTTGTCCGCCTCGAATTACTCATTAGTAAACATAGGTGGTTACCTATATGCATACGTGTTCCGTAATCTTGTGCAATATTGCTCATTTCCACATAGTTATTAACAGAAACAACGCAGATCTGGGGAAAGGAGTTCCCTGGCCGCATGTTTTCCATGAAGCCTGGGAACTCCTCTTTTTTCTGTGAATTTTGATGCAGACCGTTTGTGGCTGCTTAACCTACCCCCCACTCTCAACTTCCTCCATCCTCTGAAAACTGAGAAAAGCCGGGTTATCTTTGCATAAAACAGAGTGAAAAGGCTACCGGATTGCATCCTATCTTATTGAAATACAGAGAGATAAATATATTACGTTTTTGGAGCGATATTGAACATACGCCGCGAAGGGTTTTCCACAGACTTGTTAACAGAAGCAAAGCAGATCTGGGGAATAGGAGTTCCCGGGCTGCATTTAGCCTCCCGTAGACTGGGAACTCCGTTTTTTACCTGGTATTGCTGCCTGCCTCCAGTTCAGTGTTTTACGAATTCAGCCCTCTCGGGCTCCCCCTCTTACAACCCTACACAGAGAATCTAGGCCGGCACTACGGCTTTGATTTGTGCCTGCGCAGGAGATTCGGGATGCGCGTTCCAGCGGGCGTGTTGTAGCCTGTTTGTGGATACCCTGGCGGGGTCAGTTGGCATAATGCCAGGTTATTCCGGGTTTGGCAGGCTTGAGAGCGGTGGCGCCCAGGCGCGCGGCCCGTCTACGCGCGGCCCGTCTAATTGATGACACAACGTGGATAACTCGAAACCCTCGCCGCGAAGATCCGCGGAGTAGAAAGGAACAGGATATGAAAAAGACACTAGCATTGATCTGTCTCAGTTTTATGCTCACATCGGCCTCCTTCGCGGCTTCCTCGCGGGAGAACCTGCAGGCGCGCATTGACGCGGCCAAGGCGGTTGTGGACGAGATCATGAAGGCTCAGGACAGGAGCATTCCATTGGATGTCCTTCGTCATGCCACCTGCGTTGCCGTGGTGCCGGGAATGGTCAAGGGGGCGCTTATCTTCGGCGGGCAATATGGCCAGGGAGTGGTGACGTGCCGCACGGGACACGGCTGGAGCGCGCCGGTGTTTATTCGCATGGCAGGCGGATCGTTTGGATTTCAAATCGGCGGCCAGGCCACGGACCTTGTGTTGGTGGCGATAAATGATCGCGGCTTTCAGGATCTGCTGAAGAGCAAGTTCAAGATCGGCGGAGACGCCTCCGCGGCGGCTGGCCCTGTGGGCCGCGCCGGACAGGCCTCCACGGACTGGAAGATGGGCGCCGAGCTGCTTAGCTACTCGCGCAACAAGGGGGTCTTTGCGGGCATCGATCTGGACGGCACCAGCGTAAGCCAGAACAAGGAAGACACCGAGGTCTACTATGGCAAGCCGCACAGCTTCGAGACCGTGCTCAAGGGCAGCGTCGCGGTTCCTGAGGACGCAGTCGAGTTTGTCAAGACCGTCGCGCATTATTTTGCCGAGGCGAGGAACCACGAGTAACTCTTGATTCGGTTCTTTTGGGATAGCGCAGGTAAACCCACCCTAGCCGCAAAAACAAAAGCGTGTCGAGGGTGGGGCACCCGCGATGAACAGGAGCGGGCGGTCCGGCAACGGGCTGCCCGCTTTTGTTTTACGCAGTGGAAACGGTGCCGGAGGACTAAACTTTACCTTTATGCGAGAGATGCTCGAGTTCTGGCTGGTTCTGGCGATGGCGCGCCCCCTGGGATGGCTGCCGCGCGGGTTGGCGTGCCGCTTGGCCGGCGTGCTGGCCTGGAGCGTGTACGTGTTGCATGGCCGCCTGCGCCGCGTGGGAGAGCGCAACCTGGAACTGGCTTTCCCAGATCTCTCCGCAGAAGAGCGCGAGGCCATTCTGCGCGGCGTCTATCGCTCCCTGGGGCGGCAGTTGGTCGAGTTCTGCCGCATGACCCGTTACACCCCGGAGAATACACGCAACTGGATTCGCACCGAGGGGCTGGACCACTACCTGGCAGCGAAGGCGCGGGGTAAGGGCGTGCTGATCGTCACCGGCCACCTGGGTGCATGGGAGCTGTCCAGCTTTTATCACTCGCTGATGGGCTATCCGATGAGCATGGTCGCGCGACCTCTCGACAACCGGCGGCTGGACGCATTTGTGAACGGCATCCGCTGCCTGCACGGCAACCGCGTGCTGCCCAAGGACGATTTTGCGCGCGGGCTGTTGACCTCCATGCGCAAAGGCGAGAGTGTTGGAATATTGATGGACACGAATATGACCCCGCCGCAGGGGGTCTTTGTGAATTTTTTTGGGAAGCAGGCTTGCGCGGCCTCGGGAGTGGCGCGCGTGGCGCTGAAGACCGGCGCGGCGGTTTTGCCGGGGTTCATGGTTTGGGAGGAGGCCGAGGGGCGCTACGTGCTGCACTTCGGCCCGCAACTGGTTTTCGAGCGGACCAAAGACGAGGAAGCCGACATTGTAGCCGCCACGCAGAAGTGTACCAGCGCCATCGAGAGCTGGATTCGGCGCTATCCTGACCAGTGGCTGTGGATTCATCGGCGGTGGAAGACAAGGCCGGCGGGCGAGGATGGGATCTATTGAGGAGCAACGCATGAAGTTGGGCGAACTAATCGATGCATTGGGCGGCAAGCTGGTGGAGGGAGAGCCGGAGCGGCTGGTCAACGGTGTGAACTCTGTCGAGCTGGCTGGAACTGCGGAGTTGGTCTTTGCCGAGGATGCGACTTCGGCGGCGAAGGCGCTGACGAGCAAAGCCGGCGTGGTTGTGCTGAAGGCTGCGTGCGCCGAAGTGTATCCGCAAGGGAAGTGTGTTGTTGAAGCTGAGCAGCCGAAATTGTGGTTTGCGCGGGCGGCCAGGTTGTTGTCTCCGGCGCTGCCGGTAAGCGGAGTGCATCCCGCGGCTGTCGTCGGCGCACATGTGAAGCTCGGCGAAGGAGTGAGCATCGGCCCCTGCGCGGTGGTTGGCGAGAACGCGCAGATCGGCGCGGGAACGCGCATTGAGGCTGGCGCGGTGATCGGCGAGGGTGTGTGCATAGGCACCCACTGCCGCATCTATCCGCGCGCCGTGCTCTATCCGGGGACTATACTGCGGAACCGCGTCACGGTTCACGCTGGAGCGGCGCTGGGGGCAGATGGTTTTGGGTACGTGCGCGACGAGAAGACCGGCGCTTACACGCAGTTTCCGCAACAGGGGACGCTGCTGATTGAAGACGACGTGGAGATCGGCGCCAACACGACCATTGACCGCGGGGCGCTGAAGCAGACCAAGATCGGGCGAGGAACGAAGTTCGACAACCTGGTGCACGTCGGCCACAACTGCGAGATCGGCGAAGACGTGATTCTGGTGGCCGGGGTGGGCATCAGCGGCTCCTGCACGGTGGGCAACGGCACGGTGATCGCCGGGCAGGTGGGCATCGGCGACCACGCGCACATCGGCCCCGGCGTGATTCTGGGCGGCCAGGCAGGCGTGCTGAGCGGCAAGACTATTACCAACGAGGGCATGGGCGTGAAGCCCGGAACCGTTCTATGGGGCACGCCGGCGCGGCCGCTCACACAGGTTCTTCGGGAGATTGCCGTGGTGGCAAGGCTGGCGAAGAAAAAAGGGAATAGGGAATAGGGACTTGACACGTTCGCGAGCAAAAATTGCTTCTTTCACCCCGATGAGCACAAATTGCTCGTTGGAGATTTAGGCAGTGCTGAGGAATAAGGGGTTAGGACGCTCAAAATGTTCCACGTGGAACATATTCATTCTATTGGGCTTAAAACGATGTTTACTACTTAATTATCAGCAAGAAATTGAAAAATAAATCAGAGAACAGAGAACAGAGAACAGAGAACAGAGAGCAGGGAGCAGGGAGCAGGGAACAGGGAACAGAGATTAGGGATTAGGGTATTGGACTAATCTCCTTGTTGGGCAGATTCATAGGCGCCCATCTTTGCTCTTGCGGTCCGGGAGCGTGTATCTCCAGCGCGGCCGGCAGGGTTGGTTTTGGCTCGGCGTTGCGGAGCAGTATCGCCATGCCACGCGCGCCGTCCATGCGGCTCTCCACCAGCAGTTCATAGGCCAGGTTAAGGAACTCCGGATGATGCTCAAAGTGCTTGCTGGCGGCCTGGACAGTGTGCACCACTTGCTCGGCTGAAAACGCTTCGCGATGAAAGCCGGCCACGCCGATCAGCAACCCCTTCAGCAGCGCAAACTGGGCGGTCAGCAGGGCGCACTCGCGGGCCATGGAGGACTGCGCATCTTCTTTTCCAAAGGGAAAACGGCAGCGGATGATGGTGTTGATCAGGTAGTTCTCCAGGATGTGCGGGTGGCGATCAAAGAACGGCGCATAGTAGCGGTCGTGCGCATGGGCGCTGCGTTCAGTGAGGCTTTCAAGGGTCGCGCCGGGGCCGTTGCCGATGCCCGTGGTGAAGGCCTGGATGCACTCCACAAAGCGCGGCCTCACGTTGGAACGGTGCAGCAGCATCCCTGCCAGCCGCAGCACCACGTCCATCTGGGCGGCGCGATCGAGAGGCAATGGTTCCATGGCCGTCCGCAAGGATCCGGAGGTGACCGCGGCTTGAAAGTCGCCGAGAAAGTCGGGAACGCTGCGCGCAAGCTCGCCACTTCTGATCGCGTCTAACCGGCGGCAAAAAAGGCCGAGGAGAAACAGCCGCTGCCAGAGCGGGTAAGCGCGATTCAGAACCAGCTCGAGGACTAACTGCCGGATGGGCCAGAACCACGAATTGAGCGAGAGTGGGTAGGCCGGGAGTTCACTCCCGGCTTGGGTGACCATCGAATCCGCGGGGGCATCAGCCGCAGAGGCTGGCTGCTGGTCAGAATCAAATTTGAGCAGTTCCGGCGTGAGCAGGGCCGGATTCAACAAGACTAGCCGCGCGGCCTCCGGGCAAGAGAGCGTGAGCGCTGTCTCCTCGATGCCGACGATTGATTGAACGATGCGCGGATAGGTGGCGCAGGCGTGGGAGAGATAGTCCGTGCCCAGTTCGAGGTGAATGAGACAGAGGCGTTCGGCAGTCAGCAGCGGGCATTGGCTTGCGCCGTCCATCCGGATTTTGGCGAAGGCGGTAGATTTGGCGCCCTCCGGCATCGCCAGGATGTTGGTGTCGATCAGCGTACGCAACTGGCTGTCGGGAAGATTCTGGTACTTTTCATAGGCCGCCTGGTCGATAGGCACGCCCCAGCCCTGGCAGCAGGTGTCTTCACAGTCGGAGCCGATGCAGCGAAAGCTCTGAGCGTAGTCGGCGCGAGGCGGCGGAGTTTTGGGCAAGCTGTGCTCCTGGCAGCGGAGCGGCGCGCCTCTGCTGCGACCGGGGATGGGACTGTATCGAAACGAGGCACACGGCGGGCCTATGCTCTGGTTGCAGCATTAGAAAATCTTGAGAATAAAAGCGGACGCGGCAGTCGATCTTTGAAAAAGTCTCGGGCAATGCAACGACACGTTCTTGATGATCGGTGCGGGATCAATTCTAGAGATTTTTATAGAAAAAAGCAGCAAGTTAGCCACCGCTACGCGGGGATAGCAAGTTCGCAAGTTGGCGAAATGCTTCACCGGTCCTGGACTCTCAGTATCTGGCCAGATTGGGCCGGAAAAATAGCTGATCTCAGAAGGGCTTTTCGGTGAGGAAAGGCTCAGGCTTGAGCGAGCCGTCGCGCTGTTTGACCAGCAACTGGACCTTGCCCTCGGCGGCGTCGAGTTCGGCCTTGCAGGCGGCGGAGAGGCCTACGCCCTGCTCGAAGAGCTTGAGTGACTCTTCCAAGGCCAGGTCGCCCTTTTCCAGTTGATCGACGATGGATTCCAGCTTCTTGAGCGAGTCTTCAAACGAGGGCATGGGGATTACTCCGAAACATGTTTTGGCAGTACAGATGCGATGACTTCGGCAGCGGCGGCGTAGCGGCCGAAGGGAGCGCTGACCTGCACGCCCTGGACCATGGGACGCACGGCTTCCAGCATCTCCTGGGCGATGAGGATGCCCTCGCGTCGGGCGGCGTCGGGCGAGCCGGATTGGGCCATGCGCAGCATGATTTCTTCAGGCATGGACACGCGCAGGTCGTTCTTCATGAACTCAGCGTTGCGCAGGCTGGTGAGCGGCCAGATGCCGGCGATGACGGGAATGCGATGGCCCTTGATGCGCTTGAGGAAGTTCTCCAGCAGGCGCAGGTCGAAGACCGGCTGGGTGATGACGTACTCGCCGCCGGCCTCGACCTTGAAGAAAAAGCGGCGTAGTTCCTGCTCGATATCGGGCACGCCGGGGTTGACGGCTACGCCGATGGTGAAGTTGGTGCTGGCGCCGATGGCGTTGGAGCCAATGTCGAGGCCGTGATTCAGCCGGTGTACGATGTTGACCAGGCCGATGGAGTCCACATCAAAGACAGCGGTGGCGTCAGGATAGTTGCCCAGCTTGGGCGGGTCGCCGGTGAGGCAGATGATGTTGTGCAGGCCGATGGACGATGCGCCCAGCAGGTCGGACTGGATGGAGAGAATGTTGCGGTCGCGGCAGGTGTAATGAAGAATCGTCTCAATGCCGGCCTGCTGCTGAATCTGGATGCAGAGGCTTTGCGCGCTCATCCGGGCCGAGGCGCGCGGGGAGTCGGGCACATTGATGGCGTGGACGCCGAGTCTTGCGAGCAGCCTGGCGCCATCGATCTCCTGGGTACAGGAGATGCCGCGGGGAGGGACGATTTCGACCAGGGTGACGAAGCTGCCGTCAGCAATCAGAGAGCCGATGCGGGAGCGCTCACCCAGGGGATCGGGCGGGGTTTCTGTATTCAGGACCGGCGCAGCGCCTGTGACCTGAACGCGGGCCTGCGCATCGATGGCGCGCATGGCGGAGCGCATGGCGCGAATGTGGTTGGGGGTGGTTCCGCAGCAACCGCCGACAATCTGTACTCCGGCGTTAATGGCGTTGCGGGCAAATTCTGCCATGTACTCTGGCGAACAGAGATAGATGTTGCGCCCCTCTACGGCGCGGGGCAGGCCGGCATTGGGTATGGCAGCCAGGGGCAACGGGGTGACAGCGCGCATGGCTTCGATAGCGGTGAGCACCGTTGCCGGGCCGGAGGAGCAGTTGACGCCAATAGCGCCGGCGCCCCACTCGGTCAACAGCGAGGCAGCCAGAGCGGGCGAGGAACCGTCGAGGCAGTTGCTATCGTCGTCCACGGTCACCATCACCAGCACGGGCAGGTCGGGGGCGACCTCGCGCGCGGCCGTCAACGCCTCTCGGGCCTCGTTCAGTGCGGACATGGTCTCGATGATGATAAGGTCCACGCCGGCCTCGTCCAGGGCGGCAATCTGCTCTGCAAAGGCCGCGCGGGCTTCGTCCAGGCCGGTCTTTCCCAGCGGCTCCAGTCGCACCCCCAGCGGGCCCACGGAGCCTGCAACCCACGCCTCCCCGGCCTGCTTATCCTTGAGGTGATTGACGGCCTGGCGGGCCAGCCGAACCCCGGCGGCATTGATCAGGGCCACGCTGCCGGCCAAACCGTGGCGCGCCAGCCGGAAACGATTGGCGCCAAAGGTGTTGGTCTCGATAATCTCGGCCCCGGCCTGCAGGTACTCCTCGTGAATCGAGAGGATGAGGCCGGGGTCGGAGAGGTTCAGCTCGTCATAACAGCGGTTAATAAAGACGCCGCGGGCGTAGAGAACTGTGCCCATGGCGCCATCGGCGAGTATGGGGCGGCTGGCGAAGATGTCGGCAAATTGCGTCATTCTTGTGCCATGTTAAGCTACGCCGGTCTACTGTGCCAACGCATTTTCAATTCAGCGGCTTACCGCAGCCTCACACAAGCGCCTCTCAACCAGGGCAACAGGGGAATTCAGTCTGCCGGCAGGCAGGGCTGCTTTGTTATACTTCGGTAGTCATCAGCTGGGGCTGCGCCGGTACATGGCTGGGTATTTCCATACGCCTGCCGGACCTGCAACCGCCGTCATATTATTCACGTCGCGGCCCTGGCCGCGGGCAAGCTGCGCGCACTTATAGCGCCTTCCGTCGAGGTAAGGGATTTTGAACAAGAGAAGTCTTTGGACGAGCACCGCCGTGGCCCTGTTGGTTGCAGCCGCGTTGGCAGGTTGTGGCACCACCACTTACTTTGCGGGCCGGACGTTGCCGCCCAGCGGTCTGGCCAATCGCGTTCTGATTGCGATCCAGAATCCCAGCGCTCTGCAGATAGTGGATGCCTATTACGACATTCGCTTCAAGTACAACAGCGCCAATACGAGTGCGGCGTTTAGTATTTCGGGTTTTTCGGGAAAACTGCCCATCACCATCCAGAACATGCCTGAGGAGTTGGCTGGCGCGGTCTATGGCTCCGGGGACGGCACCCTCACCATGATCAGCTATGCCTCAGAGAAGACCACCGGCTCGGTGAGCGGCCTCAACGGCCTCTCTTCCAGCATCTTTACCACACGGAACCAGTCCTACGCCTTCGCCGCCAACCAATCGACGCACGAGCTCACAGTGGTGGACAAGTCATCGACCAGCGCCGGGACTTACGCGTTGAACCTTCCCGGCGTGTACCGGGTGAGCGTCAACCCTGGCGGCTCCGCGGCTCTTGCTTTCGTGCAGAACTCGAATTACGTATACTATCCGCGCAAGCTGACCGGAACACAGAGCCTGGCCTACTCCGGCGGACCCACCACCTGGCCCAAGGCCGCGGTGGATTGCGAACCTCAGAATGCGCCGGGATGGTGCCTGTTTCAAGCGCAAAGCCCCGACAATACCGACGCAACCGGCAACTATTACGGAGCCCCGCTGGTCTTTGACAGGCCGGTGAAAGCAGTCTTCTCCGCGGATGGTGGTATAGCCTATGTGCTGAACTGCGGTCCGGAGTGCGGCGGCAACGCATCTTCGGTCTCCTTGCTGCCGGTGGCTCCGATCATCTACCTGATCGGCCAGCCGTCTGGGCTGCTACCCTGCAACACCAGCCCTTGCGTAAACACACATACCGTTCCTATCACCAATATTCCCGTCTCCGGAGGCGCCAGCAACGCGCTTGTCAACAGCTCCACTCTGTATGTCGTGGGCCAGAAGCATATGACCGACAGCTTCTGGGGCGGCTACCTGACGGTGGTGAATCTCTCCACGAATGCGGTATCGTCATCGGTTTCCATCAGCGACGGCACGCCGGGCGCCATGAGCCGCATGTTGCTGGCGGACGACAACACTTTGTGGATTGGCATGACCCAGTGCACCAACGGCGAGCGCGCCAACAATAGCTTGCCCTACGGCTGCCTGACCATGTTCAACACTTCCACCAACAAGGTGAGCTTGCTGGAGCCCTATATCGGCGACGCCACCGGAATTGCCGCCGTGACCGGCCTGCATAAGATCTACACGGCGGAGGGTGGGCAGGTTTACATCTACTCAACCGTGGACGGAACGGCAATCGACAACCAGTACGTGACCGTGACCGGTACGGCCTATGACGTGGCCTACATGGACGGGCTCACCGACGCCAACAACACGGTCTACTGAGTTCAGTGGTCAGTGAACAGTGGTCAGTGATCCGTTCGACCAATGATTTGAGGGAATCCCAGGCCCCTCTTTTTAGACCTGGGATTTCACCAATCCAGATTTCTCTCCAATGATCTGGAGCAATTGCCCATGATCCCCGATTCGGCGCCAAATCCTCCAATAACCGATGTGCTGGCCATCGCTGCCCACAGGGATGACGTGGAACAGACCTGCGGCGGAACCCTGCTGCGCATGGCGTCGCGTGGCTTGCGAACTGCAATTCTGGACCTGACGCAGGGCGAGGCCGGAACCCGCGGCAACGCCGAAGCGCGCGCGCGCGAAGCAGTCGAAGCCGCAAGCCTGCTGGGCGTTGGCTGGCGGC
>CZKF01000281.1_pt2 | contig 11727 bp, 7 predicted proteins | sample 1122351 | NCBI WGS metagenome assembly CZKF01 (sample SAMEA3539301, study PRJEB10725) | soil metagenome | biome: tundra; feature: field; material: soil | place: USA | collected 2010-05 | depth 0.15 m
CAAAGTCCACGGGATTGGCTGGAATCGGGAAGTAGGTCAACGGAGCGCTCCCGCCGCCGGCCGCGGTTACCTGGGCATTCTGGATCAGTTGCAGCCTGCCGGTGGTCCCGTTGACCTGAAAGACGGTAATGTCTCCGCAGGTTGTGGCGCCGGTCAGGGCGGCAGCGCAATTGGGGTTCGGGTTCGTCGTGCTGTTAGACGGAAGGCCGTTGATCATGGAATCGTGTTCCAGCACGTAGATGAAGGATCCCGAAGCATCGGAGATCATGCGGAACGGATTCAAACCTTGCGTGTAGAAGGTCTCCTGCGGCGTGAGGATGCCGTTGGCGCCGATGGCGAACTGCGTGATGTTGGCGTTCTGGCAGGGATTCGCGGTGGTGCAGTTGGCGCTGCCTAAGGCGGTCAAGCCCCGGTTAAGAACATAAAGAAAGCGACTGCCGGTGAGCAGGACGGCCCGAACCGGATTAGCGCCGCCGGAGGAAACAGGCAGCCCGTTGATGGTGAACAGCTGACCCGTGTTGTGATCGATATTAAAGCCGGAGATGATGCCGTTGCCGGAGGTCGAGGCCGTCACCGTCCCCGTCACATACAAATAGCCGACCGAATAACTCTGGATGCAAGACGTAACGCTGAAAACAACGCCAGCAGAAAGGGCGCTTAACAGAAGGGCCTTGCCGAATTTCGTAAACTTCATGCGATTCCTTCATCCTGGTCAGGCATGCGCCGCCAAGTTTGCTAGTTCCACAGCAGAGCTGGGTTGGGACGGGTCCCTGTTGCATTGTAAAAGCCCAGGCCGGGTTATGCCTAGTTTGGGCCAGAGACTGGGCAAAACTAGGCATTTTCCATGGCCGCCCAGTCTGGGGAGCGAAGGAAAACCCTCTTCTTCCAGTCTGGCCGGCCATTTTCATGCTTCAAGGCTTTGATTTGGACTCCCGGACGGCGGAAAACGTCAACCGCGCCGCCCCGGGAAAGAGACCTCTTGGCTGGCCTGCCCGGCTATGCCCCTTCCGGCCTCCGGACCGAAGCCGTGGCTTGATCGCGCCGCGGCTCCAGATCAGGGATAAAGGCGCACAGGTGAGGTCTACCAGACCCGGCAGGATGTCGCAGGGTACATGGGTTGGCCCTTGGTGCAGCCAAAGGCTTTGCCGAATTGATCGAAGTTCTGCACCGTTCCGTTGACGCGCCAGCGGCCGGGCGAGTGGGGATCCGTCAGCGCTGCCTGGCGGGACGACTGCTCGGTCTGGTTCTGGCACCACACCTGAGCAAAGCCCAGGAAGTAGCGCTGCGCCTCGGTGTAGCCGTCGATCTTGTCGTCGATGGTTTTGCCCTGCGCCGCCAGCGTATCCAGCAGCGCCATGTAGGCGATGCGCAGACCGCCGTTGTCGGCCGTGTTCTCGCCCAGGGTGAGCTTGCCGTTCAGCTTCTGCGCGGCAACGTCGTCATGCGCCGATGCAGCCTCAAAGCCGCTGTACTCGTTGGCCACGCAATCGGTGCGCTCGGTGAAGGCTTTGCGGTCCTCGGCCGTCTGCCACTCGCGCAGGTTGCCCTGCCCGTCGTACTTCGAGCCCTCGTCGTCGAACCCGTGGGTCATCTCGTGGCCTATCACCACGCCGATGCCGCCAAAGTTCACCGCAGGGTCGATGGTGAAATCAAAGAAGGGCGGCTGCAAGATGCCGGCCGGGAAGTTGATGTCGTTGAACGATGGGTTGTAGTAAGCGTTGACCGTGGGCGGCGTCATGCCCCACTCTTTTTCGTCCACCGGCTTGCCTAGCTTGTTCAGGTTGTAATTATTCTCGAAGACGAAATTGCGGCGCAGGTTGCCGATCAGGTCATCGCGCTCCACCTTCAGCGCGCGGTAATCGCGCCACTTCTCCGGGTAGCCGATCTTGTTGCGGATCATGCCCAGCTTTTCTTCCGCCGCCTTCTTGGTGGCGTCGCTCATCCAGGGCAGGGTCTTGATGTCGTCGCCCAGACTCTTCTCCAGAGCGGCTACTAACTGGTCCATGCTAGCCTTGGCAGCGGGCGGAAAGTTCTTCTTTACCCAGTCCTGGCCCACCGCCTCGCCCAGCGCGCGGTCGGTCATGCTGGTGCACTGCTTCCAGCGCGGCGTCGGTTCCTTCTGTCCGTTGAGAGTCTTGCCGAAAAACGCAAAATTCTCGTCGAAGAATGCCTTGGGCAGGTTGGTGGCCGCGCTGTGCAGCGTGTGCCAGCGGAAGTACGACTTCCAGGCATCAATCGGCTCCTTGGCAATCAGTTCGCTCAGCCCCTTGAAAAAATCAGGCGTCGCCACATTCAGCGTCTCGAAGGAGCGTACCTTCACGTTCTTGAAGTAGACCGAATAATCGAAATCCGGGGTCAGCTTCTGGAAATCCGCAACCGTATAAATGTGGTAGCGATTCTCCGGTTCGCGCAGGTCGGTGCGGCTGGTGGAGACCTTGGCCAGCGCGGTCTCAATCTCCAAAACCGTAGCGGCTTCCTTGGCCGCCTGTTCGGGTGTATCGCCGGCCAGCGTGAACATCTTTGTCACGTGCTCGATGTACTGCTTGCGAATCTCCTGGAAGCGTTTGTTGTCCACAATGTAGTAATCGCGGTCGGGCAGCGAGAGTCCGCCCTGGAAGATGCTGGCAATCTGCTTGGAGGAATCCTTGTCGTCCTGCTCCACGCCAAAACGGAACAGAGGCGCCGCACTTCCCTTGGCCTCCAGCGCGCCCATCAGCGTGGCCAGTTTGTGGGTATTCTTGAGAGCGGCGATGCGCTTGAACGCGGGTTCCAGCGGCTGAAGGCCCTTCTGCTCCACCAGATTGGTGTTCATGCAGGCGGCAAAGTAGTCGCCATACTGTTTTTCCAGCGCGCTTTTGGGGCTCGTGGCCGCGGCGTCCAACTCCTGCCAGAGCAGGTAGCGGTTGCGCTCTTGCAGAAGCGAGAAGGAGCGCGCCCAGCGCACCTGGTCGCCGGGAATAGGATTGCTCTTGACCCAGTTGCCGCAGGCGTACTGATAAAAATCCGTGCAGGGATCGGCGGTCTTGTCGATGGCCGATAAATCGAAGCTTTTGATGGCGACGGGCGGCGTGGGCTTCTGCGCGTCGGCTGCTGGAGTGGTCTGAGCCAGGGCGGTTCCGCCCAGCAAAATCAGGATTGGTGCAAAACGAAAGCAGTTCATCGAATGTCCTCTTGGTGATAGGGTCAACCGGCCAGGCCCATCGGCGCGGAAAATGCGCGTGGACGAAGGCCAGGATCAAATTCAGAGCAGCCAACTCGCACAGACTGCTTCGCCTAGCAGCCTATCACGGAGGACGGATAGCCCGCACTCGCGGCATATTGAAACTTGGGAATCAAGTGCCCCAGTTGTGGCATCTGCTATATTGCGTGCCACCTGCGGCTCGACCGCGAGGATAGGCATCTGGAGGTCGTACATGCGAGTGATTATGCTGGTTCAATTCCCCATTGAGCCGTTCAACTCTGCCGTCCGGAATGGAACCGTGGGGGCGAAGATCAAACAGATTCTGGATGCCATCAAACCGGAAGCCGTCTATTTCACCGAACGGGAAGGCCATCGCGGCGGTATCTTCGTCGTCGATGTCCAAAGCTCTTCAGACATTCCAAGACTTGCCGAACCCTTGTTTCTCAGCTTCAATGCCGAAGTTGAGTTTCGCATTGCCATGACGCCAGAAGATCTTGCTCATGCGGACCTGGACGCGCTGGGAAAGAAGTGGGCCTGAAGAATAGGGCCGGCGCGTCCCTGAAGCCGGCAAATGGGCCGACATCATCGCCGTCGAGAAATATCCGCTCGACGACATGCGCACCTTGCAGAACGTAAATTCCGTCATGAAGGCTGGCGTGGTCTACAAGAATGACGTGAAATAAGGCTCTTGACTGGCCCGCTTGACATACGTACAGGAAAGCTGTACGATTAATTCCAGGTGATTCTGCGATGGCTATCGAGACAACTTACACCGCGCTCAGGGAGAATCTGGCGACTTTCCTTGACCGCGTAACTGACGACCGGGAAGTCTTGGTCGTGAAGAGGCGACGTGGGCAGCGGGACGTGGCGATTATCGCCGCCGATGAATTGTCGAGCCTGATGGAAACCGCTTATCTGCTGCGTTCACCGAAGAACGCGGAGCGACTGCTACAGGCGTTGGCGGAGTCCGTTGCGCGCGACAGCCAGGAGGTTCCGTCAAAATCCGCGGCCGCTTCTCTTGAGGAGCTGCGGCGCTCTGTGGGCTTGGAGTAAACCTCCAACACGCGAGGACAGCCGCAACGATGAGCACAAAGATGGAACGAGCAGTCGACTTTTTGCCAAAGTTCCGCGAAGACCTAGCCGATTGGATAAGAACGGACCGGAAATTGGCCTTGCGCACGTTGGTGTTGGTGGAAGCGGTGCTAGCCGACCCATTCGACGGCATCGGCAAACCGGAAGCGCTTAAGCATGAACTCGCAGGATGCTGGAGCCGCCGCATCACCCAGGAGCATCGACTCGTCTACCGCGTAACCGCCAAGCGAATTTATTTTCTTCAGGCGCGGTATCACTACGAATAGGGCAAGGACTTATTCAACGCGCCGCACTTGCTCATCAGCAGCTTCCGCTTGCAAACCAAGGATGCGCCCTGCCACACTTGAAGCGTGGCCACCCAAACCATCGTCATCCTCGATTTCGGTTCGCAATACACGCAACTGATCGCGCGGCGCATTCGCGAGCAGAATGTCTTCTCCGTGGTGCTGCCCTGCACCGCGCCTCTCAGCGAGATCAAGGCGCTCCAGCCGTTGGGGCTTGTCCTCTCCGGCGGACCGTCGTCCGTATACGATGCGGACGCGCCCGCAGCCGACCCCGGGTTGCTCGAGCTGGGCGTGCCGGTACTGGGCATCTGCTATGGGCTGCACTTCATCGTGCATCATCTGGGCGGCAAGGTGCGCTCGGGCGCCAAGCGCGAGTACGGCAACGCTGAAGTGACCGTCGAGGACGGCGCGACGGCGCTGTTTGCCGGCCTGCCGCCCACGCTCGCCGTCTGGATGAGCCACGGCGACGAAGCGCTGGAGCTGCCCGCCGGCTTCCATCGCATCGCCATCTCCGCCAATGCTTTGGCGGGAATCGAAAATGCCGAGCGCCGCATCTGGGCCGTGCAGTTTCATCCCGAGGTGCATCACACGCCGCTGGGTCCGCAAATCATCAAGAACTTTGTTTTCTCGATCTGCGGCGCGCGCGGAGACTGGACTCCGGCGCACTTCATTGAGACCACGGTCGCCGCGATTCGCGATAAGGTCGGCAGCGGGCACGTCATCTGCGGCCTCTCCGGCGGCGTCGATTCGTCAGTGGCTGCGGTGCTGGTGCACCGGGCCATCGGGAATCAATTGACCTGCATCTTCGTCAACAACGGAGTCCTGCGAAAAAATGAATTTCAAAATGTCCAGAAGAACCTGCGCGAGAAGCTTGGTTTGAAGATTGTCGCCGTGGATGCCAGCGAGCGCTTCCTCAAGCAACTTGCCGGGGTCATCGATCCCGAGACTAAGCGCAAACGGATAGGCGCGGAGTTCATCGCCGTCTTCGACGACGAGGCTGCGCGCATCGCCAAAGAAACCGGAGGAGTAGATTGGCTTGTGCAGGGCACGCTCTACCCCGACGTGATCGAGTCCAGTAGCGTGAAAGGGCCGAGCCAGACCATTAAGAGCCACCATAACGTAGGCGGGCTGCCGCTGGGAATGAAGCTCAAGCTGATCGAACCTTTGCGTGACCTCTTCAAAGATGAGGTCCGTCGCATCGGCCGCGACCTGCAAATGCCAGAAGAAATTCTCGGCCGGCAGCCGTTTCCGGGGCCGGGCCTTGCGGTGCGCATCCTCGGTGAAGTCACACCGGAGCGCGTGGCGCTCTTGCAGGAGGCCGACGAAATCGTCGTCGCCGAGATCAAGGCTGCCGGGCTGTACTCGTCGATATGGCAGAGCTTTGCGGTGCTGCTGCCGGTGATGAGCGTGGGCGTGATGGGCGACCAGCGGACTTATGCTTACACCTGCGCCGTCCGCGCCGTGCACTCGGAAGACGGCATGACCGCCGACTGGACCCCTCTGCCCTACGAGGTGCTCAAGCGCATCAGCAGCCGCATCGTCAACGAGGTGCGCGGCATCAACCGCGTGGTCTACGACATCACCAGCAAGCCCCCCGGCACTATCGAGTGGGAGTGAGTGCTGGCCGCACGGGCGGGCGCGGGACTGGCCGTCCAGGCGGGCGCGCCTTCGGCGCCATTCGCGGTGAATGAATAATCTGAAATATTTTGTTGAAGATGAGTGATGCGGCATGAAACGAGGATAAGCGGCTCAGGGCCGTTTTTCTACGCGTAGCGTCACGTCGACCGTATGGGTATCGGGATTTGTCGTCAGCGTGTATTTGCAGTTGGCGGAGGCAAAGGTTCGTCCGAGCGCGGAATTTCCCTGTGAGGAATAGTAGGTTTGAATCGCGCTTGCATTGAAGATCGCGCCCGCGGGCATCTTCCACGCAGCCAGCATTGCCGCGCGCAGATCATCAGCGCCGTTTTCAATGGTCAGCTTACCCATCGTATAAACCTGGCCGGGTTGGACTTCCAATGTGTAATTAACGATGCCGTTCGTATTATCGTACTGAGGAAGCGGCGTGACAACGCAATCCATATAGCCTTTGGATTTGTATTGTCCCGTGATGTAGAGCAAGGCTGTACGAAGAGCGACTCCTCCCTTGACGGACTGCTTCTCAACCGCATTCGACACGACTCCGGCGGCTTTGTTGATCTCCGCCATCGTCAGCAATTCACCCGATGGCAGATGGATGGCGCCCAGCTTGTAGAGCTGTCCCTGTTCGATGGAAACGGAAAAAGGGACGTCGATTGCCTCGCCGGCCATCACCGGATTGCCCGTCCGCACGGCATGTACTTTGACGGCAGCATAGCCTTCATCGGTGTAGAGCAAAGCAAATGCGCGCTCGATATTGCCCGCCGCATTTTCCGTGTCGTAATCGGTCTTCGATTCGCGATTCGCAACGAATTTAACTTTAGCCTGCATCTCTGGCGAAACGCCTTCCAGATGAATTTCGCCCACGCGCACCGGCGGCGCGGTGATGGTAAAGCTCATCGCCGTGACTTCGTGCAGCTTTTGGTCGGTGTAAGGTGCGGCCGCGACGGTGGCCTTGATGCCCTTGGTTGCAAGCATCTCTTCGAGGGCCTGTCGCACCTGTTCCATCACTCCGCCCTCGGCCGGTACTTTGCCGTGATAAAGCGGAAAGCGCTCATGCAGCGCGGCGTCCAGCTCATGGCCCGGCGTGAGCGGCAGATTCTCCAGACGCACAGAATAGAGATTGGTGAAGGGAACCAGGGTATAGACGAGGTCCACCCCGTCGAACTTGAATCCGAGAGTCTCAAACAGGCCAGTGTCCATTAGCTTTTGGGAGTGGCCCTTCATCTCGGCATAATCCAGAACCGTGCCCAATTTCAGCCTCGCGGCAGCCAGCAACTCCTGGTCGGAATACTCCGGGGCGCCCTTGAACTGGATGGTTTTGGGCATATACTTCTGCGCGGCGGCGGGCTGGTTAGTGGCAAGAAGAACAAGGACGGTCAGGAGCAGAAAATAAGTGCGCTTCATGATAGGGCAAGAGTAGCAAAACTCGCGCCTGTGCGGAAAGAATTCCGCCGCGTCAGCGCGCCGCCTCAATTGCCGAAGCGGGAATGGTGACCGAGCCCATGCGGCCGGAGTTTTCGTCAACCACCACGATGCGCAGCGAGGCCGTCTCCGGCTGTAAATGAACAAGGTGCTCGAACGGAATGCCGCTGGGCAGCAGGCGCTGGTAGGTCGAGGGCATGAGCCGCAGCCCCAGCGTTTTCCCCTCAACCTGCGCATGAAGGCCCGCGTCGTCGCGTTGGATGAAGAATACGTCCAGCTTGTCCATCCATCTGTCCGCCTGGCGAACCAGGCTCAGGTCGCTGGCCGCGATGTTGATCACGAGGTTGGCGCCGGCGTCCGTGAGAACCACTTTGGCGGTCAAAGCCAACTCACTCGCGTCCACGGGCCGCCAGACCGCCTCGTGGAAGCGCTCCTTGAGCGTGGCCGGCTCCTTTGTATACAAGTAGCCGGTGCGGTAGCGCAGAGTAAGGCCGCGCTGCCTGGCGCTGAGCTTGACCGCAATAACGTGATACTGGCCGTCAGCCGGTCCCAGGGGAGAAAAACTCAACTGATAGGCGGCGCGGCCGTCTTCCACGATCTCCGACAGCGCCGCCGCCAGATCGCCGGAGCGCCGGATGATGCGTCCCCCGGTGGCCTCGGCCACCTGACGGACGGGCCACTGGATGGGGTGGATGTCCTGGTGCATCGCGGCGGTGATGCGGCCTCCGGTAAAGTCTTTGGGAAGATTGCCGGCGGCTTCCCTGGCCGCCGGTGTCAACTCCACGTTGCGGTGCTCGATGTCGGCCCCGATGGCCGCGGTCTCCAATTGCGAGACATCCATCGGATATACGGCCACATGGGCGTCGTTCATAGCCTCCTGCGCGCGCAGGGCATAGCCGTCCAGGTGTTTGCCGCCTTTGTCGATGCCCACCTCCTGATCGCGCCAGTCGGCGAAGACGTTGTCGCTGGAAACCCACACCAGGTTCTTGTGGCCGGGAACGGCGGCCAGGCGACGCGCCACGCCCGCCAGAATCACCAGCGACGCGCGCGCCGGATTGCTGCCCTCGGTGAGCAACTGGGGATCGGTTGGGGTCAACCCACCGGGAAGTTCGATGCGATTGCCGTTCACCGCGTTGAGGTCGGCCACGTGATGCACCTCATTGAACTGCTGGCGGTTGCGCGTCTCTTCTTCCTGCGCCTGGGAAACGGACTGCGCCGTGGGCATCCACTTGTTAAGGCGGCCGATCAGCTCGGCGTGGTCAGTGGAGATCTCTGCCAGCACGCGAAAGTCGAAGCTGTTCATGGTGTAGAGGCCAATCCGCTCATCAGGGGGCGCGACGGCAAGAAATGCGAGTATCTGCCGGCGTGCGTTGCTCAGGTCGCCCCAGGCAATGTGGCTCGCATCGAGGAGCAGTATCGTGGCCCCGGCCTCGGCTGCCGGTGTTGCCGCGGCTCCGGCGGCCGCATCATTGGCGCGATTTGAAAAACTCCGCCGCGGTTTCTCGCTGGCCGCCTGCGCGGCCGGGGCCTGGTTAGCAACCTCGCTCGCAACCTCACTGAAGAAGCGGATCTCCTGTTTGCGCCCGTTGTCGTAAACCTCGAAATCCTCCGCCTTCAGGCCTGTTACCGGATGACCCTTCTTGTCGTAGACCACCAGGCCCACATCCACTAGCCGCGAAGTGATCTTGAGCGTAATGCCGGATGTCTCGGCCAGGACCGGGGGAGCGGGCTGATCCGGCAAGCCGTTGGCCGTCCCCAGGCTGATTTCGGGCTCTGCTTGTGCCTCCGGCATAACCGCCGGCGCAACCGCTACTGGCGTGGATGCCGTCTCGACTGCCGGCGCGGGCGCGGCGCTGTTCTCCGCCGCCTTAGGCAAGCCTGCGCTCGCGGCCGGCGCGGGTGGCTGGCTCGTCGAGACCGCCGTCCCGGCGCCGGGAACAGGCGGATTGCCGGCCGGTTCGACGCTCCCCCCAGCCAAAATGCGCATCTCCGAGCCGAAGCGGCGATAATGCCCAAACGCAACATCATTCAGATATATCTTCGCCGGGCCTTTGTAACTCGCCACCGATTGCTTCCCCATCGCCGGCTGTGTAGAGTGCGCCGACAGAATGGAGACACTCCGTATAGGGCAAATGCAGTTTTTCTCCCCGATCTCTACCGTGCCGTACTCGACCATCACCTGGCTCTTGGAGACGACTTCACCGGGCGGCATCTCCGCTTCCAGCGTGATGCGAAGAATCGCCCCGCTGGCCGGGTCGAATGCAATCTCTCCGTGATAGGCGACCACTTCGCTGAACGAACGCCAGTTGCTTCGCTTCTGGGAATCGGGGTTATTCCCGCCCAAAACACAGCAAAACCCAACTGCGTAATGCGATTTGTCTTTGGGAACCGCATAGCGGAAGACCGCCTCGTTTCCGCCCGCCCCCTGTTCCCAGCGGCCCCATGTAATTTTGCCTTTGAGAGCGTCTCCCAGCGCGGTGCTCAGAATCGGCCCGAACACTCCCTCGGTCGCCAGGCCTTGCGCTCCGCCGTCCTTGCCCTTCGCCGCTCCCTCCTCCACCACCTCATGGCCTTCCCGGTATGTCACCCCTACACTGGAGTTGCTTATGACGTGCAAAGGCAGGTAAATCAAGTTGACAAAACCGGTTTCCCCGGTCAGATCCTCTTGCGGCCTGTCCTCGAAGCCGGTGACTTCGCGCGTGGCGATAAAATTGGGCAACTGGCGAACGGTCGTATTCACGTAATTGACCACCGCGACCAGCATCCGGCGCAGCGCGGCCGGCTCGGGCGTGGGATCCGCGAGAATCCCGGCTGCCGGAGGATCGAGGAATTGCGACGAGTCGGCCAACGCCACCAGCGCCTGCCGGGCCTTTTCTCCCGGCAGACCGGCTCCCAAGCGCGCCTGCACGGCCATGCTCAGACGTTCGGTCAGTTCCATCCCGGATAGTTGCTGCGCAAAGTCGGCATCTGTCCGATGCGCGGCATTGGCCGCCGCCAGCGCATGCTCCAACCGCTCCACCGTTACCTGTTCGGCAGCGCCGGCTGGCAGGCTGAAAGAGAAAAGAACAAAGGCGGTCAGGAGCAGGAAATACGCGCGCTTCATGATAGGGAAAGAGTAGCAAAGCGGCGGCGGGTGGGGGAAGTAAATTACCGGCGAGCTTTGGCCTCCTGCTTCGAACAGCATGACGGCCGGCCCACGCTCACATATGTGAAGCCATGCTCTTGCATCACCTGCGGCTTGTAGAGGTTGCGGCCGTCAATCACGATGGGGAAGCGCATCGTCTCTTTGAGGCGCTTGAGATCGATGCCGGCAAACTCTTTCCAGTCGGTCAGAATCAACAATGCTTCGGCGTCTTTGGCCGCTGCGTAGATGCCGGCCGCATAGCAGAGCTTCTCTGAAGGCGGCAACACCTCCCGCGCGCGCTCCATCGCCGCCGGGTCAAAAACTGAAATCGAGGCTCCGGCCTCCAGAAGTTTTTTCAGAATGCCGATGGCCGGTGAGTCGCGAATATCGTCGGTATCGCCCTTGAAGGCCAGGCCGAGCGCGGCCAGCCGCTTTCCGCGCAGCGTCCACAACATCGCGCGTACTTTATTGAAGAAGTGTTCCTGCTGGTTTTCGTTAATATTGCGGACCGCGTCGAGCAACTGGAAGTCCACGCCCTGCTGCTCGGCTACCCAGCGAAAAGCGGCAACGTCCTTGGGCAGGCAGGAGCCGCCGTAGCCCAGTCCGGCGCGCAGAAAGCTGGGGCCGATGCGGGCGTCCATGCCTAAGCCGGCGGAGATCTCCTCGATGTCCGCGTCCACCGTCTCGGCTAGGTTGGAGACGACATTGATGAAGGAAATTTTCATGGCCAGGAAGGCGTTGGAGGCGTGCTTGATGATCTCCGCGCTCTGCGCCGACGTAACCAGCAGTTTGGCTGGAGTGGCGACGCTGCAGGGGCCCGGAAGCGCGCCCGGCAGGGCGTAGTAGCTGCCCGTGGTGAGCGGCTCATAAATGCGCCGTAAAAGCTCGATGGAGCGTTCGGAGTTGGCGCCGACGATGATGCGGTCGGGGTGCAGAAATTGAATAATGGCCGTGCCTTCGCGGAGGAATTCGGGGTTGGAGACGAC
>CZKF01000083.1_pt1 | contig 11189 bp, 13 predicted proteins | sample 1122351 | NCBI WGS metagenome assembly CZKF01 (sample SAMEA3539301, study PRJEB10725) | soil metagenome | biome: tundra; feature: field; material: soil | place: USA | collected 2010-05 | depth 0.15 m
AATCTTCGAAAAACGAAAATACCGGTTTACTCCAGCCATTGCAGCATCTTAGCCCATCCGGTAATGGCCTTTTCTTCCTAAGCCCCTTGGATAATATTTGTCCTATTTTGTTGTCGATTGATAATAAAGTGGTTAGAGGAGATTTGCGATTATGGGCCCACAAATTTTCCTGTCTGGAAAAAGACAATAAAAGGTAGGCAAAGCGACCCCGCGCACACCACCATTCCGTTAGACGAGACTCCTCGCCAACCGTTGACTGGCCCGGCTCAACGACCTCTACAGGCTCAACTGCGACAGGTACTTCCAGTTGCGGCGCAAGCTCTCTTCCACCGGCACGTCGTAGCCGTCCTGATCGACAAAGTATTGCCGGACGCCTAGTTGGCGCGCCTCGACCAGCATCGCTTTCCAGTCAATAGTGCCGGAACCGGCCTCGGTATAATGAGCCGCGTGCGGGTCGGACGGCGAAAAAGTAAACCCGGCAACCGGCTTGCGGTCTTTAATGTGAATGAGCGCCAGCCGGTCGCGGTACTTGCGCATCAGCTCGAGCGGGTTTTCGCCGGCCTCGATGGCCCAGTAGATGTCCAGCTCCAGCTTCACCGACGGGTCCAGCTCGCGCATCAGCACCTCGAAGCCGCGCCCGCTTTCAAACTTCTTGAACTCGTAGTTATGCGGGTGATAACCGAACTTGAGTCCCGCGGCACGCGCTTTGGCCGCAGCCTTGTTCAGGTGCGCGGCGGCTTGCTTGAATCCATCAAGCGAGTCCCAGAGCGGACGGGCGATCATGGGGCAGATCATGTATTCGAGGCCCAGCGCGGCGGCATAGTCCACATGCTCTTCGAGCGTGTCGTAGTCGAAGTGGCCGCTGGGCGCCTTGAGGCCGATTCCCTCGATCAACGCCTTCAACTCCTTCGCGGGACGGGTGTAGACCAGCGGGTAAGTCTCGATGCTCGCGTAGCCGATCTCGTGGATCAAGCGCAGCGTGGCGGGCAACTCCGCTGGCTGAAGCCGGTCCCGGACCATGTAAATCTGGACGCCGAACTCCAGCCCGGAGCGGGTAGCGGCAGCCTGCAACTTCATCGGCGCGGCCAGCGCGGCCCCGGCGGCAGCGGCGGAAAGAGCGGCAAAACGGCGGCGTGTCAACATGAATCCTCCTCGGCAAACCTAACCATAATAGTGGAGCGAGCAAGGAGATGGGAAGCGCCGCATTGCTTACGAAAGAAGATGCGGAGTCTCAGCGGCTGTGAGCCGTTCTCCGTACCGCCAGCCGCCAGCCGGAGCGAAGGCTCTTCCAGACCAGCAAGAGTACACGGATGCCCGTATGGGAATCAAAACAAAAGAGAAATTTGAGGGAAGTAGAAGGATTTGGTAGCGCTACCGGGAATCGAACCCGGGTTTTAAGATTGAGAATCTCACGTCCTAACCCCTAGACGATAGCGCCACACTGTTGCAGGGAACGGCCGTCACCAGCCACTTGTTTAGTTTAACAAGAATCCGGCAACCTGCCAAAGGAATCTAAAGCTTGCAGTGGGCCGGTTTGGCGGTCCTCTCTCGTTGTCCAATTAGAAGGGGTTTATGGAAATCAAACGCGTCGGCTCGCAACCGTCAGGCAAAGGCCCGTCAGAGTGGTTTACTGGCACAGTCCGTATTGATCCGCTTTTTCAAGCACCCGACCCAGCGCTTGTTGCTGGCGCCAGCGTCACATTTGAGGCGGGAGCGCGCACCGCCTGGCATACGCATCCCCTCGGACAGACATTGATTGTCACGGCCGGGTGCGGATGGGTTCAGCGGGAAGGCGGCGCGATAGAGGAAATTCACCCCGGAGATGTGGTTTGGTTCTCGCCGGGAGAGAAACATTGGCACGGGGCTACACCGGCCACAGCCATGACTCACATCGCAATTCAGGAGCGACTCAACGGCAAAGTTGTGGATTGGATGGAGCACGTCAGCGACGAACAATACCAACGGTGAATCCGGATTCAAGACGGCTCACTACCCTCAAACTGTGAGCACGCGGCTCAGATGCCCAGCTTGCGGACTTCGTCGTTGTAGTACTTGCGGTAGAGAATCTCCCACTCCTGCGAGCCTTCCAGGATGATCTTGCGCTGGTTGGCAATCTTCGTCCGGGCGGCTGTGTCGATTCCGGCCTCCTGGGTGAGCAGCGTGGTGAGCGCCTTGCGCGACTCCTGGCGGATGGTGTTGCGGTCCTCCATGAAGCCGACCTGGTCGATCTCGGCCAGGGTGTCGGCCACGGTGTGGGCCAGCTTATTGAGCTTGTCGGGGCTGATCCTCATAGCACCGCCTTGTACTTCTTGCTCAACTCGGTCTTCACCTTCTTGAACATCTCTGCGTATTGAGCGCCGGTCTTGCGCATCTCCTCGGAGTAGGCTTCAAGAATCACGCGCACTTCCTCGTTGATGCGGTCTTCCAGGGACAATTCCTCGACCATCGCCTCGTTGACGCGCGCCTCGACCGCCTTTAAGTCACTGGCGGTAATCATCTTGGCGTCGATGAGGTGCTTGACGGTCCGGCGGGCAAGATACCCGATGTAATCGCGGGAAAAAATCATGGGCTAGCACTCAGGATAACGCATCGGACGGCCCGGTGTACACTTTTGGCCGCACTGCGCGCTGGAGATGCCTTAAAAGGCCAGGTTGAGGCTGAGGTTGGCGCCCGCGACCGGAAACGCCGAGCCGACGCTCTGGCCCGTGCTGCTGCTGAGCAATTGCTGCGTTGCCCCCGAACTACTCACCGCGTCGATCTCGTAGTTCAACATCACACCGTTCTGCCCGCTGGCCAGTGTCCAGGCAAAGGGAATCTCCGCCACGCAGGTGGCCGTCGAGCCGTTCACCGCAGCGTGACCCGCCGCGGCCGCCGGAGTCACAGCAGGTTGTGAATTCCTGAGGTCAATCCCTCCAGGATTGGGCGTAATACGCGCCCGGCAAGTAATGATGGTTCCCGCCGGCAGCCGCGACGCCAGGCTCAGATTGAAGGTAACCGAGTAAACGCCGCTCACCATCGTCGAAGGGCCGCGCAGTTCCGGAGCGTCGGCAGCCAGTGCAGTGCCGACGGCCAACGTAGCGCCTGCGGCCAATGAGTAGCCCGGCGCCAGCAATGCCAGGCAAAGCAGAATAAGAATGCGAGCGAGCGCCATGGGAAGCCTCCATGGCGCCTTTATCGGCGCGCAGGACCAAGAAATGAAGGCGGAAACTGCCAAAAAGCTCTACGATTCAGTACGGAAGTTACTTGCCTCGTGCGGCCAGTATGCGCCTGACTTGCAGAGATTCCTGACCTCATCCCCGGTGCGGGCAACTTTTGGTGTTCAGGCACTCGTCGGCGACGCGCAGCCGCTCGACGGGGCGTCCGGCGATCAGGTGTTCGTCCACAATCGCGACCGCGTCTTCGGGTTGGACGTTACCGTACCAGATAGCCTCGGGGTAAACCACCACCGTCGGGCCGTGCTCGCACTGGTCCAGGCAGCCGGATTTATTGATGCGCACGCGGCCACCCAGCCCGGCCGCCTTAACCCTTTGTTGCAACTCGGCGTGCAGGCTGCTGGTTCCGTCGCGGTTACAGGAGGGACGCGGCGCGCCCTCGGGCCGCGTGTTGCAGCAGACAAAGACGTGGCGCTCAAATGCGGGCAAGCTGGGTTCCTCCTTATTCCGATATGCCTCCAGACTAACGCCTCGCAACCGTCTGCGGCGAAGTTTCCACAATCGCGCAGCGCACCCCCACCCGCGTCTGCGAAAATAAGACTTGACTATGAACATCGACAACCTCCTCCCGCTGAAAGACGATATGGTGGCCTTTATCGAGGGCCACGGCCTCAAACGCCTTCCTGGCTACATCACCGAAGACATCCCCTCCATTGTCTGGGAGGATTCTGACAACCCCGACGCATGGAAAGATTTTGTGGAGATGGTCAAGCACGCCGGCGCTCCCTTTGTCACCTTCAGCGAGATGACGCTGGAGCGCGAGGAGATCGACGCGATGATCGAGGAAGCCGGGGAGATGAACTTCCCCGACGAAGAGTCCACCGAAATGGTGGAGGCGCAGTGGCTGCGCAAGTACGCCGGCAACCTCGGCTACATCCAGCTGGGCTTTGTCTACCAGGGCGTGGCCTTCCTGCACGAGACCACTACCGAGTGGTATGAGCGCTTCCAGGCGCTACTGGAAGACATCGAGACCTTTCAGGAGATCGTCATCGGCGACCATGAGCACGATCACGACGTCGAGGACGAGTAAGCGCGGTGGACGCTGAAGTCAACGGGGCAATTCCGCGGCCTGCCGCTCCGCAATCCCGGCAGCCCGTTTCGCGTCAGAACGATGAGCAGAAGCTCCTCCGCCAGCGCTGGAGTTTCGTCGAGCCGCATCCTGCCGAGGCCGCCGAGCTGGCCAAAGCCGCACGGCTGCCATTGGTGCTGGCCGAGTTGCTGGCAGCTCGCGGCATTGTCGAATCCTCTGAGGCCTTCGCCTTCCTCAACCCCGAGATCGCTCATCTTCATGACCCGCTGCTCATGCTGGGCATGGACGCTGCCGTCGCCCGGCTGGAGCGAGCCATCGCCGCTCGCGAGCCAGTACTGCTTTACGGGGACTACGACGTGGATGGCACGACCGCTGTCGTCCTGCTTAAGACGGCCATCGAGATGCTCGGCGGCATCGCGCGCTTTCATGTGCCTCACCGGCTGCGCGAGGGCTACGGTCTGCAATCAAACGTGCTGGAAGAGGCTTACGCCGAGGGCGCGCGCCTCGTGATCACCGTGGACACCGGCATGAGGGCCTTTGTCGAGGCTGAAACCGCACGCCGCCTGGGACTGGACCTGATCATCACCGACCATCATCTGCTGCAAGCCGATGACGCCGTTCCGCACGCGCTGGCCATTCTCAACCCCAACCAGCCCGGCTGCGCTTATCCGGAAAAATTTCTCTGTGGCGCGGCCATCGCGATGAAGCTGGCGCAGGCGATTCTGGAGCGCCGCGACCAAACTCGCACCCGCGAGAAAACTTTGCCGAGTTTTTTAAAGATGGCGGCCATCGCCACCATTGCCGACGCCGTGCCGTTGAAGGGCGAGAATCGCGTCATCGCGGCTTTGGGATTAAGGGAGCTGCGCCAGCCGGCCGGTGCAGGCCTGCGCGCCTTGTTTTCCGCCGCGGCCCTTGATCCGGCCTCCAAGGCGCTCACCGGCTACGATGTGGCCTTCCGCGTGGCCCCGCGCATCAACGCCGCTGGGCGCATGGACGTGGCCTCCGACGTCGTCGAGCTGTTTACCACGCGCGACGCATCCCGCGCCGCGGTGCTGGCCGCCAAACTGGAACGGCTCAACCGCGAGCGCCGTGAGACCGAGGCCACAGCTCTGACGGCCATCGAGAAGCGCCTTGCCGGCGACAACGAACTGGTCCCCGGACTCGCATCTGACCGCCTGCTGGTAATCGACGGCGAGGGCTGGCACCGCGGCGTCATCGGCATTCTCGCCTCGCGTGTGGTGGAGCGCACCGCGAAACCCGCCATCGTGGTCAGCGTCGAGGATGGAGTTGCCTACGGCTCCGGCCGCTCAGTGGACGGCTTCCAATTGCTCAACGCCATCGAGAGCTGCGCCGATCTCTTCACTCGCTTCGGCGGCCACGCCTTCGCCGTGGGCTTTGCCCTGCCCGTCGACCTGCTCCCCGAACTCAAGCGACGCCTGCGCCTCTACGCCGATGAACACCTGGCCGCACGCGAGCCGGAGCAACTACTTCACATTCACGCCGAACTGCCGCTAGACCGCATCACGAGCGTGCTGGTCGGATGGCTGCGCAAGCTAGAGCCCTTCGGCCACGGCAACCCCGAGCCGGTATTTGTCGCGCGCCGCGTGCGCCTGCTTGCCTCACCGCGCATTATGAAGGAGCGCCACCTGAGGTTGGAGTTGGCACAGGATTCGGTTCAGCCGCCACCCCTGCCCGGATCAAGCGGCGCGCTGCGCGCCGTCGGATGGCACCTGGCCGCCCGCGCCTTCCAACTCGGCCTCGCGCAAGGAAGCCTCATCGATCTCGCCTACCGCATCCGCGAAAACGAACACCCCGAGTACGGCGGCCTAGAGGTCGAGATCGCCGGAATTGAATTGGCATGAAGGCGCGCGTGACTAGAATCGCCGGAGCGCTCGGATTGCTCATCGAACCTGCTCCACGGCAGATGCATTTGCCCGGCTCCGCTTACCTCCAGACTATGAACTTGAACCAACCCTCCCAAACATCAGTCCACGCATGGGTAACAATGTTCACGCGCAGATTGCCGCGCCACGCGGCCAGCGCGCCATACAGAACTCCAAGTACGCTGATCACAACCACGTTCTTCCAACCTTGGTAGCTGTGAAAGAGGCCAAAGACTAATCCCTGCCCCAGTACGGCCACTACTACGCTCCCGCTGAGCGCATGAAGCTGCCGTTGCACATAGCCGCGAAATACCATCTCCTCGCAAATGCCGGCAGTGAGCGAAGCTCCAATCCAAATCAGGATTTCAAGCATACTTTGCGGCAGCAGGCTATCGACGGTCTTGGCACTGCTCGGCCCCAGCAGCCAGTTAACGCCATACGCCGCGCCCTCCCACAGCACCCAGAAGGGCAGCGCAATCCCCAGGTCCACGGCGACGCTCTTCCATGAAGTCCATCGTCCGCCGGAGAGTGCCCAAAGACTTCCGCCGCGGTGATGCACTCCAGCCCAGCAGTAATACAACAATGCCCAATCCATGAAGATTGCGGTCAAGTAGATGGGAATTGATTTGCCGTGGCTGGCCAGTTGGCCGCTGGACGCCGGGCCGCCGCTAGGCGCGTGTTGCGCAAAAAAGCCCAACGCGACCACACCGGCCCCAATCAAAAGAAAGCCCAGGAGATGCGCCCACGACGCAATCTGCTTTGGTTTTTGCCGTGTGTCTGAATTTTTTGTTGATAGAACCTCATTTGTTTCCATGACTCTTCCCCTTCCGGTTTTCTGCTTGACCCCGCTGCTTTTTGGCGATCTTGCGCAGTTGGGCCAATGTCACTTCCGCCCAGCATAGGTGCGCCTCCAACTCCAACTGCCCGAAGCGCGCCGCCATCTTCCAGTACGGCGCGTCGGGATACTGTAGGCCTTTGCTGATCTCTTCGTGCTCGATCCGTCTGAACTCTTGAAGAAATGCGCGCTCCCTCTCCACCATCCGTTCCACGTGTTGAATCGAAATCTCCACGGAGTTCTGCGCTCCAAAAAACAGCTTCAGAAGCAATTCATTGCGCGGAACCTCCGGCTGCGGCTCGACCTTGAGCCACGCCGCCAGACGCTCCCGCCCCTTTTTCGTGATGGAGTAGATGTGCCGCTCCGGCTTGCCCTTTTGACGCTCCGTCCTCGCGGTCACGCACCCAGCGGCCGCCAGCCTTTTCAGGTTGGGATAGATCTGCCCGTAGCTCTCATTCCATATGTAGCCAACCGATGAGCGGATCATCTGCCCCAGGTCATAGCCCGACATGGGTTCGACGGCCAACAGGCCGAGAAGCACTTCCATACTCGAACTTGAACGCTTTGCCATATGACTATTAGATATATGCCTATTAGATAATTAATGTCAACAGAAATCTTTTACCCCGACCGCTTCGCTCGGTCTGGAGCAAGGAAGCCTCATCGATCTCGCTTACCGCATCCGCGAAAACGAACACCCCGAGTACGGCGGTTTAAAAGCCGAGATCGCGGGAATTGAGCTGGCGTGAGAGCTACATTTGCGCAAGCGCCGCCAATCGATGGCAGGGCGAAAATGGACTTTTTGTGGAACAGGACAGTGGCTTTATTTGAACGGAATCTCAACCTCGGCATAACTTCCCTGTGTGGCTTCGTTTACGGCCAAGGCAATTCGGTTAAGATGCAGCCGCACAATTCGCCACGTAGAGTTTCCGAGTACGAGAACGGCGATTTTTCGGTCCGTCAAATTTTGCTGATAGCGGATTCTCTTGTCGGTGGTGAGCAAAAGGTCGTACCCGGCTCCCTCAGCCAATTTGAGCAGTTCGCCGTTAGAAATCCTGTCCCACCCGCGCTCTCTCGCCTCTGTGACCTGGTGAGGCGAAAGCGACGAGGCGATGCCGCTTGGTGTGCCGTGGTCAAAAAGAATGCGCATCGGTCAATGTAGCAGGTAGGGAAGCTGCGCCAACAAGAACCGGCGGCGCGTCGAGGCTGCGGGCAGCAAATTCGAGCACGGCCTGAATTTGTTGCGGCGTCACATGGAATTGCTCGATAATTTCCTCTATGCTAGAGCCCGCCTCAAGATTTTCAAAGACCGTAGCGACAGGCATCCGGGTACCGCGAAATACCCATGCGCCGCTGCGTCTGTCTGCCACGCTTTCCACGGCGGGGCATTGGGACCAATCAAGAGCAGCCATGTTCTTACCCTCCTTTTCATAGCAACGGCAATTTCTCGTACAGCTTTATCACTCCCATTCTAGCCCAAAACCAGTTCTTCAGCGCCAACCCATTTGCAGTTCGTTCAAATGCTGATTTGCACCAAGCGTATAAGTCGAAAATCTGCGCGCAGGAATTAAGCTTGCTTAATCTATCTCTTCAGCCTGGCGCGCAAGGCGCCCGCGCCGGCGTGCATGAGTGTGCAATTTGTACTCTGGTCGCACCGGAAATGAATGCTGACAGGGTAGTCCTGCCATACCGGGTCCGCGCTTCCCATGCTTGTCTTGTCTAAGAAGAAGGTCTTCCTTCCGCTGGTTTCGATCACTCCGCGGTTGACGTCAAACTCGACGACCGCATCATCGCCTTCGGTGGAGAACGGCAATAGCTTTTCCGCGGCATTGGCAGCCGCCTTGTTGTGAGCGGCAGATCTATGAGCCGCGTTGGCCAGCATCTCCTGCTGGCGTTTTAGACCTTCATCCTGTTCGGCGAGAGAAGGAAAGTTGGACGTAAAACTCCATTGAACCGTCTTCTCATAGGCTTTTGCCGAGCAGGGAATCTCGCCTTGCGCGTTGAGGACGGCAACTTGCCCCTTCGGAGCGATCTGATTCTGGAAGATATCCTTGCCTTGCTCTCTCTTCTGCTCCTGAGCTTCCAGTTGCGCAAAATCGCTCGCTGCCGGCGGCTTGTTGGAGAGATTGGCGGCGATGGCCGTACTCCGGGCATCGTATCTCAAGACGATCTCCCTGAAACACAGAACAAAGCCCTGGGCGTTTTGTAGTTGGATTTCGATGGAGAGGGGACGCGGCGGGTTGGCGACCGCGAGCGCAAAGGCCGCCTGCTGTTCTGGATCGCTGGTTTCGAATGTTAGGCGGTATTGCAGTGTCTTCTCCCAATTGATATACAGATGGCCTTTCAATCCCGTCGCGCTGGAGGTGACTGGCCCCAGATCGTACCGTCCCTCCGGGCTGCCCGTATGCAGGTAGACGGCGGCATAGATGACTCCAAACAGAACTCCAAGGCCCACGCCGATCACGGCATAATACTTTGTTGGATTCTCCGCGAACCTCCGCATCCGTTCAGTCCACGCCTCATGCGACAGCGGCTGGGGAGTGGGAGGTTTACTGGCGGCCTTTTGTACCTCCGCCTCTGCATTCACGTCAGTGTAAATGTACAGATTTTCTGCCGTGAGCCTATCGTCGAGGCTCTCCGGGGATGGTTCGATGATCTTATAAGTGCTAACAGACAGTTGCTCTTCTTCTTCAATGTTCTTCCCATTGGGATCTTCCAGGTTCGCGTCCTTCATCCAGTTACCCCCCTTCCCCGTTGTCCGCAATCCCGGTCTTTGAAACCAATTAACAGTGGACCATAGATCGCCTTCCCGTGAAAACTCGAAACTGTTGCGGCGGACAGGCGATATGCGCAGGAAGTAGTCTTTGCCGCTTCACGCAATCGGGGGAGATGCTCTAGCTACGTGCGTCCCCGCTGCGTTTGCGAAAGACCACCTTCAGCTCCCGCCGCCAATGCTCGGTGAGCGCGATCAGCTCCCACACCACCTGCGGAGAAAAATAGCGCAGCACCGGCTCGTTGGCCGGGTGTATGCGCAGGGCCGGGCCGGCCAGCAGCAGGCGCGGTTCCAGCGGCGAAACCTCCGCCCCGGCAAAGTAGCCCTGGCGCTCGAAGGCCGTCAGCGGCCTGCCGCCCTCGTTGCCTGCCGCTGGTTGACGGTCGTTGTTGAGCGCGCGCACGCGAATCCAATAGTCCAACGCCTGCAAGGGCAGATGCAGGTCTTCGTCGGCCTTCAATTCAATTACCGTCAGCCGCCCGTTGCGGTCCAATGTGAGCAGGTCCAGCAGGCCCCGGTCGCCGGTGGAGAGCGCGGGCACCTGCGAGTAGAGCAGATCGCCGCGCAGTCCCGGCAGCAACTCGACGATCTCAGCGCGCAGGCGAGCTTCCAGCCAGCGCTCCGGTTGCAGGCGGAAGAGCGGGTCGGTGTGCGTGCCGTCGCCGTGGCGGCTTAAAAACAACCGCGAAAACAGATCGCGGCAGAGCGGTTCGTTTTCCTCCGTGAGCGGCGTCTCATTGGCTCCCGCGCCAAAGCTGATCTCGTTTTCGCGAGCGAATGTGTTGGCGGCGACGCCGTGGCGCACGCGCGCAAATTCCAGCCCATGCAGCAGCAGGCCGACTTCGGTTGCCGAACTGGGCCGAATCTCGATCCGTTCCCTGGCGGCTGGCGGAACCAGCGAGAGCAGACGATCGAGACCAGCCCGACAACGCCCGATGGCGCCTTCGGCGGAAAAGGCATGCACCAGCCGCGAGTCCAGGTTGCCGGTGTCGCGAAAGTCCACCTCCGCAAGTTCTTCGCTGCGCTCGTCAAGGGTGAAAAGCTGAAAGTCGGCGGCGGCGTGGTTGAGCCAGGTCATACGCTCGGCGGTGGTTCTCCAGGCTCCTACCGGAACGACAACCTTGAGCCCGCCAAAGTGCCGCCGCCCGTCGCCGTGCTGGCGGCAGTGGTCCAGCCAGAGAATTCCCAACGTCAGAACGCCGTCCACCATCGACGCCGACTCCGCCTCGCTGACGCCGATCACCGCCTCGGCCGCCGTGCCCTTGAGCAGCCGCCCGCGTACGTATGCCGGACCAAAGCTGTGCTCCAGGTCCATCGCCGAGCGAAGGCCGTCCACCTTGGAACCAATGAAGTGGCGGGTCAGCACGCGCTCCAGCAGCCGCTGATAGTTGCGGCGGGCGGCATCACGGGCGGTGGGCGTGCGGCGGTCACTGGTGGGAACCAGTTCCAGGGTCTG
>CZKF01000266.1_pt1 | contig 11122 bp, 11 predicted proteins | sample 1122351 | NCBI WGS metagenome assembly CZKF01 (sample SAMEA3539301, study PRJEB10725) | soil metagenome | biome: tundra; feature: field; material: soil | place: USA | collected 2010-05 | depth 0.15 m
TGGACGATCTAAAACCTGCCCAGAGACCTTATGAGAGCCTGATCACCTTCGTCAAAGACCGCCCCGGTCACGACCGCCGCTATGCCATGGATATTGCCAAAATTGAGCGCGAACTTGGTTGGCGGCCACGCGAGACGTTTGCCAGCGGCTTGCGTAAGACCATAGAGTGGTACTTGGACAATCTTGAATGGGTAGAGCATGTGACCAGCGGCTCATACCGGGAATGGATCAACTTACAGTACAATCTCTCCAGCCCTGCAGGTGCTGCGAAACAATGAGTACACGCAAAGGCATTATCCTCGCGGGAGGATCGGGAACTCGCTTGTACCCGATCACGAACGCTGTGTCGAAACAACTGCTCCCCATCTACGACAAGCCCATGATTTATTACCCGCTCAGCGTGTTGATGCTGGCGGGCATACGCAATGTCCTGGTGATCTCGACGCCACAGGACACTCCGCGTTTCGAGCAATTGCTCGGGGATGGATCTGCTTGGGGAATGTCCTTCCAGTATATCGTGCAACCCAAGCCGGAGGGACTGGCTCAGGCCTTCATTCTCGGCCGCGATTTTGTCGGTAAGGATGCCTGCTCCTTGGTGCTGGGCGACAATATATTCTTCGGTCATCAACTGGTGACGATGCTCAAGTCCGCTGCATCTCAGCCGTCGGGAGCGACAGTTTTTGCATATCAGGTAAAGGATCCAGAGCGCTACGGAGTGGTTGAGCTGGACGCTTCTGGGCGGCCCGTGGGTCTCGAGGAAAAGCCCACGCACCCCAAGTCGCGGTACGCCGTGACCGGACTCTATTTTTATGACAATCAGGTTCTGGATATTGCCGCAGAGTTGAAGCCTTCGCCGCGGGGCGAGTTGGAGATTACCGATGTAAACCGTTGCTATCTCCAGAAAGGCCAACTTTCGGTGCAAACCATGAGCCGCGGCATCGCTTGGCTTGACACCGGCACACACGACTCACTGCTTGAAGCCAGTGCATTCGTTCAGACCATCGAGAAACGTCAGGGGCTGAAGGTAGCATGCCCGGAAGAGATCGCTTACCGAGAAGGCTTTATCGATGCGGGACAGCTGGAAACATTGGCTGCGGGTATCAGGAACGGCTATGGCGAGTATCTACGCGAGATTTTCACAAATCCGGGGTTATAGTTTATGAAAGTTCAACCCACTCAGATTCCAGGAGTACTGATCGTCGAACCGGATGTTTTCGGTGATGACCGTGGCTTTTTTCTGGAAAGTTTCAATGAAAGAGAAATGCGCACCATAGGAATTGACGCGCATTTCGTTCAGGACAATCACTCCCGCTCCGCGCGCAACGTGCTGCGCGGATTACATTACCAGATCAATCAACCGCAGGGCAAGTTGGTTCGTGTAGTTAGCGGTAAGGTTTTTGACGTCGCTGTCGACATCCGGCGCGATTCTCCAGCCTTTGGAAAGTGGGCAGGCGTAGAGTTGTCGGCAGAAAACAAACGCATGTTCTGGCTCCCTCCCGGACTGGCCCACGGGTTTGTAGTACTGTCGGATTCCGCGGACTTTCTTTACAAATCGACAGAGTATTATGCGCCGAAATTTGAGAGAACCATCCTTTGGAATGATCCGGATATTGGTATTGAATGGCCGATCGCGGGTCAGCCAATCCTCTCCTTAAAAGACGCCGCGGCTAAGAGCTTAAACGAGGCGGAAGTATTCGAAAAAGACTTTTTCTTGAAGGGTGCAAATGCAGAATACTAAGATTCTAGTCTTCGGCCGCATAGGACAAGTGGGCTGGGAATTGCGCCACAAACTGGCCTGTCTGGGCCAAGTGACTGCGATTGAGTATCCAGAGATAGATTTCTTTAAGCCTGACTCGATTCGTACTGCGGTGCGAGCGGCGGAGCCTACGGTAATCATCAATGCGGCTGCCTATACGGCTGTCGATAAGGCCGAAAGCGAGCCTGATTTGGCAATGGCAATCAACGGCATAGCGCCGGGGGTGATCGCAGAGGAAGCCAAACGGCTAGGCAGCTTGTTGGTACACTACTCGACGGACTATGTGTTCGATGGCGCCAAGCAGGGCCCCTATGTTGAGACCGATGCTCCCAATCCCATCAATGTTTATGGCAAAACAAAACTGGGAGGAGACCAGGCCATACAGTCGGTAGGTGGCGACTACCTGATTCTGCGCACCAGTTGGGTCTATGGGGCGCGCGGAAGCAACTTCCTGTTGACGATGTTGCGGCTGGCTCAGGAGCGCACGGAACTGCAAATTGTGGATGATCAGATCGGCGCCCCGACCTCCAGCGAATGTATTGCTCAGGCTACCGCCAATATTCTGGCGCAACTTCTGGCGCCTTCTTGTTTTGGGCTCGATGGACGCAGTGGCATCTACAATCTGACCACAACCGGGGAAACCTCATGGTTTATGTTTGCGAAGGCTTTGTTGACCAAGTCGTCTGAAACCTTCGGCTTTACCGTTCCCAACCTGATCCCCATCAAGACCAGTGAATATCCTCGTCCCGCTAAACGTCCCGTCAACTCACGATTGTCATGCCAAAGCCTGGAGCAGACGTTCGGAGTGACTTTGCCTCATTGGGAACACGCGCTATCCCTGGTCCTGGATACCCTGACTGAAGGATCTTCATCAGTCAGTTCTAAAGGTTGAATCTTGTTGCCGATTCTTCATGTGGTCAAACGTGAGCCAATCGCCTCACCTCATCGGAATAACCGGACATTTTCAGCGGAATACGCAGTATTACGGAGTCTCGTTTATCGAGCTATCAAGTAAAGGGAAATACGAGAAATGGGTATGAAAATGAATAGGCATCTTGCCGTTGATCCTGTTATCCAATGCGCAGCTATGTTGGCAGGACTTATCCTGACGACTGCTATTCCAATAGCGGCTCAGCAGTATGCCGCACACGAGGGCCCCGGGCAGTCGGAGCGCGATTCCAGCCGTTCGGAGACCGTTTGCGAGCCTTCCACTCTGGGTTCGCCGTACATCCCGGTTGATAGCTGGGTCTATTCTGCCGTTCTGCGACTTTACTCTATGGGCTATGTCGATCATGTTTATCTGGGCATGCGCCCCTGGACGCGCGCCAGTTTAAGCCATTTGCTCGGAGACATCGACGCCCAGATTGAGGATGCGAATACCTACGGGGTTTCAACCACGGGCGAGGCGCAGGATATCTACACCGCTTTGATCAATTATTTGCACTACGATGCCGGAATGCAATGCCTGACGCACCAAGGCAACTCCCACATCGAGTCGGTTTACACCGTGGCTCGCAGCATCAGCGGCACACCCCTGCGCGATAGCTATCATCTGGGCTCGACCATCATTAACGACTACGGACGCCCCTATGAAAGCGGATTCAACAACTACTCCGGCGCCAGCGGCTATGCCGCCGCCGGCCGGTTCGTGTTTTATGCCCGCGGCGAGTTTGAGGCAGCGCCCTCGGCTACCGGCTACTCCCAGGCGCTGGCACAGGCGCTTAGCACGGTGGACGGCACGAGCTTCTACATACCATCGGTCACACCCCCTTACGGCAACACCACTGTGATTTACAACCAGGCCACAATCCCCATGGGGCCAATTGCCAATACCGCCAATGCGCGGGTCATGGAGGCGTACGTCTCTGCCCACCTCCTCAACCACGAAATCTCCTTTGGTAAACAGGACAACTGGCTGGGGCCTGGGCTGGGCGGCGGCATGGCCTACTCCAACAACGCTGAAAACATATACTCCTTCCGCATTAACCGCGTCGAACCGCTCCACATTCCGCTGCTTTCCCGGCTCACCGGACCTTTTCGCTACGACTTTTTAGTCGGCAAGCTGCGGGGGCACACATTCATGCCAAATCCGACGAATCCCGGCGGTTCCGACCCGACCAAACCCAATGTGATCAACCCCGGCGACCCATGGGTACACATCGAGAAGATCAGCTTCCGGCCCACGGAAAATCTCGAATTCGGATTTGAACGCACCGTGATTTGGGGCGGCCAAGGCCATGCACCCATCACCTTCAGCACTTTTGCGAAGAGTTTTATCAGCCTATCCTCTCCCAGCGGCAATGATAAGAACGACCGTAACGATCCCGGCGCGCGCTTTGGCGCCTTCGACTTTTCCTACCGGCTGCCCTTTGTCCGCAACTGGCTCACGCTCTACACGGACTCGGAGGTGCATGACGATGTCTCCCCAGTCGACGCTCCTCGCCGCGCCGCTTACCGGCCCGGCATCTATCTCTCCCATGTGCCCCGCCTTCCCAAGCTGGACCTGCGCGTCGAAGCTGCCTCCACCGATCCGTCCAGTTCAAACAACGCCAGTCATTACGGCCAGTTTATGTACTACGAAGGCATCCAGAAGCAGGGCTATACCAACCAGGGCCAGATCTTTGGCGACTGGATTGGGCGCGAGGACAAAGGTGGCCAAGCCTGGATTACCTATCACCTGAGCGGCAATGAATGGCTCCAGGTGGGCTTGCGCAATCAAAAAGCTACCAAGTACTTCATCCCCGGCTCGTTGACGCCGCCGCCCATCTCTTTCGGGAGCAATGGATGCCCCATCGCTGATCCTGGCACTTCCACTTGCTTGGCCCCCGGCGGCACTACCCTGAACGACATCAACTTCAATGTGGTCAAGCGTATCGGTAAGGACTTCGAGATCAACGGCAAATTCGCTTTTGAGCACTGGACGGCTCCCATCTACCTCACAGGCCAGCAGACGGTGACCACCACCACCATCCAGCTCACCTGGTTTCCGGAGAAGAAGATCAGCTTCTAAAAGTGTGCTGTGAACAAGCACTCTTGGGTCTTCTTCCCGGGAAAGAATACAAACGCTCCCATAAGCCATCCCGAAAAGGGATGTAATCATTTCTTTACGTAGCGGAGTCTACTCTAACAACATGGTCAAATACTCGATTGTCGTTCCTTTTCACAACGAAGAGGAGAACGTGACCGTCTTATACGCGCGCCTGAAGCAGGTGATGGAACAGGTGGGCGCAAGTTTTGAGCTGGTGCTGGTGGATGACGGCTCCAACGACCGCACCTACAAGCTGATGGGCGAGATTGCCGCGGTCGACAGCCGTGTGCTGGTCATCAAGCTGCGCCGCAACTTCGGGCAGACCTCGGCGCTGGCCGCGGGCTTCGACCACGCCACGGGCGAGTTCATTCTGGCCATGGACGGCGACCTGCAGCACGACCCCAGCGAGATTCCCAACTTCCTGGAAAAGCTCGAAGAGGGTTACGACGTGGTCAGCGGTTGGCGCAAGGATCGCGTTGACAGTTTTCTCATGCGCCGCTTTCCCTCGCGCTGCGCGAACTGGCTGATGGCCAAACTTTCCGGCGTCGACATCCACGACTTTGGCACCACCTTCAAGGCGTATCGCCGCGAGGTCATCCAAAACATTCCGCTCTACGGCGAGATGCACCGCTTCATCCCCGCGCTGGCCAGTTGGTATGGCGCGTCAATCTGCGAAATTCCCATCAGAAATATTCCCCGCGAACGCGGCAAGAGCCACTACGGCATCGGACGCACCTTTGGCGTCTTCTTCGATCTGCTGACCATCCGCTTCCTGCTCAAATACATGAACAGGCCGCTGCACTTCTTCGGCGGACTGGGCGCGCTGGGCATCCTGGCGGGCACTTGCATGGCGGCCTTCCTGCTGGGATTGAAGATTCTTAATCCGCACTTGGACGTGATGCACAACCATGGACCGATGTTTGTCATTGGTTCGGTGCTGATTGTCGCCGGCATCCAGATGCTGGCCATCGGCCTTCTCGGCGAGTTGGGAGTGCGCCACTTCTACACCGGCCGGCAACGCACACCGTATTCCATCGAGAGCATGGTGCGCTTGCGCGTATCGCAGGAGTCGCACGTGCTGTCGAAGGAATCAGGGATTAGGGATTAGGGGTTAGGGAACAGAAAAAATTCAGCCCCGCCTGGCATCGTCCGCGCGGGGCTTGGTATTTTTTTGAAGTCATGTGCAATGTGTATCGTTCACCCCTGTTGTAGCCCACCCCTTGCCGCAACACGCCCCCAGGGTTCATGCTGAACCTGAGATGAAAGCCATACAGATTCACGAGACAGGCGGGCCAGAGGTACTGAAGCTGGCCGAGTTGCCCATCCCGCAGCCGGGGCCGGGGCAGGTGTTGATCCGCGTGGAAGCTGTGGGGATCAACTTCATCGAAATCTATTTTCGAAAGGGCATCTACAAGGCGGCGTTGCCGCTGACGCCGGGTAGCGAGGCGGCGGGCACGGTGGAGGAGCTGGGTCCGGGCGTGACAGGTTTTGCCGCCGGCGACGCGGTGGCCTCGGTGAGCGTGCTGGGAAGTTATGCCGAATACGCGCTGGTGCCGGCGGCTTCGCTGGTCAAGGTTCCGGCGGGGCTGAGCATGCAGCAGGCCGCTGCCGCGCTGTTACAAGGCATGACAGCGCACTATCTTTCCCACTCGACGTATCCGCTGAAGGCCGGAGAGACAGCGCTGATTCACGCCGGGGCCGGCGGCGTGGGGTTGCTGCTGACGCAGATGGCCTCGCGGCTGGGGGCGCGGGTAATTACCACAGTCTCCACGAAGGAGAAGGCTAAGCTCTCGCGCGAGGCGGGTGCCGCGGAAGTGATTCTTTACACCAATAAGGACTTCGAGGAGGAGGTTAAGCGGCTCACAAAAAACAAAGGAGTCGACGTAGTCTACGATTCGGTGGGCAAAACCACCTTCGAGAGCAGCCTGAATTGCCTCAGGCCGCGTGGGCTGCTTGCACTTTTTGGCGCATCCAGCGGGCCGGTGCCACCCTTCGATCTGATTCAGCTCAGCGGCAAGGGTTCGCTCTTCATCACCCGCCCCACGCTGTGGCACTACATAGCCACGCGCGCGGAACTGGAATGGAGAGCCGGAGACGTGCTGGGTTGGGCCGCACGAGGCGAACTCAAGCTGCGCACTGAGTTTGTGTATCCGCTCTCCGAGGCCGCGCAGGCGCAGACCGATCTCGAAGCACGCATGACAACCGGCAAGATTCTGCTGGAGCCGTGAAAAAGCAGCAGACAGCTTACAGTTGTCAGTTGTCAGTTGTTCCGTGTCAGCGAGCCAGCTATCGGGCACTCCTCAAGGACTTGTATCGGTGATCCGTGAGTCTTCACGCCGCCTTGGTTGCCGCCTCAATCTCCTCGGCCAGCGCCTTGGCCGCCGTCACGCAGGCCGCGCGGTCCACATCAAGATGCGTGACTAGCCGAATCGCATCCGGCCCGAAGGCGCTGGCAAGAATGCCGCGCGACTTCAACCGCGCCACCACATCGGCCGCGCTCACTCCCTTCAGCCGGAAGACCACGATATTAGTCTCCACCGAAGCCAAATCAATCTCCACGCGCTCCATCTTTGCCAGCGCCTCTGCCAACAATCGCGCGTTGGCGTGGTCTTCATGCAGCCGGGCCGGACCCTGCTCCAGCGCAATCAGACCCGCCGCGGCAAGCACACCCGCCTGGCGCATTCCTCCGCCCAGGGCCTTGCGGAAGAGGCGCGCCCGCGCCATCAACTCCGCCGAGCCAACCAGCATCGACCCGACCGGAGCGCCAAGTCCCTTCGACAAACAGAACATCACCGTGTCGAAGCCGCTGGTCAGCGCCTTCACATCCACGCCCAGCGCGGTGGCCGCATTGAAGATGCGCGCCCCGTCCAGATGCAGCGGGAGTTTGCGCTCCTTCGCCCCGGCCCAAATCTCCTCCAAAACACCAAGAGGCGTGCAGCTCCCTCCGGCGAGATTGGCGGTGTTCTCAATCTCGATCAGCCCAGTCGAAGCGCGAAAGGCTCCGCGTGCATAGATGGCCGGCTCAATCTGCTTCCAGGTCAGAATGCCACGCTCGGCAACAACAGCGCGCACCAGGCAGCCGGAAAAGACCGCCGTCGTGGCCATCTCCCAATCCAGAATGTGCGCCCGCGACTCGGCGATCACCTCCTGACCCGGCTGGGTATGCAGGCGGATGGCGATCTGGTTGCCCATAGTGCCGGTGGGCACAAAGAGCGCAGCCTCGCGTCCGAATTTCTCCGCCGCGCGCTGCTCCAGCAAGTTGACGGTGGGGTCTTCGCCGTAGACGTCGTCGCCCACCTCAGCCGCGGCCATCGCCACGCGCATCTGGGCTGTGGGCCGCGTGACCGTATCCGAACGCAGATCGATAATAGCTGCCATTGGCTTTGTCCTTCCTTGTCTTTAGATTGTCCCTAATGAACTGGTGTAGGTTCGCAGTTTCCCACGCTTTCCGCACAAAACGCGGATAGGATGTGGCACGGAACTGATCACTGATAACTGTCCGCTGACAACTGTTCTTACGGTATCTGCGCCATGGGCAGTTCCAGCACCGGCATCCGCTTGCCGTCCTTCGTCGCGTAGGCCCACAGCCCGTGAAAGTTCTCGCGCAGTCCCGGCCGCGCCTTCAGAAACGCGCTCAGAACGGCAATCGCTTCCGTCCGCTGCGCCGCTGGATCAGTGATTCCGATCGATTCGTAGGCCACGCCCAGATCGGCGTGCAGCAGCGTCGGGTCCAGCCGCACGGCGTCGATCTTCCAGGTGCGCGGGCCGTCCGGGAGCGTCATGGGAAATGCATCTCGCGGAGAATTCTTGATCGCCGCCTGCTCGCTTCCGAGTTTTTCCAGGTTGGGCGAGGAGAGAATATCCACCGGCAGCAACAGTATCCGCGCCGTCTCGTAGGCATACCAGGCTGCCCATAGCTGATCTGACCTGGCCAGATCGCGGGCGTGCGTCCACCACCATACACCGTCTTGCCCGTCGAGAGCGCCGGGCCGGACAGTCAGGCCGCCCAACTTCCAGCCCGATGCGGGGCCGTTCCAGACCAGGATGAAGCCCAACTGGCCGGCGTAGGGCGCTCCAGCCGCATCAGCCAGCACCACGGCGTACCGGCCCGGTGGCAGCGCCCGCATGGTCAGGGTCACTGTTATCGAACCGCTGGCGTTGGTGCAGAAGAACTGCGTGTCAGCGGGCGCGGCCAAGCTGCTGGCGTCCAGCAGGTACAGGCTGCGCACTTGAATTTGTCCGCCCTTCATTAGAGACGCGGATGACTCTACCGCCCCGCGCATTCCCTCCCAGTCCTGGGCCATGGAGGGAAGTAGAGCGGCCTTCAGCGCTGCAAAATCCTGTTCGGCAACGGCCACGGCCAGCCGTCCCCCGGCGGCTGTGAGCGCATCGCGGTCCTGCGGCAACAACTCGGCCTGGGTAGTGCAACTTGTGGCACTTACCGGCGCTGGCACAGCCAAACCTGCCAGCAGAACCGCCGGCGCAGCAAAAATCTTCCAGCAGAGGCGCATCGGTTGAACCCTCTCCGGCGCGCGAAATCTCTTGTGTGAGCGTCCGCGGGCCACTGTTAGTCTATTGTAGTGCGGCAACGGAATGCCGCCCTCGGATGGCGCTTCCGCGCCGGGAAGCTTCTGCCGGAAGACAAACATCGGAACCCGGTGTAGAGATTCAACTGCCGGGACCAAGGACCGGTTTCCATGTACACTGACCTCCCGCTCAACTCGCTGGTTTCGCTCGAGTTCCTTCGCGCGCGGGGGTTTGCACTGCTGGCGCTTCTCATCGCGACTCTGGGCGGGGTGCAAATGCTGCGTGCGCAAACACCGGTTACCGCTACCCCGGCGCATAAGACGGCTCATCCTCACAAGCGTCCGGTTGCGGTTCAGGCACAATCCCCAACGCCCCCGGCTGCTGCTGCGCCGGCAACGCCTCCCGCGCCCGAAGTTCCAAAGTGGCCAGCCAACGAAAAGCCCGCTCCGGCCTCGGTCATCTGGGACAGCCAGGGTCTGCGCATCGACGCCGCCAACTCCAGCCTTGCGCAAATTCTGCAAGACGTGGCCACAGCCACCGGCGCAAAAGTGGAAGGATTCGACGCCGACCAGCGAGTCTATGGCGCCTTCGGACCCGGCCCGGCCCACGACGTGCTCAGCCAGCTTCTACAAGGTTCCGGTTACAACGTTGTCATGGTCGGGGACCAGGGCCAGGGAACCCCGCGGCAGATCGTTCTCAGTCTCCGCCACACTGGTACTGCAACAGTAGCCACCAATCCCGCCCCAGCCAGCGAAGAAGACGCCGACACGGAAGAGCCGCCCCAGCCTCCATCGACCAGCCGGTTCGGACCCGGAGGACCGCGACGCAATCCGCCGCAGCAGCAGCGCCCACAGCCGGGGCAACCACAGCCGGGTCAACCTCAGCCGGGGCAACCGCCCAGCAATCCGCAGAACTAGTCTCCGCAATCGGCGATAATATCTCTACCAACTTTCAAGGAGAATTCCCCATGCCGGAACCAACCATTGCCCAAAAGAGTCCTTATGCTGTCGAAGTAGAAGCCGGCAAGAGCTACTTCTGGTGCGCCTGCGGCCTGAGCGCAGGCCAGCCCTTCTGCGACGGCAGCCACAAGGGCACCGGATTCGCGCCCGTAAAATTCGAAGCCACCGAATCCAAAACTGTCCATTTCTGCGGTTGCAAACACAGCGCCAATCCGGTTCTCTGCGATGGCAGCCACAAAAAACTCTAGTTCTGCGTCGTTACGGACATTTGATTTCATTCATGCCTATCACTCACATCTCGGTGCGCGGGGCGCGCCAGCACAATCTGCGCGACATTCATGTGCGCATCCCGCGCAACACGCTCACGGTGGTCACGGGCCTCAGCGGCTCAGGTAAGAGTTCGCTTGCCTTCGACACTATCTATGCCGAGGGACAGCGCCGCTACGTCGAGACGCTCTCGGCATATGCGCGCCAGTTCCTTGACCAGATTGAGCGGCCCGACGTCGACTCCATCGAGGGACTCTCGCCGGCCATTTCCATCGAGCAGAAGACCACCAGCCGCAGCCCGCGCTCCACGGTGGGCACCATCACCGAAATCTACGATTACCTGCGCCTGCTTTACGCATCGATTGGCACGCCCCACTGTCCCAACTGCGGAAGGCCCATCGCCCATCAGACTGCGGATCAGATCGTCCAGCGCATCCTGGAGCAGGGCCGCGGCGAGCGCGTCACTGTGATGGCGCCCATCGTCCGCGGGCGCAAGGGCGAGTTCAAGGAACTGCTTGACCAGCTTGACCGGCAGGGCTTCCGCGCCCGCGTAGACGGCGAGTTGCGCGACCTCTCCGAGCCGGT
>CZKF01000279.1_pt1 | contig 11041 bp, 7 predicted proteins | sample 1122351 | NCBI WGS metagenome assembly CZKF01 (sample SAMEA3539301, study PRJEB10725) | soil metagenome | biome: tundra; feature: field; material: soil | place: USA | collected 2010-05 | depth 0.15 m
GCGGCGGGTGCCAGCCGTGCTCGACCATCTGGCGCTCGGCCAACTCGAAGGCCAGCAGCACCCGGCGGCGAATCTCGGCGGCGTCCTCGATAGTCTTGAGTCCCGGCGCAAAGGGCGCCCAGTCGTCGCGGCCAAAGTAGGAGTGAGTGGCTCCGGTGGCCAGCACCAGGTAGTCGTATGGGAGCTCGGCGCCGCTAGCCAGGGCAATCCGACGCGCTCTCGTGTCGATGCCCACCACCTCCTCCATCAGGACCTGGGTATTTTTTTGGTGTCGCAGGATGGTGCGGATGGGCTGGGCGATGTTGGTCGCCGAAAGTACAGCCAACGCCACCTGGTAGAGCAGCGGCTGGAAGGTGTGATGGTTGCGGCGATCCACTACGGTTACGTCCACAGGCAGGTGAGCCAGACCGGTGGCCGCGTGAAGGCCGGCAAAGCCACCGCCGACAATCACCACACGGGGTTTGCAGGCCAGTGGTTGGACCTTTTCTCGAATTGGCGGTCTGATTAATTCACCCATGGTGTGCGCATCTCTCTTATGAGATGCGTGAGGGAACGATAAGTGACAGGCGGCGTGGGTATGGTGCGATTGGCTACGGATGCTGCTCGACAGCGATGCTGACGCTGGCGGTGTTGCCGGTGACGGCCAGGGCTAACAGATTGGTGGCTACGGCGGAGAGGGATGCGGGGGCGAAGTTGACGGTGCCGTCGAGGGCGGAGGTGGCCGTTGCGGCTTGGGTGGCGAGCAACGCGCCCTGTATGCAGGGGCCGTGCAGGCCGCAAGGCGGCGCCCAGGCGTAGAGAGCCTGATAGAGCGTGACCGTGGCGCCGGCCATGGGGTTGCCGTTCATGTCGAGGACGCGAAGGGTGATCTGGGCGGGGGTTCCGCTGACGGCGAGGGTCTGAGACGTTCCGGAGACGGCTTGCAGTGTGGCGTACTCCGGGCGCGCGCCGAATGCGGTGAAGGTGATGCATTGATTGGTTCCGTTAAGGCAGGCCTTGGCGGTGACGGTTTGGCCCTCGGCGAGCGGGCCGACGGTGAGGGACTTGGCAGCGATGCCGCTGGAGTTGGTGGTGACCGCGCCGCTCTGGAAGGAGATGGCGCTCGAGGATGTTTGCCAGGCGACGGATTGGCTGCTGAGGGGATGGCCGCTGCTGAGGACCAGGGCCTGGGTGGTCCAGGTGATGGTGGCTCCGGCGGCCAGCGAGAGCATGGGCGAAAGTGAGGCCAGCGTGGGCGGCGTTCCGCCATAGAACTCGGTTCTCAGACTAGTGGAGCTGTTGGTAAGCGAGGCGGTGACCGTGGACCATGCGCTGCTGGCAGCGGTTACGTTGATAGTGGCGCGTCCGTCGCCGGTGGCGGTGACGGTGCAGGTGGAGAGGCCGCAGCCGAGAGTGGCGCTTCCGCTGGTGACGGTGTAGATGACCGAGACGCCACCCGCGGGGTTGAGATTGGAGTCGAGGGCGAGGACGGAGAAGGGCTCGGGGACGCCGATGGGGACCGAGCTGGTGGGCGCGGTGACCAGGGTGAGCGAGTCGCTCGTGCCGGAGTCATAACTGATGCCGGCGGTGATGACGGCGGAGGCGTAGTAGATGGGAAGGTCGTCCACCTCGACGTTGACCGAGCCGGTGACATCGCTGTTGGCCGCGGGGGCGATGGCGGTGATCTCGTTGGGCGAGATGCTGGTGACCAGTGCTTGCTGACCGCCGACCTGCACCGTGTCCGTGGAGCGAAAGCCCATGCCGTGAATGACGATGGGACCACCGGAGGTGGGCAGGCGCTGCGGCTGGACGGTGTCGGCGTAGAGCACCCAGCCTTGATAGGCGTAGTCGGGGCGGCCGTCGCCGCGCTCATCGGCAATGCCGAGGCGGATGATGTCGTCGCCCGCGGCAGCGACCTGCAGCCAACTCTGGCCGGTGGCCAGGCCGTTCAGCCCGGCTTCAGAGCCGACGGCTGTGGAGCCTACCGCATCGAAGGCGTCCCAGACGCCCAGTGAGGGCATGGCTTTCAAGCTGGTGGGAGCGCCGGTTTCGTCGAAGGCTATGGTGATTATGGTGAAGGAGCGTCCGCCGCGGACGGGGAAGGTAAACCAATCGGTCTGGCCCACCTGGCTGAGCCGCCCGGCCCAGAGGCCGCTGGCGGGGAGGATGCGCGGTTGGGCCTGGGTTCCGATGGCGTCGTCATAACCGCCCATGGCGGAGTCGGCTACGTTGACGGTGAGGGTTTGAGAGCTGCCCGCCGACATGGCCGGAACGGAGATGGGCGCAAGCGTTCCGGAAGGCTGCGGCGAGCCGTCGAGATAGGAACCGACTGAGTTGTTCAGGATGTAGAGAGGGTTGATGGGTTCGAAGGTGATCTGATAGTTGGCGGTGGTTACATTGGGCGGCAGAGGGATGCCGCTGAGGTCGAAGAAGCCCTGCATGGAGGCGTTGTTCGAGCCCCATAGGTTGAGCGGGTTGTTGTTGGCGTCGTCGAAGCCGGTGACGGGGCTGCCGTGATTGCCGTTGAAGGAAGCGCCGGAGACAGAGGTGACCGTGTACTGATAGAGCGGGTTGCCGCTCGAGTCCAGCGGGCGGGCGACGACGTTGACGCCTTGCATTCCCATGCCGGTGTTAAAGCTAATAGTCCCCTGGATGGAGACGGTGTTCGAGGCGGTGAGTTGCTTGCCGGGAAAGCTTGAGAGGTTGCCGGCGGTGATGGGGTAAAGGCGGTTGAGGGCGGCGATGTCGTCCCAGCGGAGCACGGAGGGATTGGGGATGCAGACGCCGCCGGTGGCGCCACACAGGCCGCTGATGGGCTGCATGACGGGCCAGCCGAGGGTACCGTTTAACTCTCCATTGGTGAGCGCGCCGGGATTGACCTGAGAGTAGTCCAGGCCGAGAATGCGCCCGAAGGCCCGCTCCAGCTCAAAGCTCATCATCGCGATCAGGTTGGCGTTGGTGGCGCAGAGGCCATTGAGCAGGATAATGGCGTGGGCGATGGTGGCATCAGGGTTGGCGTTGTCGATCCAAACGAAGACGCCGTTGTTTTGGCAACTGGTGGGCGAGCTGGCGCCGGAGCCGTAGAGGGCGTTGATGATTGAGCCGTCGGCGTCGAAGAGGATGCCCAGCGGATAGCTGGTGGCCGAGGGAGTGACGTCGGCCGGCTCAATGAGGACGCCGAACTGGCTGGTTTGCTCGTTGGTTACCGTGAAATTTGTGCCGCTGACCAGGATGTTGGAGCCGCTGACATCTTCGTTGAGCGCGCCCTTGTCAGTGAGCGTGACGCCGGCGGTGGGAATGGCGCTCCAGAGAGCCGCCGCGGCATCGACCATGGCTTTAGCTTGCTGGTTGTTGACAGAAGCGTTCAGCGGTCCCTGATCGACGTAGTAATTCAGTTGGCCGTTGGCCCAGTGCAGCGGCTGGCCGACGACTCCCGGATTGAAGTAGCTGACCCCAGCCACGTGCTTTGGCCCGCCCGCCACCGCCGAAGCCGGCAACAGCAGCGAGGCGAGAAGCCAGGCTGCCGTGCGGCTGCGGAGGGGGTTGCGGGGGCCGGACATCGGTGAAGCTCCTGAGAGAAACTGGCGGGTCGCCTTGGAATCTTCTTAGAAAAAACTTTGTGCAGGCAAAAAGGCGGACCCAGTTCTTTTATCGGCAAAGGACGTTTTGGCTGGATAACATTAAGCAACAAAAAGATTCCATGAAAGTCTGTTATGTTGCGGCGCAGGAAGAGAGTCAAAATGGCCTGAAAATCATCAGAAAGAGTGTGGCGGCCCGGGGAGATGACGGGCAGGCCAGGGCACGAGCTAAAATCAGGCAAGGAAATCCAATGACAGAGATTCGTTCGACCGTAATTCTTGGCTCCGGCTGCGCCGGACTCACCGCCGCAATCTATACGGGCCGCGCCGGCCTTAACCCGCTGATTCTGGAGGGGAACGAGCCGGGGGGCCAGCTCTCGATAACCACCCTGGTGGAGAATTTTCCCGGCTGGCCGGAGGGGATTCAGGGGCCGGAGCTGATCGACAACATGAAGAAGCAGGCGGCGCGGTTTGGGGCGACGTTTCAGTTGGTTCAACTGGCTTCGGTGGACCTGAAGGAAAACCCCTTCCGCTTGCAGACTTCGGCGGGCGAGATCGTGACGCGCACGCTGATTGTGGCCAGCGGGGCGAGCGCGCGCTGGCTGGGGCTGCCCAGCGAGCAGGCGCTGATAGGGCATGGCGTTTCCAGTTGCGCGACGTGCGACGGATTTTTCTTTCGCGGCAAGGAGATTGCGGTGGTGGGCGGTGGCGACTCGGCGATGGAAGAGGCGCTGTTTCTGACGCGCTTTGCCACAAAGGTCACGCTGCTCCACCGTCGCGAAGGCTTTCGCGCCTCGAAGATCATGCTCGACCGTGTTCATGCTCATGCGCAGATTGAACTGCGCCCCAACACCATCATCGAGGAAGTGCTGGGCGTGGAAGAAAAGGACGTGAAGGGCGTGCGGCTGCGCGACGTGAAGACCGGCGCGCAGAGCACGCTGGCCATCAGCGGATTGTTTCTGGGCATTGGCCACGAACCGAATGCGAAGATGTTTGCCGGGCAGATCGATCTGGACGACGACGGCTACATCCGGACGACGGGCAACGTGCTGGTGACGAAGAATGGAGTGGTGGTGCCGGGGGTCTATGCCTGCGGCGACGTGCAGGACCGGCGCTATCGTCAGGCGATTACCGCGGCCGGGTCGGGGTGCATGGCGGCGCTGGAGGCGGAGAAGTTTCTGGACGAGCAGGGGCATTGAGCAGGCTGAGGGGGTTCGAGGTTTCCCACCCTTTTCGCGAAGAGCGCGAAAAGGACGGGGCACCCAACTATATAGGGATTATGGGGCACTCGGCCGTCTAGGCGGGCGGCGCTTCGCGCCATAAACCACCTGCGGTGGGGCAGACGCACGCTACGCTCGCAGGGGTTTCTTCCATACTATGACGACGTTAGCTGAAAATTTCGAACGTCTAGAAGAGGCGATCACCGCCGCTTGCCGCCGCGCGGGACGGGCGCGCGGCACGGTGGAGCTGATGGCCGTCACGAAGACGTTTCCGGCGGCGGCGGTGGCCGAGGCTGCCACACTGGGGCTGAGGCTCTTCGGCGAAAACCGGGTGCAGGAGTTTGCGGGCAAGGCGGCTGATCTGGAGCCGCTGCGCAACCGAGTTGCAAAGCCGATTCGCGTGCACCTGATCGGGCATCTGCAATCGAACAAGGCGGCGCGGGCTGCGGAGTTATTCGACGGGATCGATTCGCTGGATTCGCTGCGGCTAGCCGAGCGGCTGAACGAAGCGGCGGGCAGATGCGCCAAGCGGCTGCCAGTGTTGATTGAGGTAAAGCTCAGTCCGGAGGAGAGCAAAGCAGGGCTGGAGCCGGACTCCGCCGAGGCCGCGCAGTTGCTGGAGCGGCTACCGGATTTTGAAAATCTGCAAGCGCGCGGGCTGATGACGATTGCGCCGCTCGATGTGGGTGAGGCCGAGACGCGGGCTTGCTTTCGTAGCTTGCGGGAGTGGCGGGATCGCTGGGCGGCGGCATATCCGAGGATTTCGCTGGAGACGCTTTCGATGGGCATGAGCGAGGATTTTGCGCTGGCGATTGAAGAGGGAGCTACACGCATCCGCGTGGGCACGGCGCTGTTTGGCGAGCGTGCGGCAAAGCGGGAGACGGCCTGATGCTGCGCTCGACCGCAGAGGGCGTCACGCTGGCCGTTCGCGCACAGCCCGGCGCGAAGAAGACGGCCATCACGGGAGTCTATGGTGAGGGGGCCGCGGCGCAACTGAAGATTGCCGTGAAAGCTCCGCCGCTGGAAGGCCGCGCCAACCAGGCGCTGATTGCGTTTCTGGCCGAGACGCTGGGCGTGGCGAAGAATGCCGTGGAGCTGAGATCGGGCGAGTTGTCGCGGAGCAAGGTCTTTTTGCTGCGCGGGGTCTCGCGGGAAAAAGCGGAAGCTGTGCTGTTGGCGGGTGGCCCGCCCTTAAAATAGCCATAAACCTTTGGGTGCCCCAGGTGCCTCGCTTTTGGGCACCTGGGAGACCAAAAACCCCTGATCACTGATCCCTGACCCCTGCCATATATTCGCCTGTTCTTCCCTGTCAAACTCGTTTTCCAATTGTACCCGATTTTGCCAGATGTAGGTGTATGCAGAAGCCCACATTTCTTGCACTTTTAACGCCTCAAAAAGCAAAGAAAGTGTATTTTGAAGGCCACTTTCTGTCTTCGAGTTTGGGAGGCGGTGCGTCCGTTTTGCCAATACTCCCAGGCCAGGAAATCGGATCTGGGCACCCTCAGCATTTTCCGCGTGTGACCTGTTAAACTTTTCCTCGGTATGATCCTCGCCTGCCTGCTCATCGTCGTTGTGGCTTACCTGTTGGGTTCGGTTCCCAGTGGCTACGTGCTGGTGCGCATCTTTCAACACCAGGACATCCGCAAATCGGGCAGCGGGAACATTGGGGCGACCAATGTTCTGCGCTACGGCGGCAAGGGCCTGGCCGCAGCTACCTTTTTCATGGATATGCTCAAAGGCTGCGCCGCAGTCTGGCTGGGCGGAGCGATGGGCGGATGGCTCGCCCACGGCGCCGCGCCGGACGACATGCGGGCGCTGGCTGCGCTTGTTGCGGTTCTGGGCCACATCTTCCCGGTGTGGCTGGGCTTCAAGGGCGGCAAGGGCGTGGCTACCGGATTTGGCGTATTCCTGGCGGCGTCACCGTGGGCAGCTTTGGCGGCAATCTCCGTTTTCTTCATCGTGTTGGCGCTGAGCCGCTACGTCTCGCTGGCGTCTGTATTGGGCGCGGGCAGCTTTCCGCCCTTTGCCTGGTGGCTGGGCCGCATCCATGTGTGCGCAGACAGAACACCCTTTTTCGTGGCTGTTGAGATCGCGGTTGCCCTGCTGCTGATTGCCAAACACCACCAGAACATCCGCCGGCTACTGGCCGGCACTGAGTCCAAGCTGGGAGCCAAAAAGACCGCATGAGCCGCATAGCCATTCTGGGTTCCGGAGCATGGGGAACCGCCATCGCCCTCTCGCTGCACCGCCGCGGCGGCCACCAGCTCACGCTCTGGGCGCACAGCCCCGAGGCTGCCCAGGAGATTATTGACGCGGGCGAAAACTCGCTCTTTCTTCCCGGCTTTCCCATTCCCTCGGGGCTCATTGTCACGGGCGACAACGCCGCCGTTGGCGAGGCCGAGATTGTCGTCTCCGTGGTTCCCTCGGAGTTTCTCCGCGCCACGCTTGCGCGCCTAAGCCCTTATCTTCACCCCGGCCAGATCATCGTGAGCGCCACCAAGGGCGTGGAGGATCACAGCTTTCTGCGCATGACCCAGGTGATCGCCTCGTGCCTGGCGGTGACGGAAGCCGGCTTCAAGCTACCGATTGGGGCCTTCAGCGGCCCCAGCTTCGCGCAGGAAGTGGCCCAGGGGCAGCCCACCGCCATCACCGTCGCATTCGACGACCCGGCCGTTGCCGCCCGCATTCAGGCGGAACTCGCTTCGGAGACGCTGCGGCTCTATACTTCGACGGACGTGATCGGCGTGGAGATGGGCGGGGCGCTGAAGAACGTGATCGCCATCGCCGCCGGAGTTGCCGCCGGAGTGGGCCTGGGACACAACTCCGCCGCCGCGCTCATGACCCGAGGCATCGCCGAGATCACCCGCCTGGCCGTGGCCTGCGGCGGACGGCGCGAAACGCTGGCCGGACTCTCCGGCGTGGGCGACCTGGTGCTTACTTGCACGGGCTCGCTCAGCCGCAACCGCACCGTGGGCCAGGAGCTGGGACGGGGCCGCAATCTTGCGGAGATACTTGCTGGATTAGGCGGCAAAGTGGCTGAAGGCGTTCTGACCACGCGCGCGGCACTGGGGCTAGCGCGCAGGCATGGGATTGAAATGCCCATCACCGAGCAGATGGAGTTGATTCTGAACGAAGGCAAGGATCCCCGCGAGGCGATCAAGGATTTGATGCTGCGGCCGGGCAGGGAAGAGCAGTAGAGATTGAGTGGCTGTCTGGATACACGCCGCCGGTTCAGAAAACCTTGTAGCTGACGCCCACGCTGCCACCGTAGGGCGAGAGCGTACTGTTCAACCAGTTTTGGGGCCACTGCTGGTACTCGAAGTCGATGGCCCGGATGGTGATCTTCTTGGTCAGCTTGACGTCCACGCCTCCACCGTAGGCGATGTCGGCAGAACGGAACCACCCGGAGTTTAGCTCTAAGTTCATTCTGCCGTAGCCTGCGAGGATTTTAGCGTAGGGGGTGGCCCGCTTGTAGCGTAATCTTTCGAGGGGTAAGCGGGGTCCGATCAGGTAATTGTCCTGGCGGATGTCGAGGTATGGATTCACTCGCAGCCAACGCGCCTCGGCTTCGAACTGAACCCAGCGAGTGAGCTTCACATCCACATAAGCGCCCGGGCCATAGAGGCGGTAGGGGCCGGTTTGAGTGATCAACCCTCCCTTGTAGTCGGGCTGAAAAGCGGAGCCCATGACGCCGACGTTGATGGAAAAATGCTGCGAGTAGGCTGCGGGAACCGCTTGGGCACACGCGGATAAGGATCCGGCGGCAAGCAGGATGAAGAACAAAGCAACGATAGATCGTCTTAAGTGCATAGCGCAGGTCCAGTCAGTGCGAATCTGAGATCTGGCAAAAAGGCCTGGTGTTGGCGATTCTGCACAGGGCTTACTGCACGATGATATTCACCGTGGTGGAGTGCGACAGAGTGCCGGAGGTCGCGGTTATGGTTAAAGGAAAGGATTGCGGAATGTACGTGATTTGGCATCCGGTCAATCCCACGGCCAGGACGGCGCCGGCCAAAGCCAGCAGGGCCAGCCTGCGGAAGCGATGAGCGGTTTTGCGCAGCCTGCCGGCGAGGGGCAGCAGGATCAGTCCTAAAGCGACAGGGAGCGAGCGTCCTCTAAAGGGTCCCAGGGGCGGCTGCATTGCCGATTTGCCTGGTAAAAACACCTCAAGCATCACATTAGTCGTTGAAGAACCTGCCGCTACCACATCCAAAGAGAATGCCGCCGTCATTCCTGGCGGCAGCCCGGACAGAGTAAAGTTCACTGCTGCCGGGAGGGTGGCGCCACCAAGCGGTGTAATGACGAGCGGATAAGTTGCCTGCCCCCCGAGGGAGACAGTCACCGTGCCGGCTGCTCCTGCCGATAGAGCGAGTGTAAAGTCCTGGATTATTTCTGACAGTATGGGACTGGCGGCCGTCGTATAGTTTGTGTCGCCTGAGTAGACCGCGGTGATGGAGTGAATGCCGGTTGCCGAGGCCGTTGTGGCAAAGGTCGCCACGCTTGCCGTGACGACACCAGATCCTAGCAGGGTTGTCCCATCGTAGAAGGTAACTGTGCCGGTGGGCGCGCTGGGCGCGCTGGCAGGAACGGTCAGGGCGGCGGTGTAGGTGACGGGGTTGGAGGTAAAGACAGGGTTGACGGAGGCGGTCAGCGCCACGAGAGGAGTCGCCGGGATCACCGTCAAGGTAACGGTTGCCGTCTGGTTGGTGTAGTCGGTGGTATCGGTTGGCGTAAAGGTGGCCGTGAGCGTGTTCTGCCCAATGGGGAGCACTGTACCCGCGACGGGAGAGTAGTTGAAGCTGCCCGGCAGCGGCGAAGTGGCGTCGAGTTGCGTTGCGCTCAGCGGGGTGCCATAGAGGATGGGTGCGGGTGTGGCCCAGACGATGGCTGGCGGCTGCTGGAAGATGACGGTATCGGTCGCGGTGACACTGCTGGAGAAATTCGGACTGGAGGCGATGGCGGTGATCGTTCCCCGGGTGCTGCTTCCCGCCGTGTAGGCGAGGACGCTTACGGTGAGGGTAACTGAATCGTTGGCGCTGGCGGCGATGCTGGTGTTTCGCGTGCAGGTCAGGGTGCCCAGCGTGCAAATCCATCCGCCGGTTGCATCCGTCAGAGCGGCGGCGGTTAGGCCGGACGGCAGCGTGAGGGCGAGAATGACGGAACTGTAGATCTCGACAGTCGAGCTGGTGTTGGTCACGTTTATCGTGACCTGATCGGCGCTGTCGCCTTGCTTGACGATCAAGGGAGTGGGGTTAAAGGCGATGGAGAGGGTGGGCACGACGACCGGCGTCACAAAGGAGGACAGGTCGAACATAGCAAAATTGAGCATCTCCATCTGCGCGGTTATGGTTGTCGAAGTGGGGCACTCTGCGGGAAAATGAGCGCCGCCGCTGGCAGCACTGAAGACGTGATACTCGTTGTACAACACGCGTCCGCATTGGTTGGCAGCGGCCGCGCCGACCGGAGTGTTGAAGGTAAACTGCATGACCGGATTGCCGGCGGCAGTGTTATTGAGGGTCATCCAGGTCTGCGTGGGCGGAATGACTCCATTAAAGTCGTGGCGGAGCGTATTGAGCGTAACTTGTCCGTATGTAGTCGTAGCGCCGACATTCTGGAGCCATTGTGCCAAAGTTGCCCCGTCGGTGAAGCTTGTGTTGACGGTAGCGATTCCGGGGTCGGGTTTGGGATCAGCCTGGTTGATATCCCAATTTGCCACCGGCGGAAAGAGCGAATCGTAGGGCGAGTTGGGGTCCAGCCGGTCAAAACTGTAATGGGTTGCGAAGACACGGCCACCGGCGTTGGCGTAGTTCAGCAGGTTGGTAAGTTCGGTGGTGGATTGAACGTATGCGTTGCCCTGGCAGGGGAACATCACCATGTCGTAGCTGTCGAGGAGCGAGGAATCCGTAGGAGTTCCCATGAGCACGGCTTCCGATGGAGTGGAGGCATTGATGTTCGCTCCGGGCGAAAAGTCGCCCTTGTAAAGGTGGATGCGCCCACCGGTCGTGCCGTTGTCGTCGGTAAACTCCGTTTGGGAGATGCCCATATCGAGGAACACGCATTCCAGCGCGTCGACCGAACCAGTAGCGATAGCGATTTTGGGGATGTCGCCCTGCGTATGGTCGGCGGGCATGTGGAGAGAAAGGCCGGTGAGTGGAACGGCGGCAACGGTCTCGCTGAACTGGCGGCGCCATTTGCCTGCCTGGATGACCAGCGTGTACGTTGCGTTTTGCGGCACGTTGCCCAGTGTGAAGGTGCCGTCGACGG
>CZKF01000070.1_pt1 | contig 10968 bp, 11 predicted proteins | sample 1122351 | NCBI WGS metagenome assembly CZKF01 (sample SAMEA3539301, study PRJEB10725) | soil metagenome | biome: tundra; feature: field; material: soil | place: USA | collected 2010-05 | depth 0.15 m
ATAGGCGTACTCGCGCCAGTTCATTTCCTTGTCTGCTTTGACGCCGCAGAGCTTGTAGATGAGCCGCTCGATGGGACGCAGCACCGGAGTGAGCCAGGTGCGCTCTCCCTCCAGTACGCGGGCCAGGTAAATGCCCACGGGACGAACGCTGGCCAGCAGGATCAGCGAGAATATGGCAAATTGCAACCAACCGTTAACGGACATCTCAGAACTTCTCCGGGAAGAGCAGGGTGATGGTCAGGTAACCAAACAGCAGGACGGACAGAATCAAGGCAACGGCGGTGATGATGTCGGTTTGCATGGGTTACCTCAGCTTCTGGCATGCCTTGACGTAGAGAAACGCCAGGCCGAAGAATACTGCCGTGAACAGCAACATCGTCAAATCTTGCATCAGTGTTTGCATTTCAGGTCTCGCAGTCCCATGAACAGGAGATTGGGGAAGCCGCCTGCTCAAGAATGATTCTGGCTCACGCCTCATTTGAGTATCGAAAATATTTCCTAAATAAAGCGTAAGGATGGGTAAATCTGTCAGGAATACTCTGGAAATCCATGGAAAACGGAATTGCGCTGAATTTTGCCATTCTGGAAGCGGCGCCGCTTCGATTATGCAGCATTTCTATAGCTTTTTACGAAGGGAATGGAATACGCCGTGTCCTATAACTGCGGCAATCATTGCGATGGTGAAATTCGTGAGCGTAAAGATATCGCATAGGGCATGGGCCAGTGTTTTCCCATGTTCGTTGGTCCGAGTGAACTCTCCCATCAATAGGTTTGAATAAAAGAGAAAGACAATAAACGCGACCTCAATCAGGGCGCGCCTGATCCGGGCGATCAGCCGACGATCTTTTTGGTCCGGATGATACATGGTTGGATGATACCAGCAACTGCATAAGGATCACATGTATGGGCTGTGTCTACTCTTCGTTGCCGCTAAAGCCCTCGGGGATAAAACGGTAGCCCACCCAGGGTTCGGTCTGGATGTACTGCTTGCCGGTTTGGGCTTCGAGCTTTTTGCGCAACTGGCCAATGAAGACGCGCAGATACTCCGGCTGATGGGCAGACTGCGAGCCCCACACGGCGGTCAACAGCACACTGTGAGTCATCACCTTGCCGGCATGGCGGGCCAGGTGCAGCAGCAGCTCAAACTCCTTGGGCGTGAGATGAATGGGTTTGCCCAGAACGGTGATCGAGTGGCCCTCGGCATCCATCACGAAGTCACCGGCCTCCAATGCAGCGGTTGTCCGCTCCGGGGCGCGGCGCAGATGGGCGCGAACGCGGGCCAGCAGCTCCTGAATGCTGAAGGGCTTGGTCACATAGTCGTCGGCCCCTGCGTCCAGGGCCTCGACCTTGGAGCGCTCGTGGTCGCGAACAGACAGCACCACGATCGGAATTGCCGATTGAGCGCGAATGGCGCGGCAGACCTCTACACCGCTCAGGCCGGGCATCATCAGGTCGGTCACCACCAGGTCCGGCAGCCAATCGCGAAACAGCAGCAGGCCCTCCTCCGGATCGTTGGCGGTGCGCACGTCAAAGCGCTGCGCGGTGAGCGCGGCACGCAGCACTCGGGTAATCTGCGGCTCGTCGTCGATGACCAGAATTTTGCCAGGCATTGCGATTGCTCTTATCGGAAGATTACATCATCCGGGCGGACAGGTATGATTCATTTGGTGGAATTATGCGACTGCCCTCCTATGTTCATGTGATTGCTCGCTGGCTTGCGGCCACTCTGGTTGCGGCGGTCACCACGAGTCTGCTGGTCTGGCTGGGCGTCAACTCGACGACAGCGGGGATGGTCTTTCTGGTGCTGGTGGTGTGGTTTGCCGCTCAGGCGGGAATCCTGCTTGCACTGTATGTCGCGCTGCTGTGCGCGGTTGCTTTCGACTACTATTTTCTGCCGCCCGTTCATACGCTGCAAATTGTGGGATTGCAGCAATGGGTGGCCATGATCTCGTTTCTACTCAGTTGCGCGGTGGTGGGCCGGGTGGCCGAGCGGGCACGCGGCCAGGCGCTCCAGGCTGAGCAGCGCCGTGAAGACGTGGAGCGGCTTTACGAACTCTCGCAGGAGATGATGCTGCAGGAGGATGCCGCCGAGCTAATCCGCGATCTGCCCCGGCTGATTGGGCGAATCTTCGCGCTGGATGGGGTGGTGCTCTACGTCCGCGACCTGGATAAGTTCTACACCTCGACCTCCGAGTTGCCGATGAGCATCTTGGCCAGCCTGCGGGCCATGATCCAGAGCCAGAATCCGACGCTGGTCATACCGGGGGAGTTCACGGTGAGGACGTTGATGCTGGGGCTGCGGCCGGTGGGCGCGCTGGGCTTGCGGCCGGACGTGCTTTCGCGCGAGGTGACCACGGCGGTCAATGCGCAGGTGGCCATTGCGCTAGCTCGCGCGAACGCGATCGAAGCTTCTGCCCGCATGGAAGCGGCTCGCGAGGCGGATCGGCTGCGCGCCGCGCTGATCGACTCGCTGACGCACGAGTTGCGCACGCCTCTGACCGCTATCCGGGCCGCCGCGACCACGTTGGTTCAGGGTGAGGGATTGGACGAGGCCGGGCGGCTGGAGCTGGCGGCAATCGTCGATGAGGAGAGCTCGCAACTGGATCGGCTGATCGGCGAGGCAGTCGAGATGGCCGAGATTGACGCCAACGTGGTCAAGGTTCACCTCGTGCCGCACCATCCGCGCGCACTGCTCGATCAGGCAGTTGAGGAGTCGCAGCATGCGCTGGCTGCGCACCAGGTGGTGATTAACGTGGAAGAGCCGGATAAGCCCGCCTGGTTCGATCCGCATCTACTGGGGCGCGTGCTGCGACACCTGCTGGAGAACGCGGCCCGTCACACTCCGCCGGGGAGCCGCATCCTCCTGGGCAGCCGGCGCATGGGCGACCGGCTGGAGTTTCGCGTGGAGGATGAGGGTGAGGGCATCAATGCTGCCGATCTGCCCTTCATCTTCGATAAGTTTTACCGGGGCAAGAACGGAACCGGCAAAGGGAAGGGAACGGGGATGGGGTTGGCCATCAACCGCGCCATCCTTGCCGCGCATGGCGGGGAAATTGAGGCCGATTGCGCTCCAGGGCATGGGGCTTGCTTCCGCTTCTGGGTGCCACTGGTGGAAAAGGAGCCGGGGAGCGTGAAGTAAGGCGCAGATTCAATTTTACTTGGTAGATTGTTCCGCTTACTTCGGCTCCTCGCTCCAGTCGCAGGGGATTTCGCGGCGCTGGCTGGAGCTTTCAAAGGCCCACTCCAGCAGGCGCGCCACGCGCCAAGCGGCCAGAGCAGGAACTGGAGTCGACGCCTTGCCCAGCAGGGCATCACGAACTCCCGCGTAGTAGAGCCGGTAGTCGCCGGTTACAGGCTCAACGGGCCGGGTGACTGTTCTGCCATCCACTTCGACGTGGAGCGTGCCCCAATCCGCGGCTGGCTCTGTGCCCCAGGCCGGATCATCGATGCGGGTGACTTTGTTCAGCGCGGCCTCTTGCGGGTCCAGGCCGGACTTCCAGTAGTTGCCCTTTGTGCCGCGCAGGTGGAAGCGGGAACGCGGAGGCGTGGTCAGGCAGTTGGCGCCCAAGACAACACAGAAGCTAGGATAGCGCAGCCGGAGGGTGAAGGCGTCGCAGGCGCGCGCCCATTCGCGCTCGCAGAGAATCTCGGCAGAGACGGCTTCCGGCTTGCCGAAGAGCGTCAGCGCCTGGTCGGCCAGATGCGTTCCCAGGTCAAGGAGAACTCCGCCGGATGAGGGGTCTTCCTTCCAAAGACGCACGGCCGGGGGAGCAGGTCGCCAGCGGTCAAAACGGGATTCAAAGTAGACGAGGCGGCCAAGCAATTCTTCATGCAATAGTTTCTGAATTGCCTGGAAGTCACTGTCCCAGCGCCGGTTATGAAAGGGGACAAGGAAGGCGTGATGGGCCGTCGCCAGCTCCATAAGCTGGGCAATTTCGGCGGACGTGGTGCACATTGGCTTGTCCACTACAAGGTTTTTGCCGGCTCGGAGAATCTGGCTGGCGACCTCGAAGTGACTTTGGCTGGGCGTGGCGACCACAAAGAGGCCGAGCGTGGCGTCGGCCAGCATGGCATCCAAGATGCGGTAGGTGGTGATGCCGGGATAGCGCTGGGCGGCTTTGTCTGTACTGCGCTCCATGACGGCGGCCAGCTCCAGCCCTTCGACCGAGGAGATCAGTGGCGCGTGAAAGACCCGCCCTGCCATTCCGAAGCCTACCAAACCGACTCGAATCATTTGTTCCTCCAGCGAGAGCGGAGTTAGCCGCGCTTCGCGCGTGTTAGCGGCGCTGAATCCGCCAATACCGCTAACCCTGCAAGCCCTCAAGTTTATACCGGGTCTCGGCCAGGCGGTAAAGGCGTCGCCAGACCAGGCGGTTCATGGTGACGACGATGGAGGCCATTAGGATGGTGGCCAACAAGAGAGAAGAGATGTTCCCGCTATCGCTGGCCGCGCTGATCTGCGCTCCCAGGCCAAGTGTTTGCAGAGTTTGATCGCCAATGTGGAAGTATTCGGAGACAATCGATGCATTCCACGCACCACCCGACGCGGTGATCATGCCGGTGACGAGATAAGGAAAGATGCCGGGCAGAATCAGCTGGGTCCAGCGCTGCCAGCGGGTGAAGCGGTAGATGGCGGCGGCTTCTTTGAGGTCGGAGGGGATGGCCATGGCGCCGGCGATGACATTGAAGAGGATGTACCACTGCGTTCCCATCAGCATGAGTGCGATGGAACCGATGCCGAGACCTCCGCCTATGCTGATCAGTCCTAGCATCAGGACGGGAAAGAGCGCGGTCGCCGGTACCGAGGCTACAACCTGCGTGATGGGTTGAAGAAAACGGGCCAATCGCGGATTAGACCCGATGGTTACGCCGACGGGGATAGTCCACAGGGCGGCGATGGCAATGGATGCGTTGACGCGGAGGTAGGTGGCGCCGGCGCACAGCAGAAGCAGCCGAATCTCTGCCCAGGTTGTTCCGTGAAGCAACTGGTAAGCCTGGAAAAGACTCCACAGGACGGCCGGAGCCGCGAATACAGCAAGTAGCAGAGGAAGCAGCTTTCCGCGCTTGCCGGGGGTATCTTCGATGGGCTGCACAATGCGACATTCGCGTGTTTGTGAGAGCCGATGGTAGATGTGCTCTTCCATGCCGCCCCAGATGCGAGCGGGCAGATGGGTAAATGCGTTAGGCCGTTGTAACAACGAGAGGATGGGCGAGGTGACGCGAGTGGCGGATTCGGTCTGCTCGAATTTGAATTTGTCGCTCCAGGCAATGAGAGGCCGCCAGATCAACTGATCGGTGGCTACGATGATAAGAACCAGAACCGTGAGGCCCCAGAACAGTGCGTGGGTATCGACGGGGTTAGACGATGCCGCGGTTTGCAGGTAGCTGCCCAGGCCGGGCAGACGAAAGTTGGTTCCCCGGAAGGCGAACATCTCGCAGACGATGAGGAAGAACCATCCGCCAGCGACCGAAACGATGGAGTTCCAGATGAGGCCGATGGCGGAGAAAGGCAACTCAAGCTGCCAGAAGCGCTGCCAGGCGGAGTAGCGGTAGATGCGGGAAGCTTCAATCATCTCGCTAGGGATGCTCTTCAATGAGGAGTAGAAGCTGAAGGCCATGTTCCAGACCTGGCCGGTGAAGATGAGCAGGATGGAGCCTAGCTCGATGCCGAGTTGGTGGCCGGGGATCAGGGCCATCATGGCCAGCATGACGCCGGGCAGAAAGCTGAGCACGGGAATGGATTGGAGAATGTCGAGGACGGCGATCATCCAGGCTTCGACGCGCGCATTGTATGCGGCAATGTATCCGTAGGTGACGGCAAAGATAAGGCTGAAAAGGTAAGCGATGGCAATGCGCGTGACGGAATAAAAGGCATAGAGCGGCAGCGCGCGGACAGAGTGAGAGATGACGACAGCCGGCACGGGCCTCGCCATCCAGTAGGTTCCCAGCTTGATCATGCCCAGGAAAAAGGCAAGACCGCAGAGAATTACAGCCAGATCGATGAGAATCGGCCAGGTTTGGGCGGGGACCAGCGTTCGCGCCAGGGTGTGAGGAGGCTTCACTCGGCGTCCTCGCTGGCGGCGACTTCTTCGTCCTGCGCGTCGGGCAACACGAAGCGGCGGTGTGCGGCGTCATAGTCGAACAGCTCCGCATAGCGGCCCCAGGTGACGGCGGTTTCCATCTGGCGCTGGCACTCCTCCTCGCTGAACTGCTCGTTGAGCATGTCGATAAAGAATTCCTCGGGCACGGTGTGATCGCTCTTGGATTCCAGTACGCGCCGTATTTGGCGGAGCAGCAGGACGTGGGCCACGGCAGCGTCGCGGAAGAGTTCCTTCTGGCGGAGAATCTCGGAGTTGGCAAATTCCGTTCCGCTCGGGGTGATGGCCGCGTCGCCTTCTTCGACATTGAGGAAGCCGAGTAGCTGAGCGGCGTCCACAATGGGCAGCAGGTCGTCGATCTCGAAGCTCAGGTCGTCGGCCAGGCGGTAGATGTCGTCGCGACCGCCTTTGTCGATCAGCAGCTCCAGCAGGCCGGCGATACCGCCTGGGCGCGAATGTGGCAGCATCTGGTAGTGCATCTGGCGCTGGTCGCGCGGCTTTGGTTCTACTTGCTGGTCGGGCGCCTCGGCGGGAGTCTCGTCGGGCTTGGTGAGCACCTTGTAGATGTAGTCGACCAGCTCGGTAAAGGGCGCGGATGCGCGGTCGCGAGGCTGTGCAAGCTGCACCTTGAAATCAGTCCGGATGTGGCCCGGATTCTTCCCAAACACGATGATGCGGTCGGCCAGCAGCACCGCTTCTTCGATGTTGTGCGTAACCAGGAAAACGGCCTTGGTGGGCATGGTCTTTTTGGCCCACAGCTCCAGCAGCTCACTGCGCAGGTTCTCGGCGGTCAGCACGTCAAGAGCGCTGAAGGGCTCGTCCATGAAGAGAACTTCCGGCTCGACGACGAGGGCGCGGGCAAAGCCGACACGCTGCTTCATGCCGCCGGATAATTCTTTTGGATAGGCGACTTCAAAGCCGTCGAGTCCGACCGTATCCAGCATTTTCATGCTGCGGTCACGGCGCACATCGGCTGGGACGCCACGCGCCTGCAACGGGGCTTCAACATTCTCCAAAACCGTGAGCCAGGGGAAAAGGGCAAAGCTTTGGAAGACGATGGAGACGTTGATCTCCGCGCTGGCGATGGGTTTTTCGTGCCAGTAAACCTGACCGGCCGTGGGTGTGCAGAGGCCGGTCAATATGCGCAGCATGGTCGACTTGCCGGAGCCGGAGGGGCCGAGCAGGGCGACGATCTCTCCGGGGACGATAGAGAGGTCGGTGGCGGAGATGACCTGAATGCGATTCTGGCTGGGCTGCGTGTAGTACTTCTCAATCTTCTCGGCGCGAATGATGGCTTCGACGGCGGGGGTCGGGGCTGTAGCCGGGATCAGGCTTTCGGTGGGGATGACTGCTTGCTGCATAGCTGGTTCTCCGGTTTCTGATAGGTCAAGGTTAAACTTCCCGCCGTCCCTCCAGCGCCCGCGCCATGGTCACTTCATCAGCGTATTCGATATCGCTGCCGGCGGGAACTCCGGTGGCAATGCGCGTGATGCGGACTGGAAATCCGCGCAACGCGCCGGCCAGCCAATGTGCTGTGGCCTCACCTTCGAGAGTGGGGCTGGTGGCCAGGATGACCTCATCCACCTCGCCCTGTTCGACGCGGGCGACCAGGGTGCTGGTGCGCAACTGGTCCGGCCCCACGCCGTGAAGGGGCGAGAGTGTGCCATGCAGCACGTGATAGACGCCCTGGTAGCCTCCATGCGAACTGCGCGTGCGCTCCACGGCGGCAATGTTGGTGGGTTCCTCGACCACACAGACCAGGCGATGGTTTCTGGAATGGCTGGCGCAATAAGCGCATGGATCAATATCGGTGACATTGTTGCAGACCGAGCACAAGCGCAGATTTGCCTTGAGGCCGCGCACCGCCTCAGCCAGGGCCGCCGCATCCTCGTCGCTGGAACGCAGGATGTGGAAGGCAAACCGCTGCGCGCTCTTGGCGCCCACCCCCGGCAGCTTCTTCAATTCTTCAATCAGCCGCGCCATCGGCTCGGCATAACGTGACACTTGCGCGCCTCCTGAAAAACAAGTGGACAGTGGTCAGTGAACAGTGGTCAGTAAAAAAGAGCGGATCAAGGTTCATCGCCCCTTCTTAAAAGCTAGCCTAAAGGGTGCGATAGACAATGCCGACAAACGTATCGGCGTTCATGAAGCCCTTGGCCAGAGCGGCGTCGAACTCCGCCGTGGGCTTTTTGGCTATTGCCTCTTCTTCGCTGGCGCCGCTGGCCTTCAACGCGACCACCTTGTCGCGAACCGCCGCGAGCATGTCGCGATACTTCTGAAAATCGGACTTCGATCCCAGCGGCCCATGGCCGGGGATCATCTTCGTATTGTTGTCCGCCACGGCCAGCGTCTTTTCAGCGGCGTGAATCATGCCGCCGATGGAGCCACCTGTGCCTTCGTCGATGAACGGGTAGATGCCGTTGAACCAGATGTCGCCCACGTGCAGCACATTGGCCTTGTGGAAGTGAATGTAAATGTCCGTGTCCGTGTGCGCGGGATCATAGTGGACCAGGTCAAGCGCGTCGCTGTTGTGCCAGATGTGTAAAGTGTCCTCGAAGGTGATCGTCGGCAAAGCCCCGGCTGGAGCGGCAAGTGTGGTTGTGTGAAACAACTTCATTGCCTGCGGGGTGGAGAGACGCTCGCGGGTATTCTGATGGGCGAAGATCGTGTACCCTGCCGCGTGTATCCCTTCATTGCCGCCGGTGTGGTCGCCATGCCAGTGCGTGTTGATCAGCGCGAAAGGTGCGTCTTTGCTGGCTGCGGCGATGGCCTCGAGAATCCGTGGAACCGCCGGCGCAAAGCTGGCATCGATGAGGATATTGCCCTCGGGGCCGGTTTGCAGCGCCATGTTGCCGCCTTGGCCCTGAAGCAGATAGACGTTGTCGTAGAGCTTGGTGGTTTTGATGGGCGTGGTTGCGGCATCGGCGTGTGGTTGCGCCGCCTGGCCGGCTGCTGGCGCGGCTTGTGCGTTCATAGTGCGGGGAAGCATTGCCGCCGCGCCTGCCGTGAGGCCAAGTTGCAAAAAGTTTCTGCGGTTCATTCCTTCAAGCATGGTTTCTCCCTCCTCCCAGTTTCGAATAAGACATTCAAAGTGAAGTGTCAGCCCAGCCCCGGCAGCTTGAGCCCGCCCAACATTCCTTTTACGCTGGATTGTATAGCCTCGTCGGCCTTGCGTCCGGCATCGTTGACAGCGGCCACCACTAGGTTTTCGAGCATCTCCACGTCCGGCTTGTCGCCGCTTAGGCCGATGACCGCCGCCGGTTCGATGCGGATTTTAAGAAGCTGCTTCTTGCCATTCATGGTTGCAGTCACGGCGCCACCGCCACTGCTTCCCTCGACCACCGTCTGGGCCAGCTTGTGCTGTACCTCCTCCTGCATCTGGTTGGCCTGGGAGAGCATCTCGGAGATTTTGAGCGGGTTGATCATGGCCTGGACTCCTCATCTGAAGCGTACATTTATTTCTGGCGGAGATCGACGACACTACGCACCTCAGCTTTGAAAATCTCTTTTGCCCGCTGCACCAGAGGGTTAGCCAACGCAGCCTCTCCAATGCTGCCGGCTGGCGGGGTGGCCATCGGTGCGGAAGACGGCGCTGTCCCTTCGCCTGGAACGACGAGAAAGCGTGAGGGCGCGCCCAGCCGTTGCAGTTCCTGGCGGATGATTTTCTCCGCCGCGGCATTGACTGTAAGGGCGAGCATCTTCTTGCCCATGCCGGCCACCTCGATGCGGAGGCTGGCTCCATCGATGATCCATTTGCCCGAGCCGAGAAGTTGTCCCGCCGAAACGTGGCCGCCCTCGACCAGAGCACAGCCGACGGTGTGGCGAATTTGCTCAATCGTGGGAGCCGCGGCAACAGCCTGCGGGTCCACAGCTAGCGCGCCTTCGGTCAGCGGTGTGGTGTATCCGGTGGCCGGAGCTGTTGCGGCAGGGAAAGGCGTAGATGACGCGCGCTCCATGGTGGCAACCGGCGAAGAAGCTGCGCCGGGCTGCGAGGTGGACTCCATCTTTGGCCCGGATCTATAATTTCCGCCTGTCGGGCCAAAAGGCGAGAGAGGCGAAGCAGCGGCCGGAGAAGCAGACGATGCAGCTGGATGAGCTTGGCTCTGGGCTGGGCGGTTTGCGGCTGGGCGCGGCGCTGATGCCGACGCCGTAGTCGCGGGGCGCGCAGCACCCACACTGCTCAGCAACTCCTCAATCGGCAACAGGCGCTGCGCATGAATCAGCTTGAGCAGGCCGAGTTCCAGATGAAAGCGCTGCTCCTGTTGATAGTTCAGGTCGTCGAAGGTGCGCAGGACAATCTGCAGGTTGCGGGTCAGCTCTTCCTCGGTGAAGAGCTGCGCGGTGCGTACAGCGCGGGCGCGCTCATCGCCGGAGATTTGCAGCAGCTCGGTCTGCTCGCCGCCCAGCTTTGCCATCAGCGTGTTGCGCAGGTAGCGAACCATCTGCCGGGCCAGCGACGAAGGGTTGTGGCCAGCATTGACGAGCAGGTTCAACTGCTCCATCAGCTCGGCGCTTTGCCCGGCGGCGACCGCTTCCAGCAGGCGCTCGAAGACCGCGTTGGGAACCGCGCCCATCAGCTCGCGAATCTGCGCGGCGGATAGTACCGAACGGCCATTCTCCACGGGCGCGGAGGCGATTGCCTGATCCATGATGGAGAGCGCGTCGCGCATGGAGCCGTCGCCGGCCTCGGCCAGAAGGGCCAGCGCGGCATCCTCGGCTTCGACCTTCTCCTCAGCGGCGATCATCTTCAACTGCGCCAGAATGTCGTCGAATTTGACGGCATGAAAGCTGAAGTGCTGGCAGCGGGAGCGGATGGTCTGCGGAATGTCCTCCGGCTGGGTGGTGGCCATCATGAAGATGACGTGCGCCG
>CZKF01000147.1_pt1 | contig 10946 bp, 7 predicted proteins | sample 1122351 | NCBI WGS metagenome assembly CZKF01 (sample SAMEA3539301, study PRJEB10725) | soil metagenome | biome: tundra; feature: field; material: soil | place: USA | collected 2010-05 | depth 0.15 m
CTGCCAAAAGCATGGCCGCGAGCTGATTGAGCACGGCATCGGCTTCAAGTTTGTCTGCGACTACATGCTGGAGCGGGAGATTGTGATGGGCGGCGAGGAGTCGGGCGGCATCGGATTCCAGCGCCACCTACCGGAGCGCGACGGCCTGCTGAATGCGCTGTTGTTGGCTAATGTGATGGCCGAGGAAGGCAAGCCGCTTGGCCAACTGGTCGCCGACCTGCAAGCCGAGCACGGCGAGCATCAGTATGGCCGCATCGATCTGAACATCCCGGAAGAAATCAAGAACGGAGCGATTGCACGGGCGAAGTCGCTCAAGACCGGCAGCGTGGTCTTTGCCGGAATGCCTATCCTGAGCCAGAACACGATGGACGGCGTGAAGTTCTATCTCGACAATCCGGAAGCGGTGACCAAGCCGAACGCCGCCGAGACCTGGCTGCTACTGCGCGCCAGCGGAACCGAGCCGCTGATGCGCATCTATGCCGAGTCGTGTTCGAAGGAGTCGGTGACGAAGGTGCTGGAGTCGGCGCGGAGATTTGCACTGAGCGCGTTGATTTCGTAATTATCTGCAAAGGTGAATGGATGCATTTCGGAGGAATTTTCTTCGGAACGTATTTGTTTTGTGTGGTTTAACAATTACCTGCAAGGGAAAATCTTGTGTTTTTGCGAGGGCTGTCTTCGGAAGTTTTTGATTCCAGGAAGGTTCCTAATTATCTGCAAGGTTTAAATTTATTTATTTATTTTAGAGGGGGGGGGGTACCTGAAAAACAGGGAATAGGGAATAGGGAGTAGGGAATAGAAAGTGCCCGCCCTCTGGACTGTATTCATACTTTGATTGTGCGCCAGCGAAGGGTAATTATCTGCAAGCCTCCTGCGGTGGGGCAGACGGCGCCTGCGCGCCATGGGGTTTATGCTTCCCCAGGTTCCAAAAGCGGGACCTGGAGTACCCGGCCCCATTGTGCACTTTCTATGTCAGAATCACGAGCTTTGCTTTCTTACCCAGGCGAATATGAAGCCGAACTTCACTGCCTTTACCCGGTGAAGTGAAATCACCACTCTCAAGGGGTCTCGTCGGCTTAGTCCACAACTGATCGTTGATGCGAACCGCACCCTCCTTCAATTTGCGCTGTGCCTCGGCATTTGAGCTTGTTAATCCCGACTCGGTTAGGAGTTTGGGAATCTTCAACAACTGAAAAGAACCAGCGGGCTCTTGGAAGTCGGTCGGCATAGTATCCGAGCGCATCTGTTCCCGCTCAACAACATTTTCCGGAAAATAGTCCTTTAGCGATAATCGAATCTCTTCGACGTTCTGGGAAAATTCTCCCTGCTGGAACATGCGCGCCCAGTTTTCATCGGCGGTTTGCGCGGCGGCTTCGCTGTGGAAGCCGGCGGTGATGGTGCGGGCGAGGCGCTTTTTGGCTTCCATGGGATGTAGTTTTCCGGCAGAGACTTCAGCCTGGAGCGCGTCGACTTCCGATTGCTTCAGATCGGTTAAAAACACCCAGTACTTCCACATCAGATCGTCGTTGATGCTCATCAGCTTGCCGTACATCTCGGCGGGGGGCTCGTTGATGCCGATGGCGTTGTTTAATGATTTAGACATTTTCTGCACGCCGTCGAGGCCCTCGAGAATGGGCGTCATCAGCACGATCTGCGGCTTCTGGCCGTAGTGGCGTTGCAGCTCGCGTCCGCAGAGCAGATTGAATTTCTGGTCGGTGCCACCCAGCTCGACATCACATTCGAGGGCGACCGAGTCGTAGCCCTGCATGACGGGGTACAGGAACTCGTGGAGGCTGATGGGCTGCTCGGCCTGGTATCGTTTGTGAAAGTCGTCGCGCTCCAGCATTTGCGAAACGGTGAAGCGCGCGGCCAGGCGGACGATGTCCTCGTAGCCCAGCTTGCCGAGCCACTCCGAGTTATAGCGAATCTCGGTGACAGCGTGATCAAGGATTTTGAAGGCCTGCTCGGTGTAGGTCTTGGCGTTCTCGTCAATCTGTTCGCGGGTCAGCGGCTTGCGGGTGACGTTGCGTCCGGTGGGGTCGCCGATCAGCGAAGTGTAGTCGCCAACCAAAAAAATCACAGTGTGGCCGAGCTGCTGGAAGTGGCGCAGCTTGCGCATCAAGACTGTATGACCCAGGTGCAGGTCGGGCGAGGTGGGGTCGAAGCCGACCTTTATGCGCATGGGGCGTCCGTTTTTGCGGCTCTCTTCGAGGCGCTCTCTCAGGTCGGCGACGCGGATGATTTCCGCCGCGCCTTTTTGGAGTAGGTCCATCTGTTCGTCTACAGACAAAAAAGTGCTCATGATGTCTTTCAGTATAAGGTCAGAAGCGCGAAGGGTACGGATTCCGCTCGTACCCTTCAACATGAATCACATTTGAAAGTTCGCATCTAGTTATCTGCTGCGCATTTTGGCAAGCAGGCGGAGAATCTCCAGGTAGAGCCAGACCAGGGTGACGATGATTCCGAAAGCGCCGTACCACTCCATGTATTTGGGAGCGCCATACTGGACGCCTTGCTCGATGAAGTCGAAGTCGAGCACCAGATTGAGGGCCGCGATGGCCACGACGAAGAGGCTGAAGCCGATGCCGATAAACCCGCTACCGTTGATGGCAGTGAAATGGATGCCGAAGAAACCCAACAGCATCTCCATCAGGTAAAAAACCGCGATGCCGCCGGTGGCTGCGACGACGCCCAAGCGGAACTTCTGCGTGACCCGGATCAGTCCTGAGCGATAGGCCAGCAAGAGCACGAAGAGCGTGCCGAAGGTGAGGGCTACCGCCTGCATGGCGATGCCGGGGTATCGCAGCTCCAGCAGCGCCGAGAGGCCGCCGAGGACCAGGCCTTCCAGCAGCGCGTAGATGGGTGCGGTCACCGGAGACCACTCCTTCTTAAAGATGGTGACGATGGCAAAAATAAAACCGCCAAGACCGCCGATGAGCATCAATGGCATCACATCCGAGAAGTCGCGCGATTGAAGGAAGGTGTGCCAGGTCCAAGCGGCGGTGGCGATGGCGCAGAGCAGCAGGATGCCGGTTTTGTTGACCGTGCCGTTGAGCGTCATGTGGGTGGTCTCGTCGATTACGCCGCCATACTGCGGGCCGGATAGGTCGCGAAAGGTATTTTCGCCCAGCGCCGGATTGGATGTCTTCATCAATGCCATTGAGTTCTCTCCTCGCGCGCAACTCCGGGGTTCGCCGGGCCGGGGATGCGGTAAACGGTTGTTTCTGTTTCAAGTTTAACCGAAGGGGGGATATTTATTCCGAGTTGCTAGTGCTAAGACCGTGTGATTTAGTAATTGTGCCTGGAGTATGTGCGGGCGAGGACGCCCGCACGACAGCCGGCCAGGAGGCCGGCGCTACATTCCTGACCTTACAAATTCAAGCGGTCACGGCGCTCGTTTGCCGGACGCTGGCCTTCAGCTTAATGATGGATGGGCACAGACGGGTTGGCATTGAATTCGTAGATGCCGTAGGTGATGCCTTGCTGGAGGGATTCGTTCACCTTGCGGTAACCCTGATGCAGGCTCTTCAGGTAGACGAGATCGGTGGAGGCGAGCATTACGGTGGGAATTTCGCCGCGTTGCAACATGCCCTCGATGCCGCCGTTCATTTCGCGGGTACGCGCGGCTTCCTGAAAGTTGGGATCGATGACCAGGGCAGGGGCTCCGTTATCCGTGGAGTTCCAGGGAAGCGCAAAAACTCCATCGGTGGTGAAGATGGGCTTTTTCAGGCTGGCCAGGCGATTATGCAGCGCCACTGCGTCGCGGTATTCCGCCGCCGTGGCGATGGGGACCATGTCGCGTTTTCCTGCGTGATGGTAGCCAATGGCTACTCCGGCGAGCTGGATGGCCGGTTGAACGCAGCCGAAGAAAAGAAGAACGGTCACCAGCCTTCCCGGCATGGAGAAGACGGCCAGTTGCAGCAGAGTGGAGCCGGCGGCGAAGGCCTCGAAGAGGTAGTTGGAGGTTCCGCCGACCTTTCCCATGCCAGCCAGGCCGGTAAGCAGCGCGACGGCGAAGACGGTCAGGAGCAGGCGAAGGACTCTCTGCATAAGTCCTTCACGCAAAGGTGAGATTACCTCAGGGGCTAAAGCCCAGCGATTATTTTGCTGCTTTTGCGGCACGACTAAAGTCGTGCCCTGATACAAAGCTGACTCAATTTTGAGTTTTTCCGCGGCCTGTAAAGTCGTGCCCTGATACAGTCCAGACTCAGGCAGTGATTCCCTATTTCCTGTGCCTGTTTTTCGCGTGCAGCCTGTGGCGCGCAGCAGCACGAAAGGCGCGGCGACCCAGTAAAGATTCAGGCCCACGGCAGTGAGCCCGGTTCCGATGGCGCGCAGAATCCAGGGGAGCGAGAAGCGGAATCCTCGGACCATTTGCGGGGCTATTAGAATATTAAAGCGGTATTCGGGCGAGCCGATGAGAAGTGTTGCGACGACTAGAGAGGCAAAGACTGCGACGAGGAGGGTGAGATCGCGCCATCGTTTATTGAGAAGTAACCAGAGGCAGAGGCCGGCGAAGGCGAGGACTACCGATTGCTTGAAGGACCATGCGAGATAGAGCAGTAGGGCCGCATAGGCATAACAGTACTTTGGCTGGCGCACGACGACCCAGAGGGCGATCATCACCAGCGCGGCGGCGGCCATGTCGGGACGAATGGAAAGCGCCCAATACTTGACGAGCGAGGTGCAGAGCCAGAGGCCCACAGCGAGCGCAAAGGATAGAGCACTGGCGAGGCCGCGTAGAGTGAGCAGAGAGCGCACGAGCCGCCACTGCGCGAGCGCTCCAACAAGTGCAAAGAGCAGCGTGATCTGGCGTCCCCAGGTCAGGATGCCGGCATCAACGGCGCCCATCAGACGGAGGACGCCGGCATACACGTAATAGAAGAGGTAGTTATAGAGCGAAAGAGAGAAGGGAAATGCGAAGGGCCACGCATACACGGGCCTGTGGTTCATGCATCTCCAGATGGAGTCGATCATGGGCGATTCGACGGCGGTGGAGCAGAAGAGCGCGCCGAAGCGCCAGACGCTGAAGATGCGGATGAGATAGACGGCGAGGTTGAGGGCAAAGAAGGCTAACACCGCGGCGACCCGGCTGCGCGAGAGGTTCCACGCGGGATCACGGGTGAGTGGCTTCATGGGCGGCCTGCTCCTTTGACGAGCCAGCAAATTCTGGACGGGATCGAACAAAGGCTAGGGTAGCACGGGGCTGCATTGCTTTGGGGCCGCTTTGGGCGCGCGCCAGCCTGCCAGCGCGATGGGCAGCGAGCAAAAGATGGGAGCCGACAAAGCACCAGGTTTGCAGTGTCCGCTATTGTTTGATGTGGCCATACCGGTCGATACGGCCGCCTTTAAAGAAGCGGTGGCGCACCATGCTTTGGCCAAGGAGAAAAAAAGCGACTGCCAAGACGACAAGAAACAGGAACAGTCCAATTTGAGACAAGCGTGACCTTTCTCGTGCGGGGGCTGCTTTATTCGAGTTCGTTGTCATGTGAGCTACCAATCCGCAAAGTCAGGCGACTGCCATGGAATTTCCATTGAACGAATTACCGTCATGCCGGAGATCGCATGACATTCATTCAGAATACGCCGGCCAGGCAGAGTTCGGATGTACGCGGATGATCTTCCCGGGCGCCGCACTCGGCCAGCACGATGGGTGAGAGCGTGATGACCGGGCATTGCGCATATGCCAGCACCTTGTAGACGATTCCGGCACGGGTGATGGCGGCAAACCGAGATGCGCCCTGCGCGCCCATCACGATCAGGTTGGCGTGCTGCGCTCTGCCCTGGTAGAGCAGTTCCTCGGTCGGATCGCCGAGCGCCACTCTTGCTCGCACGTCAATCTTATGCTGCAACCTGGCGGGGACCAGGGATGGCAATTCGGCCTCAATCTGGTCGAGGGAGCGGCCGGCGAGATGCTCGGCGCTCTCATGGGGCGGGATGACATTCTGTAGGATCAGGCGGGCGTTGTGCATGGAGGCCAGTTCCGCTGCAAAGCCGACGACGACACTGCTGGACTTGTGCGTGCCGACGGAGCACAGGATGGTGCGGCCGACAGAGTTGCGATAGGCGTCCCTGATCACCTCGGGACCGACGATGTTGACCGGCACGGGGGAGTTGCGCAGCACGGCTTCTGCTACCGAGCCCACCAGCAGCTTGCCGATGGGACCGGGAGAGTGAGTGCCCATGACGACGCGATCTATCTTCCGCTCGTACAGGAAGGCGAGGATTTGTTCGGCGGCCAGTCCAGGGCGAACCACGATGCTGCAGTGGATGCCAAGATCGCGTGCGCGTTGGGCGAGATGCTCAAGACGCTCCTCCTCGGCGAGGGCAGTGTCGCAGTCGTAGCAGTGCTCCGGCAAGGCCTCAGATGCTTCCGCATCTAAACAGCCATACGCATGAAGAATAATAATTTCCGCGCCAAACTCCACAGCCAGAGTCAGGGCAAATCCGAAGGCTTTCTCATCGGCGGGAAATTCGGAGGCAAATAGAATGGTGGAGGGCTTACTCCACCCTGGCTTGATGGCAAAGGCCATGGGGACCTCCTGTTTGGATCGTTCTTGATTGTGCGCCTGACTTGATTTCGAGATGGCAATCCGTAGCGCAGAGAGCGAGGCTCACCCGAAGAACATAACGCGAAAGCTGCGAATGTTCCTGCCAGGTGTAATGAACTTGTGCACTTACGGAGTAGAACGGAGGCTCAAGCCTCCATCTTCTTGTCTGGATGGCCTATCTGAACGCAGAGGGGATCGTGCTGTCTTGCATTCTAGACTAAAAAGGTGGAAAATGTGTACAGTTTTGAACATTTATTTTTAATTTCTGTGATAAAAATTCATGTCGGCCCTCACGGATTAGCGCAACACTAACGACATCTCAACATTTCTATCGCGTGGCCCTGCCGACGCCTGATTGATACCACTGGGAAAAAACTGCCGGGAAGGCAGGGATTAGAACATATCCATAAATTGAGAAGGAGTGTAACGCCGGTCTCCAGACCGGCTGTACTGGCGGCGTCCACACCGCCAGACGTCTCCTGTGGGTCAGGAGACCCACAGGACTGCCGACCAGGAGGTCGGCGCTACCAATTTACGGATAGGCTCTTAATAGCCGGCAGCTTTGCCGTAATGACTGCGGTTGTCCTGTCCGGCTTCGAGGTCACCGGTCGTGGGGTTCACGGCGATGCACTCGCCGTTGGACCAGTGACCGTGACTGATGCTGAGGTTGTAGCCCATTGCGCGGAGGTCGTCCAGGGTCTCGGATGGGAAGCCCGGTTCGAGGTAGAGCTTGTCGGGCAGGTACTGGTGATGGAAGCGGGGCGCATCTATGGCCTGCTGGATGTTGAGGCCGCCTACCGATGCAGATAGAAAGATGTTGGCGACAGTGGAGATGATGCGCGCGCCGCCGGGCGAGCCGAGGACGTAGCGCAGCTTGCCATTTTCGAGAACAATGGTGGGGGTCATCGCGCTCAATGGGCGCTTGCCGGGGGCGATGGCGTTGGCCGGGCCCTGAATGAGGCCGTAGAGATTGGGAGTGCCGAGCTTGACCGTAAAGTCGTCCATCTCGTCGTTGAGCAGAAAGCCCAGCGAGCCCGCGGTGACGTGGGAGCCGAAGGAGTCGTTGAGGGTGGTGGTGACGGCGACGGCGTTGCCTTCGCTGTCGACCACCGAATAGTGGGTGGTGTCGGGCGATTCGGCGCGTCGGCCGGCGGTTTTGGGCGCGGGAGGTAAAAATCCCTCAGGGCGGTGGAGCGTGGCGCTGGGGCTGGCTGCGTGGGGATCGATGGAGGCGCGCCAGGCGACGGCGTAGTTTTTGGCGGTGAGTTCGGCGGCGGGAATATGGTTGTAGTCGGGGTCGCCGAGGTATTCAGCGCGGTCCATGTAGGCGCGGCGAAAGGCCTCGACGATCAGGTGGATCGATGCGGGGCTGCGGTCGCCGAGTTTGGCCAGGTCGTCGCCTTCGAGAATGTTGAAGGCGCTGAGCAGCACGATTCCTCCCGAGGATGGAGGCGGGGCGCTGATGACGGTGTAGCCGTGAAAGCTGCCGACGATGGGAGCGCGCTCGACGACGGTATAGGCGGCCAGGTCTTCGAGGGTGAGCAGCGCGCCGCCCTTGCGCAGATCGGTGACCAGCTCACGAGCCATTCTGCCGTGGTAGAAGTCCTCGGGATGAGTGGCGATGCGCTGGAGGGTGCGGGCCAGTTCAGGCTGCTTGAAGGTCTCGCCCTCTTTGTAAAGTCGCCCGTTGCGCTGGAAGATGCGCTTCGAGTCTGCATAGCGAGCCAGGTCGGGGTCACTGAGTTCATGGGCCTCTTCAGCAGTGAGTTGAAAGCCCTGGGAGGCCAGCCGGATGGCTGGGGCGATGACGCGCCGCAGGCCGAGCTTACCGTAATGGCGCTCGGCGTAAACCAGGCCGGCAACTGAGCCGGGTGTGGCGATGGAGCGGTAGCCTAAAAGACTAGCGTTGGGGATGACGTTGCCACCCGCGTCCTGGTACATGGTTTCAGTGGCATGAAGCGGGGCCTTCTCGCGGAAGTCGATGAAGGTGGTTTTGCCGTCGTGTGTGCGCAGCAGCAGAAAGCCGCCGCCGCCCAGATTGCCGGCTGCCGGATGTACCACGGCCAAAGCAAAGCCAGTAGCCACGGCAGCGTCCACGGCGTTGCCGCCCGCGCGCAGCGTTTCAAGGCCCGCGTCAGAGGCGAGATAATGGACACTGACCACCATGCCGTGACGCGCGCGCACCGGTTGTTCATCACGATAGGGAATTGCGTTCGTCGCACCTTGCTGGGCGAGGGCGGGAATGAAGAGCGCGGCTATCAAAAAGGGGAGAAACGGCCGTCGAATCATGTGGTGACAGAATAACGCGGCGGGCGACCGGAAGTTTGTGCTCCTCGTGCTTCAAAAAAACAAAAACCGAGGCACAACTTGCGATAGCTACCGCTCCCTATCTAACACATGCGGTTGCTGTGTTACCGTTGCAATACGGCGTCCCTGCGCCGGGCCGGTGGATGGGCCTGTGCCGAATGCCCGCGATGGGGCTGGAATCAGAGCGGAACCAGAGTAACAGTTTCCTGTTGAGTTTTGTTCAGGGTCGCCGCTCCCTGATGGTCGCGTCGACTTGAATGCTGTGGTTTCGAGATACATCTACTCTGGTTCCGCTATTGGGGGCGGTGTGCGAACTCTAAGAATGTCCCAGCAGCCGGAATTGACCTCGCCTCAACTCGCCGTGAACCCGGCTGCCAAGCCCGTCTCTACGCCCCCCTCTGAGGATTTGCCAGGCAAGCACGCGCCGCAGCGGATTCCGCGCTGGCTGGAGCGCGCCGAGTTGTTTTTACGGGTGCTGCTGAGGATGTACATCGGTCTGGCAGTCTGCTATGTGCCGTGGTCGGGCCAGATTGCGGCGAATTTTCCGGAGGTGCTGAACTTTTTTCCGTGGTCGCGTGTGCTTTGGGACCAGAACCCATTGTTTATGCAGTTTCCCGCGCTGGGAATCTATGCGGCTAACGGCGCGGTACGCGGCCTGGTGTCGGGATTGGGGCTTTTGAATCTGTGGATTGCGTTTCATGACGCGCTCCGCCATCGGGATGGATGAAATGAAAGATAGGGAACAGGGAACAGGGAACAGGGAACAGAAAACTTCCCAGAAATCCGCTCCGGCTGCGATTATTCCGGGCAACGATGCGCCGCCGCCATTGGCAGCCGCTCCGCTGGCATACGAGAACTCCAGCTTTCTGAACAGCGCCGACGGGCGGCTGATCCGGATTGTCTCCGAGTATATGGAGCCTCTGGCGCGCATCCGGCGGGAGAGGATTCAGGACACGGTGGTGTTTTTTGGCTCGGCGCGGTTTCGCGGACGCGAGGAGGCCGATCATGCCCTGGAGCTGCTGGAAAACACCGGCTCCACGCAACCGGCTCCCAGCCATGAGCAGCCGGCTAAAGCCACGGAGATTGCCACCGGCAAGGCAACGGATTTGCAGCGCAAGCGCGCAGTGGCGGCGGTGGAGATGGCCCGCTACTACGAGGACGCGCGACGGTTGGCGCATTTGCTGACCGATTGGGCCAAAGGGATTCCCTCGACGCGGGCGCGGTTTGTGGTCACTTCGGGCGGCGGGCCGGGCATCATGGAGGCGGCCAATCGCGGCGCTCACGAGGCCGGCGGCAAGACCATCGGGATGAACATCCGGCTGCCCTTCGAACAGGCGCCCAACCGGTACATCACGCCTTCGCTCAACTTTGAATTTCATTACTTCTTCATGCGCAAGCTGTGGTTCGCCTACCTGGCCAAGGCGCTGGTGGTCTTTCCGGGTGGGTTCGGGACGCTGGACGAGATGTTCGAGATCCTTACCCTGGCGCAGACTCACAAGCTGGGCAATAAGATCACGGTGGTCATCTATGGCTCGGAGTATTGGAAAAAGGTCTTCAACCTGGACGTGCTGGTGGATACCGGGGCCATCTCGCCCAAAGACATCGAGCTGTTCCAATTTGCCGACTCTCCGGAGCAGGCCTTCGAATTGCTGCGCAAAGGGTTGACGGAGAACTATCTGGTGGCCGAGGCGGCCGCAGGGACGCTGGCCGAGAACGAGCAGATCACACAAGGCGAGGATCTGAAGGCCGGCTGGACGGTCGAGGATTTCTTAGGGCCGGAGATGGCCAAGACGAGCAAGTAAGATATCCCCGACTCTTTGGATTTCCGCATTCCGGGACCGTGGTGCAGTTTCCAGATAGGCGACCATCCACTGTGAGCCGCAAGATAGGCCGGGCCGAATCTGGAAACGTGCTTCGGCTTGTCGTCAACCGACTTTTCACCGAGCTTCTCCTTCCCCGGTCACGCCGCGGAAGGAGGAGCCAACACCGTCTCCGGCGACTTTAGCCTGCGGAAGAGCAGCCAGAAGCAGAGCAGCAAGTCGAAGGTCATCGGCGGCAACTCGTACCAGTTCGCCGAATGCATCACCCCAA